>Ga0194124_10000287_pt1 | contig 80491 bp, 81 predicted proteins | sample TA2KigCas0mmetaG_FD_148605 | JGI IMG/M metagenome (GOLD analysis project Ga0194124, IMG submission 148605) | Freshwater microbial communities from Lake Tanganyika, Tanzania - TA2015031 Kigoma Deep Cast 0m | ecosystem: Environmental > Aquatic > Freshwater > Lake | place: Tanzania: Lake...
CCTGCAGAGCTCTCTTCGGTGGGCGCTTCTTTGTGTGGCCACTTGAAGATTTTTACAGTTTCGAAAAGATTATTCATTTCCGTAAATTCCTTGATCCGCGCGGTTCAGTTTCAGAAACGATCTCGAAATGATCTGACGTAGCTGAATGTGTCAAGATCATCATGCGTGTCAATGGCTTTTTGCAGTGTGGCAACATCCCAGCGCAGGAATGGATTGGTGGCTTTCTCTTCCTCGAGGCTGAGTGGTAAAGTCACCCATTCATGGGGTTCAAGGGCTTCTTCTGCCAGACGGTCTTCGAGCTCTGCAAGGCGCGCCTGTTGAAGGGGATTGTTTTCCTGCAGCAATCTCGCCACACGCCCCGGTTCTTGATTGTGTACTCATGCGCACACCAAGCACGCACAGCATCGGGCAAGGCGCGCAGGGCTTTGAGGGCTTCGAGCATCTGTGGGTGTGTCCCCTCAAAGAGTCCACCGCAACCTGCACCGAAAAGGGAATCACCGACAAAAACATCGCTTCCTTGTGCCCGCGGAGAGTCTTTGAGCAAGAAGGCGATGTGGTCGAGGGTGTGACCGCGCACATCGATGGCCTGAATCGCACGTGACCACAAAGGAAAGTGAGCACCCGGAGTGAGCCGTGTGAGACGAGCCGGCTTCCACTCGGGCTTTACCTCGAGCCAAGGCGAGCAAACGAGCTCGGTCTTATTCCAACGTTCTAGGAGAGTTTGCACACCGCCGGAGTGATCGCGGTGATGGTGAGTGAGAAAGATGAACTCGGGCTTGAGGCCATAGGTTTCGATTGTATGAACCAGTGGCTCCGCATCACCAGGATCAATAAAAGCAGCTTTTGAGCTGCCTTTTTCGACGAGAATATAAAGATAGTTATCCTTGAATGCTGGAACGACGTGGACAGCCAGAGAGTCGGAGATTGGAAAAATAAACGCAGCGCGGCGGGGTTTTGCCCTGTGCTGGTGTCCCAATATTTTCCGTATAGGGGCCAAAGTGCACGACGTGTTTCAGCAGGAATCAGCTCGGGTGAGGTCATGATTGCGAACTGTGCTGCATTAAAAATGGGATTGCGTGAACTCATGGGAAGCGCTTCAAGCACGCTCCGAACGATACGTTTTGAAGTGTCGACGTTCTTTTTCAGTACGGCCAAAACCGCTTCCACAGACACCGCCTCTTCGTTTTCACGCCAACAATCATAGTCAGTCACAAAGGCCAGCGTGCAGTATGGAATTTCCGCTTCACGCGCGAGTGCGGCTTCGGGCATGGCTGTCATGCCGATGATCCCGCATCCTTCGGAGCGGAAAGCGTGACTTTCTGAACGTGAAGAGAAGCGCGGCCCTTCAACACAGACATAGGTTCCTTCGTGGAAAACGCTGGCACCTTCACTTTTGCAAGAGTTGAAAACGGCCTTTTGGAATTCCGGACAGTAGGGATCAGCAAGACTAACGTGTCCTACAACTCCCTTTCCAAAAAATGTGCGCTCACGCAGGCCGACAGTTTTGTCGAGAATCTGCTTGGGAATCACGACTGTGCCGGGTGCATATTGTTCTTGCAGACTTCCCACCGCACCCCCACTCAGAATGTGGGTCACGCCAAGTGACTTGAGGGCAAAAATATTTGCGCGATAGTTCACTTCCGAGGGTGTAAATCGATGTCCTTTGCCGTGACGTGGAAGAAAGGCAATAGGTCGACCGTTGAGTTCGCCCGCGATGATTGTATCGCTGGGCTGACCAAACGGCGTGGAGAGAGACTTCTCTTTGATGTTTGAAAGCCCGGGCAAGTCGTAGAGCCCCGAACCACCAATCACTCCTAAGAACGTCTTCTTTTCCACGATGCTCTCTCCCACTGCAAAGGATTACAATTCAAGTTCTACAGGCGCTTGTTGTTAAACTTATTGAGCAGATCCTGCAACGACGCAGGACCCGAAGGCTGTGGTGCTGGGTTGCGCTCGGGGCGTCGTGTGGGTGTGCCACCGCTCGAGGCTTGAGGACGATTGCCTGCATTCGCGCTAGAAGCGTTGCGGGAAGCTGATGGGCCTTGTCCAGACGATGCTCCAGCACGCGGTGCCGGACGCTGCCCTGCCACTCCGCCAACACCCTCTTCAACCGCCCGGCGGCTGAGACTGATGCGTTTTCTTTCTTTGTCGACGCCAATGACTTTCACCTTCACCTGATCGCCCACCGCGATAGCTTGTGATTTTCTGAGACTGATGCGTTTTCTTTCTTTGTCGACGCCAATGACTTTCACCTTCACCTGATCGCCCACCGCGATAGCTTGTGATGCATCTTTGACAAACTGGCTCGAGAGTTCGCTGATGTGAATCAGACCATCTTGATGAACGCCGATGTCCACAAATGCACCGAAGTTGGTGACGTTGGTGACCGTGCCCTGAAGAACCATTCCCTCTTGGAGACTGTTGAGGTCGCGGACTTCGCGGTTGTAGGTATGCTTTACACCGTCTTCACGCGGGTCACGTCCGGGCTTGAGAAGTTCTTTGATGATGTCCTGCAGCGTTGGAACACCGATGTCTTCGGTGACGTAACGCTTCAGGTCGAGCGTGTTGAGAACATCGCGCAGGCCAATCAATTCTCCAACAGATTTGTTCAGGTCGCCAGCGATCTTTTCAACAACCCGGTAGGCTTCGGGGTGGACTGCTGTGTTGTCGAGGGGATTGCCCGCTTCTGGAATACGGAGGAAGCCTGCTGCCTGTTCGAATGCCTTTGGTCCAAAACCCATGACTTCAAAAAGCGCGTTGCGGTCTTTGAAGATGCCCTTTTGTTCGCGATGCTTAACGATGTTTTTTGCAAGCGTCGGGCCAATACCAGCCACGTAGGAAAGCAGGCTGGGGCTTGCTGTATTGAGGTTGACACCCACATAGTTCACGCAGCTCTCAACCACTTCGTCCCCCCACTTCGTCGAGTTGTTTTTTGAGGCGGCTTTGGTTCACATCGTGCTGATATTGGCCCACGCCAATGCTCTTTGGCTCAATTTTAACGAGCTCAGCGAGAGGATCTTGTAGGCGGCGAGCAATGCTCACTGCACCACGGTAGGTGAGGTCGAGATCAGGAAATTCATCGCGTGCAACATCGCTGGCAGAATAGACGCTTGCTCCAGCCTCATTGACCACCAGAATTTTCACACCCAGTGATTTGTTCGCCTCAAGAAGCTGGTGGAAGAAATCGTCGAGCTCGCGACCGGCCGTACCGTTGCCGATACTCACGTATTCAACTTTGTACTTGGTAATGAAATCAACTGCTTTTTCCGCGGCATTGCGGTTCTTTGGGGCTGTTGCTGGAGATTCGAGATCGGGGAAAATGGTGCTGTGATCGAGCAGCTTTCCCGTCTCGTCTACAACCACAAGCTTACTTCCAGTTCGGATTCCGGGGTCGACACCCAACACGATTTTCTTGGGGATCGGCGGGAGCAGCAATAGAGACCGCAAGTTTTTCGCGAAGACTGTGATAGCCTCTTCTTCGGCACGATTTTTGGTTTCGAGTCGTAGTTCGGTTTCAATGCTTGTTGCGAGCAGGCGGCTGAAGGCATCCTTCACGCAGTCGGCCATCAGTGTTTTCACCGGAGTGGTTGCACGACCATCAATAGCGCGGTCAGAGACGAGAGCGCCATTGCAGTATCGGCATCGTAATCTATTGTGACCTTGATGATCTCTTCTTTTTCGCCGCGGCGGAGAGCCATCAGGCGGTGCGCCGCAATTGAACTCACAGGCTCGCGGAAATCATAGTAGTTATTGTATTTGGTTTTTTTGTCTTTGTGTTCATCGCGCGCAACCGAAACGAAAGTTGCGTTGTCGAAAATCCACTGGCGCAATTCGCCGCGGATTTCTGCACGCTCAGAGATGTGTTCGGCGATGTAATCTTTGGCGCCTTGGATGGCGACCTCAAGTGTGGTGACTTCTGGGTGTTGCCCGACGTAGGAAACACACAGGGAAACCAGATCCTCAAGAGCGGGCTCTTGTTTGAGGATCTCGAGCGCAAGGGGCTCGAGTCCGCGCTCTTTCGCGATTTGTCCGCGGGTGCGCTTCTTGGGTTTGAAGGGAAGATAGAGGTCTTCAAGTTCTGCTTTAACTTTGCAGGACTTGATTCTGGTTTCCAGCGCAGGCGTCAGCTTGCCCTGCTCATGGATGGACTTGAGAATGGTTTCTTTCCGCTCGGAAAGAGCGACAAGATACTCAAAGCGGTCGCGGATATCGCGAATTTGGACTTCATCAAGACCGCCTGTGGCCTCTTGGGCGGTAGCGCGCGATGAAGGGAACGGTGCAGTCGTCCAGGATCAGTTTGAGGGTGTTCTCAACCGGAGCTTTTCCCAAGCTCAATTCTGTAGAAATGTCGTTCACAATCTCTGGCGTGAGCAAAATATCCTTGTTGGCCATGAGCGTCTCTCTTGTGTGAAATTCAAAAACAAAGGAGGGGCTTCAAGCCACCCCTCCCCTCTGAACCGCTTCTGCGGAAGGTGCCGCAGCACAACAGTTTACGTCAGCGAGCGCGATTGACAAGCTCGGTTCCCGAGAAGAAAAAGCCCAATTCAATTGTGGCATTTTCTTTGGAGTCTGACCCGTGAACGGTGTTTTCACCGATACTCAACGAGTGTGTTGCGCGGATGGTGCCCTTGTCGGCTTTCTTCGGATCGGTTGCACCCATGAGTTCGCGGTACTTTACAACTGCGTTGGGAGCCTCAAGGGCGGACACAACAACAGGACCGGAGCACATGAACTCAACGAGTTCGCCGAAGAAAGGGCGCTCTTTGTGCACAGCATAAAATTGCTCCGCTTCGCGACGTGACATGTGAATCATTTTGGTTGCAACGATGCGCAGTCCAGCGGATTCAATCATTCCCAGAATGTTACCAACGAGGTTGCGGCGCACGCCATCGGGCTTGATGATCGAAAAAGTCATTTCCATGGTGGATTCCTTTCGTATGTACCGACCCAATATCAGGCACCAGGCCGAGTTTGAAAAACGCAGTATTGTCAAAGCCAGAGCCCCTGTCAATTTCTCACAGCGACACTTTCTTGTGCGTCGAAGATCTCTGATTTTCAGGAGAATTCCGGTTCAAGTCCGTAACTCTGGTCACTCGGGAGAGTCGATGGCAGGCGTGCCGGCGCATTGAAGAAGGAGTCGAAGTTGGGTTTGGCTTTGCGCCCTTCGAGAATTTCAGCCAAAATTTTGAGGTCGATTTTGTAATGTGGGTTTTGGTTCTGGAGGTCGCGAATCGTTTCTTTCAAAACCCGCATCAGCAGACAGAGCTCAAAAAGATTTTCAACGTCAGCAGCTTTTTCGGGAAGCAATTCAACACCCGTTGGATTTTCTGCAATGGTCAACAGATAGGAACGAACCAGGGTGTTTTCAAGCTCTGCAAGAGAGGGTTTATAGCGCGCTGGTTTAACTACATTCTCGATGCGTTTGAGAAGGCGTTTGCCAAATTCATTTTCGGATCCGAGGATCTCTTGAAAGATTGGAAGTTCCTCATTGCGTTCGGTTCTGAGCCATGCAAATTGCAAGCTTAATAGCATTGCCGCAAGATCTTTCAGGCAGGTCTGCTTTTCCAGCCGATATTCTTCGTCGTCGAGACTGTCTGTTTCATAGTTCACAAGATAGAGCCCATCCTCTGCAACCAGCACTTGCCCCAAGTGCACGTGTCCATGGATGCGAATGAGCAGACCAAGATGTTCAGACGTTTTCACTTTATCGAAAAGCTGCAGTGCAAATTCGGGTAAGACTGCAAAGCTTTTGTCTAGACCGTGGATGGAGTCGGTTAAGCTGCGAAAAATGTAAATACGCTCGTTGAGTTTGTGGCGTGTTGTTTCGAGCCAGCGCTCCCGAGCAGCTCCCGCATTCGCTTCTGGGTTAATGAGGGGATTTTGTCGAGACTGGGTCATCGCCACATGAAAGTCCCCGAGCATCCGGCCGAGTCGGTTAACTGTTTCGAGAATGGATTGCCAAGCCAGGCTTGAAGCACGTTCACGCATTGATTCGGGATAGCGCGCATGGTGAATTTTGCTTGTCAGTTCGCGCCAGAGCTTGGTGTTACTTTGGATGTAGCGTGTGACAATTGCGACAGGAAGTTTTGCATCCGAATAAGCAGGTGAAAAATCGTAGCGCGTGGTGATTTCGGGGTGCTGAAGGAAATGGTTCTGTGAGTTGAGATACTCGAGCGTTTCCGCTTCCACTGAGTGTGGTTGCTGTGGATTTAAGACCCTGAAGATTTTGCACAGGTGCTGCGTTTCAACTCGCGTACAGGCGTTTTTGTTGTCGGTCCACAGGTTGATGATGTTGAAACTCGATTGAGCTTCAAATTGTCGACACAGCAGCACCCCTCCGCGCAACGTAGAAATATTTCCGCTGCTCGCCACGGCTTGTTTCCAGGTCGAGTAAAAGAGAGCGTCGGTCGTCGCCTCGCGCAGGCTCCAGGGTGGCATTACAATCAAGTCACCGTCTTCGCTGTAGCGGGCAATGCGGAACGGAAAGGTCATGAGTTCGGTTTGGCCAGGACAGCGCAGCCAGGCCATGCCAATGGCACCGTTGGCGTCCTGATGAAAGACGCAAGCGTCGAAAAGTTCTATTGTGCCCGCGGGTCCCTTTTCGAAGGGATAAAAACGCTGCCGCAGCCATGCGGCCGGTTCCAGGGCGGTCACGAGTTGTTCAAGGATTCTCAGAAAAGCATTCAATGTGTCGTTCCCATCCTTGGGGCAGCGGTCTGGCCTGCCGTGGCCGCACTTCGGTTCTCGCCGGAACCTTTCGTGTGCTGGTTAGGATGGGCCACTCACAACGACATCGTCAAGGTCTGGGAATTCTTCGAGGATGTAGTTTGCTATCGATTCCGATGTGTAGGCCTGCACATTGCAACTTCCGCAGGCACCCGACAGGCTAATCGTCAAAATGCCGTTTTCGAGTCCTTCAATCAGGACGTCTCCCCCGTGAGATTGGACTCCGGGTGCAATCTTTTCATCGATGAAACGCTGTATTGCTTGACGCTGGGTGGAGGGGTTGACGCCAGTGACACTCATTTTCAGTCCTCGGAAAATAATGACTTCGATAAACTCGTTTTAGAGCCGATATCTTCTATGCGCGGGAGAGAGTGTGACGCCTATTGACGGTAATCCCTTGAATAAGTCTTCTTCGCATGGTGGAATTGGTCAATTCCACGGAGCGCTTCAGGGGAGACCGGGCACGCAGCTCAGCCGACCAACAGCCTGGTCTTTTACTCGGGTCTGTGGAGTGTGAAAAGGAGAATTTGATGCGATTTGAGGCCCACACTCAGCGGGGTACGACTACACCGGGTCGGTTGAGCACGCCCGGCGGGTTCTTCTCTGTCAAAGGGCACAAACTCCCATTGAAAATTGCGCTTGTTGGAGCTGCTCTGGGGGGGCTGCATTTGCGGCCTCGACCATGCAGGCTCAGGCTCGGGACGTCTATTTTCCATTCACAGATGGCAAGGCAGCTTCAGCCGCGCCTGTTATCGGTGACCGGACTGCGGATTTGGGTTCGGCTCCTGTCTCGATGATGGCAAAACCGCTTGATTTGACGGCTTCGGCACAGTCCGAACGGTCAATCATGACCGAATTTCGCTTCCTCAGCCGTCGGCTTTTTGGTCTCGACAACATGGTGGGCATCTCGGTTTTCGACGCCATTGGCTCTGCCGATGCAGTGCGCAAAGGCCAGCGCATCCGCGAACTCTGCGCACGAGTGGATGAGCGCTACCGTACCTTGGGGTGGAACCGTAGCCCCTGCAATTCCTTGCCCTGGACGTACGATCGGGTCTCAGAGCGGGGCTATCCTCTAATATATTGGGACTATTCAGGGTTAACCTGGGGGCGCGGGGAACCGCCGCCCGATGAAAGTACGATGGTGTTGGGTGGTGTGCATCCGGATGAGCTGACCCCCATCAACTTGGCATTTCGCTTTGCTGAGGCACTGAACAAAGATCCTGGCTTGTTCGTTCAACATCGTGTTGTTGTTGCTCCATTGGTTAATCCCGATGGCTTTTTCATGTTTCCTGCACGCCGCACCAATGCCAATGGCGTGGATTTAAACCGTAACTTTGCAACACGTGATTGGTGGGGCACGGCAACGGCTTGGTGGAAGCAGCGCAGAAACTCAGACCCGCGTCACTTTCCCGGGATTGCTCCTGAGACTGAAGAGGGAACGCGGTTCCAGGTTGACCTGATGAATCACTTTCAGCCTGATAAAGTGGTTTCCATTCACGCGCCTTTGGGTTTCCTCGACTACGATGGACCGGGTGATAACAAACGCCAGAACCTCTCCGACTTCGAGAAAAAAGCTCGGGACTTGGCTTACATTGTTTCGCGCAACTCGAACAATTACAGGGTGCTCGATTTTGCTTTCTACCCCGGTTCGCTGGGCAACTATGCAGGCAATGAAAGACATGTGCCAACCGTCACTCTGGAGCTCTCCAGCACCAACCCGCGCTTTGCCGAGAAATATTGGCGTGAGTTCTTCCCTGGGTTGCGCGCTGCGGTCAAATACGAGTTTAAGCGGAGTGCGTTAGCTCGCCTTGAAACACTGTCTTGGCAATCGCAGTCGGGAACGACCGCAAACACCTGCTGCCTCGAATCTCCTTGATTTTCATCTCTCCCTTGAGTTTAAGCTCCTCTGAAATATCGGGGAGCGAGACGCGTGGCTTTTTCTTTTAAGCTTTTAAACACAGACAATAAAACCTCGGCACGGCGTGGAGTGGTCAGCACGAGCCACGGTACGATTCAAACACCTGTCTTCATGTCTGTGGGCACGTTTGGTTCGGTGCGTGCACTTGACCATGTTGACCTGGAATCCATCGGCGTACAGATCATTCTCGGAAATACCTATCATTTATACCTGCGCCCGGGGGCTTCGATTTTAACGGAGCGGGGCGGATATCATCAACTGATTCATTGGAATGCTCCGATTCTAACCGACAGCGGTGGGTTCCAGATCTTTTCGGGGAGCGTGTGATCACCGAGCAGGGAGTTGAGTTCAAAAGTTATCTCGATCAAGCGGCGCGATTCTTCAGTCCTGAAAGTAATATTGAATTTCAGGAAACGATTGGTTCGGACATCATGATGGTGCTCGATGTTTGTGTGCCTTCAACGAGTGCGCGCGATATTGCAGCGCGTGCAATGGAACGCACGCACCGTTGGGCGCGTCGCTGCAAAGTTGCGCAGCGTAATCATGAAAACGCTTTGTTTGGAATTGTGCAGGGAGCAATTTTTGAAGATTTACGTAAAGAAAGTGCCGCAGCGTTGCGTGAGCTCGATTTTCCCGGATATGCCATTGGTGGTCTTGCAGTGGGTGAAACCGACGACGAACGAGAGCATTTCACTCAGTTCACTGCAGCTTTACTCCCGACCGAGAAGCCACGTTATTTAATGGGGGTCGGCACGCCGCATGATCTCGTGCGCAGTATCCGCGCCGGCGTGGATATGTTCGACTGTATTATTCCGACCAATCACGCACGCCAGGGCGTGGCCTACACTTTCAAAACGGCAAAGTGAAGCTCCGGCGCGCGGTTTTCGCCACCTCGACAGAAGCCATTGATTCCGATTGCGGGTGTTTTGTTTGTCGCAGGTATTCGCGTTCGTACCTGCACCAGCTCATCAAGTGCGATGAACCAACCGGTTGGCGGCTCATTAGTTATCACAACACATGGTTTTACGAGAGACTCATGGAGCGTTGTCGCGAGGAGATCGTGAGGGGAACGTTCGATGAGTTTAGCCGTTGGTTCCTCGCACATGCTGAGGACTAAAAAAAACCACCCGAACTTCGGGTGGTTTTTTTGCGCTTGATTCACGCTGCAGGCTTAGAGGGGCAGAAGAATGTGGTTGAGCTCGGTTTCCACAGAGCAGCGATCGAGGTTCTTGGCCGCCGAGATTTCGGAAACGATCATCGCTCGTGCGCGTTCGAGCATTTTCTTTTCTCCAAAGGAGAGGTCTTTGTCGTGACGGAGGCTCGACAAGTCACGGAGAACTTCAGCTATTTCGACAAGATTTCCCGTGTTGAGCTTTTCGTTCAGGGCGCGGAAACGGCGATTCCAGGTCGCTGTCGACTTTTTCGACGGTGACTTCAAAATATCATATATCTTTTCAACTTCGCGTGGAGAAATAACCGCCCGTAATCCCACGGTTTGTGCTGCGCGGGTCGGTACCATGACCTTTGCCCCTGTTGCATGGATCTTGAGGACATAGAAGTCCTGCTTGGTTCCTGCAATTTCGCAGCTTTCAATATTTTCAATGGTTCCGACGCCGTGGCAGGGATAAACTGCCTTTTCGCCGACGCCAAACATCACGCGTTCTGAACTCATTTCTCTAGCCCTCCAGGAGAAGTGGTTCGTGGTTGGTTGGGTGCATCCACCCACCTGACCGCCAAAAGCAAAACCCTTGCCAGAGGATCCAGAGTTTTCGGTTTTTTCCGTTCAAGCGAGAAGTGACCCGTGACGGCCGGATACGACGGCGTCTTTTGTGGGGTAAACTTCGATCTTTTTGTTGAACTAGCCCGAAAAGTAAGAGGACCCCTTTCGCAAAGGTAAAGGGTTGGGTAACACGTCACTGGTCTGCATGTCAATTGTTTTTGCTTTCCTGTGCAGCACATGCGGAAAAGCCCTTGCCTGGTCGGATGATTTTGACCATCGCTTTTCTAGCCATGTGCCACTGTTTCAGAGCGCATTGAGCCCACAGGTGAAATCCCATTATGGAAAATTCCATGCTTCCTCGGTCACTCATGTTCGTCGGCAAAGTGCGCGATCCGTTGCACGACACGATTTCCTTCACGCATGTTGAGAAACTTGTCATTGACTCACCCGAGTTTCAGCGGTTGCGGCGCATACAGCAGACAGCCTTTATTAAGTATGTGTTTCCAGGCGCAACCCACACTCGTTTCGTGCACGCCTTGGGTGTAATGCACATGGCAGGAGTGCTTCTCAACTCATTAGTTTCCAATCAGGAACGCATCCTCGAGGCACTTGAGAACTCTTTAACTCAGCTGCCATTGACGGTTCAGAAGTCACACTCCATGACCGAAATTCATCATGGTAGCCTGACGGCGACACGTGAGGCCATCGAATGGTTGAAGAAGCCCGATGTGGCAGAAGTTCTTCGCCTTGCGGCGTTGTTGCATGATGTTGGTCATGCCCCTTTCAGTCATAGCCTTGAACGTTTCATGCCGACCTGGAATGAACTTCTGGCAGCTTTGCCACAGTTGTCGTTACCAGAGTATTTGGTCGATTCTTTTCAGAAAAAGGTTGAGAAACAAAGAGCGAAGCGTGCTGATGCACTTGATGCGCGTATTCGTCATGAAATTTACACTTTAATGATCGTGGCTCGGATTTTTTCTGGAGAGATTCCCGAGCTGACGCAGCAGATGGGTCGCGACGTGTGTTCCGTTTTGGATCTCGACGTTCAACCTGCTGAGGCTGGTGTTGTTGCGCGGAGCCAATTGCAGACGCTCCTTCACGAGGTGGTGAGCGGAGAGATTGATGTTGATCGCATGGACTACCTGCTGCGTGATTCGCGCGAGTGCGGGGTGGTTTATGGTCTCTTTGATGCAGGTCGAATCCTGGATTCTGCGAGCTTCTATAAAGATACTCAAACGTCGAACTATCACCTGGCTATTCGTCGCAGCGGCGTGGCTGCATTTGAAGACTACTTGCGTGCACGTTGGAGTATGTATCAACAGGTTTACTTTCATAAGACCGCGACAGCATGTGAGGCCATGCTTGAGGCGGCGCACAAAGCACTTGGCCGATTCTCTTTGCCGTTGCAGCTCGATGAGTTTCTTGCGCTCGATGATTCCTCATTTCTTGATTACGCGCGAGGCAAGGCCAGCGATTCCAAAAATCGTGGGCTGAAACTTCTCAACGATCTTTTGTTTGGTCGTCGGCTTTGGAAGCGAGTGTATGAAGAGAACGTTACAGTTGCTCAGATCGCATCGTCACCCTCGCTGTGTCCGGCGACTCTCAAGATGCTGCGTGCTGAGGGTATTCCAAGTGAAATGTTGGAAAGCAGCACAAGCCTGACACGTTTTTCTCCCAAAGGAAGAGAGAGACAATCGCGCAACAAACTTAAGGTGGTTGTGAAAGATGTTCATGGGCTGAGATTCCTTGAGCCGATTGAAATGCATTCGCGACTCGTCAATCGACTCGACGAGGAAGTGGTCATACGCCGGATTTTTGTGGCTCGTGAAAATGATGAGGGACTACCCATCGATGCCAAAGCTGTGCAGCAGCGTGTGTCATCCGAGGTTGTTATTCCACGTCCAAGTGAAGATGTGTAAAGCCCCGAAAGTGAGCCTCTGATGATTGATTACATCCGTTCCGGGTGGAGTTTTTTCTTTCGTTGGCCTGTTGCCAACGCACAAACCTACCGTGCAGTTGGGATTTTTCTCGGTCCACTGCTGCAGACGTTGGTTTATCTCTGCTTTGCATTTGCTGCTTTCGTTCTTCTTAATTCCAAATTCGACGTTCTCGCTCCTTTGGTGGGTTGGATGGGATTGTCGATGCTCACTGGATTTTTTCATGAAGACGGTCTCGCTGATACCGCTGATTCATTGGGTGTATCGAAGTTTGATTCTCGAGCTTCGCTCGAGCGCATTCATTCAACGTTTAAGGATCCGCGCTTGGGAACCTTTGGTGTGAGTGCGTTGGTGTTGTTCTGGTTGTTTCGCTACGTCGCTGCCGTTGAGCTTGAACAGCAGATTTTGATTTTTGCATTGGTCTGTTTAGTTTCACGCACATGCTCTCTTGGTTTGGGCTTGTTATTTTATCCCCGCGTGAATCAGGCGCGCTCTGCGAGTTCATCGCATGTGATGCAGCAGGTCGATTCCCTTGCAGGTGTTGCATTTCTTTTGATTGGATTTCTTACCGGCTGTGCGTTTGTCTTTGGATTGAGCGAGTTACTGCAAGCACACGTCAGCCCTGGAGGCCTGCTCGCCGTTTCGCCGCAGCTGTTGCGCTTTGGTCTCTCCGCTTGCATGACTTTCCTCCTCTCTGGGGTGATCCTTTTTGGCCTTGTGCGCCGCACTGAGGCACTTAATGGTGACCTCCTGGGGGCAACGGTTTGCCTTTCTGAGGTTATTTTAACAATCTGTTTTTTCATGATTTTTTGAAAGTTAGGTTAAGTTTGCCTAGAGCTCGGCCGAACTCTCTGAAGATTCGGAGGAAGGAACATGGCTGTTCGACTTTCATTTGCAAGTGACAGGAATCCTCAAGCAAGAGGGATCGACAGGCAAAGTGCGTTGCTCGGACGCAGGGTGTTGGTTGTCGACGACAGTGCTTCACAGCGTCGCAGAATGAGCGATATTTATGAAAGCCTTGGAATGCAGGTTGTGGGTGAGGCGACCAACGGACTTGAGTGTCTCGCGATGGTGGATCGCCTTCAGCCCGACATCATTTCTCTCGATGTTATTATGCCTGTGATGCACGGAGTGGAAACGCTCGCTTATCTTCGTGAGAAGAAGACACGTTCGGTGATTGTGTATGTGAGCGCTCTGGGTGCAGTGGAGGCGATGTCCGATGTTAAATCCCCGGGCGGTCATCTTCCCGATGCCGTGTTCTCGAAGAAAGATACCCGCGAAACTTTTGCAGATGTTCTCACCGCAGTGATTGTGGGTGAAGATGATTCTGCGAGCCAATCAACGCGACAGGGCAGCGAAGACCAGCCGAGTGCGACGCGCGCAGGCTGAGCCCGGAACCGCTGTCGTTCATCTTTAAGAGCATCTTTCTTGCAGGGGAGTTCGCCTCGGGTGAAACTCCCCTCAGCATTTTTGCGCCCCCCGGGCTGTTCTCTTGGATTTGGGGTGTGAAACTGCCAAATAATTTGAATTGACTGACTTATATGATTATCAGTCCAGTTCTCGAGTGCACTTTTACTGGGGGGACTACCTCTTGGAAAAAATCGACTGTGTGTCGTTCCCACATCTGAAGGGGTCTTTTGTGGAATTTGAATCGAACGTTCAGGATAAACCAGCTCCGACTGTCTTCACCGTATCCGATGGAACCGGCGAGACAGCCATGAGCATTGTTCGTGCTGTTCGTGTTCAGTTCGAAAACGCCGAGATACAAATTGAACGGTTTAATAAGGTCAGAACGCGTGAGGTGCTTGAGCATCTTTTGCAACGCGCGTTGAAGGAAAAGGCAACCGTCGTTGCAACGATCGTTGATCCAGAATTGCGCGTGTATCTGATTTCTCGGGGCATGCAGCTTGGTGTGCATATTGTCGACGTGCTTTTTCCGTTGTTGGAAACCTTGTCAACGCAGCTTGGGCGGCGTCCGAGTGCTATTCCCGGACTTTTGCGGCAGCTTGACCAGGATTATTTCCGTCGCGTTTGGGCTGTTGAATACACGGTGCGTCACGATGATGGAGTTGCGCTGCACGACCTCAACGATGCCGATATCGTTCTCGTTGGAATCTCTCGCACATCAAAAACACCGCTGAGTATGTATCTGGGTCACAAGGGCTACAAGGTTGCCAATGTGCCACTGGTTCCCGGCGCCGAATTGCCTGCCGAGATTTTTGCGGTTGACCAAAACAAAGTGATTGGCCTTGTCATCGACCCTCTCCGTCTGACCGAGATCCGCACTGCGCGTATCGAGGCTTTGGGGAGCTCAAGTCAGGGCGATTATGCCAACTCAGCAAAAATCTTCGACGAGCTGGAGTGGTCGCGTGAGATCTTTAAGCGCAACAAGCGTTGGCCTGTTCTCGATGTAACGGGCAAGGCACTTGAAGAAACAGCAGTTGAGATCGAGCGCATTATTCTTTCGCGGTTCCCACATTTGCAGGAAGCGGGATTTTGATTTTTCAAATCCGGAGAAATTAAAAAACCCTCGAGCAGTGCTCGGGGGTTTTTGTTTTGCTTCGGAGATGGCGGGCCGTAAGGGATTCGAACCCCTGACCAACGGTTTCGAAGACCGTTGCTCTATCCAGCTGAGCTAACGACCCGCTCTGCTTCGCAGTGTGCCGCTGAACGCGCCATTTTTCAAGGTCAGTGGTTTAAATCTGCAACGTCCAGCGTGTGCCACGGGGTGTGTCTTGGATCACAACACCTTGCGAAAGAAGTTCGTCCCGAATGAGATCGGCCGCCTTCCAATCTTTGGCTGCTCGAGCTGTTTGTCTGTCACCCAATTTACGTTCGATGTCGTCGGGACTGAGTTGTCCGCCCAAGCGGTACTGTGCAAGGTTTGCAAAAAATTCTGCGCGGGTGTGCTCTGCACAAGACCAAGTGTTTGTGTGAGCCAAGCCTTGGCGACCGGCCAGGTTTGATTGAGACGTTTTTTGTCGGTCGGGTGCAGCGACTTTCCTGCTTTTTCATTTGCTGCAAGGCCGCTGTTGATGGCACGAACCGTTTCAAAAAAGACTCCCATGGCTGCTGCGCTGTTGAGGTCATCAGAGAGCGCATCGCGCATCTTTTGGGTGAGATGCTCCAACGACGAGAGAACCTCAATGCTGCTAGCGTTGGTTTCTGAATCTTCCTCATGCGCATAGCGGTCGAGTAGCTCAACGAAACGGTAAATCTTGGCAAGTTTTTTGAAGTTTTCTTCGGCTAATTCCATGGTGAAGTCGAGTGGCTGCGCATACGAAACCGACAAAAATGTGAGGCGCAGAACCTCCTGCGGATACTTTTCAAGGAAGTCTGCAATCGATACAAAGTGGTTTGTGCTCTTGGACATTTTCTCGCCATAGAGCGTAACCATGCCGGCGTGCAGCCAGAAGGAAGCAAAATTTTTGCCGGTGGCACCCTCGGATTGGGCAATCTCTGCTTCATGGTGTGGGAAGATCAGATCGCGGCCACCCATGTGAATATCTATGCTTTCACCAAACAGAGCATGGATCATGGCAGAACACTCAATGTGCCAGCCGGGGCGTCCATCGCCCCAGGGGCTCTGCCATTTGATTTCGCCCGGTTTTGCAAATTTCCAGAGGGCAAAATCGAGAGGATCTTCTTTGGATTCGTCGACCTCAATACGCACGCCCTTTTGGAGGTCATCGATGTTGTTCTTGCTGAGTTTGCCGTAGCCTGAGAATTTACGCACTCGATAATAAACACCACTCGATGAGACGTATGCGTATTCCCGGTTGATGAGGGTTTGAATCATGTCGACGATGTTTTGAATATTCTCGGTCACCTTGGGTTCATGTTGAGGGCGATGCAAGTTGAAGTGCTTGAGCATTTCATCTTGTTCACCCACATAGCGGTTAACGATATCTTCACAACTCACGCCCTCATCGTTTGCCTTTTTAATGATTTTATCGTCGACGTCGGTGATATTGCGCGCCCATTGAACATCGTAATTTTGATCGACGAGCGTGCGATAAAGCAAATCGTATGAAAAGAATGTGCGGCTATGACCAATGTGAGTGTTGCTGTAGGGAGTGACGCCGCAGCAGTACATTTTGACCTGACGGCTGGCGGTGCGAAAGGGTTCTTTACGGCCTGTCAGGGTATTGTAAAATTGCAAAGCCATGCGTGTGATTCCCCGTGTAACTGCGAATTGAAATCAAAAAAAACCAGAGCAGCAGCTCTGGTTGATGCGTTCTCGGATGAGAGTTTATCCGAAAATTCGGTCAAAGAAACCGCTCCCCTGCCCTTTGACGGCCTCACCATGTTTTTCGGCGAAGGCGCGCAAATGATCCTCGGCATCCTTTGATATTTTAGTAGGAATTTCGACTGAAATCTCGATTATCAGATCGCCTTTGCCGCGTCCGTATTTTTCAAGTTTCGGCACACCCGCGCCCTGAATGATAAGGCGCTGGTTGGGTTGGACTCCTGCCGGGATGTCGATTCCCCACCAATATTTCGGTTCCCAGAATGGCTTGCGCAACTCCGAGCTTCAACGGATAGACGAGGTCAAACTCTTCGCGCTTGAGCTTGGCATCTTCGGCAACATCAATGAATACGTAAAGATCACCCGAGGGACCACCGTTGGCTCCCGCTTCGCCCTCACCCGCAACGCGCAAGCGCATACCTGAGTCGATGCCGGGAGGGATTTTAACTGTAATGGTGCTGGTTTTGGTGATGTGACCGGTGCCGCGGCAGTCACCGCAGGGGGTTGCAATCTTTTTGCCACTGCCGTTGCAGTCTGGGCAGGTGCTTGCGTAGCTGAAGAACCCTTGTTGGATCACGACCTGACCCTGTCCGCGACACGTGTTGCAGGACACTGGCTTTGTGCCCTTTGCGGCGCCGGTTCCTTCGCACGATGTGCATTGTGCACGGCGTGGGATTTCAATTTTCTTTTCTGTTCCCAGAACCGCTTCCTTGAAGGGAATCTGGAGATCGTAACGCAAATCAGCACCGCGTCGGGCGCGGTTGCCACCACCGCGGCGCCGCCCCGCTCCACCCTGCATGCCTCCGAAGCCAAAAATATCCTCAAAAATCGAACCGAAGTGTTCAAAAATGTCGTCCACATTGTTGAAGCCACCCGCTCCACCGGCACCCTGCACGCCGGCGTGACCAAATTGGTCGTAGCGTCGGCGTTTATCGGTATCACTGAGAACTTCGTAGGCTTCAGCAGCCTCTTTGAATTTTTCCTCGGCAGCCTTATCGCCCGGGTTTTTGTCGGGATGGAACTGCAGGGCAAGCTTGCGGTAGGCGCGCTTTACTTCGTCTGCCGCTGCAGAACGGGCAACGCCAAGAATTTCATAGTAGTCGCGCTTTTGCTGAGCCATGGTTGATCCTCATACACGTGCCGGCTTCGGTCTGCCCGCGAGCATGAGAAAACTATGCCAGAGCTGCGCCATGTCAAGCGCAATCAGCAATGTTGTTTGTGCGATTTTTTAGCCGCTGACCAGGGAGAGACGCGAGAAGTCTGGAATTTCCGCTAGGCTGCTGGGGAAATCGAGGAGGCGCACCAGCGGATGCGGTGCTCTGCGTGCAGAGAAGGTGCGCAGTTCCACCGCCTCCGATGCATCGGAAAGTGCTTTTGCTAGTGCCGTATGCAGATCGTGCCCTGCCCTGTGGGCGATGATGTGTCCAATGACTGGAGTCCCAAGCAACGCGAGGTCGCCAATACAGTCGAGGATTTTGTGGCGCACGAATTCGTCTGGGGCGCGGAGTCCAGCTGAGTTGAGAAGCCCCTCTGTTCGACTCACCACAATAGCGTTTTCAAGGCTTCCGCCCTGGGCAAGCCCGCGCGAACGCATGAACTCGACCTCTTCCGCTGTGCAGAAGGTGCGCGCATGCGACAGAGTTTCGCAAAAACTGCGTCCGGTGAGGGACAAAGTCAGGCTCTGCGAGCCGATAAGTGCATTGTTTTTAAAGTCGATGGAGTAGGTGATGCGCGGTTGCTTGCTTGGTTCAATCCGGATGAATCGGTTCGGGTCGCGAGGGGGTCGACGACTTCCACTGGCTTCTTGATGACTCGAACCGCACGGGGGATACCCAGATCCTCCACTCCGGCCTCATCGAGAAGAATGAGCCATGGTACTGCCGAACCATCGACAATCGGCATCTCTGGCGCATTCACACAGATGCGTGCGTTGTCGATACCGAGTCCAAAGAGAGCTGCCATCAGGTGTTCAATGGTTGAAACGTAGGCTTCAGGTGAGCCGATGCGAGTTGCCAGAGCGGTATCGAATACAGCTTGGGGCTGTGCTTTGATTTCAACGTTGGGTTTGAGGTCGGTGCGCACAAAGCAAATACCGGAGTTTGCCGCGGCGGGATGAATTTCAAGCCGAATCTGATGGCCCGAATGAAGACCAATACCTCTGTGGCGGATTGTGCGTGCCACTGTACGTTGGTTCAATTTAGACTCCCCTCGCCGGTGAGGTCGAACACTTGCGTTTGGTCAAGGGCTCGGCCGATCCGTTTGCTTACCAGCCGGATGTTTTGGCAGCAAGCAAAACCATCCTGTTGTCGGTCAGTTCTTTACGAAGTTTAGCTTGAACCCGGACAAAGGGGGAGCCCCCTTTACCCCCTGTCAAGTCTCTGACATTGCTCAGATCGAGTTTTTTACTCCGTGACCGCCTCCCGGTCTGCTCAGGAGGCTCTAGTTGACCCTGACCCAGATGCGATTTAAGCGTGCATTTAGAACTTGAGCAGGAGACAGTGCGTATGCAGGGTGTGAACAAGGTGATTTTGATTGGTCGATTGGGACAAGATCCGGAAGTGCGTATGACCCCGAACGGACAAGCTGTCTGCAGCCTCCGCTTGGCCACCAGCGAAAGCTGGATGAAAGATGGCAACAAGGAAGAGCGCACGGAATGGCATCGCATTGTGGTTTGGGGCCGTCAGGCGGAACTTGCAGGGAAGTACCTTAAGAAAGGCCGCTCTTGTTTCATCGAGGGAAAGCTTCAAACGCGGAGCTGGGACGATCAGCAGTCCGGCCAGAAGCGCTATTCCACAGAAATCGTGGCCAGTAATATCCAGTTCCTCGATTCCGGTACGGGTCGCGGCGCGGAATCCTCCTCAGGAGCAGATTTTGGTGGAGACACGGGCTCTGACAATCCTTTCTTCGGCGGTGGACCGTCATACGACAACGGTGGTGGAAATCGTGCGGCAGCCAATGGTCAGAATTCTCGCGCAGTCGATCTCGACGACGACGTTCCATTCTGAATCTTTGCAGCAAATCCGAGTTCAACAACCTTGTCATTGAAGTGACAAGGTTTTTTTGTTGTTCTCGGTAAATATAGAGGGTCGTGGGCGATGAAAATCTTGGTTGCAGGTGGAACGGGACTGGTTGGTACTGAGCTTCTGAAGATTCTCGCGCAGCGTTCGAACCTTCACGTCACAGCATTGGTTCGGCGCCATCCTTCGCCTGAGCTGTGTTTAGAACACATTCACTACCTTCCGTTCAATTACGAGAATGAACAAGACTTTGATAAGCTCGTTTCAGAATCGTTTGATGTTGTCTTTTGTGCGCTCGGTACAACTCGTAAAAAGGCTGGCTCCGCGCAACAGTTTGTCAAGGTGGATTTCGAATACCCGAGACGATTGATCGATGCTCTCGTATCAACATTGCCTCTTTTGTGCGTTGTTTCTTCGGTGGGGGCTGATCGTCCGAGCGGGTTATACCTGCGCACCAAAGCTGCTCTCGAGCAGCATATTATGCAAAGTGGGATGCGTTACGTTATTTTGCGCCCTTCGTTGCTCTTGGGTGCGCGTCGGGAATTCCGCTTGCGTGAATGGCTTGCGGCGAAGTGTTCTCGCCCCCTTCAAAAAATATTGCGCTCGTCACTAGGAGGAAAATCAGCGATTTATGCACCAATCGACGCTGCTGAAGTCGCGCGTGCTATGGTGATCGCTGCTCTCGATCACCCTCCGCACTCGGGGGGAGTTATTCTCCAGGGACGCGACCTGCTTAAGCATTGAGAAAGCACCAGTGGTTGTTGATAAGATGTTTTGACTCTCAGCTTTCAGGTCTCTGCTTTTGTGTTGCTATGCTGCTCGCATTCTAACATGTGGAGTGGCGAGATGACATCGCAGCGGAAAGCGCTCGTTCTTTTCTTTCATCCGAACCATAAATCCTCGCGCGTAGGAAAAGCACTGGCAGAGGCAGCACATGGACTCGAAAATGTCACTGTGCGCGACATGTATTCAATTTATCCTGATTACCTAATTGATTTGAAAGCAGAGCAAAAGGTTTTGCTTGAACACGATCTGATTGTCTTTCAGCACCCTGTGTACTGGTATTCGTGCCCACCTTTATTGAAATTGTGGATCGATGAGGTCTTCGAGTACGGATGGGCTTACGGTACCAGCAGCAATCATCTTCAGGGTAAGCATCTTCTCAGTGTGCTGACAACCGGGGGTTCGAGCGGTGCCTATGCGCCTGAAGGCTCGAACCGCGACACGATTCACACTTTTTTCTCGCCATTTGCTCAGACCGCTCACTTGTGTGGCATGGCCTATGCCACTCCGTGGGTTGTTTATGGTGCACGCGGGATGAGTGATGGTGAGCTGCACGCGGCGTGCGCAGCATACCGAGGTGTTCTTACAAATTATGTTGCGTCAGGAGTATTGCCATGAGCGGACAAGGTCTTCTGGGCACAGTGGCGGTGCTGCTCGCTGCAGGTGTTGTCAGTGTTCCCTTGGCAAAACGGCTGGGGCTGGGGAGTGTTTTGGGGTACCTGGTCGCGGGTGCGCTGATTGGTCCATTTGGATTGAAACTTCTGAACAACTCTGTCGAAGTGATGCATGTCGCTGAGTTTGGAGTTGTTATGCTCCTGTTTTTGGTGGGACTTGAGCTCAACCGCAATCGTTCTGCAAATTCTCTCAGAGCGCGGACTCTCCCAGTCCTCTGTTGGTCAAGATTCTTTTTCCGTTCTGTTGTTTCAGGATTTAGCGATCATTCCTATCCTCGCACTGATTCCTCTCTTGGGACATGAGCAAGCCGTTTCGGCGAGTTCTCCGGTTGAGATGTCTCCTGCGCTTCGTACCGTTCTTGCTCTTGCCATTATTATGGCTCTTGTGTGTGGCAGTCGCACAGTAGTCAACCCTCTTTTCCGTTGGATTGCTGTCACCCGTCAAAAAGAAATTTTCACGGCAGCGGCATTGTTGATTGTTGTGGGTGTTGCCCTTCTCATGGACAGTGTTGGACTTTCGATGGCTCTGGGAACCTTTCTTGCTGGTGTGGTGCTTGCTGACTGTGAGTACAGACACGAACTTGAAAGCAACATCGAACCTTTCAAGGGTTTGCTGCTTGGTATCTTTTTTACAGCCGTGGGCAGCTCCATGGATTTCTCCCTGCTCTCTGCGGAACCCCTGCGGATTCTTGCGCTTGTTCTGCTTTTGCTTGCCTGTAAGATATTCGTTTTGAACCTGTGTGCACGCCTCTTTAACCACGACAGTCGAAATGGTTGGCTCTTTTCCGTTTTGCTTTCGCAAGGAGGAGAGTTTGCCTTTGTCCTCTTTACGACTGCACAGGGCTTTGGTGCACTCACGGCGAGGCAGTCCTCAGAGCTCACCCTGATTGTCGCGTTATCAATGTTCACAACTCCGTTTTTGCTCAAGGCAGTTGAAAAGCTCATTGCTCAAGAGAATCGAAAGCCTGCTGTGACGGAAGAGAAGATTGAATCCGATCACAACGCGGTCATTATTGCTGGAATGGGACGATTTGGTCAGATTGTGGCTCGATTGCTCCATACAAATGGGATGTCAGCCACGATTGTCGATTACAGTCCGGATATACTCGACCGTGTTCGCGCATTTGGATTCAAGGTTTACTATGGAGATGCAACTGAATTGTCATTGCTCGAATCAGCTGGCCTTGAGCATGCAAAAGTGGTTGTTCTGGCAATTGATGATCGCGACGCGTGTTTGCGTGCCGCCGAGCAAATCAAGAAGCACTATCCGAAGGTACGGATTATGGCGCGAGCATTCGACATGATGCATGCCTATGAGCTGATGGATATCGGGGTTCAAGATTTTCAGCGTGAGACCTTTGATTCTGCTGTGGGTCTGGGTGAGCGTGTACTTGTTGAGCGAGCATTCGACATGATGCATGCCTATGAGCTGATGGATATCGGGGTTCAAGATTTTCAGCGTGAGACCTTTGATTCTGCTGTGGGTCTGGGTGAGCGTGTACTTGTTGAGTTAGGCGTGCATCCACATGCTGCTCGGAGGCATGCAAAAGTTTTTCATCGTTATGACAACAGGGTGCTTCACGAGCTTCACTCACTGCACAAGCAGCGCAATGAGTTCATTTCCAGCAGCAAGGCGGCGCGCGAGGAGCTGGGTCGGCTCTTTTCGGTGGATGAGGAAAACTTGCGGCAAGGTCATGCCGATGCAGCATGGGTCAAGTCATAATCTATTCCCTTACTGCACCGCGTCTCATATCAGAGGCTTTTCAGTTCTTTGCCGTTGGGGCAACAAAGGCGCTTTCCGGCAAAGCATAGCGTCCAAGGTTGCTCTTGTTGAGTTTCAATTCCTTGAGTTCAATGGTCACTTCATAGACCACACCTTCCATGGATTCCTTGATGCTGCGGCTGAAGTCTTCAGTTTTGGGATCCGGAAAATCTTTGATCAGGCGGCGAAGATCAAAGCTCGCCTGCGGATAATCTGCTGTGACCTCTTCGAGTGTTGTTATGCGCATGGGATAAACCGGGTCGGTTCCGACGCGTTCAAAAACCAGACCTTCATCAATGAGAAGAGTCACATGGGCGATGTCGGATTTTGCACCTGTTTCTCGAGCCATCTGCTTGTCACGAACAATAATGAATTCACCAAAAACGACACCTCTAGTGGCAAACTGATTGTTGATTTGAGATGCGCTTTGTCCGCTCAAAAGAGTCTGGGTGAGTTGGGGATCTGTAAAGCGCAGATCGACTTCCTGTGGGAGTAAATTATGAATTGTGTACGAAGGTGAAGCGCCCGATGTTCTGCGCAGAACTTCATATGCAGTAGACCAGCAGTTGGTTTCAGCACTTTTCGAAACCAGCATTTCACCGCCCGCAGAGATGCCATACTGCTTTCTTTCGTCTTGGGTCAGAGGACGACTGCTTTCTGTTTTCTCGGGAATGAAGGTGTGACGGAGAGTGGCTTGCATCACAGGTGTGAGGAAATCATCGATCAAAAAAACCTTCTTGCCATCAGCAAGATTGCAATCGACTCCACTGAGATTGTCCTTCCAACCATCGGCATAAACCTTGCGCGCAACTTCACACTGTTCGCGTGTCAGAGTACCGAGCGAAATTGACAGATGCTTGCGTTGAGAATCTCTGTTTGTTTCTGTGGCGAGAAGAGTTTGATTGGCTACAATTTTTGCTGCCGGAAGTTTTGCAGCCTTGAGTGCTCTCTGCAAATTCGGGAGTGAGATTTCTACAGATTGTTGGTTTGAATCATCGAATCGTTTGAATTCTTTCGTCGTCGTTTTCGGCGTGACACTGCAGGCAAGTGTCAGTCCCACGAGCGCAAGGGAAGCTGTCGCGAGTGTCTTCAGACTTTGTTTGGGAGGTGTTTTCTTCATAGCAATCCCCTTCGGTTCGTCCTTCGTAAGCGGGATGTGTGCCAAATTAAGTTATTCAAAATATCAGAAAATATTCCGTAGCAGGTGTCTTTCGCCTTGACGATGTCTTTGGAATTTACAGCTGGTGTTGTCAGGTTTTTGGCTACGGCGACCTTCCTGCAGCGATCTTTCAAATGAGATCCTTTTAAAGTTATGTCTGTTGTGTTTAGTTGCGTTGCGTTTGCTGCACAGAAGGCGCCCGAGAAGGTCGATCTGACTGGCACTTGGACGAGTGAAAAATGCGAGTCCATGCCCAACGGCCAAGGTGGTGAAACCTACTTCACACGCACATTTCCGATGACAAACAAAGAGTGGAAGATCGATTTCACTGTGTTCGGCGATAAAGATTGCACGCAAGCGCTTTTTACACTGGATGTTGCTGGAGACTGGGAACTGCGTGGCAAGTCCAAAGCTGTTAAGGGTGCTCACAATGCTTTCTTCGGTTTCAAAACCCGCACACTGACTGCGAAAGCTGATGGTGCAGTTCAGTTTATGAACCAGGCCGGTTTTTGCGGCAAGAAAGATTGGAAGGTGGGTGAGGCTGTTGATATCAACTCAACAGGTTGTGCGCAGATCGGTGCAAAGCCCATTACGGATTGTAATAAGAGGGTAAGGTCTTCTTGGGCGATCGTGGTGGCGACATGTGCAAGAAGCGCAACTATCCGAAGAAGCTTTATCCTGTTGCGCTCATTAAGAAGCCCTAAGTCAGAGACCTGTGGAATTGACGGGAGCCTGCTCTGCTGTCTCCCAGGGAAGATCCGGCCACCACTTCTTGAAAAGTGATTCCTGAAGTGCACCCGGGTCAACACTTTCGCCTGGCCTGGGCAACACGAGAGGAACGTTGAGCTGCTTGGCTCTCACCATCAAGCGTTCACCAGGTTCAGTCCAACTGTGTGTCGACAGGTTGAAGGTCGCCCAATGTATGGGAAGGTAGATGTTTCCTTTGACATCGAGGCAAGCTTGGATGGCTTGTTCGGGGCCTATGTGAACGTCAGGCCAAGCTGAATTGTAGGCTGCTGATTCAATGGCGGCGATATCAAATGGCCCATACTTTTCGCCGATGCTTTTAAAGCCGGGAGAGTAGGCCGTGTCACCACTGAAATAGAAGCGTCTGCTCTTTCCAACAAATGCCCAGCCGCACCAGAGTGTTGAGTTGCGATCAAAAGGAGTCCGTCCTGAAAAGTGCCTTGCTGGCACGCAGGCAAGAGTGACTTCTCCACAACTTTTTATTTCCTCCCACCAGTCACATTCGCTGATGCGAGTATGGTGCACCCCAAACTCTTCAAGGCGATCTCCGAGACCAAGCGGTACAACGAATTGAACGTTGCGTTTTGCGAGCGCTTCAAGTGTTGATTTGCAAAAGTGATCATAGTGGTCATGTGAAAGAATGACTGCGTCGATCTCTGGAAGTTCTTCGAGTGACAAGGGTGCAGGAAAAAATCTTTTTGGTCCGACAAAAGATAAAGGCGATGCGCGCTCACCCCAGACCGGATCCGTAAGAAAGCGTTTGCCCTCTATTTCAAGGAGGAGTGTTGAGTGGCCAATCCAGGTCACCCGCAAACCCGAAGCGGGCGGAGTATTGAAGTCAGCCCTTTGCTTGCCGACAGTTGGAATGGGAGTGGTTGGCGTGGTTTGGCGAGCACCCAGCATTTTGCCAAAGGCTTCAGTGAAGTTGGTTGTTTCGGGGAGCCCGTTGCGGAATTTGCCATCGTGCCACTGGGGAGAGGCAATTTTCTTTGCGTGGCGAGCAGCACGCGCTGCTTTGGCGGCCTCTGCATCCGAATGTGCATTGAACATGGGTGAGCTCTCCGCTGTAGAGGGCAATAACGCGACGTGTTTGAAAAGTGTGGCCGCCATCATCAGCGAGGAAGTTCTTATGAAATTGCGTCGGCTTGGAGAAAGACTTTTTGCGCAAGGATCAAGTTCTTGTTCATCCATTGTGCACCTGCTGAATCAATATGAAACGAGCCTAATGGATGCAGGCCGGTGCACAAGAGATCGTCTGGAATCACAGAGCCATCGGGTTGACTCCCGAAACAGTCCCCGTCTGGCTCTGAGGTCAGCGCGGTATCAAGGAGCTCTCAGCACGAGTCCCTGCCAGGTGCATGTGCGCAGTGGGTTAGTCGCTTCAAGTGAGGCGCAGGCATCCCGACAGCCTTGCGGTTGGGTCAGCGCGTTGAAGTGCACCTTTCCACCGCTTCCCACAATAAGGCATTGTGCTGTCGGAGTTTGCCGGAAAATAATTCCATTGTACGAGCATTCTCTAAATGGGTTGGTCGCATCAATACTTGAACATGTTAAATGGCATGCTGCTTCACTTGTTGAAGGGTTGAAGTAGACGCGTTCGCGTGCCCCACTCAAGATCTCGCAAAATCCAGGCTGTGGAATCACGACAGGTGCAGGTACTGGTGCTGCTGGTGCAGGCGCCGCCTTTCCGACGAGCGCTTTGGCGGGCGCTGCTGGTGTTTTCCCAGCGGCCTTTCTGAAGTCCTCAGATTCGCTCGCCGTTTCTGTAGCCGTGCTGGATTTCTGTTCCACTTGTGTCTGCTGCGTGCTTGGGTTTTTCTTGACTTCGCTCTTTGCCGCGTTCACCTCAGAGGCACCGCGCGCCAGCAGTTCATTCGCTGTTCCGCAACCGACAACAACAGAGCTCAGAAGCACTGCCCCGCAGAGCAGTGAATAAGATTTCGTCATCCATTCCCCCTAGGAATTCAATTTAAAAACAAAGAAAAATTGATATCGCAGCTGCATTTTTTGTATCGGAAGTCTTTTAGAGAAAGATTATCTTTCGCAGTATAAACCCGATATTGCTTAGGATTTTAGACTTCAAGTAGACTCAATTGGTTTGAGTTTAATGCGGTTATCAGGAATGACTGCAACAAAAAAAGTGCCCCCAGGATGGGAGCACTTCGGTCAGATGGCTTGAGTTTCTTTTTCAGCGAAGCGCTTTTTTAAGTGTGTCGCCGATTTCGCCAGCACTCAGCACAGTATGGATACCGCACTCGCGCATCGCTTCATATTTCTCGGCAGCCGTTCCCTTACCACCTGAGATGATAGCTCCGGCGTGGCCCATGCGTTTGCCCTTCGGAGCGGTTTGGCCTGCGACAAAACCGACCACTGGCTTTTTCATGTTGGCCTTAATCCACTCAGCGGCCTGAATTTCAGAGGCACCGCCAATTTCGCCGATCATAATGACTGCATCAGTGTCGTTGTCCTTGTTGAACAGGTCGAGAACGTCGATGAAGCTTGTGCCGTGCAAAGGGTCGCCACCGATGCCGACGCAGGAACTTTGACCAATGCCCAAGGCAGTGAGCTGGCCCACAGCTTCGTAGGTAACGCAGTGAGCTGGCCCACAGCTTCGTAGGTCAGTGTGCCTGATTTGGAGACCACACCCACTCGGCCGGGTTTATGGATATGGCCGGGCATGATTCCAATTTTGCATGCACCTGGAGTGATAACACCAGGGCAGTTGGGGCCAATGAGGCGGCTGCGGCCTTGAGCGTGTCCAAGAGCTTTCTTCACGCGCAACATGTCGAGCACAGGAATGCCTTCAGTGATGGCCACAATGAGCTCAATACCCGCATCGATGGCTTCCAAAATAGCATCCGCTGCAAACGGAGGTGGAACAAAGATCATGGTTGCGTTTGCATCCACTTCTTTGCGCGCTTCATAGACAGTGTTGAAGATGGGGCGGTCGAGGGTTTTTGTTCCGCCTTTACCGGGCGTCACGCCACCCACCAGATTTGTACCGTATTCAGCGCACTTTTCAGCGTGAAAGTGTCCAGCGCTACCTGTGATGCCTTGGCAGATGAGGCGAGTGTTTTTGCCAACCAGAATACTCATGTGAGGTGTCCTCTTAATTCAAAGTCAAAAGTAGCAAGCCCAAGGTTTCAGCGAGATGTTCAGCGCACAGCGTGAACGATCTTCTCTGCACCGTCACTCATCGAGTTGGCGGCAATGATGTTCAAACCAGAGTCGTTGAGAATCTTTTTGCCAAGTTCGACGTTTGTTCCCTCGAGGCGAACCACGAGCGGAACTTTGAGTCCAAGTTCTTTAGCTGCCGAAACAATACCGTTGGCAATCACATCGCACTTCATGATGCCACCGAAGATATTCACAAAGATTCCACGCACGGCAGCATCTTTGAGAATGATGCGGAAGGCTTGGGTCACTGTCTCTTGGTTTGCACCACCACCCACATCGAGGAAGTTCGCGGGCTGACCGCCCTTCTGCTTGATGATGTCCATTGTGGCCATCGCGAGGCCTGCGCCATTCACAAGGCAGCCAATGTTGCCTTCGAGCGAAACGTAGCTCAGACCAAATTTGGAGGCTTCGAGTTCGCGTGCATCTTCTTCTTCGTAGTCGCGCAGATCTTGGATCTCGGGATGACGGAACAGAGCGTTTTCATCGAAGGCCATTTTGCAGTCCAGGATTTGCATTTGGCCATCTTTGGTGACTGCGAGTGGGTTGATTTCGATCATCGAGCAGTCGTACGCCACGAAAGCGTTGAACAGTCCGCGGATGGTTTTGTCGAATTCTTTCGCCAGAGGACCGGTGAAGCCAAGGCGTGCGCACATCATACGGACGGTGAAGGGCATGAGACCAACGGTTGGGTCGATGTTGGCGGTGACAATCTTCTCGGGGTGTTTTTCTGCAACCTCATCGATGCCATGCCACCTTCGGTCGAGGCCATGACGCCGATAGAATCAGCTTCGCGGTTGACAACCAAGCTCAGGTAGTACTCTTTAGCGATGTCCGAGCCTTGAGCTACAAGGACTTTGTGAACCTTTTTTCCTTGGTGTCCGGTTTGGGGTGTGACGAGCTGCATGCCAATAATCTTGCGCGCCCACTCGTTTGCTTCCTCGGGGGTGCGAGCCAATTTCACACCACCACCCTTGCCACGGCCACCTGCGTGGATCTGCGCCTTAACAACGCTCAGTGCATCAAGCCCAAACGATCGTGCTGCCCATTCGGCTTCAGTCGCCGTATAGCAGAGCTTTCCTTTGGGGATGTTCAGACCGAATTTGGCGAGCAGCTCCTTGGCCTGATACTCATGAACGTTCATGTCTGACTCCTCAATGACAAAGGCGCTTGGCCGTTCGTAGATGACCTGTAGGGATTGTCGCAGAAAACCTTACACAAAAAACAATAGCCTCGCTATCGCGAGGCTACGGTAAAATCAACGACTGTAAGGGGCTTACGCCCCTTTTAAGCGGGGGCAACTTACATCATCCCGCCATATCCTGCGCCAGCGCCCGGCATAGGAGCAGCTTTGTCTTCCTTCGGACGCTCTGCAATCATGCACTCGGTTGTGAGGAGCAGTGATGCGACTGAAGCAGCGTTTTGGAGCGCAGAGCGGGTGACTTTGGTTGGGTCGATGATGCCAGCGGCAACCATGTCTTCGTAACGCTCGTCTTTGGCATTGAAGCCAAAAGTCGTTGTGGTGTTTTCGCGCACTTTTTGAAGAACAACCGATGGCTCTTGGCCAGCATTGTTGGTGATTTGGCGCAGAGGCTCTTCGACAGCGCGGAAGACGATGTCTACGCCAAAGCGCTCGTCACCAGCGACCTTCTCGCGCAGTGCGGGAAGAACCTTCTGAGCACGGATGAGCGCAACACCGCCGCCAGGAACGATGCCTTCTTCTACGGCAGCACGGGTCGCGTTCAGTGCGTCTTCAACGCGAGCCTTCTTTTCCTTCATCTCGGTTTCTGTTGCAGCACCAACGCGGATCACAGCAACGCCACCCGCAAGCTTCGCGAGGCGCTCTTGCAGTTTCTCGCGGTCGTAGTCGCTGCTGGTGTCTTCAACCTGCTTACGCAGCTGCTTGATGCGAGCTTCGATGTCTTTCTTTGCACCCTGGCCATCGATGATGGTGGTGTTGTCTTTGTCGATGCGGACACGCTTTGCAACGCCGAGCTGTTCGAGCGTGGTGCTCTCGAGGCGCATGCCCATCTCTTCAGAGATGACAACGCCGCCGGTCAGGATAGCGATGTCTTCAAGCATTGCTTTACGGCGATCGCCGAAGCCGGGAGCCTTGACAGCAACCAGTTTCAAGTTGCCACGCAGACGGTTGAGCACGAGAGCTGCGAGAGCTTCGCCTTCGACGTCTTCAGCGACCATGAGAAGTGGCTTGCCGGTGCGAACAACTTTCTCGAGAATTGGAACAAGATCTTTAAGGCTGGAGAGCTTCTTGTCGAACAGAAGAACGTATGCGTCTTCGTAGTTGACTTCCATACGCTCTGGGTCGTTGACGAAGTAGTTGGACAGGTAGCCACGGTCGAATTGCATACCTTCAACAACTTCAAGAGTGGTGTCCATGCCTTTGGCATCTTCCACTTGAATGACGCCTTCCTTGCCCACTTTTTCCATTGCATCGGCAATGATGTTGCCAATGGCAGTGTCAGAGTTTGCAGAAATTGTACCAACTTGTGCGATTTCAGTGCGGCTGTTGGTTTTCTTGCTCAGATTCTTGAGCTCCGTAACGACTTCGGTGACAGCCTTGTCGATGCCGCGCTTGAGATCCATCGGGTTGTGACCCGCTGCAACAAGCTTAACGCCTTCACGGTAAATAGCCTGTGCGAGAACAGTTGCGGTTGTGGTTCCGTCGCCGGCAACATCCGAGGTTTTGGAAGCAACTTCCTTAACCATCTGCGCGCCCATGTTTTCGAACTTGTCTTCGAGTTCGATTTCTTTGGCGACAGTCACGCCGTCTTTGGTGACGTTTGGCGAACCGAAGGATTTGTCGATTGCGACGTTGCGGCCACGTGGTCCCATGGTGATTTTAACGGCATCTGCGAGGATGTTGACACCAGTGAGAATTTTCTTGCGAGCGTCTTCGCCGAAGTTGATCATTTTAGCTGACATATTTCATCTCCGTATGAACAAAAAACAGATGTAAATTTTGAGAATCAGTTGTTGACGATGCCCAGGATGTCGTCTTCGCGCAGAATGAGGTGCTCTGTGCCTTCGAGCTTGATTTCTGTTCCGCTGTATTTGCTAAACAGAACGCGGTCGCCGACCTTGATTTCCATGGGACGCACTTTGCCATCGGTTAGAACTTTGCCCGTGCCAACGGCAACGACAGAGCCTTCCATGGGTTTCTCTTTTGCATTGTCGGGAATGAGGATTCCGCCTGCGGTTTTGGTTTCTTCCTCAACGCGTTTGACCAGAATGCGGTCTGCCAAAGGGCGAATTTTCATAGATACCTCCTATAGACGTGGTTGTTTCCCATACCAAAAACTCGGGGGGGTGCACAATAAGCAACCAATCCGATTGTTGTCGGTTCATGAGCTATTTCTCGAGCCAAGCAGGAAGCTAAGCGGCAATCGAGGTGTGTCAAGGCCGGGGCAGTCTGAGGAGACGTTGTGCCAACAGACCGCGCCTGGTTGACCCGCGGGCACCGCGGAGGGTGCCGTCGAATTTAGAGCACAACGTTCTCTTTATATTCCCCAAAGACCTCGCGCAGGGTGTTACAAATTTCACCAACGCTCCCATAACAGCGCACAGCTTCGAGGATGTGGGGCATCAAATTGTCCTGCCCCTGTGCGGCAGTTTTGAGTGTCTTGAGGGCAGATTGAAGGCGTAAAGAGTCTCGCTGCGCTCTAATTTGTTGCAGTTTGCGAATCTGATTCTCTTCGACGGTTTTTGAAATTTTCAGCAGACCTTTGGGCGGGGGTTCATTGATGGTGAACTTGTTTACGCCAACTATAATGCGTTTTTGTTTCTCAATATCATCTTGGTATGTGAATGCTGAGCGCTGGATGCTGGCCTGAATAAATCCTTGTTCAATGGCAGGAATCACGCCCCCGAGGTCATCAATCTTTTGAATAAATGCCGCGGCCTCATGTTCGATGCGGGCTGTTGTGGCCTCCACATAGTAAGACCCAGCAAGGGGGTCGACCGTCTCCGCAACACCTGACTCGTGGGCAATGATCTGCTGTGTGCGCAGGGCAATACGGGCAGACTCTTCGCTCGGCAAAGCGAGCGCTTCGTCGCGAGAGTTGGTGTGCAGACTTTGGGTGCCGCCCAATACGGCTGCAAGAGCCTGAATTGTCACGCGGACGATGTTGTTGTCGGCCTGTTGTGCCGTTAGGGTTGAGCCCGCAGTCTGGGTGTGGAAGCGGAGCATCCAGCTCTTCGGGTTTTTTGCTCCGAAACGCTCACGCATGATTTTAGCCCACAGGCGCCGCGCAGCTCGGAATTTGCCCACCTCTTCGAGAAGATCAGTAAAAGAATTGAAAAAGAAGCTCAGGCGTGGTGCAAAATCATCGACGTCGAGACCAGCGTCCAGTGCTGCCTGAACATAGGCGATTCCATTGGCGAGTGTGAATCCAACCTCTTCGGCAGCCGTGCTTCCGGCTTCGCGGATGTGATATCCGCTAATGGAGATTGTGTTCCATTGCGGTACCTCTTTTTTACAGAAGGAGAAAATGTCGGTGATGATGCGCATCGACGGGCGTGGCGGAAAAATATAGGTGCCACGTGCAATATACTCTTTTTTTAAATATCGTTCTGAATTGTTCCACGCAGTTGGTTGGCCGAGATTCCCTGCTTCTCTGCAACTGCAATGTACATAGCGAGCAGCACGCTCGCCGATGCATTGATGGTCATCGAGGTGGAGATTTTATCGAGCGGAATATCGCGGAGAAGAATTTCCATGTCCGCGAGAGTGTCAATCGCAACACCAACTTTACCAACCTCTCCTGCAGCCTGCTCGGAATCGGAGTCGTAGCCTATTTGAGTTGGCAAATCGAAAGCCACACTCAATCCGGTTTGGCCTTGTTCAAGCAAATATTTATATCGGGAGTTCGACTCTTCTGCGGTCGCAAAACCGGCGTACTGACGCATTGTCCAGAATTGGCTGCGGTACATAGATGGGTGAACACCGCGCGTGAAGGGAAATTTTCCAGGTTCACCGAGGTCATTCAGAAAAGTTTCGAGCGTGCCGAGGTGATCGACATCGTAAAGCGGTTCGACTGGTGCATTGGAGGCAGTGACAAAGGCCTCGGAGCGCATTTTGGTCTGGTTATTTTTCTCGCTCACTTTTTTGTTCCTTCCTTGCTGGGCTGATTTTCTACTTTGGTGCGGCGGCCAGGAAACTCAGCCCAAAGGGGTTCAGAGAAGAGTTTGTCGAGCAGAGGATTGAGTTCTGGAAATTGCTTTAGACCTTGAGCAGACCCTGCCTGAATTTGCGTATCGCGCCCCCAGATGAGCCGCCCTGTGTTGGTGTCGATAAGGAGAAGACTGATGCCAACTTTAACAACGTAGGTGTTGTTGTCTGTGGATTTTTCAAGTGAGGTCAAAACAGGAATCAACATCGAGTCAGAATTGAGGACAGCTAAGGAAAATTGATTCAGAAGCTGTGTCCACCGACCTGAGGAGAGCATGCAGTGCTTGTAGAAATCTAGAAAGTTTTTTCGTTCTCTGCACTCTTTTGAGAGCAACAGAGTTTCTTTTGCGGAGCCACTATGAACGAGTTGCCCCATGTTCTTCAGCTCGGTATCAATATCCGCTGCAACACGTGGACTGTTCTTCAACAGACTGCGCACCGTTTGAAATGAAACGCCATTGACGTTCGGTTGGTTCTTGAAAGCTGCGAGAATTCTTGTTTCGATTGAGGCTTGAACCTGGGCTGTGATGACGGTGGCTGGATCGATGGATGTTTTGTTCACTGGGTGCGGCATCAAGACGGGTGCGCAAAAGCAGCAATTCTTGCCGGGTTCAATGCCAAAAATTCGCTCTGCAGACCCTCTCGTGTGGTGGGTGTGGTCGTGCAGCTGCCGAGAATTGTCGTCAGCATCGCCATCTTCACAAGATTCAAAGCATTTTTCATGTGTTAACCTCCCCAGGTTCGGATGGCATGTCCGGCGAGAACCATATCCACTTGATCCTTGTTTGTCATGTGATTGGCGGGAGGGAGTAGCCCCACCCCCTCCTATGACAAGATGAGCCTCAGTGGGTCGCACGTTGCGTCCCAGCCGCGGAGGCAGACCCCATGTGCACGTCTCAAACTGCATGCGAAGTCATTCGTTCGCGTTTTGTTTTGGGCTTGGCTTCTGTGCTGATAGGGGCAAGTGCTGGCGAGGCCTTTGCAGCCCAGGTGTTTTCAATCGCTGATGTGGTCGAGAGGGTTCTTCCTGGTGTTGTGAATATCCGCACCCGCGATAAAGTGGATTCTGTTAAAACAGAAAATGCAGGACGCGAAGTCCCTTCTGATGGCCGCGCACCGGCCATGTCAGACCCTTTTTTCAAGCTTTTTGTTTCCCCCTTGGAAGTCATTCAAAAGGAGATTCCCCGGTCGCGTGGGTCGGGATTCTTTTATCTTTCAAGTTCATTGGTGGTCACAAATTACCATGTTGTCAAAGATGCCCAGAGCATTGAAGTGGTTCCAGCGCATGAGCGCTGGGGTTTGAGCGCCAAGTTGATTGGTATGAATAAACAGGCGGATATTGCTCTTCTTAAGCTAGAAAATCCTTGGCCCAGGGCTCGTCCTTTGCGCTTTGCGTCGAGTGTCAAGGCGCGTATTGGAGATCCGGTTTTCGCAATTGGAAATCCTTTTGGCTATGGCCACACTGTGACATCTGGAATTCTCAGCGCAAAAGGCCGCACGATAGGCGAGGGTCCGTTCGATGATTTTCTTCAGACGGATGTGGCCATCAACCCTGGAAATTCGGGTGGGCCATTGTTCAATGTGCGCGGAGAAGTGATTGGAATCAACACTGCCCTGCTCACCGATGCGCGTGGAATCTCCTTTGCGATTCCAACTGAAGTGGCACGTCCTATTCTCGATGCACTGCGTAAGCCGGTTGGTTTGTCGCGGCTTGTGTGGTTGGGTCTGGGGCTGACACATGTGCGCCTTAAGAGTTCCGACGCCGATCCTGTCGGCCTCCTTGTAACACATGTCGTTCAAGGTTCTCCTGCTCAGAGTGCAGGGTTGCGTGTTGGCGATGTGATTGTCTCGACGAACAATAAGCGCGTGCATGAGATTGCAGATTTTCGCGACGTGATGAAGAAACTCTCGCCGGGTGCAAAAGTGAAAGTTTCTGTTTTCCGTGAAGGGCAGACCGAGCAGTTAGAAATAATGGTGGGTCGAATGCCACAGGAGTTTATTGCGGGTCGGGGACGTGCTGACGTCCATTGAGTTCCATGAGCTGATGAGCTGTTGCAGCAATCAGTGGTTCCGCGTCATTTCTGCGCTGCAACAAGATATCCGAGAGCGCCGCATTTCGTGTTTTGCATACAAAGCACACAGGGCGTTTCTAACAAGCCCACTGTATTTTGCACGCGTCATTGCTGTTCCACCGAACCATTTTTCGTATTCAGCCTGTGACATTTTTGCGACCTGTTCGAGCGTGATTTGCAGAAAGAAGTCGTGTTGCTTCTCAAAGCTTTTGATTGTTTGAAGCGGAGTTGTTCTCAGATTGTAGGGGCAAACATCCTGACAAATATCGCAACCATAAAACTGGGCACCGAGATGTGGAATGAACTCTGAAGGGATCTGCGCCCGGCTCTCGATGGTCAAGTACGACAAGCATTTATCAGATTGTAAATACATTGGCGCAATCAAAGCGCCGGTCGGACAGGCGTCGAGACATTTGCGGCATTCGCCACAAGATAATTCGGCGATGGCGTTTGCAGCCAAGGGTTTCTCAAGGTTCTCTGCAGCGAGAATCTCAAAAGGAGCATCGATGAGCGCGTGAGCAATGAAAAAAAAACTTCCCACACCCGGGCGAATGAGCATGGTGTTTTTTCCTACAAAACCCAATCCTGCAAGGCGTGCGTGAGCTCGGTCAAGAAACGGGAGTGAATCAGTGACGACACGCCACGATGTTGTCTGAGACAGGAGGTTCTGTGAGAGAGCGTCCTTCTGCCACGCATGCAGCACAGTATCGATTTCTCTTTTGAGGCTGCGGTGGTAGTCAGGCACGCGAGCATAGCGTGCAATTTTTGCGATGAAAATCACTCTGTGTTTCGTTTTTCTGCCCGCTGCCGCGCACAGAATGACCTTCTGCATATGGAATGATGAGGGAGATAATGCACTTGACACCGGCAAGAATTTTTCTCGCATCTTTGCGGGCGGCGAGGTTGTTCTGCAGGTAGGTCATATTCGCGTGACCCCCTTCACTGAGCCAGCGCTCGTAGAAGTTGAAATCGGTCTGGAGTTCAGCTGGTGTTGCTTGAACCTCCCAGAATTGTTCCCAGGAAGAAATGTCCAGCACCGAAGTCCACATCAAGCCTGCTTTGCGAAGATGTTGGTCCAGCAGCGTTTGAGGCTTGGAAAAATTCAAGTTGTTTCCTTGTTTTTTGGAATGGCGTGGAGCGTGCGGTGCAGTCCGGGCGCTGTGCGGACGCGTCCGTGATTTTCCTCTTCAGGGTCAGCATGCACGACGACATCGGCATCGAATCGTTCTTCGATTTTCTTTTCGATGTCTTCGGTAATTTCGTGAACAGTGCGGAAATCGAGATTTGCTGGAAGAGTGATATGAAAGTCAATGAAATATCTGTGTCCGCTGCGTCGACCCCGGAAGTTGTGGACATCGATAATGAGCTCATTGCTGTCGCTAATGAGCTTGAGCACATCTTCTTTCATGGATTCGGGCAGGTCGTGATCGAGTAGGTCATTGATGCTTGTGGACAGAAGTTTGAATCCTCCCCAGCCAATATTGATGGCGAAGACTCCTGCGAGGAGTGGGTCAAGCCAGGTTTTACCCGTGAATGCAATTGCAGCGAGAGAGAGTGCACTGGCAAGGTTAGCCATCACGTCGGTGCGATAGTGTTCGGAGTCAGCGGCTAATGCAGGGCTGTTGTATTTGCGCGATGCGTGTTTGAGTCCACCCGTAATGACCCAGCTCGCCAGTGCTGCAACGATGAAAAAGGCAGCTGTTGGCCAAGGGTGCTGCATCACAGTTGGTGCGCCTTGCAGATCTTCCCAGAGCTTTTGTCCGCTCGAAATCATGATGAGAACGCCGCCGCCAACAATCCATGACCGTAGGGGTGATTAGAGTCAGGGCTCTGTCGCGCAAAATGAATGACCTTCTGATTGAGTGCACTCACAAAGACATCGAGCGTGCTGTCCCAGGCTGACAGTGCAACAACCATAGAGCCGGTCATGAAAAAGAGAATGAGTTTGCAAAGTGCAAGGGCTCCGGCACCCCATGCGGCATAGACAGCCGCACGTCGTGCACCTGAGGTTTTATCAGCGTGAGTAGAGATTTGTTGTGTCGCTGTTTGGAGCACGTTCATAGCCACCGTGGGTTTTTTCGACCCCTGGGTTTTTTCGACTGTGTGTGCCTTACCCACCGGCTGCCTGCGTTCACGACCGCGGGGGAGTGAAGACGCGACGATAGATGGGAAGATTTTTTCCAATGAAGAGTGCCTCAAAAACCGTTGTGTAGGGAAGAGGCTCGAGCCCACTCGGGACGACATCGGGTGCAGATTCACCCCAGTGGAGCGTGCGGCCGAGGTCCTGCACGCATTCAAAATAATCGAGGCTGTCGGTTTTGAACCAGAAAAATCCCTTCTGAGGCTCAAGTTTATCGGCCAACAGGCGGAGGAAGGGTTCCTGGACGAGGCGGTTTTTGCGTTGCTTCTTTTTAGGCCAGGGGTCGGGGAAAAATACACACAGCCCCGAAAGTGAGCCTGCGGGCAATTGAGAGATTGCCAGATGCGCATCACTGATGAGGATCTTGGCGTTGTCGAGCCCGAGATTTTTGATTTTTCGAGCGGCTTTGACCGTGCGTTTGTATGTGATGTCTATTCCTAGAACATTCCAGTCTGGATTGTTCTGTGCAAATTCCAGGACGTTCTTGCCCATGTAGCAGCCGGCCTCAATCAGCAACGGCTTGGTTGTGTCTTTAAACACATCGCGGTTACGTTCTGCCCATTCACTGGCTGTGAGCAGGATGCCCTGGTAGTCCATCGCTTCATACAAATACGGGTTGAAGTGTTTGTCGGGGGCCGCCTGTCCGTTTTTCATGCGCTCCACCAACATTCCCGCTTGTTTCATGGCCTGCTCCCTCCCCGACGCTCGGGTTCGTTTTTTTGAAGTCAAAACCTCCGTAAATGCTGAAAATTTTGCATTCCAACAGTAGAGGCCTGCGTACCGATACGCCTCGCAGAGCAAGACGCGCAGAGTGCGCATGGAAGGGGAGCCATAATGAGGCTTAACAACCGACTCAAGACCGGAATTGCACTTGTGCGAGGAAAGCCCATGGGCTGGCCACGCCGCCTGTTTAACACCTCATTATTACTGGTATCCCTCTTGGGCGCCGAGGCAGCCCTCGCGTCGGGAAAAGCCTGTTCGCAAGATGCCATGAGCGCCCTTCCCGACCAGCCTGTGGCTCTGACCCGTGTTGAAAAGGCGGAAGACGGTCGGGTTCGTGTGATGTGGCCACTGCGGCTTTCGTCTGACGAGGGCGAAGTGTCAGCAGCTCCAAGGCATCTTCAGGCGGGCGCTGAGTTCGATGTCCTGCGCTGTTTGCCTCCGGGGCGCTGGGTTTCCTTGGGTCATGGCGAGGTTGTTGCGCGCAATGGCGGTCTGGTTGAAGGAGCCTTGGAAGTGGCAGGTGAAAGTGTGTCCGTGGACAGCGGTGTTCAGGCAGAACTTGTCTCCACCGGAAATCTTCACCCGACCCCCATGGTAGGTGATTTGGTTGTGGTGCGTCAGAAAGAAATCTCACAGAAGCACGGCGTGAGCCCGCGTGTGACTCTTCCTGTCGATGAGCTTTTTGGTGGCACTGCCGAAGGCAGTCCGATTGAACTCACTCGATTCGGCCAGGATTCCCCTGCTCAAGCGCGTGGCCGACTTCTCGTTGAGGTTCATGCGCGGCGCACCGGTTCACGCACAAAGCTGCGTGACGAGACAACTCAGAGAGCCAAGAACATCGAACGCTATTTGCGTTATGAATTCTCTCTCGACAAAGAGCAGGTTGTTTCTGTTGGTATGGGATCAGATACATATATTCCTGGAATGATCGATGCCGATGCTCCTGCTGATTTTGTTGTGTTGAGAATGTTGCCCGGAAAGTACTGACAGATAAATCTGAGTCAAAAAGAAGAAGTTTGCGCAAAAAAAGCGAGGTCACCTGAGAGTGGCCTCGCTTTTTTGCCTGTGTATTGTCAACTTCATTTAATGAGCGAGAGAGCTTCGTCTTCTGTGAGCTCTTTGCCCGATGGAATGGAATCCACTTGGGCAGAGGTCATGTCGGTGATGTTGACGCCCTGTTCGGAGAAACGCTGTTGAATGGCGATGGGCAGTTCCTTCAAAGGTCGTTTTTGGCAATTTGTGATGTAAAAAAGCTGAGAATAAAATGAAACAACTTTGTTGTTAAATTGTTTGCAGAGCTTTTTGCCATCGACTTTGGTTGTCTTGCCAGATGATTCGGGGAGTGCCTCAAGATCCTCTGCCGAGCGCACAGGTTTTGCCTTGCCGTCGGCACTTCCCAAAGGACTCAGGGCGGAGTCACCAACAATCCTGTAGAGCGCCCCGACTTCGCGATCGTAGCTGCCCTCAATAGTTTTACCTTCATCGAGTTTATCGAGCTGCTCCGGTGACACCGTGAGAACAGGTGCATTGCGCTTGTTGTGAGCCTGGAGTTCGACATAGCTCGAGAAAGCTCTTTTCTTGCAGTTTTCAATAACAAAATAGTCGGTGCCGGTGGAGGTTACGTAACGACCATTTAGCTCGCGGCAGACTTTAGAGGTTGTGAAATTTTGTTGTTGTTTTCCAACCCAAGGTTCCCCAAAGGGAATCAAGCGGTAGACGTGCGCAGGAACCTCGGCCACAGTTTTGCGCTGCTTGTATACGAGTTCATTCAGTAGGTCTACATCTTCGATCGGGCGCTGAACGCATCCTGAAACAAAAGAGGCTGTATCGTAGTACGTGACGACCTTGCCCTCGAGCAGCATACAAGCTTCTTGTTTGGTTTTGACAGCATCGAACTTCTGCACCGCTCTCAGTTCGAGTGGAACCTTTTGAAGCAGTTCGGAGCGTTTTTTCGTTTTTTGATCGGTTGCCTTGGCTGCTTCACTGTTGGTTTCTGGTTTGGCGAGTGCTGGAGCCTGGGGCAGCGGCAGGTCGATTTTCTCGCCCTTTTTTTCGGTTGTGTTGCCGGCCTTCGCGGCGGGTGTTGCCTCCGCCTTGGTGTCTTTGGCTGGCGGCGGAGCCTCCTTTTGTTGGGCTTGGGCAAAAGAGTGAGCTCGCTCCCAGCCCAAACCCAGGCACAAGAGTGTGCCCACGAATGGCGCAAATTTTGGGTTCTTTTCGCTCAATTCTTTCAGGAAGCTCACCTTCAACTCCTTCATGCTGCGTTCGCGCAGAGAATGGGTCGGTTGCATTGGCACTTGGCTTGAGGTCGAGAGACTCACATGTCAGACTTCAACGAGTCTTTCCCGATTTCACACCCGTGCGATGCATGCTTTTTCCGCGCAGGATGTCTGCTGATCGGTCTGGAGATCGTATGCAAGTCACCAAGGACGCCAGAACTATTGTTGATGTTGTGGATTTTCACAAGTCCTACGATGGTCGTTCAGTGCTGAGCGGTGTCAACCTGAGGGTTGAGCGGGGCGAGCATCTCTCGATTCTTGGGCCAGGTGGCTGTGGGAAAAGCACCTTGCTAAAGGGGCTTCTTGGTTTGGTGGCGCCCGACAAGGGGAGCGTTACGCTGTTTGGTAAGAATTTGCAGACTCTGGGAAGCGAAGAGCGCAATGCTCTGCTGCGTCGGGTCGGCATGGCATTTCAGTTGGGTGCGTTGTTTGATTTCATGACCGTGCGCGAAAATATTCTCTTTGCCATGGAGAACATGACCAGCCTTTCAGCCTATGACATGGAAGAGCGGGTTCATCGCATGCTTGCGAGCGTGAACCTCCCGGCCGCGGCACGGAAGTTGCCCAGTGAGCTCTCCGGCGGGATGCGTCGTCGCGTGGGGATTGTGCGCGCGTTGGGGGACGTCGGCCGTCGTGATTTCGATGATACATAAGCTAGCTGCTGAAATTGGCAGCAGTCTGGTGTGTGTAACCTCGAGCGTCGAGGTCGCCTTTACGTTTGCTCCAAGAGTGGCCATTCTGAACGAGGGGCGGCTCATCGCTAAAGGGACATGGGAAGAGTTGCATAATCTCCACGATCCGTGGATCACTCACTTCTTGGATGTGCGCGGGTATAAGCCCAACCAAAGCACCGAACAGGAAGCCTCAAACTATGCCTAGGTCGCCGACTTCGTCTTCACTCTCGGTCAGCAATGATTCCATTCATTGTGAAGGCGTTAAGACGCACAACCTCAAGAATCTGAAGCTCGATATTCCTCTCGGTAAGTGGGTTGCTGTCACGGGTGTGTCTGGAAGTGGTAAGAGCTCACTGGTCTTTGACACCATCTACGCCGAGGCGCAGCGCCGTTTTCTTGAAACCTTGGGCACCTACGAACGGCAATTTCTTCAGGGCTTGCCTGCCGGCGATTTCGAGGCCATTGAAAATGTTCCAGCCGCGGTTGCCTTGAAACAGACCAATCGCTCCACTGACCCACGTTCGGTGATTGGCACAAGCTCCGATGTCTTCGATCCGCTGCGGATTTCCTTTGTCACATTAATGGACGAGAGCTGCGCAAAATGTGGTTCTGCGGCTGAAACCCATTCTGTGAACGAACTGCTCGCGCACCTGAACGCTGCTTTTGCAAAGAGTTCAACAACAGAGAACTATAAAATCCTAGCCATCCCTTTCGCGCTGTCTGATGAACTGAAAGAGCGAAAAACTCTGTTTGAGAGTTTTCTGCTTGAGGGTTTTACCAAGATCATCGCAGATGGGGTCATTCTTGAAATCGAGGATATTCTCGCACAAAGCGGTCAGCTCCAAAAATTACCTTCCGACGTTTTGGTTGTGCTCGATCGTCTTTCGGCGGACTCCTCCTCCGACGAACTTCGCAATCGTGCCGATTCTGTATGGAGTCAGGTGCGTTTTTCGAATCGTTTTTCGACTCTCCAAATGCTGAATTACAATGCCGACACGGAGAAGGTCACGCACGAACAGCTGTTCCGTGTGCAGCCGTTTTGCCACAGCTGTAATCAGCCCACCGCCTTGATTCAAACGTCGGATCTCGATTGGCAAAGTGTTCTTGGCTCATGCCGGACGTGTCGTGGTCTTGGGAATGTTCCCATTCTCGATGAGGCTAAAATTATCCCTGACCCGCGCTTGAGCTTAAATCAGGGTGCAATCAAACCCTGGGCATCAGACGTTTTCGGGTGGATGAACGACGAACTCATTTCTGCCTGCCGTTCTCTTGGTATTCCCGTGGGAACGGCGTGGAATAAATTGAGCGAAGAACAACGAAAAGTAATTTGGTCAGGTGCTCCTCAGGGTACAGAGGGTGAAAAGGGAGCACGTCGCCCCTCAAAATTCGTTAGCATTGAGGAATTTTTTGCGGCGCTAGAGGCAGAGCGCTACAAACAACAATCGCGTATCCTTCTTGCCAAGTATCGGCGTTACGTCACTTGTGCCGATTGCTCTGGCTCGCGTCTTGGTTCAGCTGGCCGTCAGGCACGTTGTGGAACAACCCGCTATGGCGACTTGATGCATGGAGAAATTGCCTCTGTGCAGCGCTGGATGAACAGTGTCCGCGAGGAAAAAAAATACCAGCATCGGTTGGTGGGTTTAAAAGAGATTTGGGCTGAGTTGCAGCGCAAGATCGATCTTCTTGTACGTTTGGGTTTGGGATCAAGCACGCTCTCGCGCCGCTGTAAAACACTCAGTGGTGGCGAATATCAGCGCGTTCTCCTGACGCGCGTGATTGGTAATGGACTCACCGATGCACTTTATGTTTTGGATGAGCCGAGTGTTGGATTAGGGCGGGCTGAAATTCCTGAACTTGTCTCGTGTTTGAAGGATCTGCGCGACCTGGGCAATACGGTGCTGATGGTCGAGCACGACCCTGAGCTCGTGCAGCAGGCCGATGTTTGGATTGAACTCGGTCCGGGTGGCGGAAGCCGTGGTGGTGAGCTTATCACTCAGGCATCCACAGGCGAGCCTGAATCTGCGCGCATGGACGTCAAGACTCTTTCCCTTGAGCGCATTCGTCGCTGCGAGCAGCCTGTGCAATTTCAGCCGTCACAAAAAAAAACATCTTCAAAATCTCTGTGGCTCAAAGGATTTTCGATGCACAACTGCAGAGACATTGATCTGCAGATACCACTTGGTCAGCTGACGGTGGTTGGCGGTGCAAGCGGCGCGGGAAAGTCGACACTGATTCACTGTGGACTCGAGGCAGCTCTCGAATGGCTTACCGACAAAGGGTTGAGCTCAAACGATCGCGTTGATCCCGATGAGGGGCGTGGGCTTTGGAGTGAGCTTGCGGTGCCCGCTGACTTCTTCGATGCGCATGACATTGTCAGTGTCGAGCAGCGCGCTATGCACCGCTCGATTACGAGTGTGCCTGCAACTGTTCTGGGGCTGATGGACTTGCTCCGCAAGCAGTTTGCACAAACAGCTGAGGCAAAGCTCAACGATTTGATGCCGAGTGATTTTTCATTCAACGGTGCGGGTGCATGTGGAGAGTGTGGCGGCAAGGGCTTTATCCGTGAAGATTTATTCTTCCTGGGTGAAGTCGACAAGGAATGTCCAGAATGCCACGGCGGCCGTTACCGGCGCGACGTACTCAAGGTGCAATGGCGCGGCAAGAGCATTCAGCAGTGGTTGGAAACGAGTCTGGAAGATTGTCTTGTGGAATTGGGTCAGGAGACTGGTTTTCGTAAAAGTCTTGCGATTGCCGTGCGGCTGGGTTTGGGACACTTGCCTTTGGGTGTGCCCACCTCCTTCATTTCAGGGGGTGAGGCGCAGCGACTTCGCCTGTGCGCGGCTCTGACCAAGGGAACCAAAAAGCTATTTTGTATTTTGGATGAGCCGACGCGTGGACTGTCAGAAAAGGACATTGGTCAGCTGTTGAAGACCTTGCAGGATCTGACCCGCGAAGGGCATACCTTTGTTGTTGTAGAGCATCATCTTGCCTTCCACGAATACGCCGACCAGTTTGTGCTGCTCGGCCCAGGGAGCGGCCTTGAGGGTGGACGCATTGTAAAACGCGAAGTGAATTTGGAATCGGAGGGCTGAAAGTGGCTTTTTTGGGCAAGAGTGAGTTTCCCTTGTTGCGGATGCTGGGGGTCGAGTCTAAACAAATCAATGTCGTCGACCGCCGCAGCAACGAAAGTTTTGTGGAGAAGGTTTACGGCGATGATGTGATGAAAGTGTTTTACGGTCATCCCGCTGGATTGGCTGTGACCACAAAACTTCTCACCAACCGCGTGCTCAGCAATATTTATGGTGCCTACAACGACTCAGCTGCCAGCAAGCACAAGATTGAAGATTTTGTTGAGGCTCTTGGAATCGACATCACGGAGTGCAGCAAAGACCTTGTTGAATACGTGAGCTTCAATGACTTCTTTGCGCGTAAGCTCAGACCCGGTGCACGTGTTATTACAGAGGAAGATAAGGCGGTTGCTTCGCCCGGTGATGGCCGTCTGCTTGTTTTTTTCGTTTCGTACGTCAAGTGGGCTCCTATTTCGCTGTTCGACCTTTTCAATAAGAATCAGGAACTCGCTGATCGCTACCGCAATGGCGCATGTGCTGTGCTGCGTTTGTGTCCAGCGGATTATCACCGTTTTCACTTTCCGGTCGCAGGCAAGGTCGGGATCACCAAGACCGTTCCTGGGTTGTTGCACAGTGTGAGTCCGTATGCCCTTGAACAGGGACTGCCTGTGTATTGTTTGAACAAGCGCACTCTTTGTGAACTGAAGACCAACGAAATGGGGGGTACGATTCTTCAAATGGAGATTGGTGCTTTGTTTGTGGGTTCGATTGTTCAGACCTATCGTGCCGGCACTCAGGTTCAGCGTGGCGATGAGAAAGGTTATTTCAAGTTCGGTGGGAGCACCTGCATTTTGTTCTTTGAAAAGGGCACCGTCCAGTTCGATGATGATCTTGTTCGTAATTCCCAAAATGGTCTCGAAACTCTCGTGAAGATGGGCGAGCGCCTCGCAATGTCGCTGCGGTGAGGGTGGAGGCGATGATTCATTTTGCATTCCATCGCCCTCCCTTAAACAACCCCCAGGTTGAAAAACTTCTTAATTCTGCGTTCTCAGTCGGTCACTATGCGGAAAATTTTCCGCATATTTTTTCTGCCAACTCCGGTGCATTCATAGCGACAGCAAGCACTGCTCAGGGTGAAATCAAAGGCCTATGTGCCGTGGACTCCGAGTTCTGGAGTGAGCCTGTGTTTATGCGCGGAGCGTGTATCGGAAGTGTTGCTGTTGACCCTTCGGCGCAGGGGCAAGGTCTTGGTCGAGCTCTGCTGGCCTGGGTGCTGGAGCAACTTGCTGAGGCGCAGCTGCATGACTTTGTTTACCTGTTTTCGCAGCCGCGTGAGTTCTATGGTGCACTCGGTTTTGTCGCTGCAGGTCGTGAAGGTCTTTTTAAATTCAACGCAACCCCTGAGCACATTTCTTTGCCTGCCGAGTTACGCTTTGTGCCACCGCGCGAAATTTCCCAGCTTGAGAGCGCGACGCGCCTGAGAGTTTGGAGCGCGCTTGAGCGTGGGCGAAGAGCGGGGGAAAGCCAATCGAGCTGGGTAAAGTTTGAGAGTCTTTGCAGTGTCTCTGTGGGTCTGCTCTTGAGTTGGCTGGAAGGCGCAGATGGAGAAATTTTGGCTGGTGCATGCATCGGTAAGGGCATTGATTTTAAAGGAGTCATGCACACTTTCTTTGCTGAATCGGATGCTCTAGCGTCGGCTTTTCTCGATATTTTTTTTAAAGCTTACCCGACCGTCGCGAATGAGCTTTTGATTGCACCAGGACTATGGTCAGAGCCACTAAAGATGCAGCTCCTGCAAGATCAATCACAGACCTTGTGCCTTGTGCGCGGGTTTTCAAATTCCACCCGGCAGGTGGTTGACCTGTTTGCAAAGGGTAGGGTTTATCCGCGCTCATTGTTTAGTAGCTAGCTGCTTATCGACATGTTCGTTAAGTAAAGCCTGAACTTTTCGGTGGAAAGAACGTCCACCGTTTTTTCCGTCACGATGACATCAATGCTCACATCGTGTGTTTCCCTAGGAAGTGTGTTTGCGGCGAGTCGGAGTTCATGAGGCACACACGCCACGGAGAGAACGTGGTTTCCGTGTTCTTCAAGGAAGCGGTCGTAGTATCCCCCACCGTAGCCCAAGCGCGTACCCGCGAGATCAACCGCAAGGCAGGGTGTGATGACGAGTGTTAGAGAGCGATTTGATGGTAGAGCCCGGCTCAGCTGCACTGATGCGGGAGGCTGTGGCAACGAGCGTGCGTCTTTGGCCCAGAGCTCTATGCCGCTTTGCCACGGGTACCAGTTCAGCACACCATTGGGCAAAGCATGTGGTAGCCAGCAGTTTTCCATGGGGCAGTGACCGAGGAGCTGGAGCTCAGAACCCATGGGGACGTAAGCTGCCCAGGGCGTGTTCCAAAATTCCGGCGTTGCACCTGCGGATGAGGCGGCGCGCAGGAACTCCGAAAAGCGCAGGATGTGTGCCTTGCCCCAGTCCGTCTGGCCCAACACTGCGTTTTTTTTAAGGAACTCCCGCTGCTCGCGAAAATTCTTGCGCAACCGAGGTTTCGGCGCACGTTCTTGTCCCCCGGACTGTTCTACGCTAAGCCAGCAGCGCGATTGTAAACCGCGTAACGAAGGGAAAAAAGACATGGCAACACCTGCAGCTCTGGCCGATAAGGCATTCGGCAACGGCCAATATTATCTGATTGACGTTGAAACTGTTGTAACTGTGTACCGTGATGCGGGCTACGATGTCGACAACGAGGACGAGGAAGTGCCGAATGTTCTGACTGTGGATGGTCAGGAGTGTTTCTTTACGGGCGATCTCGTTAAGCGCAACAACACCTACTACGAGATTGTTATCGCTGCCAACGGCTTCAGCTGGGACGAAGTCGAGTCCGATGCTGACTTCGACGACGAAGAGTGATTCACTACCACCATGCGGTGGCACCACACGGTTGATTCAAGGGCTGAGGAGACCTCTGCATGCTTGAGCTGGTCTGGCCGGGGGGAAAGAATCAACGGCTCGGGATTGTGTGCTTCCTTCCGACAAAACTCTGAAGCTCTGGACGCCCCGCGCCAGACCCGAGCCACCTTCTTCTCTCCAAGAGCCCGCTGAGCATAGGATCATGGCTGGCGATAATCTTGATGCTCTCAAACTTCTGCGCGATGCTGGCGAGCGTTACGACGTCATCTACATTGACCCGCCCTACAATACGGGCAGTGCGCTCACCTACAAAGACAAAAGCGCATTTTCGGGTGCAAACGCATCAGCGCAATGGTTGAATGAAATATATCCGCGCATGATTCTTGCGCGAGATGTTCTTGCAGAAACCGGAGTCTTGTTCGTCAGCATTGATGACAACGAAGCCTGTCATTTGCTAACAATCATGCGTGAGATTTTTGGTCAGGAGAATCATCTCGGAACAATCAAATGGCGGCGTAAGCGAAAGCCAAGCTTTCTCGACAAACATCTCAGCGCAACGCTGGAATATATTCTTGTGTTTTTTGGCGCACAGACCGAGGAATCAACCCGTCCCGTTCTTAACGCATCTAACAAAGACGTAGAACGAAGAATTCCTGAGGGCATGTCTGCGCTTTGCCCGGAGGGTGAATATGCCCCTGGCGTTTATACCAACCGCTCGCTTGGCTTTAGGCTTCTCGACCCATTGGTTGTGCGGCAGGGAGCGGTCGAAAAAGGCGCACGCGTTGTCGGACCTTTTCGAATTCAGCAGGAGCTGTGGGCTCAGACCGGATTCATCACACGTTATTTTGGATTGCGGCGACGTGTTTTGGCATCCGAGCAGAAACGCAGACATGCCGAAGATAATGGCACACACTGGCCTACAAACGAGGATGCCCAGGCAGAACTCAAGGCCGTGTTTGACGGTGAGCGCGTGTTTGATTTTCCTAAGCCCGTGGGCCTACTTCAGGAGCTTTTGGCTATGGTGCCACGCGAGAGTCCTCAACCACCACAACGCTGTCTTGATTTCTATGCGGGCTCGGGAAGCTTTTTGATTGCTGCGCTCGAACAGAGCCGCCGCGACAGCATTGCGCGTCGGGTTGACCTCGTGCAGAGCCGCGAGGTCGTGCGTGGCCAGGTGGCTCATCAATTCGATGACATTGCGGAAATTTGTGCCTATCGGGTGATCACTGATAGCCGCAGACGCGGATTTGAACCCTCTTTCGCTTTTTCCCCACTCGCACAATAAGAATGGGTAAATGCTGCAGTAATTGAGCTTCTCTAGGCCTGCTAACCTGAGGTCAGCGGGATGAGGAATCTTTATGGGCAGTCATTTCGAAAAACGAATTTTTTCGGTCTTACTTGTGGGTCTGTTGCATGTTGGCAGCGCCCATGCGAGCGATGATCTTGTCATTCGTGGCGATCAGTCCAAGTCACTTTTGTCCGAAGTTCCTCTTCCCTTGAAGGCACTTCCCGATTGGTTTTTTGAAGAGTCACCAACAGACGCGGACGCGCAGTTGAAAAAACTTCTCGCAGATGTCGAGCTGTTTACGCGCACCCCTGCAACAACTGAGTCAAACCAAAACAGCAATAGCATTCCACCCAAAGACAAGCCGAATTCTACAGCAGCCGATGGAGCGACTCCATGATTCAGGAAATGTTTGAACTGTTCAGATCGCGCGAGCCTGTTCCCTATATTATTCTTGCGATTTTTGCGGTCGGATGGGTGATTGTTTTTGAGCGCTTCATTGCTCTGCAGCTGACCTACCGGGTGAACTTCAATAAGTTCAACGCAACCATTCGCCGCATGCTTTCCGCAGGCGATCTCGATCGAGCAAGGCAATACTGTGCAGCCTCGGGAAACACCGGTGTTCCGCTCATCACCGCCAAAGCCATTGAGGCCTACGAGAACGAGAATTTCCGTGTGCGCATGGTCGTCTCCGAAGAGACTCTGGCCTTTATGCCGCGTATCCGTCGGCGTATTTCGCAGCTTCCCAATCTTGCCGCTGTCGCTGTGTTGCTGGGAGCTCTCGCGGCAGTCAATGGCGTTTGGCAGAGCTTCCAAATGGTTGATGGACTCGAATTGGGTCTCAAAAGTTTTGCGTTCAGCCGCGGGTTGAGTCAGGCACTGACTCCAATTGCATTGGGTCTAGCCGCGTCGGTATTTCTCATGATTCCCTATGGCATTCTCGATGCAATGGCCAATCGCCTCGAGGGCGAAATCGAACACAGCTTAACTGTGGTTTTGAACTTGCTGGCTCCTGAAATGCAGCCAGTCTTTGCACAGCCTGTGGGAGTATCACAGGTTGTTTCAGGCGATACACAGAACAATGCCGCGACTCATGAAGATGACGGTCAGGTGAACAAGGGAGGCTACCAGGATGTCGCAAGTGCGGAGCGCTCAGACCCCGTTCCAGATGAGGAAGAGATCATTTGATCTCGCCTGGGGCGCTTGGGTTGGCATTCTCGCTGTAATGACCGCCGTTGGTGCAGCCCTGGCGGGTTCGCAGATCCTGTTGATGTACCCTCGCCCCGTGCAAATGATGGAATTCAAATATCCAAGTCTGCCCAAAGCTGATTCAGTTGCTGCGGTGCAACTCAACAGAGAAACGGTTGCTCTTTATTGGAGTGCCGAAGGGGTTATGCTTGGTCGTATCTCGGATCTTGCCGCCCCTTTGCGACCAGGCGAGCTTCTCCTCAAGCGTGGTCAATACGCAACAATTGGAACTTTGGGTGAAGAGATTCGTGAATGGTGCAAGAAGAATTTGAAGGCGCCTGTGATTCATCTCGCGCTCGGTCAATCTGTGAAACAACAAGGACTGACCATGACTCAGATTTCAGAGGTGGTCAGTGTTTTTCGTTCTGTGAACGAGAATCAGTTTGACACGACCAATGTTGCACCCGTGGTTATTCCATTTGAGCTTTTGAATCCGTTGTGAAGAGGGACTGATGTTTACCGAGGGCTCAAGACAATTTGGTGTTTGGCGCGGAGGTCACCCGAGCCTCAATCGTCACGCGGGTCGTCCAACCCAAGCATTGTTGTTGGCCTACGGACTCTGTGCATTTCTGACCTGGATGATTTTCATTCTCACACTCAAGATCCGCGGTGAATTCTTTCTTATTGAGAGTATGAACCTGCCTTTGCATGCTGTTTCCGGTGAGTCAGCGAAGCCGATGCCTATGCGCAGTGTCGGCTTATCTCTGGCAATCCGCTCCACAGCAGTCCAAGGACAATCAAGAGTCGTGCTTGATACGGGAGAGTCCTTCCTGATTCCTGAAGATAAGAAAGCTCTGCGTGAATTTCTAAATCAGCGTGTGGAAAGCATGGAGCTTTCAGCGATGATTCGTAAAAAGATTATGCCTGGACTCGGAACGGTCGTGCTTTGGGTTGATAAAGGGGTCACACTCGAAAGCATGCAACCCTTGGCAAAGGATTTGGTCAGTCTTGGTTTTGATACCCTTAACTATGCCGTTGACATTCATAAGCCCGCAGCAACGGAGAGGCGATGATGGTGAAGTCACGCTTCAAAAAAGTATTCTCTGCAAAGCAGGCCGAAACGGTTTATCTGAAGGTTCAAGTCTACCAGGGGCCTGCACTGCAGTGTGAATTTGAAGCACCGCTCAAGCGAACCTGTCGGGTGCGGCTCGGAAAATCACCAGCTGTGGAATTGCCCCTTCCGTTTTCGACTTTTCCAACCGACTTGACCCTATTTAGCATTGATAAATGGGGTGCTAAGGTTCACCTGGATCCGCGTATCGATGGGTTTGTCTCAGATGGACAGCGATTTGGAGAGGTGCGTGACTTCATTGCGCCGCGAGGTGCGTTGAAGGAACTTGCGACTGTGCTTGAGCCGCTTGAGGTTCCTATTCCACTGGGCAGTCGTGGGGCACTTGAGATCGGTGGTTATACGGCAGTATTTCGGGTGGAGAAGGCGAGACTCGCACCAAAGAAGGTGAAGGTCGAAGGTGCACCCAAGGCGCCTTTCGCACTTCCCGAGGCAAACTCAGGTCTTGAAAGATTTGGATTTTTGATTGGCATGGTGTTGGCCGTGATTGTGACAGTCCCGCTGGTACAATGGCTCAACAAATCAAAGATTCAGGACTTCAAGTCTTTGGCCGACATGTCGCCATTTCTTGCATCTGAGGTCATTCATCCCGATCACTTTCAAATTCTGCCTTGGGCTTTTGGTTCGGAGTATGAAGGGAAGAAGATTGTTACGCACGCGTTGGTTTGGGTCGACGAATTGCGTCGGAAGTGGAATGCCGAGGACTCGGGCTCACGGTATGATGCAACTCTTCCGCAATTGCGCGGCTTTTCCACGCCAGCTAATGTTCTAGAAAGACGCCGTTCACTGCAGAACGCACTTGAGGCTGAATGGTCGGAAGTGACTCAAAAGAGAAACGCTGCCGCACCGGGAACGAAGTGACTCAAAAGAGAAACGCTGCCGCACCGGGAACGTTCATGAAGGGCCAGGCGACTTACGCACCCTTCCGTGTTGTCGTCAGCGGTGGAGAGCGTGGTTCGTTGTCCGAGCGAGTGCGTGCGCGCATTGAAAAGCTCAACCAAACCCATGGCGCGATTGTGTCGCTGATTGAAACAGAGCATCAGTATCTCAAAGAACATTTCGCCACGATGAATGCGGAGATTCCTCAAATCTTCGAACCACCCAAGGAGCCTGGGATATTCTTTCGCCTCGCGGAGAAATCTTTTTCTGTTGAGCGAGATAACTTTCAGTCGGCTGAGAGCTTTGCAGCTTTGGCTCGACAGAAGCAGAATTCTTTGAAGGCATCTCTGGGTGATGAGCCCTCTGAGGCGATCGTTTGGTCGGATGAGTCTCTGACACTTCCGCACGTGCTGAGTTTAAGTCTTGCTGAGACTCTGGCTGGACGAGAGCAAGATCTGCTCAGAAACGCAAAACTATCGTTGGGCGTCATCGCGCCGCCGCCCGCTCCCAAGCCCGTGCCCAAGATCAACATGAAGGACGTGGAATCATTCATCCGCGGACGGAGCCCTGAAGTGAAGAGCTGCTATGACGTAGCCTTGGGGCGTAATCCTCGCCTGGGTGGAGCCGTTGTCTGGCAATGGACGATTGCAGAGAGCGGACGCGTTGTGCGTTCGGCTGTGAAGAGCTCAAGCATTAAAGATGGCGATTTTCTGAAGTGTCTCGATAAAAAAGTCAAAGGTTGGACTTTCCCCAAACCAGTGAACGGGGCTATTACAATTTCATTCCCGTTCCGATTTGTTGTTCGTGAGAATATGGACACACTCGAGCGGAACGCGCGATAGGCGAAGGATTTTAATGCGTAAAGTATTTCAGGTAATTCCGCTTGGGGGATGTGGTGAGATTGGGATGAATCTCACCCTGTGGTGTGTTGATGATTCCTATTATTTCGTTGATTGCGGAACACTCTTCGCAGATGAGCATCATCCCGGAATGGATCTGATTTTTCCCTCGCTCGACTGCCTGCGCGAACGCGGCATCAAGCCAACAGCTTGGCTCATCACGCATGGTCATGAAGATCACATTGGTGCTTTGCCTTATGTGTACGAGGAGTTTCCGGCACCGATTTATACAACCCTATTTACAGCTGAACTTATCAAGGAAAAATTTTTCGGGGTCTTGAGCGACCCGCGCCGGATATTCACGTCTGGCAGGTTTGGCAGCGCACTGCTTTCCGCAACGCAGCGGTCACTCCCTTTCCTGTCAATCACAGCATTCCAGATGCCTGTGGACTCTATTTCGAAACCAAGTACGGAAATCTGCTACACACAGGCGACTATCGAATCGATCGCTCCGCGCCAGAAGGTTCCATGACTCTGGACAATCTTACCCGCGTGACAGCCGGGCGTGAAACTTTACTGATGACGGCTGACTCGACGAACGTCTTCGTGCCAGGAACTGATCGGGAAGAGCAGCAGATAGCAACCAATTTGGTTAAGATCTTTGCCGACGTGCGCGGACGAGTTGTAGTCGCAACCTTTGCGAGCAATATCTGGCGTGTGAAAAGCGCATTTCACGCAGCCCGAGCATCGGGTAGAAAGGTCGTGTTGCTGGGACGCTCGCTGCTGCGCAATTACGACATTTCCAAGAAGCTTGGCCTCATGAGCGAATTTGAAGAGGGTTTGGTTGTTGGACAGGAAGAGCTGAAGCTTCTGCAGCCTTCTGAGGTGTGTGTGATTTGCACAGGCACGCAGGGAGAGGTTTTTTCTGGTGCGAATCGGCTTGCCTTTGGAAGTCTCGACAGTCTCCGCTTGGATGGCGACGATCTGGTGATTCTCTCAGCGCGTGCGATTCCTGGAAATGAAAAGTCGATCGGAATTCTCATCAACCAATTTTGGCGAATCGGTTGCCGGGTCATCACAGGCAAAGAGGCAGAGGTTCACGTGAGTGGGCACGGTTATGCTCAGGATCTGATGGACTCAATTGCGCTCGTGAAGCCCAAGTATTTTATGCCCCTGCATGGTGAGTTTAGAAATCTTGTTCACCACATCCGCTTGGCCAACAAAGCTGGCGTTCCACCAGAAAGCTGCCATCTCGTTGAAAATGGCGATGTTCTGACCATAGCGCCTGATGCTCTCGGTGTGATTGATCGTTGGGATGTTGGTCGTGATTTCGTTGGAAGCGACCGTGTGATTTCTGGGTCGGCCGATGTTCTCAGGAACCGCGTGATGCTGGCCAAGAATGGAATCGTTGAAATTTCCTTTGTGGTGGACAGCACGCTTTCGCGCATGCTCGATGAAGCCAAGATCGCCGTGCGAGGCGTTAATGTGAGCGCAGATAGGGTCAGCGATGCCCTGAAGTCATCGTTCCGGAGTTTGATGCGAGCTCAGCGCAAAGGAGCCTGGACTCCGGAGTCACTCTCCGAAGAGCTGAGGATCGCCGTACGGCGCGAGCTTGAAGCTGATGTCGGTTACAAGTGTGTTGTCAGCCTTTTCGTGCATCGCATTTAGGGTGTTTCAGAGGAAGGCTGTCAGGAAAGCTTCGACATTCATTCCGAGGCGCTCAACGAGATATCCACCCTCCTGAACGTGCATGGTTGGCTTTTTGAGGGAACGAATGGTTTCACCCAAAGCATGAAAGTGCTCGGGCAGAAGGCCAAAGTGTCCAAGGGGGTCTTTGTCGGCGACGTCAAAGCCGCACGAGCAGACCACATACTTTGGGTCAATTTTCTTGAGTGCGGTTTCAATTGAAGCGCGGAATGCGTCGAAGTATTCCTCGGGTCCACAGTGAGGCTCAAGTGGGCAATTGAGCGTGAATCCCGCACCGTCGTCGATGCCCGTTTCATGCACGTAGCCGGTGAAATAAGGGTACTCGATGGCGGGGTTACCATGCAGACTCAAATAGAAGACGTCTGAGTTGTCGTAAAAGATGGACTGCGTTCCGTTGCCGTGGTGGTAGTCGAAATCAATGAGCAGGACTTTTCCATATTGCGACAGATATTGCGCAGCGATGGCGGCGTTGTTGAGGTAGCAATAGCCGCACGTCACCCGTTTTCTTGAGGTGCTGTGCCGCAGCAAATGCACCCGAGGCTGCAGCGATGGCGGCCTGCCATGTATCACTCATGATGGGTGTGCCTACATCGAAGCAGTAATAACCCGCGGTGAACACCGTGACGGGCTCATAAACCGGGACACGCCGGTCGCAAGGAAAAACATAGGGCCAGATCACCTCTTCTTTCGAGAGCATCTGTGAGCTCTCGAGAAAGCGGATGTAGGCCTCGTCATGAACGGCAAGCACGGCTTCCATGGGCACGGGTTCAGGAATCACGAACTGGAATCGGCCATTGGCCTTGAGATGGCGACGAATGATATCGATACGTGCGCGGCGCTCGTGGTGGCGGAATCGTTTTCCGGCAATGATCTCATGCGAGAGCACATGAGTTTTTTGCACCGGGTCATAAAAAACTTTCATCGGCTCACCTGTATTGTGCACAAATGATGTGCATTTCATGCGCGGCGCAGCTGCTTGCTGCACCGTCATTATTCCGAAGCCTTTCCGCTGGGTCTATGACTTCAGGTCAAAAAAATTCGATCCCCCGTTTGTGGTCTGTTATAAGCAACTGGCTCGTTCTTGTTGCAAAATCATCTGCTGTTGGGGAGCACGTGCATGGATTCACGCCCAAGCCTTTGGTCGGCCTGCGCCCGTCTCGCTGTATTGTTTTTTGTATTGTTTTTGCTGTTGCGAGGCTTTTTGTGCAGTACCGATGCACGTGCAGGTGTGGATATTCTTTGGCCCGCACAGGCTCCCGAGTGGGGTCTTTTGTTGGGTCCAGGAGCACAGCGCAAGCCTGAAGAGTACCGAATTTTGGCTCAGCGTATCCAAGATGAGTCGCCTGTGCCTCTGGCAGTCGGGATTGCAAGTTTTACGGCAAATTGGCCTGAGCCATTCCAAATGGTTTCTGCGCTAAAATCTTTTAAAAGTCAGGTTTCCGAGCGTGCAGCCGAACCACTTGCCGGTCAGCGCTTCCTTGTGGCCGGGCATTCTATGGCGGGGATTATTATTCAGGAGCTCCCTGCGCACCAAAGCATCGGTGGGGTCATTCTTTTAGGAGCCTACCCTTCCAACGATGTCCTGCGGCTCGGGCAGGGTTTGCGCAAAGCTGGAATTCCAACGTTGGTTGTTGCGGGTGAGTGGGATGGACTCACACGCATAACGCGCGTCCTCGACACGGTGCTTGAGTGCGAGGGGCTTTCACCCGGGGATCCAAACGAGAAGCGCTGTGCGAAACAACGTGTTGTCATTCTGCCTGGTGTCAATCATTCCGATTTTGCAAATGGTGTTTTGCAGGCTGGGGATCTTGAGGGCGAAGTTGATCTTGAGACGGCTCACACTGAAATTGCCAAAGCGATTGCTGGCTATTGGAGCGATGTGTTGTTGGATGTGCCGGGAAACTTCAACGCGATGCACGGCTCTCATCCATGGAAAAATTGGGTTGCCGATACTCAGGTTTGGGCACATGCATGGTCAGAAGCAATCGCAATGGATGAACGCGCCTGCCTCGAGGCGCAACGTAAACTTCTCCCACGCAGTACTTCTGTGCGCTGGGATGTGATGGTACGCACAATTGAATCTGTGCCTGGATTCATGCTTGCCAAGCCGTCGATTGAAAAAGTTTCGGACGATCATTTTCGAGTGACTGCGATCCAAAGCCAGGACAGACCCTTCAATCCACTCGATTTGTCTTTGCAGTCGAGAGCATTTACGCGACTTTCATGCAAGCTCAAAAGCGAAGAGGCCTTGCGAGCTGCGGCACAGCAGGATGTGCAACCGCGCTCAACTATCTCAACCTGTGGGACACTCAACCAAGAAATTTACAACGATGTAGTCTCTCGCATCTCGCTTGAACTCAAGCACCGCCTCCACAGGCGCGGACTCGAGCTTATCTTTGGTGAAGACCTGCCTCTGGGTGATGGACTGCGTTGGGCGACTCGAAAGCCGGAGCGCAGAGTTGAGCTCACTGAGCGGCGCGTGGTTGTGCGCTTGCCCCGGCTGCAAACGCCCGCAAATGCCGCGTTGCAATTAGACGGTCTGCATTACTGCCAGTTTGTTCCCCCCACCCAGCTGGCCGAATGGGTCTTTTTTGATGCATTTAAGCTGCTTGCTCCTGCACAGTAGTGCGCTCGGACTCAGCGGCTTAGGGATGGCCTTGAAAGGCTTGCATTAAGGACAGGTTTGCCCGATGCTCCGTGCAGTCGTTTCGGTAAAAAAAATCCGAGACAGAACCCGGAGCACCTTTAATGCAAACCTTTTCTTCCCCCGAGGAAGGCTCGTTGAGCTTTCCGTCAGAGCGCATTGCGCGTTTCAGAAAACTCCTGCTTGAAGAGCGTCAGGCTTTTTTGTTCGATGGCGGCGTTGCGACGCAGCTGTATGAAAAAGGCATTTTCATCAATCGTTCTTTCGATGAAGTGAACCTCTCGCAGGCTGACCTCATCAGCAGCATTCACGGCCAGTACATCCAGGCGGGGGCACAAGTCATCACCACCAACACCTGGGGTGCGAATCGGTTCAAATTAAAAAACTATGGGCTCGACCAACAGCTCACCGAAATCAACCGACAAGGTGCGAAAATCGCACGTTCTGCAGCCGGTGATGTTGTTTGGGTTGCAGGATGCCTTGGGCCGTTGGGCGTGCGCATTGAACCCTGGGGGCCAACGTCTTTCGACGAAGCCAAAGACTTTTTTCTTGAACAAGCAACAGCCCTCCAGCAGGGTGGCGTCGATCTTTTCGTGTTGGAAGGGTTTGCAGATCTTAATGAAATCCACCAAGCGATACGCGCAGTAAAATCACTCGGCGATTATCCTGTCGTGGCCATGATGACCACCAACGACGAAGGTCAGACACTCTACGGCACCGAACCAGAGTGGTTTGTGCGCAAGCTCGATGAGTGGGGAGCCGATGCTGTGGGTGTAAATGGAGGCAATGGTCCAGCCCCCCTTCTTGAACTCGCTAAGCGCCTCAAGAGCTCCACAGAAAAACCGTTGATTCTCAAACCTAATGCTGGACTGCCACGTCAGGTCGATGGTCGCCTCATCTATATGGCGAGTCCGGAATATATGGGTGAGTTTGCACGCCAGGCGCTCTTGCAGGATGTGCGTATTCTTGGCGGCTGCAGTGGAACAACGCGCCACAGCACATTCGTGCCATGGCAGGTGCCGTGCGTCAGGGGGCTGCCTTTCGAGGAGGCGAAGCGTCGCGTGGAGCGACTATCGTCGATGACAAACACCCGTCCGTAATGGCAACAAATGGCGCTACAGCAACAGCATCCTCGTCGTCTACCTGGAGCCGTGGTCTAGCGTCTGGAAAGTTCGTGGTTTCGGTCGAGTTGCTGCCACCTAAAGGTCTCGAGACCGAAAAACTCATTGAGCGCTCTGCACAGTGCAAGAAGGCGGGAGTTGATGCCATCAATATCCCCGATGGTCCGCGCGCGAGTGCGCGCATGTCCGCACTGGCGGCAGCATGCTTGATTGAGCAGAAGGTTGGGATTGAAACAGTTCTTCATTATGCCTGTCGTGATCGCAACATTCTTGGCATTCAGAGCGACTTGATTGGAGCTGCTGGTTTGGGTTTGCGGAATATTCTGTGTGTCACGGGCGATCCACCCAAGCTTGGCCCCTACCCTACGGCGACGGCCGTATTCGACATCGATGCCATTGGCCTCGTCAACATGGCTTCGCGTCTCAATTCGGGCTTTGACTTGGGCGGAACCTCAATTGGTCGTGCTACCGGTTTTTCTATTGGTGTTGGTGCAAACCCGGTGGCACCTGACTTGCGCAAAGAGTTTGAACGCTTCCGATACAAGGTGGAAGCAGGTGCGCAGTGGGCAATCACGCAGCCTGTTTTCGACTCCGAGAGTCTGTTGCGGTTTTTGGACTTCTCATCGCAATTCCGTATTCCAATTATCGCAGGAATCTGGCCGCTCATGAGCTTGCGCAATGCGGAGTTCATGGCCAATGAGGTGCCAGGGGTTTACGTGCCGAGCTCTGTGCTCGAGCGTATGCGAGCCTGCAAAACAGCCGAGGATCAGCGCAAAGAGGGTGTTGAAATTGCCCATGAGCTTATCTCGGAAATCAAGAAGAATGTGCAGGGATTGCAGATCTCTGCACCGCTTGGGCAAGTTGAACTTGCACTCGCGTTGATTTGAGGTTGAAGCTCATGTCACAGCAAAGGCCACGAGTGAGTTTCCTGCTCGACGATCTTGAGGTGGATGTTCCACCGGGGACGCGGCTGATAGAGGTGGTGGATGTTGCTGGTGCAGACGTCACGTTCGGATGTCGCAATGGTACCTGCGGAACATGCCGCGTTCGCATTGTTGAAGGAATGGAGCATCTCTCCAAGCCGACACCCGAAGAGCGCGATTTTCTTGCTGCACTGCAAGCCCAACCGGATGAACGTCTCGGATGCCAATTCAGCGTCCACGGCGATGTGTGCATCGATTACATAGGAAGCTGAAAGCCCATGAGAAATATATCCTTGAGTGAGGCGCTGCAGGAGCGTGTGTTGCTCCTTGATGGTGCCATGGGGACGCAAATTTTTGCACACAAACCCACCGTCGATGACTATGGCGGCACAGATTACGAGGGTTGTGTAGAACTGCTCAATGAACGCCGCAGCGCATGGATTCAGGGCATTCACGAGAGCTACTTCAAAGCAGGATCCGATGCGGTTGAAACCAACACCTTTGGTTGCACACCGCTTGTTCTCGCAGAGTTTGGGTTGGCTCACCGAACGTTTGATCTGAACGTTCAGGCTGTGAAGATTGCGCGTGATGTTGCGGAGAGCTTCTCTGAGAAAAAGTGGGTCATTGGCAGTGTTGGGCCAGGTACAAAACTCCTTACGCTTTTGCATGTTGATTATCAGACCTTGTACGCGAGTTACCTCGAGCAAATGCGCGGCCTTATTGCTGGTGGTGCGGATGCTATTTTGATAGAAACCGGTCAAGATCTCGGGCAAATAAAATGTGCTGTGCGTGCTGCACGCACAGCAATGAAACTGCAGCAGAAGAAAGTTCCTATCTGGGTGCAGATTACCATTGAAACCACCGGCACCATGCTCGTGGGTTCTGATGTTCAGGCTGCGCTGGCTGCAATCGAAATGCTGGGCGTTGACGTGATTGGCATGAATTGCGCTACCGGCCCGGATGAAATGCGACCACATCTAGCCTATCTTTGTGAAGCTGCGCCCATGCAGGTGAGCTGTCTGCCGAACGCAGGTTTGCCCGAAAACAGAAATGGGCAAACGTACTATCCACTCGGGCCAGCAGCGTTTGCGCAGCGCGTGAAGGGTATCAGCAAAGATTTCGGACTTAATATTTTGGGTGGCTGTTGCGGAACCACGCCCGAGCACATCCGTGCACTTGCAGACATGCGTGGTGGGTTGAATGTGCCATTGCGCTCCGGGCGATACGAGCGTTCTGTCAGTTCACTTTACAATTCAGTTTCGCTCTCGCTTGAGCCGCGTCCGCTTTATGTTGGCGAACGCACCAATGCCAACGGCTCAAAGGCCTTCCGTGACGCGCTCGCCAAAGACGATTTCGACAGCATGGTGGAAATTGCCAAGGAGCAGGCCAAGGAAGGTGCGCACATTCTTGATGTTTGTGTCGCGTATGTGTCGCGCAATGAAACGCGCGATATGGTTGAGTTTCTGAAGCGCCTGGTGACTCAAGTCAATATCCCTCTGATGATTGACTCCACCGAGGTTCCCGTTATTGAAGCCGCTTTGCAGCATGCTCCCGGCAAATGCATCGTCAACTCTATTAACTTTGAGGACGGCGATGAAAAACCACGTCGCATTCTCGATTTGTGCCGGGAGTACGGCGCGTCCGTTGTAGCACTCACAATCGATGAACAAGGCATGGCGAAGAGCTGCGCCGAAAAGATGCGCATCGTGGATCGCTTGCATGCGTTAGTTGTGGATGAATATGGTTTCGCACCCGAAGACCTCATCATCGATCCGCTTACCTTTACGCTCGGGAGCGGTGAGGAGGAATGGAGAAATTCGGCGGTTGAAACTCTGAACGCTCTCGAAGCACTTCACAAGAAGTATCCACGCGTGCGTTCAATACTTGGTCTGAGCAATGTGAGCTTTGGATTGAAACCCTGGCCACGACAGATTTTGAATTCACTCATGCTTTATCACGCAGTTCAGCGTGGATTGAGCATGGCTATTTTGAATGCTTCTAAAATCCTTCCAGTCGCTCGAATTTCCGATGAGCACCGCGCGGTATTTGAGGCATTGCTCTTCAATGAGCGCAGCGCCATTGCCGACCCGCTGAAGCAGATTCTTTCATTGTTTGCTGATGCCAATGCAAAACAGCATGCTGTGGTCAATGATGATCACCTTGGCATTGACGAGAAACTTAAAAACGACATCATTGATGGTCGAAAAAATCAGATCGGAGCGCATGCGCTTGAGGCACTCAAGACCTATCCGGCTCTGACAGTTATCAACGATATTTTGTTGGCTGGAATGAAGGTTGTGGGAGAGCGTTTTGGCGCCGGACAAATGCAGTTACCATTTGTGCTCGAGAGTGCTGAAGCGATGAAATCCGCGGTCAAAGTTCTTGAGCCTTATATTGAGAAAAAAGACGGATACAAAAAGGGTAGAATTATTCTTGCAACCGTGAAGGGTGATGTGCACGACATTGGCAAGAATTTGGTTGAGATTATTCTCTCCAACAACGGTTTTGAGGTGCTCAACCTCGGTATCAAGCAACCTATTGAATCCATACTTGAGACCTATCGCAGCAAAGGTGCGGATGCGATTGGCATGTCAGGATTGCTCGTTAAGTCGACGGTCATTATGAAGGAAAATCTGGAATACATGGCAACGCATGGATTCACTCTACCGGTGATTCTTGGCGGTGCAGCGCTGACGCGAAATTTTGTTGAGCGCGAATGCCAGGAAGTCTATCCGGGTCCTGTTTTCTATGCCGAGGATGCTTTTGTTGGTCTGCACATCATGGAGAGGATCTCTTCAGGCGGACTTGATGCTCTTTTGACAGAACGCAATGCTCGTCTCAATGCAACTGGCGTAGGTTCCCCGGCCATTGCTGCGGGAGGTGTGGCGGCAGACAGCGCTGCATTAACGCAGTCACAGGGTATTGTTGTAGTTAAGCGGGGCGACAAGCGCGTTGAGCTCGATACCTATGGACAAAGCACCTGGGTGCGTCGTGATGCGGTGATTCCTGCTCCTCCGTTTTGGGGAGTGCGCAAAGTCGAACATGAGTTGGATGAGGTTTTTGAGTACCTCGATGAGTTTGCGCTTTTGCGCAGCCGATGGGGCTTCGCCCAAGGACAATTGTCCGACGCCGAGTTCGAAAAACTTCTCCAAGACAAAGCCTATCCAACTTTGCAACGTATCAGGGAGAAGGTGATTCGCGAGAAGTTGCTGCACCCCGCGGCCTTGTACGGCTATTTTCCGGCGTGCTCACGCGATGCAAATGAGGTTGTGGTTTATAATCCCGATGCGTGTGGCGCAGATCCACTCAAGCGCGAGGTGATTGCGCGCTTTGTTTTTCCGCGTCAGTCGCAGGGACGTCAGCTGTGTATTGCCGATTTCCTGGCACATGAGGAGAGCGGCCAAATCGATGTGCTGGGTCTGCAGCTTGTGACCATGGGACATGTGGCGAGCGAAAAGGCTCATTCCGCATATGCAGAGAATCAATTCAGTGAGTATTTCTTTTTGCATGGACTCTCTACCGAGTTAACTGAGGCCTATGCGGAGAAGATTCATGCCCAGATTAGGCGCGAATTGAATATTCACGGACGTGACGCTGCGTCGAGGCGGGCGTTGTTCAGCCAGGGATATCAGGGCTCGCGTTATTCGTTTGGATATCCTGCATGCCCCGACATGGAACTCAACGAGCCGCTGTTGAAGTTGTTGCGCGCAGAGCAAATCGGTGTGAGCCTGTCCGAAAGCCACCAGATGGTTCCTGAGCAAACCACTTCAGCGATTGTGGTTCACCATCCACAAGCACGTTATTTTGCGACTTGATCGATCTGCGGGCACAGGTCGTTCGCAGGCGACGGACGACCGTAAAGTTCGTTGAGTGCCCGCATCATCGCAACAGCTTCACAGGTTTCGTACTGCATGTAGATATCTGGTCGTGCTCCGCGCGAGGCCCACGCGAGCTCTTTCTTGCAACGGTTTTCAAGAACAGCATGCGGGCGTGTGGTCCGGCACAGATCTACGATGTCCTCAAGCAAAGGCTCGGGAACCACACGCACCATGAGCTGACTTCCCTCTATGCTTTTCTCTATGCGAAACTGAAGTTGTGAGTTGAGTTGCGCTGCCCATTCGTCTGCTTTGGCGCGGCTGAGGGAGTTGATGGACGGCACGGTTGGGAATTCCGGAGTGAATTCTGGGCGTGGAATGATGTAGTAGGTGCCATCGGGCTTCGAGAAGACCTTCCAGTACGCTCGCGCGCCTTGCGAGTTGGTCTTTGTTATTGAGGACGTCGTGGTCATGCAGCCCGGTATCCAGGCCCATGTTGCTGCGCCAATGAACGCCAACAGGGCTTTTGTGCACAATGACCTTCCCGGTTGCATCTACGAACCTCCACTAAACGAGCCATGCCGACCAGAATAGGCTTCATCGGCGAGATTGTCTCCTCGGTTCTCCGGCGAACAAAAGTCACGGTATGGACTTATGTTAAAATATTAAAATTACTGAGGTTAAATCCTCTCATATGAAAAGGATTGGCGTTTCTGACACCCGAGGAATGAGATGGCCTACAGAATCCATCGGTTTTGGGCGAAAAGAATCTCTGAGGTTTTCGGGCTCGTGGGGTCTACGCCTCGTCCGATATCCGTTGACGTTGACCCGAAAGACAGCCGTGAGGTTCAGGATTGGATTGCTTCGCTTGAAAATCTGATGCGCTCTGTTGAGCGCTCGCCCATGGACGCAGAGCGTAAGGCAGAAATCCTTGTTCATATGGAATTCATCCGCGCCGAACTTGCTGCAGGACGTTGGCCTGATTCAGGAATGTCGGGATCGCCTGTCAACCAGCTGGCTCAAGATGTGGGTGAAGTCGAGCGTATTGCACAGGATTGGCAGATTCTCTCCATGCGTCTGGCACAGTGGATCAAGGCTATCTCAGACTCTCTGGGCGTCCGGTAAGTTCAAATGGAGTGGTTCAGGAAATTCGCACGTTGGGAGCGGATACTTCCCGCTCTGCTGCTGAACGTCTTTTTCATCTTTTCAATCAGCGACGTTGGAGATGACTTTCGTTAAAGTGCCGTTGCGCCACTCGAATTTCGATTTCGCACCTGGGTTGGACAGGAGCCCGAGAAGCACCCAAAGCTAAAAGTCGTAATTTTCGGTGACCTTGCAAAGCGCGAACTTGGCATTCAGGAGCTCGTGCATCTCAATGTTTGGCAGCAGGTTTTGACCGATATTGCATCGCGAAAGCCGCGTGCCATTTATCTCGATAAATTTTTTAGTACGTACCGTGGTGACGCAGCTGATGTAAAAAATTTCAGGGAATCCCTGCGTGCAGCACAAGCACCTGTCATCGCTGCCGCTGCACTTGGAGCGGCACCCGACAAGGCCAGTGTCGCGCTCGAGGAGCTCTTCAAATCCTGGTCTTTAGCCGGTGATGCGCAGTTGCCTGAGGCGTCAATCTCAACGTTGATTGGCCCTCATGTTGACATCATAGATGCATTTTCCGGGTTGGGTCATATCCGAGTTGAAGACTCCACAACTGCGGTGGAACCTGCCTGGAGAGTCAGGCAGTCACAGCGACTCTTGCCGCAGCTATCGCTTGCGGGTTCGGAAAATGTTGCTCTCCACCGGGGAGCAATCATCATTGATGGAAAAGAGATAGTACTCGACCGGCATGGACGCATTCCCGTTAATTTTCTGGAGCGTAGAAAAATCTTCAGTGGCTCCGTTTCCTTCTTGAATCTTGTCACCCCCACTGTGCGCAGCTCACCTTTGGGCTTGGTTGAGGGTGGACTGTATCATGCATCACTGCTCAACTCCCTGACAGCTGATCTCTCTCTGCGTCCGCTTCTTCAGAACCCCTGGATGTGGTTCTTGGCGCTGCTGACAGCGGCTGTGGCATCCGCACTTGCAGCACTTTTGTTTTCCCAACGGGTATCTATAGTACTCGTGCTCGTTGGCTCTTTAGGCCTCATTGTTGTTGGCTTGAGTAGTTTTGCTTGGTCGCGTTTGCTGTTTGATTGGCACATCTTGTTTGCGCTGTTTTTTATAAATGGAACTCTGTCATTGCTTGTCCGCGCTCTCTGCAAGTCACATTGATGTTCGTCGATGTTGAAGGTTTTTCACTGCGCACCAAGAATCTCGGTGATGGTTTGCTCTGTTATTTTGGATACAACATCGCAGCAAATAACCTTTCTGAGCAGCAGAGTCCACAGAGCGCATCCACGAGCTGTCCACTCTGCTTCTGTCCCGCGTTTGACTTGGAATCTTGGAGAAAGCAAAGGTTTGATAAACGCATTTGTCGGCGGACGCTTTTTCTGCGAGCAGAAGGGGGAGCGAGGGAGTGTTTGATGAATGCTTTACGCAGTGATCTGCTCATGGGTCTTAAAATTTTGGTCGTGGATGATGCACCGGACAATCGACTCCTGGTCTCAAGATTTTTATCTTTGGCCGGTGCTTCAGTGGAAGTGTCCGATAACGCCGTCGATGGTATTGCCGCGGCACTGCAAGGGCATTTCGATCTTGTTCTTATGGATATTCAAATGCCCTCGATGGATGGTTACGAGGCAATTCAGCGTTTGCGCCGGCTGAACTACAAGGTGCCCGTGGTTGCACTGACTGCTCACGCTATGACCTCTGATCGCAGTCGATGTCTGGCTTCGGGATTCAATGCTTATCTTCCGAAGCCCATTGCGCGCGCGCAGCTTGTTGCGACAGTTTACGAATGTGTTCGTGCTGGTCGAGCAAGCCAAGCTGATACTATTCCGACCGTAGGCACTCAGCCGGATCAAGTTTCGCAGCCCGCGACGCAGGAAGTGAACCAAGCTGATACTATTCCGACCGTAGGCACTCAGCCGGATCAAGTTTCGCAGCCCGAGACGCAGGAAGTGAACCAAAACCAAGTCCACACAACAGACTCAAGAATAGACCTGCAATAAGCCCAACGGGTGCAAAAACCCAACGAAACTCTTTGAGCATTGGTACGAAAAGGCTGACACACAGCGAGAAGAGATTGTTCACAAGAAGACCACAAACGACCGCAACCATTCCTGCAATGACACACAACAAAGATGCCTCGGTGAGGATATAGCTGCGGATGTGACCTTGGTTGGCTCCCAGGCTCTTCATCACTCCAATCTCACGTGTTCTTTCGGCAACCGTCACGAGCATCATGTTCATGATGCCAACACCACCGACGAATAAACATAGAAGTCCGATGAAACCAACAATGGTTTGCACTATCCGCAGAAACCCTCGTACTCGTTCAAGGATGTCCGCTGGCACCGAGCTTGCGAAAGTCAAACGCCCACCCGAACGTAGGCTGAGAAAGTTTGAAATTTCAGTGGCAAGATTTTTTGTGTCCACGCCTGGGTGGGGCAGGACGCTGAACCAGCGGTAAACCGTAGGTCCCATGCGAGCTAGTAGGGATTGATTCGGAACGTAGAGAACGTCGTTTGCATCGCGGTTTCCGAATGACGTGTCACGTTTTTTGAGCACGCCAATGACTGTAAAGGTGGCAAGCGTGTCGCAGTTATCGACCACGACCCTCTGTCCGACCGGAAAATTCCTCTCGCGGCGACGTGGGTCGGCTTTGGCGAAGAGTTGGTCGATTGTGTCTGAGCCAAGAATAGCAACGGCAGACTGTGCGCTGAATTCCTGGCGACCAGGCAGGCGTCCCACGCTCAAAGGTGTATCCATTTCAATGAATTCTTCCAGATCGGAAACACCGACGAGCCGGCTGCGGAATCCTCCACTCTCGGTTTTGATTTGACAGGTGCTGCTGCGCAAGAAGGGGCGCACGATGCCTTTCCTTTCGAACATCTGTGCTAATTTTGGAAATTCAGCTTCGGCATCTAAGCCTGCCCAACTGGAATTTCGGTGCCCATGTGGACCGGTGCGATCTTCATCATAATAGATATATGCCTTGCGCACGGAACTGGTAAAAAACAATTTGTTAAATGAGTTTTCCACGATCTCACCAAGACCGTCGATGACAATCAAACTCAAGATCCCCATGAACAGCCCGAGGCCGGTAAGAACACTGCGTGTACGGTTGGTTGCAAGACTGCGCCTGGCAAGCAGCACGCTGGTGCGCAACAGTCCCATAAAGCGCTGAACCGAGGGCGCTGCATGTTTCTCCGACTTTATTGAGTTGGTTGAAGATTGAGCGCGCTGGGGAGAAGGCTTCTGACCTATGCTTCCCGCCTTTGACTCGTCGGAGCTGATGTGTCCATCTCTGAGGCTCACAATACGTTGAGCTTGCTGTGCCACACCAGGATCGTGAGTGATGACAACAATCGTGCGTCCTTCGGCATTTAACTCTTTGAGGATGGACATGACCTCTTTGGAGCTCCTGGAATCGAGAGCTCCGGTGGGCTCATCGGCGAGCAGCATCATGGGGTCGAGAATGAGGGCACGGCAAAGAGCAACTCTCTGTTTCTGTCCGCCTGAGAGTTCGTTTGGAAAGCGTGCGGCGAGATCTTGAAGTCCAAAGCGCCCCAGCAGTGCGATAGCTTTCGCTTCCCAAAAACCGGGAGAGTGATTCTGCTCTGGCAAGAATGTCGTGGGAAGAAGGATGTTTTCAAGCACGGTGAGACGGCTAACGAGTGCGAAGCTCTGGAACACAAAACCAAGGGATGTATTCCTCAACTGTGCCAGTTGAATCTCGTCGAGTATGTCGAGTGTCTTTCCAAAAACGCTTTGTGTTCCTGAGGTCGGATGTGCCAGGAGTCCGAGGAGGTTCAAGAGTGTGGATTTCCCCGAGCCGGATGGTCCAATAATAGCGATGAATTCACCTGATGAGACGGAAAGGTTGATATCCCTCAGTGCGACAAATGAGCGCTCTGCAGTCTTGTATTCAAATGAAACCTGCTCGAGCTGCAGAAGTGGCGCGCTCATGGTTGAGCCGCCGAAGACGAATTCGGAGGGAGATTCCACAGTGTGCTCAGTCCCATCTCCGCGCGCAGCAGACTTTCTTCATTTGCAAGTGTCACAAGGAGTTTGCGGTCGCGATCGAGATCCTGTTGCGAGAGGATGAGACGATCGAGGGGGAGTTCCCCTGCTTTCTAAAAAGGCGCTGATTCTGTTCGCGGATTTTAGAGGTTGCCCCAACAAGCTTGGCCGTTACATTTTGGCGATCAACGACAATTCTCAACCTCTCGATTGAGCCCGTGAATGCAAGCGCAAGCTCTCGCTGCGTCTTTGTTTCAGTTTGCTTTGCTGTCATCAAACGCTGCAGTGCTTCATCAACCATCCCAAAGGTGATGGGTGGGTTTAATTGAAGCGATCCATTTAACGCTACCGACCACTGCTGTGTTCTGTCGGAGTTCTGAGTGTTGGCCGATAAAGATTGGGCTGCGCCGAGTTGCCTCGACTCTGAGAATCCTACCGACGCATCGATGCTTGGTGTGAGTCTTCCAGAGCGCGTCCTTCCAAGTTCTTGCTCAGCAATTTTCGTTTCTGTTTGAGCCAGCAGCCAGAGCAAGCTTTGTGGAGCCTGTGCATCAACAAGTTGTGTCGTTGGAATTGAGAGCACGTTATTCGAAACTCGGATGAGTGCCTCGAGTGCTTTGCTTTTGGCACCAACACTGTTGCGGACCCCATAGGTGAGAAAGCTTATTTGTGTGAGTTGACCGAGATTGCTTTTGTTGCGCTGCACCTCTTCAGAGGTTCTGAGCACTTCGCGCTCTGACTCAAGAAGTTCACGTTTGCCCAAAAAGCCACTTGCTGCCTTGCGTTTCGCCAATTGGTTGAGCTGTTGCGCCTGCTGGTGCGCTTCTTCAGAGAATTTGACAAGTTCCGTATGGAATTGAATTTGTATTCGTATCGAGTATCCATTGCTTCACTGCGCTCTTCCAAGAAATCTGATGGCGCAGCTGAGCCGCAGTTTCGCTCAGCCGCAGTCCCTCACTTCTCTTGAGGTCAGTGCCTCCTGAGAAGAGATTCTGCTTTAAACTGACACCGTACTGTAGGTAAGTTTGCGGTGAGCCGCGGTTGATTTCGTTCTCGTTGGCCAGAGATTTTTTTTGGCTCCGATCAATGCCACTCTGCAGGGCGAGAACAGGGAGCCATCTTTGTGACTGAGCTTTGCGCGCCGCATCGGCTTCAAGTGTTCGTCCGTAGGCCGGATCGGCCGCAAGAAAATGCCTGTATACACCTTCAATTTCTTCTCGCAGTGGAAGGAGTTCTGCAGGCAGCTGAACCAGCTCCTGAGGAAGTGTTTCAGCTGCTAAGGCTCTTGCCGGGAGTGTCCAGCTTCCACAAACGAGTGCCAATGCGGAACACAGACGCAATGCAGAGATCATTTTTACTTTACTCCTGTTTAAGCGCATCAACAATTTGGAGATCTGCTGCACGGCGTGCGGGCCAAGTTCCAAAGACGAGGCCAGCGCCGAGGCTGACGACCAGCGCTGCCACGAGCGCAAAAGGTTCGATTCCGAATGTCAGTGATACAGCGCGGGGTAGCACTGATTTGGCTATCTGCAGCGCCACTGCACTCACTGCGATTCCAAAGACTATGCCGAGCAGGCCGCTCAGAAAGCAGAGACCCACAGACTCCAAGAGGAATTGCCTGCGGACGTCACGATTGCGAGCTCCGACAGCTTTGCGGATACCAATCTCTTGAATGCGTTCGTGGACATTGACGAGCATGATGTTCATGACCCCGATTCCACCAATCAGCGTGCAGAGTCCGCCAATAACAAGCGTTAGTCCGAGTAGAATTCCCATCATGAGATTGAACTTTTCCAGCTCTTGCTCGAATGAAAAGAAGCGTAGAGGGAATCGGTTGCCCGTCATCAGTTTGAGCTTATTGACGATGTATTGAGCGAACCAAGTCGGACTCATGTCTGGATGGGGGACGGCGACAAACCGGGTGTTGTAGACCCGGGCTCCACCCGAAATCAGCGTGGAGGTTGGGACGTAAAGGGAGCTGTTGATTTCGGGATTGAACAACGAATCCTGAGGTTCAAGAATTCCACAATGATTTTGAGAATACCTTCGAACTCACAGCCTCTGATACGTACTGTTTGTCCTAGGATCAGGCTTGAACCCGCGGCAGAGTTGCGTGTAGATTTCGGAAAGAGTTTATTGACTGCATCACTCCCCAAGAGTGCAATGCGTGGCGCGGGAACAGCCTCATATTCGTGAGGTAATGGCATGCGGCCTAAAGAAATACGCAAAGCGTTTTCCTCGACTTCACGCAAAGAATTTATTCCAGTCAGGTTGCCTTGATAATTACCCTCAGGCGAAAGTATCGCGCACCCCGATGCATCGATTGTGGGATCGAGACGTCCATATTTGACAATCTGTTGGTTGATTCGTGGCAGGTCTTCCGTCACGTGAAGGCCTTGCCAGCGTGGTGCGCCGGTTCGTTCAGCCTGCCGCCAGTCAAAACTTACAAAAGATTTTCGTGCGCCTTGTGTCTCAAAGAACTCACGAAAGACATCTTGTACCTTGCCAGTGAGTGTTAGCATGATGAAGACACTCGCCACTCCGAGCAGAAGTCCCGTCATGGTCAGCAGTGTGCGCAAGCGTTGTGATTTTAGAGCCTGAAGAGTCGGCAGGAAAAACAGGCGCACATTGGCTTTCAAGAAATTCAAGGTTGCGTTTAAGAAACCCTGAGTCAATTCATGAGATGACGTCGAGCTCCCAGATTGTTCGAGCTTGCGCGGAGCTGCTGGCGAGTCAGAGCGACGCTCGTCGGAGACAATCACACCGTCTGCGATTTGGATTATGCGTTGTGCCCGGGCAGCGACCTCTGGGTCGTGGGTAATGACGACAACAGTGTGCCCTTGCTGATTCAGTGCAACAAGTGTGCCAAGCACCTCGGCTGCTGTCGCGCTATCGAGAGCACCCGTTGGCTCATCGCACATCAACACCTCGGGCCGCATGATCAGTGCACGACACATTGCCACGCGCTGACATTGTCCTCCAGAGAGCTGCGAAGGCCGTTTGTCTGCCTGCTCACTCAGGCCAAAACGTTGCATCAAATCCTGCGCTCGTTCGTTCCATTGTTGTAAACTTAAGCCAGAGCGTGCGTACTCCGTCGGGAGTAAAATATTTTCTCTGACAGTGAGCTGCGGAAGGAGAAAAAATTGTTGAAACAGGAAGCCAACAGATTTGTTTCTGCGTTCAGATTTTTCATTGACATCGAGGCGAGTGGAAGTTTCGCCTGTCATGCTAAGCGTTCCCGTGCCAGGGTCAGACATGAGCCCGAGCAGATGCATGAGAGTTGATTTGCCCGAGCCACTGGCACCAATAATGGCGACGAATTCGCCTTTCTCAATGCGCAGGTTGATACCACGCAGAGCTGTGTAGGGGGGTGCCTTAAGAGCCTGATAAGTGTAGCTCACATCATTCAGCTCATAGAGCGGCGGACGTGGCATAGCTACAGCACCTCACTTAGCGTGGATTGTCGGCACGTTGATTCTGGGGCGCAGCTTTTTCTCCGAGTTTGCCCTCTGCGAGGAGCTTGAGATCGAGTTTTGCAAAGTCGATTTCAAGCACAGCATCGCCCTCTTTTAACTCGTCGCCTGCAAGTTCAACCCATAGGTCGGTGACAAGCCCGGCTTTAACTTTTTCGAATCGTGGTGATTCCGAAGCGGAGGAACGCGGGCGTTCGACAACAGAGTGACCATTGAGAGTTGCTACTGCATTGGCGGGAAGTGAGAGGACGTTCTTGTTCTCTGCAACCACAAGCTCAATGCTGGCATTCATCTGTGCACGCACGTCACGGTCTGGATTTTGGATGAGGATATCGGTGACGAAGTAGGTGAAGCCGCCTGTTTTGTCTTCCACGCCTTGCTGGCTGATGCGATTGACGACGCCGTCGTAGTGCTTCTGTGGGAATGCATCAAGCTTGATGCGAACTGCTTGTCCGGTTTTTACAACTCCGAGGTCAGCTTCGAGGATACGCGATCGTACCATCATTTTTTCCGTGTCGGAGATAATCAAAACTTCACGCCCTGTCGCTTCAGCACTTTCCGCGGTCGCCATGACACTCTCACCCACAGCTTTGTTGAGAAAAGTGATAACCCCTTGCCTGGGGGCTTTGACAAAAATCATCGACAAGCGACCGTCTTGGGATTTTCTCTTGTCGATAGTCTTGCCCGTTTTTAGTCCCAGAGCTTCTTCGAGAAGGGAGAGTTGTTGACGCGCAGTTTCGTATGAAAGCTTGGCACGATAATAGTCGTTTTCTGCTTTTTCGTTTTCGGATTGCGAGAAGAGATCGCGTACGTTTTTTCGGCGGTCGAGATTCTCCTCGGCGGCCTGCATTTCGAGACGAGTACGTTGCACTTCGGCTTGTCTCGATTCGAGTTCCTTCTGGCCGGAGGAGTCCTGCAGCACAGCGAACAGCACCTGACTTTCCCTGACCGTTTGCCCCTCTTGGACGAGAACCTGGCGGAGTTGTCCGGATACAGGTGAATAAACCGCGATGGCGCTCGCAGGAAGAACCTTACCTGTGAGAAGCAGATCACGGCGCACGTCACGGCGCTCGACCTTGACAGTGCGCTTGGCTTGTTGGGCTTCAAATTTAATCGCGCGGTTGTATCTTGAAAATGAGATACCTCCGGCGATCAACAGCGCCGCAGCGCACGCAACAAGAAATCGGGACGTTTTGTAAAAGGGCTTATCCAACTTCATTGGTTTCGACGACCTCTTTGTCTGTGTTGACGTCGGGGGCGGACGCTAGCATGTCTTCAGTGCGACCATAAGGATTGTCCGGTGCTGCGACGGATGATTGCCAGGTCAGGTGGCGTGCGCAGGATGTTGCGGTTCCAGTAGCGGGTTGCAAGTCGAAAGTGCTCTGAACAAAGCGTGCAGGCATCTTGCCACGAGAGCGCCTGCCACTGTTGTTTGTCCGACATCGTGCGGTTTTTCTGCACCGGTGTGGTTGAAATCCAGCAGTCCGGCTGGTCGGTCGAATTATCCCAAAAGAAAAGAAGGCGCGGCACTGTTTGCGTGCCCACTGTGCTGCGTTCGGAAGTTCGATTTGTCAGCAGCACATGAAATTGTCCGTCTTCTGCAAACCACAGCGATGTACCGGAGTACCCGAGATGACCAAAGAACATGTTGTTGCGTTCGGGAGGCCACTTCTTCAGGCCTGCGGTAGATTCCGCGCTTGAGGGAGTGTCGAGTCCCCACGAAAACCGACCACGCTGCGAAGAAAACGCCTGCGGGCTGGCAAGAAGTTGTTGTTGGGTGGCAGAGAGTTCGGGAATTGTGCGGCTCACGTCCAACACGCTTCCAAACAACCCTGCATGCGAGGAGACCAGGGGTGCAACCCCGTGCGCTGACTTGAATTCACTCGCGAGAATATTGGCATTTGTATCGTGCACGCTGCCAAAGAAACCCGCGTGATTTTCAAGTTTTCTTTGCTCGTAGAGATGCGCAACGACCTGAGAATTCAAATAGGGGAAAAACGGAATGGCTGTGCCGCTGCGCTCGGGATCGATGGAGGCGTGCCAAAAGTCAGAGTTAAACTTCTGGTTGAGCGTATCCACAGCGTGTGCCCAACCGCGGAACGGACTGAGGCCAAGATGCTCGATGATTCGCGCCAGCAGGTAATAATTGAGGTCTGAATAAACGGTGTTTTCTGAGGGTTCTTGTGGAGCCCTTTCCAGTATTGAGCGGGTGAGATTGAACTGTGCAGCACGCGTCAGTGAGCCATCTTGGTCACGCGCCAAATCTCCCAGGCGACCGGTTGTGCGCGTCTTGCCACCCTTTTCACCAAAATTCCAAAGCGCACGTCCGAACCAGCACCAGGCTGGCAGACCGCTGCGGTGACTCAACACGTGCCCCAGGGTCAGCTTCGGCCGCTGCTCGGCCCAGATTTTGAGTGCCTGACCTTCTTCTGACCGTGGCTCGATGAGCGTTGCTAGAGGAGCTCCGGCAAGGATCAGTGGGGGGGCCAAAGGTTCGCTAAAAGCGGCTTTGTTAGACTTGCCAAGTCGAATGCGGGAAACCAGGGTTTTCTGCCATAGACCCCGCCCGAGGGGGTGTCGAGATCGAGAAGCCAATCGGGAGGGCACGCCTCGTCTGCATAAAGAGCGCACCAGTTTCCCTCCCGGTTCGCGCACGCCCAGGATGTAAAAGTTCCCCGCTCAACCTCCAGCTCGAGGCTGTTAATCAGGGAGGTGTGTGGTAGAGCCATAACTGAGTTTCTCCGCTGAGGCCGAGGGGCGCGCTCTTTGTCGATTTGTCACAATAGACGCCGTGCCCCCAGATTGTCCAGAAGCAGATCGAGGGAGCAGGGCAGTGAAGCAGGAAAAAAAACCAGAAAATGAACTGACTCGTACAAGCGTAGAGCGGCAGATCCTCAGTAGCCTCGGAATGACTCCCGCTCGCTTGCAGCGCGATGTGGATGCTTGGCTGGAAGAGGATTTTGGTGGTGGGGATCCGAGTGTCTGGACCCAGTCCGCACTGGGAACGCGCATGCGTGTTGAGATTGTCGCCAAGCAGGAGTTCATCTTGTGTGGCCTCCCATTCATGGCTCTGATTTTTCAAAAAACGCACGGCCATATTCCTGTTCAGTTGCACTCGGCCTTCAATGACGGTGAGACCGTGCGGCGCGGCGACATTATTCTTTCCGGCGAGGGAGATGCAGCAGCTCTTCTGTTGGGAGAACGCGTGGCATTGAATTTGGCTGCACGCCTCAGCGGAATTGCAAACAAAACCCACGCCATGAAACTTTTGGTCGAGAGAGCCTCGGCCAGACAGAATTTGGGTGCACCGCAGCTCCTTGAAACCCGCAAGACCACTCCTGGTCTGCGCCTCTACGAAAAGTATGCAACCCGTGTCGGTGGTGCGCGCAACCATCGTCAAAATTATGCTGAAGGAAAATCATTTGCGCAGTTTTGGCGGAGTGAGCGGCGCTCTTGGCAAGGCTCGTGCAAACGCACCCATTCTGACACGTGTAGAAATTGAAGTGTCCAACCTGCGTGAGTTTGCTGAAGCACTCGAAGGTGGAGCAGACGTCATCATGCTCGATAATTTTTCCGTGCAGGACATTCAATCTGCGGTTGAATTGCGGAAAGATCGCAGACGTTCAGTGGCGCTCGAGGTGAGTGGAAATTTAACAGAAGAAAACATTGCAGCAGTTGCTCAACTTGGCGTTGATTATTTGAGCTCGGGCGCTCTCATACACCAAGCTACGTGGGTTGACATGAGTCTGCAGCTCTATCCAATAGGCCAGAAATGAAAGCCCTTTTTCGAGATGAAACAACCTCCACCATGGACTGGGCACGTGAGTGTGTCACACAGGGCGGAGTGAGCGAACCCTTTGTGGTGATGGCTCGCATGCAGACAGCCGGACGTGGACGTGGCGGAAGCACCTGGGTGCAAGGTTCTGTGGGTGCACTCGAAAGTGAGCTCTCCTCTGCGGCTTATTTGGCTCATGCGAGTTTGCCAGACGCAGTTGCAGCGCACGGATGTTTTGGTCCGTGCACATTTGTTTTTCCGGCCAGCGCGATCCGAATTCCCTTGACCTGGATGAGTCTTGCTGTGGGCTGTGCGCTCTTGGATGCAATTGAATCTGTGCGTCGACGGCTCGAAAATCCACTCGGATTTGTGAAGCTCTAGCTCTTTCCGAGTAAAGATCTTTATGAACCTCGCATCAAATGGCCCAATGATCTGTGGGCTTGGCCAACATCCGGGCGCGCTTCCGACCAAAACCGCGGTCGAAAAATTGCAGGAGTGCTCTGTGAATCTTCTTTCCGTGGCGATGTTCTGCAGAACGTCACTGTCGGCATTGGTCTGAATACATTTTCAGCTCCTGCAACCGTTTTTCACTCCGGCTGCCTGCTTGATATGTGGGGAGTGTCTCCCAAATCGATTTCACCTGCGCAGGAGCGCCAGGTCGAAGTCTTATTGGCAGAGGAGATTGAACGAGAGTTGGCCGACTATCTCGGCGGGCAGAGGAGATTGAACGAGAGTTGGCCGACTATCTCGGCGTACAGCGCTCGGTCGAACAACTTCAGTCCCTCGTGCTTGAACGCTCGCTCCCGCCTGGGACACTCATGAGTGTGAACAAAGGAGAGGTCAGCGGAGCTTTTGTTGGCCTTTCTGCTGAGGGCGGCCTTTTGCTCGAGGGATTCAAGGAGCCCGTTTTGTCGGGCGACGTTGGATTGCCACGCTTTGAGAATATGATTTCTGCCCTCCCAGCTTCCACATCTCGGGCTGTTCAGGCGCGTCTGTGTCTCGATTTTGGCAATAGCCATATTCATTGGCGCTGTGAATCGAGCCAGGGTGTTCTGCAAGGTCATCTGCCTTGGAATCTTGTCGAAAAGAAAACAGTTCAAGATCCACGTGCTTTTGCGCGCCTCGAATTTTCGCGTGAGGTTGCTGAGCACCTGAGGCAAAGTCTGCAGGTTGAGTTGGTTTGGTCTGCCGTATCGCATGCCGGGATGACTGCAAAGTTCGTTGCGGCCACGGAGAATTTACTTGTGGCGCATTCTCCTGGGCGCGAGATGGCGTTGCATCCTTTGCACGCCGACGAAATTCTTCAGGCCTGTGCGCTGGCTGCAGATTATGCGCCCGAGCAGATGGGTGTTGACCGAGCTTTGCAGGCCTGGATCGCTGCGCGCGAGGCGCGTGCTGCGGCATCGTCTGTGGCTGTGCTTTCTTCCGGCACCGCGCTCACGGGATTGGTGGTCAGTGCACATGGGCGCATTGTTGAAAGTTTTATTCTTCCGGGTGCCGTTCTTGGATTGGCTGCGCTTCACGAAAAGACCGCTCGTCTTCCGCATGTCTCTTTGCCACGCATGCTACCTGAGATACGCGAGGAACCACCCTTCAACACCCAGCAGTCGATGCTGCGGGGTTTAACTCTGCAGACGCTTGGGTTGGTCTCGAGTCTTGTGCAATTGCACGATGTCCGCACTCTCGTGCTCACCGGTGGCGGAGCTGAGACGCTCTCCCAGCTGATTGAAAAAGAGTTTCCCCTCACTGTTCGAACCGAACAGGATCTTGTTCTTAAGGCCATGTCGGATTTCATTGCGCACCAGAGCCAGACTCGTTTTCGGTTGATGGCTGATGACGGTGAGACTGACTCAGGTGTGCCCGAGAAGGTTCTCCAGAGCATGCTTCGAGCGCGTCTAAGCAAGCGCAGAAGCCAACGTGTTGCGCTTGATTTGGCGCACTTTCGGCGCCTGGGCGGTCGTCTTGAGCACCTGGGTGTGGGACTCCGGATCGACCGCCACCTTGCAGAAAAGTTCAAATTTCACACCCGCGATCTTTGGCGCGAGCGAGTTGATCTTGGTGAGGTGATGATCGAGCAGAATTCACCTAAAAATCACCTGACTGATTCCGCTCCTGCGGCACTTATCAACATCAAATCCACATACGTCTTAAAGCAGGGAGACCAGGTTTGGCTGTTCCATCCGCCGGAGTATGAGCCCGACATGGCAACCCATGTTGAAGTTGTGCACGACGATGGTGATGCAGCTGTTTTCTGCAAGCCAGGAAATTTGGTTGTGCATGCAGCCGGTTTGTACGGTAAAAACACGTTTATCGAAATTGCCAAGAAAATGGGATTTGCAGATGCCGCACCCGTGCACCGTATCGACCGCGAAACCTCGGGATTGCTTGTGTGTGCCCGTTCGACTCCTCTGCGGAGGGATCTCTCACTCAGTTTTCGTGATGCCTCGGTGAAGAAAATGTATCTTGCAGTGACCCGCGGTGGTCCAGAGGTTCCGCAACATTTTCGTGTAAATTTTCCTATCGGAAACGCCATAAACTCTCGGATTCGATTGAAGCTTTGGCACAACCCAGATGATGGACTTGATGCGCTGACTCATTGCGTGCGACTTTCGTGCTGGAACGATTACACACTGTTTGCCTGTCTTCCTCAAACGGGCCGCACCAACCAGATTCGAGTCCATCTTGCGGCCATTGGTCATTGGATTGTGGGCGATAAGATGTATCACCCCGATGAGGAGGTTTTTCTCAGGTTTTATGAAGAAGGTTATACTGATTTCGTTGCTGAGAATGCTTTGTTGCCGCGCCACTGGCTGCACAACACAGGGATTCAGTTTTTGGGTCAGCCAGAGTCACCCTTAGGTCGTGCACCGGTGATTGCGCCCCTCACAGAAGATCTTTTGGTGCACGCTCCGACGCGCGAACTCTTGCGTGTTGCTGGATTTCCGACCGAACCCGAAGCGCAAAAAAAGGCGTTTGCAAAACTTTTTGCGGAACTGGTTTCAATTGATTTCACAAGAACAGAATTCATTGCGCCTGAGGCTTGAAGATGTCTGGTTCAACTGCCTCATCAGCTTTCGCTCTCATCACTGACATTCATGGCAATGCCACTGCACTTGAGGCGGTGCTTGAAGATGTAAGGCAGATGCGTGCTCAGCACGGAACAGATTCGTTCGAGTTTGTTTGTTTGGGTGACAGCTTTGATGGTGGGCCAGACCCTCTCGCTGTTTTGCGGTCGTTGTCCGATCTTTCCTGTGTTCACCTGCGCGGCAATCATGAAGACTATCTGTTCCAGTACCAACTGAATCCTCATGCCGATAAATTTCGCCATCCGTTGTGGAAGTTCATTCCTTGGACGGTCGACAAGCTCGGCATTGAGCTCAATACGTTCCGCACAAAGATGAGTGAGCTCTGGGTTTCAGAAGTGTGGAATTTGGCAGGCGTGCATGCAAGTCGTTCAAACAACGGCCGTGTTCCAGACTTCTTTGCGCACCAGAATGAACTGTCCTCTGATTTTATTGAGCACCATGAGGTCGTTGCTGCGGAGAAGATTTTTTTCAACGGTCACAGCCATTACTTGGGTCGGCATCGGCATACGTCACTGCCCGAGATCTGGTTTAATTGTGGGAGTGTTGGATATCCCTTCGTAAGCAAGATCCCCGACTGCCTCGATGCACCGGTGGCAACTTGGGTGTGGGTGGAATGTTCACTGATTCAGAGCCAAAGGCACGTTCGAGTGTGCAACAGGCGTGTTCCATATTCGTCTGATGCCTTGCTGCGCCGTTACATTGACTCTGGCGCACTCGAACTTTGTGCGCCTTTTTCATTTGCCATTTTAGCTCAGAGTTTATTCAACACAGATGTTGTTTATCCTTTTTTTCAGCGGGTAAAAAAGAGCGACTACACCCCGGAAGAGATGGCACAGAGTTTGATCGCTGAGCTGCAGAAACAGAATGTTTTTGATCGGGTCAATGCCTTGTTGCGGCGTGCCCCCCAACGGTTTCTCAGACTTTTATTATGGAGGAGCTGACGCTCACGGGGCTGAAACGAACATCGGAGGAGTTTGTACGTGATGAAATTGGCTTTGAAGCAGGCTGCGCACTGACCTTATCCGATGCTGAGGCGGCTGCGCAGCGCTTGCGCAATACTAATTTCTTTATCAGTGTTCAGCTTTATCACGAGCTCATCTCAGAAAGAGGCATTCGTCTGCATTTTATCTTTGAAGAGAAGTGGACACTCACGCCGGTTTTGCGGGGAGGCACAGGTGGTGGGGTGAGTTTTTTTGTGCTCGGCCTATATGATATCAATGCTCTTGGTGCAGGCATTGAACCAGGTGCCCAGTACGAGCAATACGCGGGCTCGCCTGGGTTTGTTGTCTGGTGGCGCGATCCGCATATTGGAACGCGAGACTGGCGTTTGTCGCTCGAGTTTGCGCATGTGACGCGACCTGCTTATTATTTGAATCCCGAGAATGATGAGTTCTACAAGCCACTCCTGCGCGCCACTCGGTTCTCGTTAATTGGCCTTAGGCGCGTGGGTCGTTGGGATATTGGGCTTGGTGTGGAGCCTTTAAAACGCACTCTTGAAGCCCAGGATCTGACCGCACCTTCGTTCTACCCTAATTTCACCGCGACTTCCGGTACGACCCTTGGGGTCAAGTCCAGCGTCCGGTACAATGGCGTCAATCTCGATGATTTTCGTCTGAACGGAATGCGGAGTGAGTGGACGTTGGATTGGCTTGTTCCGGCGCGTGCGCCGGGCAGCACGGATCCTGTTGTGAAGGTTTCAACGCAAAATCTTTTTTTCACGAATCTCGCCAACAGACATAATTTGGGTCTGCGTGTTCAAGGGGGCTAGGTTTCTTCGGGTGCACTTTTAGACTTGTTCCGCCTCGGGAGTCTCGATGGTGTCCGGGGACTTCTCGATGGTGAGCGTTCCGGACGGGTTATGTGGCTTGTGAACTCCGAATACCGTTATGCTAGTTATTTGAGTCATCAGCTGGCCGTGCAAAATGTTGCTTTTGTTGATTCGGGTAATGGTGGCGTGGATTTCAATCACTGGCCCTCGCCGGTTGCGGTTAGCGTGGGGACTGGCGTTCGTATTGGGTTTCGTCCTATAGCGAGATTGCGGGTGCGTGCAGATTATGCGCACGGTTTGCAGAAGCTTCGGCAAAGGCACAATGTTGTCGTCGGTATGCAACAGTATTTTTGATGCAGAGGGAGATTGTCGGTTATGAAGAACAGCACGACACAAGGTTCACACGGGATTGAAACAATCTGTGTACATGCAGGAGTAGAGCCTGAGCCAACCACGGGAGCCATCATGACTCCCATCTTCCAAACCTCAACGTACGTCCAATCTGCTCCTGGGGAGCACAAAGGTTACGATTATTCGCGGGGAGGTAACGCCCCAACTCGCACAGCGCTCGAGTCCTCGCTTGCTGCACTTGAGAAGGCACGCCATGGGATTTCGTTCGCCTCCGGCCTGGCAGCGGTACATGCCGTGGCACAGCTTTTGAACCCTGGTGATCACGTTCTGGTGTGTGACGATGTTTATGGCGGTACAGGTCGGTTGTTTCGTAGTCTTTTTGCCAAATATGATATTCATTTTGATTTTGTTGATATGCGCAGCCCTGCTGATTTAAAGTCTCAGTTTCAGCCCAAGACGCGGCCCC
>Ga0194124_10000301_pt1 | contig 78490 bp, 89 predicted proteins | sample TA2KigCas0mmetaG_FD_148605 | JGI IMG/M metagenome (GOLD analysis project Ga0194124, IMG submission 148605) | Freshwater microbial communities from Lake Tanganyika, Tanzania - TA2015031 Kigoma Deep Cast 0m | ecosystem: Environmental > Aquatic > Freshwater > Lake | place: Tanzania: Lake...
GGGGTCATCAGTTCCGGGCTTGAGAAAGCTGCGGCCAACTGTTCGGGATCGTTTATGTCAATTCCGTCAAAGCCGGGTGTGGGATCTTTAAGAAGAGGTTGTCCGTTTTTAGCCCGGATTTCATTCTTTGCACGGATGTCTCTTTGAACGGCTCCGCTAAGCAAGCCCAGCAGAGTATTTGAATACTCTAACTCGTAGGAAGACAAGCCTGTAGCCGTGGATACCCCCGCACGAAAGCCGTACCCCGCCCCCGTTACGGCCCCCGGAACTGCGCCCACCCCGCCAACAACCGCCCCAACCCCGGCCCCAATGCCAGCCCCAGCCGCAGTTTGTCCGGCTACAACGTCTGCCTGTGTGGCAAGCTTTGGAAACAGCATTGCCATTTGCTCAGTCATTGCCGTAGTAAAATTGGGCAGTACTGACTTAGAATAAAAAATGTCTCCGGGGGTTTCAGCGGGAGCGGGAAGTAAGGATATTTCTTCGTTTAAACGCTTAATGTCGTTGGCAGCTTTAAGGGCTCCTTCTCGATCTCCGTTGTCTGTTGCCTTTTGAAGAGCTTCGGTAGCTTCTGAAAGTTTATAGTTTTTATATCCAAAGGCTGCGGCTTGTTTGGTTCTCTCCCAATCAAAGACGTATTTTTCCAAAACGTTTCTGTCCGGACGATTTAGCCCGTAGGCTTTTTCGATTGTTTTAAATTGTCCGTTTAATTGATCTAAGCCTGTTGCCGTGGCCAAAGCTCCTGTCGGCTCTAGCTTTTGAACTGTTTGTCCTCTCCAAGTATCGAAGAGGTCTTTCTTTTGTTCTAGGTCGGCCTTATCGAAGTTAACTTTTGCCGAATAGTCTTCCCAAGTTTCAATTTCGGGGAACCCAGCGTCAGTTTGAACATCTGGTTCTGGCGCAACTTGTTCCTCTTCCGTAGTGTCAGGAATGTTGGCAATGTATTTATTGATTTCCGGGGCAAGGGCATCAAGTTCTTCCTGAGTAAGATTGTCGGGTATGTCAAACTCGACATTGCCCTTGCCGGGTACGTTTACCAACATTACTTAGGTTTAGCGGTGTTGTTAGTGCTTGTCGAGCCGGGACTTTTGAGGTCTACAACAACCTTTCCGTCGGCCTGTTTTACGAACCGAATTACCGCAACAGGATTAGTTGACGCAGGGACAGGTATAGATGGCTGGTACGCCGTTGGCGTATTTACGCGAGTTCCCGTAGCCGATGGGGCGGACTGAGGAGCTCTTTGGATGACGTTCGGAACGCTAGAAGACCCTCCTTGCCCCGAAACCGCCTCTTGTACCTGTCTATCTTTGCCGGAAAGAGGCATATTTTGAGTGCGCTTGAGGTCTAAAAGTTGCTGTTCAAGAACTTTGTTTTCTTGAATCAAATCGTCAATTCCTTTTCCGGTGGAAGTGCCGTCTTTATTTTTTGTTTCGAGGGCAGATCCGGTTTTGCCTTCCTCTTTTCTTTTTTTAAGAATTTCAATGTCAGCTTGATTCTGAGTAATTCTGTCCTCAATTTCTACGGCTTGTTTCTCTCTTGCCCCACGTATTTCTGCCGCTCCGGGTGCAGCGGCAAGCTTTGGCGCTTCTCCTTTTACCTTTACACCTTCTGGCCCAGAACTGACCTCTGTTACGCCAAGATTTGGATTGGCTTCTTGAACAACTTTTTGACCTTCTCTTGCTTCCCGAAGCTTTCTAAGTTGTCCTAGGTTAAACGAATCTAATCTTGTTCCGAGGTTTGCTATGGCAACCGGATCAGGATTGGCGTAATCCGAGTTCAGGCTGTATTTTTGAATTTCGGCTCGAAGGGCAACCGCTTCGTTAAATTTTTCTGCTGGTAAATAATCTTTGTAAGACATAAGTTCATCGGCGGCAATCTGAGTTTCGGTAAGATCTTTAATTGCAGAATCGCGAAGCTTCCCTATATGGGTTCCCCTAGCCTCTGCGCGGGCATCAGAGATCATTTTTTCGACTGCGGCCCGCAACTCAACGCTGTCTCGGGGTTGCCCGTAAGAATCTTTATAAAGAGATAAACTTCTTTCCGGTTGTAGGGCTTCCAACTCTTTTAGCGCGAGTCTTCCATCCTCCCCGCCTTGCATAATTCGAACGCGTAGGGGATTCAAAACATTGTCCCTAAAATCGTAAATCTTTGGCGTACCCTCCCCGACCGCTAGATACTCATTATTTCTTTGCAAATACGACAACTGCGCATCCTGTTGTTTAATTCGAACTGTTTCTGCGGCATCTCGTCGTTCCGCAAATTCCCGCATTTGATCTAAGGCGGCGTGCTGTCGAAGAGTGGCAAAGAAACTGTTTCCTTGTGCATCTTTCCCCGGATAAAGCAGATCTTTAATTTTTTGCTGCTTGGCCTCGTCTTCAATTTGCTGCATTTGACGCAAAATCTGAATCTGCTGAAGTTGATTCTGTTGCAGGGCCCCGACGTTTTGAATCTGCCCTAGGGTAGCTTGGTTCTGTCGAATTTGCTGATCGGTAAAGTAATTTGGGTTCCCCGGATCTTGGAAGTTCTGCTGGTTTAAACGGAAGGCTTCCTGTAGGAAGCCCGAATTAAAGTTTGGGTTCATAGATTAATTTCCAAAGGCTGATCCGGCGTTAGTTCGGCTTTGCGTCCCAAAGGTAAAGGCGTTTCCAAGGAAATCTCCGTAGGCTTCAAACATATTCATAGGCTTCCCGCGCCCGATGCCTCCACCCCCGAAGGCGTTGAAAGAATAACCGGGATCGTAGAACGGCGCGGGGGCGGTTCCCCCACCCATCACTACGGGCATTGTTGAGGCTCCTGTGGGAGCGGTAGTCAAAAACTTCTGCTGATTCGCCCCTAGGAAGAGAGGGTTGGTAGCCCCGAGTTCTTGCATCCCGGCAGTTGCAGATTGCATCATCGGCCCGCTACCAAGCATTTGATACGGTATACTTTGAAATTGGGCGAGCGGTTGCGTCGGGAAACCTTGCCATCCTCCCCCCATCCCTCCTCCTCCACCTCCACCCCCACCTCCTCCAAATCCTCCAAACCCTCCAAACCCACCGCCGCCCCCCAATCCTGTCTGTCCGCCAAAGCCTAGAGCCCCCAATCCTTGTTGCGCTAGGCCACCAGCAAGACCCCCCGCAAACATATTTGCAGCCCCGCTAATGGCATTAAATGGAGCCGTCACCACGGAGCTTAGCATATTGAAGGGAGCCGAAACAATTGAACCAATGGTGTTACTAATTAATCTTTCGAAGGGGCTACGTTTTTGAGCGTTGTAGTACGCGATTTGTTTGTTTTGATTTCGAATGTTGTTGTTGTAAAAAGCTTCTTGGTCAATGCGGTTTGCAAGAGTTCCAAAGTCTACTCGAAACTGTGAACCCGTTCCTTCGGGAGTCATTGCTCGGGCCATATCTAGCATTGAGGATGCGTAATTTTGCCCTTGTTGTTGCAATTCAAGACGGGTGAGGCCGAGGTTTTGGAGGACATCGAAGTTCGTCATTTCCCCGCCGCCAACCCCTCTTCCCGCCAAACCCAAATACGCCGCGTCTTTTTGGAGGTTTAAACGTGTGTCCCCCGGAACTTCACCCCTCTGGAAAGAATCGGTAATGCTTCCGTATTTTGTAAGCCTTGAATCTAGGCCGGGAATAGCGTTATAAAGTTGCTTTTGATACGCCTTGTTAAATTCGTCGGCTAAGGCTTGGTAGCGATTCCAAGGCTGGGCAAGATACTCGCTATTAATAAGATCGGCGTTTGTGCGTAGACGAATTTCGTCATACATCTGCATCATCGGCCCACGGCTAAAAAAGTCGAAGAAACCCATAAATCAGTTCTATATTAAGGTTTTAAACCGTCAACTCTCATCGTTTAAACCGGATTGCCCCAACCGAAGTCTTTAAAAGTGCCGTTTCGCAAAGACTTATACATTTGTAAAAGTTCAGGTTGTGAGGCAACATCGCTTATTTGAGCCAAAAACGCAACGTCAATTGGGCAGCTAACTCGATATAAGGGATGCGATCTCGATGGAATTGGAATTGCACCCTGCCAAAAGTTTTTATTTGAGTATCCGCTTTTTTCATAGATAAATTGATTCTCGGTCAGGGGAAGTCCAACCCCAAAAGTTCTTCCGTATCGGTTTGTGTTAGTTCCCATTTTTGGGAAACCCCGGATAATTTTCATAGAATTTTGGCTGGGATTTGCGGCCACTATTTGATCGGTTCCCTGTCCGATGAAAAAAGAAACTTCAGTTTGCCGCATATCATTTAAAAAAGTTTGAGTTGGCGCAAACCCGCTCTGACCGTTGAGATAAAAATTTAATGCCGGGGTTGCTGTCTGCCTAGTTTGCATATTAATATCAGACATTATCGTTGTACCGTCATTCTCGGTTGTTTTAAATGTCATTGCTAAAAAATACCATTGTCTAGTTTTAAATTTTTTAGGCAAAACCACATTTGCATCAAAGCCCGGAACTCGGGTCGGTTCAGAGGCGGTTCCTCCGTAAGACACTCCGCTTCCGTTGTTGACCATATTTAAAAAAGGTCCGGGATTGGTGAAAAATATTTCACGATCCTCTTCGGTGTAATTTTTACTGTACAAAAGCCAACCTAAACCGTTGTCTCTAAAAAAGATATCGGAAGTTTGCCCGGGGAATCTTGTCTGTAAAAGTTGGAAATCTATCCCTTGACCCATTAAAACTTGTGGAGTGTTTTCATCTGCAACCGCGCCGTTAGTTGGGCGATTTTCAGCCCAATCTGTTCTGAATCTAAAAACGAGTATAATTGTGTTTTTGTTTGTGGGAATTACGGCTTGAAGATCTTCCGTTGGGTCGAAAATGTTTGTTTGTTTTGGAACGATGGCGTTAAAAGACCAATTAAAATTTTGAGTTGGCGACAAGTTATCGTCTGTAATTGTGGCATTTTCAAAATTTGGTCCGGCCATTGCCGCGTAATATTTGTTCAATTGAACATTTTGAGATTCTTCAGAGGTGGCTGGAATTGTCCTTAGCCATACCATACCCGGCTTTGCCGGAGAAACATTGGCGTATCGCCCTTTATACGTGTTTGATGTTACGGGGCTAGTAATTCTTAAAAGAGGTTGGAATATATCTCCAAAAAACACATTAAATTGATTTGCGGAAGACTTTAAAGTTCCCCCGCCAGCAAAAACAAATTTATTCCCGGCGGTGTAGAATTTATCTAAGGCTACAACGGCAACGTCTTCAAGCGTTGCTCCTCGGGATTCCACTTCTCGATTGTGTTTGAATACTTGTTCTTCAAAAGTATTTGCGGGCAAAAATCCTGTCACGGCTCCAATTTTTAATCTAAAAAAATGCGTTAATTCTTTTTCTTTGTTGAAATATTCGTAAAAAGGACTTATTACTGAGCCTTCTCCTAAAACCGGATTTTTGACCAAAGCGGAGCCTGTTCCAAACGCAAGCATTCTTTGAATCTCTAAAGAGCCGTTAATTTGAACTTCCCCGGGGAAAGAGATTCCCATAACAATTCCAGATTGATTCCTAGTAATTCTATTCCACAGGGATCTCGTGCTTGTTCCGAAAGTATCTCCGTGCTGTACAGAAGGCATTGAGGCAGAGGAGTAACCCCGAATAAATTGTCTGGCCGTAAATGCTCGTGCCCCGGCTTGCAATTTTGTGTTCGGAAAATTATTGATAATTCCGGCTTGCCGATTTCCCCAAGAAAAAGCATTTTCAAAATGGTACATAACAGAGTAATTTACGTCGTCTTTTCCGTATAAATAAAAACCTTTAAAATTGCCGTCGTTCACGTCTTCGCCCACAATTAAATCTTTGTAGAATTTCGGGATTTTAGTACTATGGTCTAAAATTGTTAAGTTAATACTTTCCCCTTGTCTAAATTTTTCAGAGTAAAAAGGAAATACTGAAATTTCAATATTTGGGTTAGTAATTAAGACCGTTGAAGACTCGGTACTGGATACGTTTTGATAGGTGAAAATTCTGTTTCTACGGTCAACTGAAAAAAGTCGATAAGCTCCGCTAAAATCGGCTAAAGGTCCTGTAGCGCGGACAACAATAGGCTGATTTCTTACAATTCTATCGTCCGCAGGATTATCTATTGCTAGATTAGGGTCTCCCAAATAGTCAAAAGTGCTTTTTAAAACAACAGTTGTAAGGTTATTTGTTCTTTGAACAGAGGCGATTTGCGATGCCGGAATAAGAAAATCTGTGTAGCATTTAAATTTTCTAGAAACTTTTTTAACAATTTTGCAATTTGTCGCTGTTGCCCCATTGGCCAACAGCCATTCAAAAGAATCTCCTGATCCGCGAACTAAATCTAGCTCGTAGATAAAAGAACCCAACTTCTCAACAGTCTTAAACTCGGACTCCCAAAAATCGTAGGTAGAGAAAAAGGGTCCGTTAACTTGCATATTTGTTCTTTGTTTTTTAATTGGGGGTTGCCCAGCTTGCTGCTGTTCCTCCCATTCAACTGTCACGGAATCAAAATCGCTGATGCGCTCTTCCGCTTTGTTTTCGTACAAAGGTCTGCTTTGATTGTTGATAAACACATAAGCACTAGAAGTTGCGGAATCTCCGTTTGTGGGGCCTAAATTTATTTTGCAGGTAGTCAAACTTGTTGGATAAAAAGTTATATTTTCTGGGGTAAGCCCTAGTTTCGTCCCCAAGCTATTATAAATTACTCTGTTTTTAAATGCCATTTCCAAATCGGTTAGTCCGCTTACAGGAACAATCAAGCCAACAGTAGATTTCATTGTAGTATTGGGAAAAATTTTGGACAAAAGATCTGCTAAATTTTTTATTTTTACAAAAAAATTGTCTATTTGAGTTTGTAAAGAGCTTCTAAGATTTCTTATTCCAAACATATCCTTAAGACTCAAAAATCTTCCTGTTCCCTCCGGATTAAGGGAATCGTTATTGGCTATCGATTTAAGTACGGAAAAAATATAATTAGGGAAACCTAAATTTGCCAAAGCCTTTCGTCGGCCCAAAATTCCTCCCGCGAGGTCGGTAAGTTTGGCTGTTAAAGACAACCCAAGTAAACTTCGTAGCGCCATAAATTTACTATAGCCCCGGAATTCCGGGTGTGTAAACCGGAAGTTTTAACACAATTTCTCCAATCATAATATCATAATGCTGAATTTTTGTGTTCGGTGTAGCCTCCGAAAGATTTTTAATTTCCTGAAAAGTTTGAGTGTTATTTTCGTAGTATTGATTCGCCACAGTAATTCCGTTTCTCACCGTCAAGCTTCCCTCAATCAAAACTGTGTTTTTAGGGCCCGGGGGAGATATTTGTATTTTGTCAGCGTCCCCCTGTTGTCCATCGATTACCGACCAAGATTGAATTGTTGAGCCAGTTCCAAAGTCTTGACTAAGTGAGGGGGACAATTCTATTTCCCCTCTCCAAAATTGTGTGGCGACAAAAGAACCCTTAGCAGTTACATTAGCTTCCGGGAGAGTATTCTCAGAAAGTTTTAAGCTCGCTACATTTTGAATAGAATCTGCTTGAGTATTTGCCGCGTCAATTTCTAATTGAACGTCGATTTGCGAAGCAACACTATTGCCCCCGGAATACCCCACCATACAGGCAAAATCGTTTCGTATCCAAGGTTCCGTGTCGTCCGCGATGGCTCTCAAGATTGGAAGCATATCCGGGTCTACGTTTAAATTTTTCCAAGCATCTAGCTGAAGTTGTGGGTCCTCGGCTAATTCACTTAAATGATTATCGTTAGTGAAGCCCCGTTTTCTGACAGCCACCTCAATGTCTACGTAGTCTTCCCCAAAACTGTTTGACGCAACAATTCGATAAGTAAAAACTCCCGCTGTTTTAACTATTCCGGATAGTTTTCCGGTAAGTCTTTCAAAATTTAAATCCGCAACCGGAGCCTCGCTAATTGTAAAATAAGAAGCTGCTCCGGCCCTAGGAGACAATCTGGTTTCGTAGACAAACTTTTTCCCGGTAAGAGTAGTTAAAAAATCTTTCTTACGCAAAATATCCCCGCTTTTTGGGATAATAATTGGGGCGTTGGAAACAAGAGCGGCCATATACTAATTTAACCTTTCTGTTTTTACAAAAAACAATCTTCCCGGCTCGCTTGCCGACCTAACAATTAACATAGCTCCGGTATCGGAATTTACGGCGGACGGTCTTTCTTTTAACCCTCCTTGACCTGTTGTGGGTACTGAAATATTGAATTGATTGCCGATACGAAGAAAGTCTATAAAAACGTTTGGAGGTTCTTCCGGAGTAGCATTCGGGTCGTTTGGAAAAAAATTAGGTATTCTCGGACTTACAATCTGACTAGAATCAAGATTAGAGTAAGGTTTCAGTTCCCAATACCCAAAAGTACCCATATCCTCGCCAACCGGAACTGCTTCCGCGCCAGTTCCGTCTTTTAAGAAAAATTGATTCGCATAGGCTGGGCCGTACATTCCGTAAGGAGTGTTAAACGTAGGAATTGCTTTTTCAATTGCGTTGGCAGATCTTTCGTTGAAAGATTTAAAACTAGACCTAAGATTTTCGATAACACTTAAAACTTTTCCCTTAAAATTTTTAATGCGCCCAAGCACGTTTAAAGTTAAAAAACTCGATGCCTTTGGAATAGTTGGAGATGTCTGCGCAAATCCGAACTCGATAGGCAGTCCGGACGGTTCGTGAGCTCTATCAGAGGCAATTGCGTATACGTCAGTTGCAGTTACAAAACTGTCCGGGGAATTTACCCCGTCTTTTAAAGTTGTGCCTTGTAAAAGATTAAATAAAACCCCAGCTTGCTCCCCGATTCCCCTTAAAAAATATTCTTTTAACGCAAAATCTACACGAAGACCTCGCGTTGTTTTTCTGGCTGGTTGCTCCGGAAGTCCGATATTTCTTGGGCGATAGGGGGGAGAAACCTGTGTCCCGGCTTTTGAATCTACTCTCACATAATAAACTGTAGAAGGAAGCAAATTAGTAACTTCCCAACGAAGACCGGAAATTAATTTTCCATTATAACCCGGATGAAAATTAGATAAAGTATACAAAGTTTCGCCGTCGGAAAGCTCGGTTTCTGTTAGAGTTCTAGCTACGTACAATACATAGTTTGAGGCTCCCGGCACGGAGGTCCAACTTGCCACAAAAGAAGTTGGGGTAACGTTTGTAAACGGTTGCAAAATAGGGACGTTCAAGGACATAGGTTACTTTAACCTTCCTCGCATTGAAGGGAAGCGGTAATATTAACTGGAACACCCCCCTGTTCTACGCTGCGTAAGTTTCTAGCAGAAACAATAAAGGTGTAATCTCCGGGCCCTCGAATAGCAGTTCCGTTGTACGAAAAGAAATTGCTGAGATCAAAAGAATTTGTTTTTGTGGCGGAAGAATTAATAAAGAAAGATGCTTGCAAATCAAATCTTGAAACATCTACTTTTTGAGTAGCCTCAGTATCAATTAAAATGCCGCTGTTTTCTCCGTAGTCTTTAAAATTTAAAGGAACTCTTTCGGAGGATTCTTTTACTTCTAATTGCACATCAGGTCTGCCCCATTTAAACGTGGGGCTAGAAGACAGACTTGGCAAAGATTTTATGTAGTCGTAAGGAGTTTGATTGCTAGGTTTTGGCGGGAAATTATTAACCCCATTAACCCCGACCAAACTTTTCCCGTAAATTTTACTAAGAAAAGTGTGAACTGAAGAATTCGCGTACGCGGAATCTGGCTGACCCAAAAAGCGCATTGAATATTTTTGGGAGTCATTTGAAGTTGCATTAGTTATGATTGTGGGATTTTTTACTGAGCCGCCGGGGCCTAGCAAAAATACAAAATTAACTCCGAACCCATTTGGATTCATTATGTAATCCAAACCGCCTCCCCGAATGGTCCCGCCAACAATTCTTGTGAAAGAAGTATTAAATTTTAGCCCTAAAAAAGTATTGTCGTAGATATATTTAGTAGCGTCGTATGTTTGGGATAAATGGGAAAACCCTCCTAAGTCTGAAGGGTTTTCAGAAAACAGACCGTACGCTCCGTGCAGAGAATATGGGGAGAAAAATAGAGGCCACATTCCATCGGCAACTTCTTGCTCTAGCATCTCCTTCCAAGGAAGATTTTGGCTCCCAAAACCGCTTAGTCTCGCTATTGCGTCAGCTTTTTGATTGGGGTTACTCGAGCTCGGTTTATGATAGTATGCTCCAACATAAACAGGCCCGTTAAGCTCAAAAGAAAAATTGAAAAAACTTTCAAAGATAGGATCACTAACTATGCACATATCAAGATGCCTAAAATCAAGTTTGTTTCCGGCTTGATTAACGGCAACTTGATCGACGTTATTATTAAGAGTGTAATTATAAGGAGAATAAATTGACAAAAGCGGGTCGTCAGGAGCATTTGTCCCGGCCTCAAAAACTCTCATTGAAAAAAATCTTCCATCCACGGAAGTCGGAACACCGCTTACAATACCGCCTCGAAGATACACGGATGGATCTCCGATTTCGTTTCCGAGAATATATCTTCTATGAGAAGGATCATAAATTCCGGGTCGAGTTGGGCAATATCGATTTTCTATTGCCAAATCCGTAGGATTCACTCCGTGATCGGTTTTCCAATCGGGAGTTAAGTTTACCGGGGGAACTAGGGTCCACCAAGGATTAGAATTTAAGGGCCAGTTGATAATTTTTGCATTTCTTGGATCAACAAAGGGGTTTGTTATGCTATAGTTAATTACGTTCGGATAACTAAAAGACTTTCCTTTTGTAGCTATGGAATCTTTAACTGATTCGCCAAGCCACAAGTCTACTTTTATGGGGGTAATGTCTGTTGTAGGAACTGCTGATTGTGCAGTTATATTTAATTTTTTCGGCACGATTACTTTATAATTAGTCGTTTCTGTTCTGGCTACTGTCGCTCCTTGAGAGGCATCGGATATAGAATCTTGAGTGATTCTTTTTTTCATTTTAGGTTTAAATTTGAAGGCCAAAACAGGAAAAGTGTCTTTTTGAAAAACATTTTCCCCTAACAAGGGCTCTGTCTGATTGAAAGGAGGAATTATTTTCGAATCTGCGGTAACATCTGTTAGTTGCGGAGAATTTAGATTTCCTCCGTCCATATAAACGCTGACTCCGTATTTGCTGAGAGAAAGCGGGCCTTGATCGTTAACTGTACCATTTGCGGATATAATTCTGTAAAAAACCCTAAACCAAGGGGTGGACAAAGTAGGATACCGCAAATTTTTTAATTCTGCTGGCGTATCCGGTTCTGAATCGCTTTGAGGCGGACCAAAATTATGAATCCGAACCCACTTGGCGGATTTATTTCCGACGGGAACATAAACATAAAGCCTTGCGCCAACTCCTCCGTACCACCCGTACTCAATTTTAAACATTGTTACCTTATTCCATTCCATTACGTATCCGCTGCTTCCGAAGCCGTTAATATTGTCACCATTAAAAGAGCCTTGAGGAATTGTTTCTAGTCTTCTTGTGAGCCAGCTAAAATTAGGGCTTTTTCTATTAAATCGGCTTCTCACTACAGAAAAAGAGCCGCTGTTTAAACGAAAATACATCGCATTTTCGTCGTTTTCAATTCCCCACAAAACCTGACTATTCGAGCCGACTAATTCCGGTTGGCAAGCACGCACGCCAAAAGTAAATCCGGTAATTCTTCCCGGTTGATAGGCAAAGTATTGCCGGGAAAGAAGTTCAACCATAGAAAAAACATTCCGTCTGGGCACACCGTAGGCCGGGAAAGTGACATCGCCTATCCATTGATCCTTAGCTCTTTCCCAAGCGCTAAAACCGTACCCGGAAATATCCCGGTAAGGGAAGCTAGATATGGGGGTTCGGCAAACTAAGTTAACTCCGGCGTTAGCTTCGTCAGACTCCACGGCAAGAGCAGTTTGATATGTTAGTGCTTCCGAGGGAAGTTGTTCGTCTGGATTATTTTGCACGCTGTACGAGTCGAACCAACCTCTGGGTTCTACGGATTGAAATTGATAAAATTTGTTTACAGTCCATCGGGTAGGGTCAATCCCGATTCTGTTAATATCCTCGAAAAGATTAAGAGCTTTCTCTTCTCGAGGTATCCCAAGTAAGCCAGTTGAAACTTCCGAAACAGCAAGCTGCTCTCGCCTAACAGGAACAGGAGCAACTTTGTCTGCTAAAAATATTTTTGGGTCCAGCGTAATAGAAACGCTTTTTTCTCCGACAGCAATCAAGGCGGGCTTGCTGCTAACCAGATCTTCCCCGGAAGACACTACAATTTCTGGACCCGGAAGTCTCCAGCTGGCGTTTGCCCCGGATATGGGCCTGAAACTATATACAACTCCGGTAGAATTTGGAAGAGCGTCAAACCCACCACTTTCGAACAATTCAACATCCTTTTTAGGGTACATTGCTACGTGTCCCTCTAAAGGACCTATACTTAAAAAGTCTAAATCCTGATTGGGTTTAGGTAAGAATCTTAAGTTTTTAAAATCAGAGGAAATCGGGTCGATATCATACTGTATCCACCCGGGCTTTTCCGTGGTAGACATAGGAATAACCGCTCCCTCGGTATAAGTGCTAAATTTATAATATGGCAACCAATTTTTAGGCTCGGTTGGCATCCAATTTTGGTAGCTTGCGCCGAGAAATCTCCACCAATGAGGGCCTAAAACAAAAACGGGAACTTGAATTGCGCTGCTGTGACTATGGTACAGGTTGGTAAAAGCACAGCTTTTTTCGGGTTTTACATTTACTAATTTGTAAACGTCGATCAAAAATCTCCCAAGTTGATCGACAAGCGGGAGAGTAGTTTCGTTCGCAAAAGGAGTTTGTTCCTTAACAAAGGGACCGAACTTTGCTGCGGAAGTAACCCAAGAATCACATCGCCAAGATCCTGACGGAATTTCAAATTTATACTTTGTGCAAAGTCTTTTTCCTTTGTGCGAAAATTTAAAATAGCATTGATTACAATTCCATCCGACAGGGTCCCTATTAGGGGGACGAGTTCCGGGTTCGTTCCAAGGTAAATATTCTCTCCAACCGGGAACAGAAGTAGGTACGATAGGGGAATAATATCCTATATTTTTTTCGGGAAGTTTTCTGGGCGGATCTGACGGTTGAGGTGGGCGAACAAGATCTTCCACCCAAAGATCAGAAGAAGGATTGAGAAAAACATCGGGAGATTGTGAGCTAGCCGGACTTGAGCTTCCTTCGTTGGGAGCGGGGTTTGAGCTAGTCGAACCCGTACCTCCGTCGTTAGGAGCGGGGTTTGGGGGAGTATATCCTGAAGAGCCCGAGCTAGTCGAACCCGTACCTCCGTCGTTAGGAGCGGGGTTTGGGGGAGTATATCCTGAAGAGCCCGAGCTAGTCGAACCCGAACCAGAGCCCGAGCTAGTCGAACCCGAACCAGAGCCCGAGCTAGTCGAACTCGAACCTGTCCCGTAATCTGACATAACTACAACAGGTTTATTGTTCTTCCCAAGTTAAAGTGGCTAACACTTGCGCAGAGGCGGCTGTAATAGGTTCCGCAGTAAGGAAAAGAGAATCTGCGTCTCCCCTTTCAACAAGAGGAAAAGATAAATATTCTTTATTGTAAGAAAAATAAGGACTTAAATCGAAGTCATTTCCCCCGACTCCGGTTGTAAAGGTCGCAATAACAGTTCCGGTCCCGGGCAAAATTGCTCGGTCTTCTTGCAGATCGTAAGCTACTGCTGAATACTTAACATACCCGCTGAAGTTAGCCGTTCTGGGAAAACTCAAATCTGAAGTGGCTGGAAGAGTTCCAGTATTCGCCAAAAAGCTAGAGGCCGGAATAAAAGTTCTATAGTGATCGTAAGCTTGTTGAGTGTTGGTGTTGCCGCTACCGTCCAACCAGCCGGTATTAGAGCCGTTAACATACTGCCCAAAAACAGTAACAAAATCAAAATCGTCTCCGGATTTTTCTCTTGAAAAATAAACAAAGTTTCCTTCTCTTCGAAGGGTTCCGGGGATACCAGCGAACGACCCGAATACTTCAAGTACGGTAGTTCCGAAATAATTGTCTAGGTTCGCAACTCCCGGGTCTAATTCAATCGGGCTTTCTTCTACACTTCCGGAAATAAAATGAAAACCCGATTGTTTTGACAAATTATTCTGTGCATTTTTTAAATCCACAAAAGGAATTGTTTTGATTCGCAAAAGATTTGGAGACGCGGCTCCGGCGTAATTTGAGAATTGAAACCCGGACGGAAGAGTTAGCTCCCCAAATTCCGGGTTTTTGATAAGACGAACAACGCAAGGCTGGTCCGTAAAAAGACCCAAGCGTGTCGGATAAACCTGTGCGCGATTTCTGGCAAAACGACCTTCGGCGTTTTGAATTTTTTCAAGAAGCTTTATACCAAGTACGGGAGTGCCGTTTCCAATTACAACTGTGAGGGGCTGGCCCGGAGTGTACTGCGAAATAGTTCCGGAAAGATACACGGAAGAATAGTCCGGAGAAATATTTTTAATTGTAGTTCCAAATTTAAAATTAGTACCCGAGATTAATCTAGAATTAATAAACGAGGGTAAATAAGGTCTAGTTGTTCCGATTGAATTAACTTTTCTGTGGAAATTCCAATGATTGGGGCTACTCGCAACCGAACCTGTAACTATGTCGCTTCCATCCGTAGTGGAAATAGAGGAGGGGGTTAAAGACACGCGAGCAGGGAAAACAGTTTTAGGTAAATCCGTGGTGGCGGAGTTAATTTTAACAGTCCCCTTGTCGCCCCCGTCAATTAAATAAGATGTCCCGTATTTAACAATATCTTGACGCGATTGAGATTTTCCAGAATACGAAACATAGCGGAAGGGGAGAGTCGGATTTCCAAGAGAAGGAGTTGTTAGTTGGTTGGAGCAACGAATGTGGTGAATTGAAATCCATTTTGCCCCTCCGTTTTCGGTAGGTACGTATGCGAAAAATTGAGCTCCAACGGCCCCGTACCAGCTATACTCAATCTTGTACATTGTGACTCTTGTAAAATCAATATTATGCGCAGAACTGTCGGCTAAGGGAGCCGAATCAACATCTCTAACCCACTTTCCTTCAAAGTATGATTCGCCGTTTGAAACGTAAGTATCGGAAGCGTACCTATAAAAACGAGGGGACCCGTTCAGAGGATCACCGTTAAAATAACGGCGGGGAATGCGTTGCTCGTAGACATTGGCATAATCTTTGGGGACCCAAATATCGGGGGCAGAGTCGCCGTAATCGAAGCCGAAGCGACCGCGAAGAGTAATTGTGGTTCCGTCCGTAGCTAAATACGGTTGATTGCTCTGCTCGGCAATATGCCGACCCCAATTAGTCTCCATATCAGAATCGTTAGGCCGACGAAGGCGAACCGCTCCGGGAGTGTTTGCGGGAACACGAAGAGTAGCGTCAAAAAGAGCAGCGTGACAAAGGCGACGATTGCTGCGGGTAATATACATATCAAATTTTTCAACGAGGGAATCTTCTGCAATTTTTCCGGCGTAACCCCATTCTCCGGTTGTAATATCTGGGGAGGGGGCAACGCTAGTAAACCTTCGCACGCACCAAAACTTCAAATCCTGTTCTTGGGGGTTTTCGGCAGAAGGATTGGAAGGATTGAAGCCTCCTGTGCCGATAAGTTCAAAATAATACCCGTTAAAATTGTCAAACATACCCCATTTTTTGTGAGTATCTGTAGTAGCATCGGGAAGGATTGTCTCCGGATTTGCGGCAACATATTGATAAGAGCCGTTCGAGGTAGCCCCGTTTACGGTCATTCGAACGCCAAAAGTAGCGGAGCTAACTCTTCCGGGCTGGTATCGAAAAAATCTTTTGCTTGTTAAGACAGCGTATTTTGGGGCGAAAGAAGAAGCATTTTGCTCCGCGACGGTAGAGCCGGGAGCGGAAACGTAGGCTGCGCTTTCCGTGGGTTCGTGGCGAACCCCCCAGCCTTGACGACCTGCGCCAACAGCTACCGAAGTATATCGCGGGGGAAAAAAGGCCCATTCAGTTTCATTAACGTTGTAGGTATTAACGTCGCCAAAAATTCCAAGGGCCGTTTCGCTTCTAGGAATACCCAGCAACGACAAAGACACTTCAGTTGCAACTTTTTGCTGTTCGATAACCGGAATAGCTTCTTGATCTGTGGCGACAACGACGGGCACAGATTCTACGGCTCGTTTTTTGCCGAGTGCAATTGGGGTTCCGCCGGGAGGACCGACAAGATAAGGATTGTTAACGATAAAATCTACAACCGGAGCGTATTGTGCGCTTCCGCTGGGAACTCCGAGACTAATTAAAGAGCTAAGAGCAATTTGAGCATTAGAATCTCCGGGAAGAATAAAATCAAAAAACTCTCCGGAGGGTAGGGTGCAGCGATACTGCGCCGGAGTTGCGCTAAGGCTATTTCTCCAAAGAGCGGTGTTGAAATTGCCGTTATCATCCGTTAAAACGGAGACACCACCTTGGGGATAAATGCTGGTTGGGGTTACTCCAAAGGGGCGAAGCGTAAAAGTAACTAAGGCGTTAGCTTGGGGCTGGCCATCGACGTTTCGCAGGGTTCCGTATACGATGCGTGTATCTGCCATAAGGTACTCCTATACTCGGTTAAACATCTTGGCCGTCAAGCATTATTGACGGGGATCGATGGCTCCAATAGCCCAAGCGTCAAGCTGAACAGCGGGCCGAACAATTCTCCCTCCCCTGCGCTCCTTCAACTGCTGGTTAAGGAGTTCTTTGGCTACGGCCATTCTTGAGGCAAATTGCTCTTGATCCCCGCTAAGCACTCCAAGAGTGGCCTCTTTAATGGCGCTATAATGATCTAAGATCATAGGTTCTTTTGGATTTACGTAGCTTTGAGGCTTTAATTTGTAAATAAAACGTACAATTTGCCCCTGAGAAACTTGTTTAAGGTACATTTTAATACGCCTAGAATTTGAGGAGTTTGCGGCAATATTTAAATGGAAATTACTTATAATCCCGGTAGAGGCCGGACTTTGAGGCCAGCTTCCCGAATACAAAAGAGTATTTGGAATTTTGTTGGAATCGCTTTTTCCGTGAACGGTAAAAGTGTAAGTATTTCCGGAAATTAAACCCGGAACAGTAAGCCGTGTTAAGGGAGTTTCTTGTAAAAATACTCGTACGTTATCTTTTTTAACTTCCAAAATATAAAATTTGAAATTTTTATTTAAAGGCCAAGTTAATACGGCAGTATCCCCTGAAATTGAAACAATATCTGCTGGAACTTTTCCGGTTAAACGACCTGTTTTCGGATTAATAGAAAGACTTTCTGGCCCGGAAAGTTTAAACGAAGACAGAAAATTTGGGAAACCTTTTCCTAGGTCAAAATTTACAGATGCACCGGGTAAAACTTTTAACTTCCTGTTATTGTACCCGCTATTTAAAACAGAAGTAACCGGAGCTAAAAGTTGATAGGCAAATAAACTTGGGGGCGGTTCGGAAACATCCGTGGTTAAAGTCACTATAGAATTTTCATTTAAAAGCTGTTGCGGCTCGGTAACAAAACCTCTGTCAATTGCCAAGCTGGTTGCGGAGGCCCCTGCGCCCGGGCGATTCCAGCCGGGTCCGTTTTCGTGAAAATCATAGTCTCTGTCGTAGATGCTAACAGGAAGATCTGCGATGCTCGCCAAAAGAATTGCATCCGCGAACTCGGGCATAGGGTATTCTCCTTCCCCGCCGACGAGTTCGCATTCAAGGAGATTAATAGTGCCGCTCCACCTTCCGGAATTAATCAAAACCTCTTCGGCCTGAGAAACAGCACGGCGAACCTGTTGGATTGGTTTCTCTAAAAGAGAAGGAACATCGAGGGCAATCTTAGAGCTAACGTGTGAAAGCGAGTTTGTTGGAGATGATAGTAGTTCGCTACTGTAAACAGACTTTCTTCTGGAAATAATCTGCTCGTTAAAATCGCGTTCAATAATTTCAAAAGCTGTTTTTTTCAGGGCAGCAGATTCATCTTGTTTTTTATTTTGAGAACTTAAAACAAGTAAACGATTAACTTCGTAGGACGGAATGGCCAATGCAAAACTATCCAAAAAACCTTCTTGGAATTGTAACTTTGAAGAAGCGTCCGGATCTTGACGGGATAAGAAATTAAATTGGGCAATAGCTGATTCTTGAGACGAATTAATTAAACTTGTAAGTTCGCTATCGTTTAAACGAGAAAGATCTGGCATTTCTCGAACTAACCTAGACCGAACATACCCAAGAGTTCCGTAGGGGGCGGATTCGGAGGCAGACTGATGTTGCAATTTCTGAGCTACGTTGACCAAGGAATCTGTTTTGTCTCGAAGATACTTAATAGCGAGATCATTAAGAATTTTTGCTTGATCCAATTGGTTGTTTTCTTCGCGATACAAAGCCAAAAGCATTAATTTAAGAGCATCTAAATCGTCGATGAGAAGATTGTTAGAATTAGATGCAGCTTCAATTAAAACAGCCTTTCCCACAACCTCAACAGCTTCTACCGAAAGGGTTCGATCTAAAAGTTTGTAAGAATTCGGGCTACCGGATACAAAAGAAATCGGGAGCAAGGTGGTTGGGTCGGAGACAAAAACATCAGGACCAGAACTTATGAACCTGACCGTTTCCGTGGATAAAAGGGGTGTGCCAGTAAAACGACTCACCCTCGCAACACTTTCCAAAGAACTAGGTTTTTCAAAAATATTTGTAAGTTTATTTACTTTAACAACATAAGATTGTAGTGTCCCGACATAAATAGCTTGAGAGTGCAGACGGCGTTGCGCTTCGTTTATCCTCTCAATAGATCGAGAATCTTCGGAGCTTATGCCCAACTCAATATTCTTTGAAAGACGGGCTCGGGCGGTTCCAAGGGTAAGTGGCATAAACTTAGTATCCTATGAACATTTTCCAATTCAATACCATATACGGAGGAAGATTGGGGTGCGGTCCGGAAACAGCAGTTGTAAGAATTTGGCCGTTCAGGTAAGTCCTCGGTTGCCATCCGTCATTAGTAAGCGAAGCAGAAAGTCTAGAAGTTGTTATTTTGTTTGGCGCAGTATTGGATTGGGCGTAATCTCGCCAACATCCCTGCCACCTGCATTTTGGGGTTATACCTCCGCTGCAAACTCTTTGGCAGCAACAATCCCAATATTGAAGAACGTTTTGTCCGCCAACGACAATATCTTCTGGACTTCTGTAAAAATGAACGTGCGGGGGGAGATGAATCTCTTTCAAGCCTAAAAAATCTGCTCCGGCATAATTTCCGGTTTGGGTAATGCTGCCTTTCATACAACCTTTTTGTTGCTGAAAAGTACAATCGTCGGCTCCGGAATCAGATGTGTCGAAGCCGATAAATCCTCTTCCGCGAAGATCCGGAGTTTGAACATTATTATATCTTTGACCATCGCAAAGAGCCCAAGGTCGAGCTTCTGGATTTGCAAAAAAAGCCACGTTTGATTGACCGCGAACTCCGGGAGTCCCAAAAAATGGAACAATAGTGCCTATTTTATAAGGAAAAACTTTTTGATAATCTCCTTGTTGATACAGCCAAAAACTCTCGTCAACTCGATAGACAAAAACACTATCCGGACTTGTGTAGGGAAAAAGCCACCCGTAAATAATCTGATTAGGCTCACCCTCTAAAAGAAGCTCGTATTTATCTATAAATTCTTTAATCATAGTTTCCGGTGTTTGCCACTTCGGAAAAGATATAGGTTGTCTTACAATCGGCATAAATTAATCTCCGTACCCGACAAACATTTTAAATCCTACAACATAATAAGGCGGCATATTTTGATGCGGTTTCACGTCCGTAACAAATGGCCAAGCCTGATCGTTAGAAGTTCCGGACATTGCCCCGCGTGTATCTGTAGCGTAACTACTGGCAGTTGCAGTTGGGCCGACAGAAGTATAACCTTGTCCCGTAGCGGCAGAAGAAGTACTGACTTCTTGATAACCTTGTTTGTCAATAAACGTGTGCCTATGATTTGGGAGCATTCCCGTCTGATCTATTTTTGAAGACATAGACCCACCAATAGAAGTCAAAAGACCTTTTAAATTCTCGGACATTCTTTCGTCGGCTTCTAGTCCGCCCGATGGGCTTGTGTACCCACGGCCAAGGATCATCCTAGATATTAAATTCGGTACTCGTCCGATTCTCGAACTTTGTTGAACGGCTGTAGGATGAGTTCCGTAATTATACCCGTCGCAAAACACCCAAGGACGTTGTACAATATTATAAGTAACGGGAGGATCGGTATTGGTTACTACGGGTGTTTTTCTATTCCACCCATTGTAAACGCAAGCTACGTCGTCCGGCCAATAATACCCGCCAGTATTTAGCGGCATATAAGATGCGGCCTGTGTAGTTGGCCAAACAAAGGGAACAATATCGCCAAAAGATCTCCCGTGAAATTTTCTGTATCCTCGAGTGTTTGGAAGTTGCTCTTTAATAGAAGTTGTAAAACCTGCGTCTAAAAAAAGAGACCCTCCTTTTCTTGGGTCCCACCAAACGGCATCCCCATAAAAATTCGCACCAGTATTGTCTGTGTATTTTGGGGGTCCAAAACCGTTTGTGTTTTGATTGAGATGTCCGTTATAAAAAAGTGGGATAGTTTGAGTGTCTTGAAAATCCATTGCAAGTGCAAGAGCATCTAGGAAATCTTGCGGATTTCCGTAGCAAGAAGGATATTTTGCACCTGTTCGGGGAAAAAATTTCATTTTTAAGTCCCGTAACCAATGTAAACACGATATAACCCGGCGTAAACCGGAGGTAAATTGTCGTGAGGTCTTCCTAGGGTAATGGCTTGAGTACTTGCGGCAGTATGCGCAGTTGTAGTTGGGGTAGTTTCACCAACGTTAGTATAAATTGCAGCAGACCCGGTTCCGGGATTAGAAGCCCCTCGCCCGCCACCGGAAGTGCCGACACGGTTGGCTTGAGATTGCCAAGTTTCCCAACCGTACTTATGCGTGTGATCTGGAACTTGATCCCGCTTCAAAACTACGCCTCTGGCCCCTTGTAGGGATGCGGCTGTAGGCTGGCCAATTCGTAGGGTGTACACGCTATCTTGTGCGTCAAGCAAAGGTGACGTATTGTGCGGATCGCCGGATTCTTGATACATACGAAGAGGATTCAAAGCTGGAAAAGAATTTCTGCTTTGGGGGGTGGCTAAGTCGGCATCTGTGGCGAAAGGAGCTTGAGTTTTTAAAGCTCCGACAACCTGTGTTTGCTCTAGGGCGGCTGTGCTGTGGCCGCAAAATCCGCCGTATAAGACTTTTCCAGTTAAATTTGGGGTCACAAAACCCCCGTAGGTATCTCCGTCACAAACGGCGAAAGGTCTGTAGTTTCTGGTTGTAGCAGAAGTAGATCTTGCAGTCTCAATTTCTTCTTCGTCTAGAATGTTTGCGTCGAGCATTTCAATATCACCGATTGAATAGGGATAATACCTGCACCATTCATCAGAAGGGGCATCCAGATATTTTCTGGTTCGTATGTACATCTCCAAAGTTCCGGTATTTGACTCATTGGTTTTTACCCAAATTGAGGAAAAAGTGTCCGGATTGGTAGGGGCAACTGTACTGTACAAGACGCTAGCCTTCGAAGTTGTTAAGACTTGAAGGTACGGAAGAAGAAGATCGTGAGTTAAATCAGGAGTTGAAAAACAAAATCCGGCGGGAAGTTTTAAGCTGGTAACTGCGCCCATACATATTATGTTGTAGGAGTTTGAGTCATTTGGAAGGGGATTTGAGCCGTACTCCCAAAACCCAGCGAAATGGCGGGTGTCCCAATCATAGAAGCGTTGGGGACTACGCTTGAGCCAGCGGGAGGAATCCAATACTTGTTGGGCCTACCACTAAACACAAAATACCCAAGCAAAGTATTCTTGGCAAACTCAGAAGTGTTAGACGGCTGAGTAGTATTTGCGGCAGTTGCGAATCTCGCATTAATTGTACGAAGCTGTGCGACAGTTGGGGTGGCCAAAACAATTACCCGCATTGTGTCACTTCCAGATCCCACTTCAGCGATTTGCCAGCCTTCAGTCCAGCTTTGGGGTGTCCCGGCATTAAACTGAGCTAGTTTTGCAGCTAAAGTTGCTTTCGTAAAGATATATTCTCTGTTTATTCCGGTAACGAGTCCGTCGTAGCCGCCGCCGTTCGCAATTGTATTGTAAACAACCGCCGGAACCCACGTGGCATTAATTCGTAAATCATTCCAAATATCTCGGGTCTGGCCAGCGGCAATCGTTGGGTACTCTGTTGCGCTGAGAGTAAAGTTTAAAAGAGTAGAAAATTTTCCTTCTGTTGCGTTTGAGGCAAGGCCGTCATCAAATGGTATGGTGAAAAATTTTTGCGGGTTATTAGGGGTAGTTTCACTTAACGGAGATCCGTAGGGATTAAACGGATAAAAATTGTACCTTCCAACAAATTGAGATCTGTGTTCTACAAAAGTGTCGTCTGCCCCGCCTAAATATCCGCCTGTATCGGCAATATTTAGCTGCCGGACAGCGTAGGCCACACGATTAATCTTATCTAAAAGATCTACAACAACAGAATCATAGCTCTTCAAATAAAGAACTAAGGTGTCGAACCAACCTTTAATTGTAAGCGGATCATACTGCTCGGGTAAACCTTGAGCCAAAATGGCAAGCATAGCCTGTTCGCGAACAATATCTTTGTCAGGAATAATTGAGGGAAGTCCGACACCTACCGGAGAAATAGTGGCTGCGCGAATTTGTCTTTGTAGGTAAAGACTTTGGTCTGTAATTGTGGTGACGGGGGACAAAACGTGTCCCGATTTATTAATTTTAAAAGGCGGAAGAACCCACGCTTCGGGTGGAAGATTGGGATGGCGGTCCAAATGCGAAATAACTGCCACACCAGAATTAACTACTTGACCGTCCCCTTTGAAGTCTTCCCGATCCGTTTGAACGGCATCAATTTTTGTGGGGGCTTGATTTCCAGCCGGAGTAACAGAGGTAACTTGCCCGTAAACATTTACAGTCAAAGAAGTTGGGTTATTAAACACAACTTCCGGAACATTTCCAGAAATTGCTTGCAGCATAACTTTCGGAAGAATTGCTTCCCGAACAAGTTGCATTGATATTTTCTTAGTTTGATTAGATACAACTACCGGAGATACAAAAGAGTCAAAATTAGGTAAGTCGCTTGAACTTACGCTGGGGAGGGAATTAATTGTAGGCATATAGACTTATCGTGTAGTGATTTGCTCTAGTGAGTATGGCTCAGTATCCGGCTCGGTCAATATAAATTCATTGGGGAAAGGCCCTAATGGCTCTGTAAGTAGAAATACGGTAATAGTTCCCACTTTATACCCGGTAAGATTCGGAGGGCACGGATCACAAATTAAAAAAGTTGGGGATTCTTGGTCGGCCATTTTTATGCTCCTGATATACCCCCAACGGGCTCTATAACATCGTCGGCGTGAAGAAGTATTTTGTCAATAGATGCTCTGCCAATCCATTCAATTCTTAATTGAAATTCGTATCCCATTCTAAATAAACGATTTGTAGAGGTATCCACGGTATCTGGCGGTGTCACTAGACGAATCTGCGGGCGAAACTGAGGTAGGGATGCGGGAAGTCGCTCAAAGACAAATTCTTCGGGCGTAGTGGGACAGTACTCGATCTTAGCGCTTTTTGTAAAAGTAGCCCAATCTATCCAACAAGGATATTTGTCGGGACGGAAAAAAACTTTGAAAACAACGTCTCCTTGTAAGTCGCTGAGCCAAATATCTCCCCTGCTAAGTTTTTTTAAGACGTAAGGTTTTTCAAACTCGTAACTTCTGGTTTCAACAATAGACTTGATGGTGGTATTCACATTAAAAGCTGAGCCGTCAAACTTTTTCAGAAGGTTCAATTCATAAAGCGACAAAGTTCCGTAATGATCGGCAAAGCCGAAGGCTCTTTCTTTTCTGTCAATAATTCCACGTATCAATTGATAAAAATTTAAACCAGTCCAAACTCCATCGAAGGCTGAATAAGTAACATTGGCTTTATTGTTTCTTTGAACTGCGCTAAAATCTAAAGACGCTACTCCGGAATAAACCGTCTGTTTTCCGGTAGAACTAGGTTGCCCCCAAATGTTTAAAAGATACCTAGAATCGAAATAAATCGCGCTGGCGTGATTCGCTTGCGAAATAGAATCTGCATTTAGCAAAGTTTTAATTTCTTCAGATGAACTGTTTTGCCCGGGCATAGATTGAGTGGCGGAAGCATTTCTGTAAGACCGTATTCCGTCGTGGGAGCGAAAGAAAATATCTCCGTTAACATTGGTTACTGTTCTAGGCCCGAGACACCCAATGTCGGCCAAAGAAACTCTTTGAAAAGAACCCGATTTTTTCCATTCTTTTCTGGGCAGGGAAACCCCAAAAGAACTTACACCGTTGTCGCAGAAAGCAAATAAATCTCCTTGCCCGGTGGCAGTATCGGCAATTGTTGGGAAGGCAAGATGCCGGATTGCCCCCATTTGCGTAGGCGTAGATAAAACACCTCCGGTGGATAAATAGGCATCTTCTTGAAAACTTAAAACGTCAGATTCTTTTCCGGAAAGAATAAAAGTTACCCATCCTCCGCTCCCCTGAATTTGAGAACTTTGAAGACGTTGATCTTCTGCGGAGTTTCCGGCCCCGTCGTAATATGACGGATCAGAGGCTTTAACAAGAGACTTGTAATCTACTTTCAGCAGACTTATTTTTCGAACGTTTGATCCGAAATTTGCGTCTGGTCCGGTAGTTCCGGGACTAAGAACTTGAATCTTGTAGAGATCGTCGTAATTTCCGTTAATTGCGTTATCGGTCCCCAAAGCAGCAAAATTATGTCCTTCAATAATCATTGGTGCTCCGACATCAGTTAATTCGGTTGGAATTTCAAAACCTGTAGTGTCTACATATAAAGTCAAACCGTTATCAAAACCGTTTTGAGTTGCTGAAGCGCCTCTTTTAGATGTGAGCAATGGGAGTCGTAAGGTTCTCCCGCCGTAAATTAAATCTCCGGCTTTAATTTCAAAATCATTTATCAAAACAAACAGTCTTCCTTGGCCAAAGGCCATAGCCGTACCTTTTGGAATTTTCTTCGACCCGGAAACAACCGTTACTGTTTCCCCGTCAAACACAAGCGGGCTCGAAATTCCGTCTTGAATTATAAGATATTTTCCGGCCTGACAAAAATGATTAAGAGCGTCTCTATCTCTAGAATGAGAAGTAGATACTCCTATTGGATAAATTTGGGACAAAACTCTGGATTCTAAGTCAATATTATAAACTCTTCCGCGAACGGAGCAAACAAGAAAGGATTTGCCTGTTTTATTTGTATAAACAATGCCACCTTGAAAACCGTACCCGTTAAACTGTTGCAAATCCGTGTTCGCCACGCTATCTGCTGTCAAAACTATTTCTTCCCATCCGGGACGCGAAGACAAAGAAGAGTTTCTACAAACTGTGTTGACCGAAGCCGCATAGCAATTAATCGGAATAAGATTTGGAAAGCGACTGCTATCCATCCCTCCTTCGAAGGAAGCATTCCCGTCATACATTCGATTGGGTACGGCGATGCTCATTTACTGTAAGACTAGCTCCCAATTGTTATAGTAGAAGTTCTTTTCAAACCTGAATTTTGAGCGGACTTTGCTTACTGGCAATACCCAACAATCCTGATTATGGGTCATATCGGCTACAACAATAAAGTCGCAAACAGAGGCTTCATATTGTCTAGATTTCCTAGGCTCACCATTAGCCTTTGCCTTCGATTTTGTACACCTAGAAATGTACAACTGGTAGTTCCCTTTGGTTATCCTCCACCTACTTTTTACCTGAATCCTCTTAGGAGAGCTTTTTATGGGTAAGACCACAAGGTCGTAGCCGGAGTCCACCAAGGGGAAGGCTACGTTGGCTCCCCTGCGTAGGAACTCGTGGGCTACGAAGCCCACAGCCGCACCTCCGTAGTAATTTGAGGCCATAGGGTTTTCTTCCGCAGAAGCCGTAAGATTAAGGCTAGCGTGAGGGATTTCCCGGTAGCGGGTAGGAATGGCTCTAGGCATTGGACGGCCTCACAAATCTTTGACCATCCAAAGGTCGAATGCGTTTAAACACTCCAATACCTTCTCTGCTTCCCCCGTTGTTAGTGTTGCCCTCAACGGACTCTACGCTTCGTGGGGATGGTCTCCCTGTAACTATGTAAATATGAGCGTAGCGTTTCATAGAACTAAACCAAACCAAACCTAAGTCATTCCTTTTGGGTGTCTCTACCCGAAGTTCTTTTTTATCCCAACTAGGCACATAGGCTCCATAGCCCTTTTGCCCCAAGGTGTTTAAACACCAATTAACGAAGGCCGCGCACCAAGGAGCCGGAAAGTTTATCCCGGTAGAATTAAGATATTCTTTAACCTTCGGACCCCAATTGCTTCCGAGGGGCTGTTCAAGGACACCAATTTGACTCTCCCCAACCGAAGCTAAATCCACGGATAAAACCGTGGAAACTGTAAGCAAACACCCCAACGTTGCAGAGGGAATAAGAAGAGTCATAGGATTAAAGCGAGAAGGCTATGATAAGACCGATGAAAATGCTGACATAATAAGTAAGCGCAATTACAGGCTTCTTTATGTCTCCATTTTCCCAATCCGTCTCAAATTCCGTCTTTCCGCTATAGGTGATATCTTCCACATACCGGGCAAGGGAAGGGGCAAGCCACCTATCGCTGTGAACGCTGATGAGGGCAGAGCATACAATATAAAACAACTTTACTATGGCTCTCCCAATAAACTCGGGGGAAATGCCTGTGTTAAACCACCCAAGGACGTGATTAATGACAACAAAACCAACAAGCGAAAACAAACCTGTAAAAACCAAATTAAGGTTATGCTTTAACCAAAAAATAGTTTTTTCTAACATTAGAAGGGAACCCCAAAAAACTTTCTAACAACCCAAAAAATTGGGCCACGGAGGGCAAACAAGCCAACGGCAATCAAAAGACCTCGCCAGATCCAAAGTTCTTTTAGAGCCTTGCGTTGCTTTGCCTTCCAATACTCTGCATCTTTTACGGCTTCGTTTTTCTCCTTAACTACTTGCTCGTAGGCTTCGGAAGTAGCCCTGCAATTCTCTACAGCAGATTGAAGTTGCTTCTTTGCGGCTTCCAAATGTTTTTTAACCTTCGGATCGGCTTGTTCAATGGCAACGTCTAGGCGAGCATCGACAGCTGAAAAATCGGCGTACTTGTAGGGTCTGGTTGTGGAGCAACCAGCCAATACTATCACGGCCAAACAGATTAGGCCAAGTTGCATATACTGGTATTTTCTCAATAAATATTTAATAGTCAATTCTATTTGGTAAAAAGATTTTTAACGGAATCAAAGAAAAAACTTACGATAAAAGACGTAGCGACTGTAGCAATAGCAACAATTCCGCTAAGTTTGTAATAAAAAACTTCTAAGTGGTGAACACGTTTATCAATGTTATGGACAGTTTTGTGGATTTGTTCGCCCTCGCTTTTAATTAAAAGCTGACGCTCTTCGATGCGGGCAAGCCGCTCTCGAATTTCCATTAAAGGTTTTAAATCAGCGGGGGGCATCTTAGTGTTTTTTCACTTGTTTAAGTTGAGTAAGTTTACGTCGTAGCCTGTCGGCCACAGCATCTACATTTACATCAGTAATTTGCAAAGACAAGAGTAACTGAGGGATAATATTAAAAAATTCTTCAAAGTGAGAAACCGACCAAGCCCAAGAGGGATACTTGGGGTTTCTCTTGGCAATACACAAATCAACATCCTCCAAGGCACGCTCAATAATCGCAACGGAAAGAGATATAAAAGGATTAGAACCTCTCATATCACAACCGACACGATATTTGGCGTTCAAATTAGAAAATGAAAGGGGGAGCCCTAGGATTAGTAGGACTCCCCCCTTCGGTGGGTCAAAGTTCCCTAAGAATTAGAGAACGTCAGCCCGCTTGTGAATGATAACATAGCCGAAGTACGGCTGAACGGGCTTCGTGCCAGTTCCAAAGGTGGCGCGAAAATACCCGACTTGGCCGTCCGGGTTCGTCTGCCGATCCTTGATGTTGACCCAACGGAAGTCACCGCGATAGGACGGAGCATCAAAGTCCGCACCAGCGATGTTAACCGAAGGAGCCTTCGGGACGAGGTACGAGCAAACATCCTTATGATAGAGGATGGAAGCTTCGTACGGAGCCGTCTCGTAATCCGCATTGACATCCCACCGGAAGCCTTTGGCTCCGGCGCTAGTGCGCTTGTACGGATACACACGGACAAAGCCGTTAGTAGTCGAGTCAAACGTGTAGCGAGGGAGGTGCATATCAATGGCGTGGTAGAACCCGAAGTAGCTACGCTCAATGCCCAGCGGAGCCAGAAGCTCGTTGGGTTTGGCATAGCGCAGATCGGTGGAGAGTTTTTCACTATTCCGAGTGTACTTCCAAATGAGGTTTTCGCTGGTTTCCGCGCTCGTGATGAGGAGGAACAGGGGAGCCCCGTTCTCGCGACCCATCGCGTTCACAGAAGCGCCATCGCGAATCATCGAGAGATACAACTTCTTGAGAGAAGCGTAATCGAGATCCCCAATAGCATTCGCACCAGCTGAGCCGCCGAGTACGGTGTTAAGCTTATCTGCGGCGGTTGCGCCAGCAACTCCGGAGAAGATTGAGCCAGTACCAGTTCCGGTAACAGTCAGACCTTCGGCCCTGTTTGCGCCGGAGCTCTGAGTTGCCACCAAGGAAGTAATGTTGCTAGCTGTTTTGGCAATCAGCTTATTAGCCGACAACCGAATGTACTCATCGCGATACCGTTCCTGCCAAATATAATTGGTGGAATCGGCAAGGACGGACATCATATTGCTCAGCTGTTCCCGACGACGAACCGGGAAGATCAGGTCTTGGAGAGACAGATCCGGGGACTCAATGGCGGCGTGCGCCAGCGAGTACTTGCGGAGGGTCTGACCAAAGCGGATATTGCCGATCAGCGGAGGGTTGATGTTGGTGCGAGGATTGGTCGCGTCAGAAGCTTGACCAAAGCTGGGATCGTTGCCAGCGGCTCCGGCGCTGTCCCCGGCGGGCTGAACGGCAAGGCCGTCTGCGCCGACGGTAACGTTACTGTTCGTCGGATTAGAACGAAGAGTATCGGACCAAGTGTGAGCAAGAGCATTTCCGTTACCATCAACAAAGTGAGGCAGGGAGCGCTCGAAGGTCAGCACGGAAACGGTATCACCCATTTCCTCGGGAAAGGTTTCGGTGGACTGTGAAGCGACCTTATTCCAGATCGAGGTGTCCACCGTACGGCGGTAGATCTCAGGGCCGATGCGCCCAGCTTCACGAACAAGTAGCTGTTCGATTTCGTAAGTAGTAGCCATATTTTTAGTTTAAACGAGCCTCCTAGCTCATTTATCAAAGCGGGATTCGGCCATTGGGGACAAAAACCACTTTGAAGGTTTTTTCTGCGTTTGGCCTCCCCCGGCATCAGGGAGCTTTTAATGCCCGTACACCATCAAAAGCCACTTCCATTTTTGTAGGCCTTAGAACCATCGGCGCTTCCGTTTTTATAGCCTTTGCTTCTAAGTGCAAAACTATTAGACGGGCTTCTGATGTCAATACTATTTTATAAAAAATGTTTAAACTAGCTAGTTTTCCACTTTTCGGAGGGGTCGGGGGCAACCCTAGCTTTTATGGCGCTTTGGGCTTCCTTCAACTCGGTTGTCAGAAACAGGGCGGGCTCCCCATCTCGAAGGCCGGGTACAATAAAGCCTTCGTCTAGAAGGTATTGGAGGGCGGCAAGAGCTTCGGAATCGTTATCTTTGCTCATAAATTAAGGCTATATTATAAACCGTATTCGGCAACAAGTTGCTTTGTTTTTTGAACAACATCTAAATTGTTTTTTGCTGACATTAAATGAATGTACCCTATTTGGAGAGCCTCTTCTTCGATTGGCCATCCGGGGAATAAGGTAGTAATTTGTTGACCTTGTTGATCGGAGAATCCTTTTAAAAAGTATTGCTCTGCCAAAACTGCTTTGGCCCAATTTTTTTCATAGCCGTCGTATTCTGTCCAAAACCATTTGTTTTTGGGATCAAGAACAAAATCAATAGCTTTGTTTGTGTAAGCCTCGATAAAATCAATTTTTTGCCCGCCAAAAATACCGACGTTTAAAGCTTCTTTGTCCAAGTAATTTTCCAAACAATGCTTGGAGGGACAATGTTTTTGGAATTTTTTAAGTTCATAACTATTACCTTCGCAATTTTCCGGACATTGAGTTAGAACATCAGAAAAAAGAAATTGATCGCTCAAAGGTTTTCGAAGCTGAACATCATAGTCAATATGCAAGAAAGGTTCTTTAAACCCACAAATAAACCTGCTAGCGTAAATTTTGGGAAGACTCCAAACTTGTTCGTAACCTTTAGGAACAAAGAAAGAATCCACAAAAAATTCGTCAAAGTTTACTTTTTTAAAATACGGGTAAAATTTTTTATCAACTATAAAAAAAATTTTAGAAAATTGTTCTGTTTGCCGCAAAAAATAAACACAGAGCTTGTGGAGGTTAACCAAATGATCTGAGGGAAATCTCAGATAACTTTGGGAGCTAAAAGATAGCCACGCATTCATCAATAACCGGAAGTGCCGACACCGCCACCGCCACAACCTCCGCTTCCACTTCCGCTTCCACTTCCAGTAGGTGATCCCGGAGGAAAATAAAAAGTTATGTTTAGGGTGTACGTCGAAGTTCCGGCCTTGGTAATTGAGGTTATTGTTACAGGACGGGAAAAATAAAGACCGTTCGGAGGAATAATGTGGGGATAAGTAGGCCAACCATTAATTATAAAGTCACCGCTAAAATTATCGCGATAACAGAATAGACCGAATAAATATTCCGATGGCGTTATAACGCCCTTTAAAAAACTTATCGGCGGATTAACAGAAAAAGTTTCGGGTTCAAGTCTCCCGGGATAACGAAAGGGGAGACGGAAAAAAAAATAATTCCGTCCGTCAATTTCAAATGCGCTTCCGGCAGAGGGGGGCCAAGTCTGTAAAAGTTTCCGGCTTGCGGGAAGATCGGATTCGTCAATGGGTTGAAGCTGATTGTTTACAAAAACAATAGAAGAAGATTTTCTTTTTGCTAGTCTTGAGTCGGGAGAAACAGGCAGTTGAGATCTGGAAACGCCCTTAACAAAAATAGTGCGCCCGTTTTTAGTTCGAATAAACCTACTCATAGACAAACTAAAAAATGAGGCAGATTTTTAGTGTGTCAATTGTCTTAGGGAAGTCCGATTGCATCACCTGAATACAGCGGTCTTCGCGGCTCACGGCTTGCTCGGCGGATTTACGCTATCCGCAGAATTTTGTCTGGCAGATAAAAAACTGTTCCAGAAGGAATTTGAGACGAAGAAACAAGCGAAATTCCACCCGATATTTCAGCTGGTGATGAGAAGTTAGTCGCCCACGTCAGGTAGCTCGAATCATACTCAAAGCTCAAGGTGTAATCGGAGTCGCCAAGAGTCATCGAGTAGGGGCCAAGAGGACCAGTACTTGCTATAATATAATAGGAGCCGTCTGGGATTGTGAAGGCCGTATTCCCCTTCTGGGTTATAAACGTAGTTCCTGTTGACGGAGAACTTGCATCAAGCGGGATTATTCCAGTAATTGTATTCGCACTCATCCTAAAATTCGAAAAGGTAAGGCTTCCGTTATTGGCTATAGCTGTTATCAATCCTAAGTTGTGCCTAGCTCCGTTGAAATCCAAGGATTGGAGCCTATTTGAAGTGGTCAGCTGTGTTAAAAATCTTGAACCTGACGCAGCAAGGGTGGTTGAGTAATTTGCCTGAAACGAACCGTCGCCCGAAGACCCCGATACCGTTGGCGCGATTACAGCGGATACGGCAGACGACACCGGTGATGCTGGCATTTTCCGATATAATGGCATTACTCGTATACCTCTTTTAAGTAGTAATCTCTGTTACCTTAGCATTTCCGGCGGTGGCAAAAATCGCCATCACTCTTCCGGTATATTTTTCAATTTCCAGATAATCGCCACTAGTAAGCCTGACGGAATAATTTGAAGTGGAAGCCGTTCCGTCCCCATAAAGAACGTGAAGGGTCCCCGCGCCTTCGTTGAAAATAGTCAAAAGCTTTCTGTTTACGTTTAATGGCCTCAATTCAACTGAGTTGACGGATGAGAAGGTGCTTACGGTAGCCATCCCGGTTGCGCCACGATCTGAGGTTTGGGCGGTTCCGGAAACAGTAACAGGAAGTTCCCGAAGGGTACTATTAATGTCCACGATAGAATGAGTGAGAGTCCTGTGACCCGGAAAATTATCAAAAACGCTAGGCTGTCCCTTGTATGGTGCGCGAACAGAAACATAGCGTATGCTCCAGCTACCGCCACCAGCGCCAGTTATACTTACTCTAATCCAGCGATTTTTGATATTGGCAACGTGATGAAGAGACAAAACATATAGTCCATTTAAGCCGCTTCGAAATCTTGCATTTGAAAAATTTAAAGCGGTTGTATCAAGATTTGAGGTCGGCATTCTTTCTTGATATAGATTTAATCCGCCTTGAGAAGTAGTGTCGCTAAAGGATGTAAAAGCGCTATTGGCGGACAATTGAAGATTGTGAGTATATCCGCCCCCGCCCCCATAAAGATAAATATAAACATAATCGGCATCTGCGCCGCAATCAAAAGCGGCGTGAGTACCTGCTCCGCTATACCCGAGCCAAGGGCTTTGATTTACTGTTCCCTCCGGAAGAGGAAGGGAAGTGGCGGAGATGGGGAGAGGGTTGTTTGTTCCTACAACACTCGCCACATCTCCGTTATTAAAGGCAAGGCCAACACCTCCACTTAAGGTAAACCCGCCGTTTGTCCCAAGTATTCTTTCTGTACCGCCCTCGATTATTGCATTTTCACTTAAGCTAATGGGGAGAGGATTTACCTTGCTTACCTGATGAAAAGCCCCGGCCTCTATGTCTGCCCATCCAATCTGAACTCCCCTGTTTGGTATACCATCATTTTCAAGCGAGGAAAAATCAAGCGGTATTTGATTTCCATTTTCAGCATCAACTAAATTCGCCGTCACCGTGCCGCTGATTGGCATACCAGCATTTGCATCTTGTGATACTGGAATTACAGAGCCGCCGGGACTATCAAAATAAGCGGGAACAAAAACAGGAGTGCCGGAATCATATTGTTGATCGGCTAATGTCGCCGTCACCGTTCCCGAGACAGGAAAGGTCCCGCCAGCACCATCTACTTTTAGCTTGTCACCCGAAACAGCCGAAGGAAGCTTTCCGACAAGACGTTTTAAAAAGCCAATGATATTGGAATCATTAGCGGAATCAGAAGCCGCCGGAGAAGAATTTACTGCTCCGATTTCGTTGTCTAAGTTGTTAAGAGGAGTTGTGAGAGTTGAGGGAGCCGTTACAACATTTACGTCGCTTGCGCTACCCGACCCGGTTCCTGAAAAAACGCTCATTGATTAATCTCCTTGTTAGACCGTGTAGGCCTCTAAGATATAGTAAGCTTTATTTGCGGCGGTGCAAAAAATTCTAATGTCCGTAAGCGGAACAAAACTGTCCCCAAAAACAACCCCGCCATTATTAGCGGGAAGACGAAGACTATCGGCGGTTCCAGCTGAGCCGAAGCCAACAGTCATTTGAGTGTCGCTTTGATTTTGAATCAGCAAATATTGGCGGGTAGGCCTAGCGGGAAGCGCGGCCTGTGTGGCACTTTGAGAGCCAGCAACAGAAACTCCGTTTACAATATTTGAAACAATGTTTCCGCCTTCGGTAGCTCCGAGGGTCGATGAAATATCGGCAAGATAATCAATCTCGTTTTTGCGAGGCATAACTTTAAATTAGATTTTTGGTTTTTCCTGTCAACACTACTACCGTAAACCAGCTTCCAAGGCGGCAACCAAGCCTAGGCTTTTATCCATAGGTTCGGGAGTATTGGCCCCAGCCCCGGCAGTTACAGGTCCGCTAGAAGGTGTGGCCGAAGCGTATTTCTGTAGCTGAGTGCGGAGAGAGGTAATTTCTTCGTTAGACTTGGCAACGTAGGTGTCGAACATCTGACGGATAACCGGGAAGCTGACGGCCTGTAGGGTAAGCTGAGCCTTCTGCTTCGGAGTCAATTCCGTGTTCTCTACGCTGAGAGCCGTGGTGTAAATCTGTTCCAAAGACTTATTCCAAGCTTCATTGTCTGCGGACTTGCGGAAGTAAACCGGACCATTTTCGGTAAAGTCTCGAAAGGTGTCTTGGTAGCTTTTCAAGGTCTCCGTCACCGCCCGCTCTTGGAACTCCTTCGCGGCTTTTTCGCGCTGTTCCTCCATCACTTTGATGGTTGTGGAAATATCCTTTCGCAGTTCATCATCCTTAGATTTAAGTTCTAGAAGACTATCGATGGCCTTCCGCGCCTCGAAGGCATCGCTTTGACTTAGCTCTTTGGTAATGGAGTTAATTTTCTTACGACGCTCAACCGGATCTTCAACCGCCGCCGCCTTAAGAAAGGCATCGGGATCTAGGTCGTTGGCCTTTGCCAAGATCTCCAAGTCGCTTGCAAGTTTCATCTTCGGGGCGGTAATCTGTTCGTTATATTCCGGGCTGGCTTCAAGGTTGATAACCTTGAGCTTGGACTCGTACTCCTCGATGCGTTTCTGATACTTGGTAAGTTCGTCAGAATTAACGGACTTGGATTGCTTAGATTCAAGTTCAGCAATCTTAGTCTCATAGGATTTTAGGCGTTCGCGCTCGGCCTTAAGATCGCTGGTAATTTTTTGGAAGGCGGCGCTTACCGCCGGGTTGGCATCCTTCGGAAGAACGGGTTCTTCTGCGGCCTTCGGAGTCTCCTTCGCGGTCTCTTTCTTAAAGACATCGGGAAGAGCTTCAATCTTTGGGTCAAACTCGTTGCCCGCCGTGGAAGCTTCGGTGGGAGCCTTTGCGGGTTCCTTGGCGGAGGGGGTTGTTACGGCTGGCGTGATAGTATCGTTTGATTTGACGGGCTCGGGAGTCTTTCCAATACTGTCAATCTCGGAACCAATAATGTCGGCAAAAGTTGACTGAGTTGCGGCTGGTGCGGTAGGTGCTTCGACGGGGGGCATTTGTTAGTCTCCTTTATATGTTAGCTTCTGGGGAAGGATTCTTCGACCAAGGCTCAACTTCGTCAACCGGGTCGGGTTTATTCTTAGTAATAGTTAAAACCTCCAAGTTTCGAAGGGCATCGTAATAACCCTCCCGGCGAGCGTTGCACAGAGCATTATGCTCAATGTAAGAAACATTTTCACCCGGTAAGTTAATGGCTCGAGGTTGGCCGACATCTTTTAACAGCCGAAGAGCTTCTTGAATAATAGGGGCTTGAAGCGCAATACGAAGTTCCTCCGGCTTTGAAGAGGCGAACCATTCATTTAACATATCGGGGGACTTTGAGGACTAACTCCTATTGGTCAAGCGTTTTCGTAAGAAATTTTTTGAGCGTTCTTTGCGTCTTCAATGGCCATTTCTTGCTGGGCTTTGGCCATACGTATCTGGCTATCGGTCTGAGCTTTGGCCCTTGCGATCTCCATTGCGTTTTGTGCTTTCATAGCCTCAAATTGAATTTTTTGCTGTTCGGGAGAAGGTTGGGAGCCAGCCGATTGCTGTTGGGCAGCTTGTAGTTTCCTACCCGTATTTTCAACAAACTCACGCATCAAATTGAGAATCTTGAGATACTGTCCTACTTCCTTCTCCTTAGACTGATCTTTTGCCAAGAACTGTAGGTGCGCGGCGCAATGCGGAAGTTGCGCGGAAAAATAACGAAGCATAGCCATCTCATCGATCTGTTGCTCTTGTTCGAGCATTTCAAGATTTTGAGCAACATCTATAAAGTGAACCCTACAATGTTCTCCGTGAAGATCATCGGGGCTAACCGGGAGAGACTTCCCGCTATTCATTGCGGCATTTTCAAGGGTGGCCATCTTTGCGTCGAGAGTAGGACGAAGCTTCTGGGCGTTGGGGGGAGGAACATATCGATCAACATTCGAATAGCCGACTCGTGCGGCTACTCGATCACGTAGCAGGTTTTGACGACCAACTTCATCGAAGCCACCGGAAATTTGCAAGAACTCATTGAAAGCTTGTAGACGTTGGGCGGGAGAACCGTAACCAACGGCGCGAACAGGTTCAACGTCCAGCAACTCAGGCTTAAGAGACTTAACATCAATCTTGCGCATCTTAAGACGCTCGTGGAGTTGTTTCACCTGATCGTAGCCGCTTTGATATTCTCCGTAGCTTTTGTTAATCATCCGGCGAAAGACTTCTTTAAGAAATTTTTGCCAAGGGGTGTAAAACAAATTCATTGCGCTAGTAGTAAGAACGCTTTGATTAGCGACAGTAGCCCGAATCTCTTCAGCGGTGCGCGGTTTGGTAAGTCCGTCTCCGGTGGCCTCAATTTGATAGGAACCCGCAACATTCGCACGTTGACGACCAAGATCCCCCAAAATCGGAAGAGCCGCGTCCCCAATGTTTGTCATCCTTGCGGGAACAACTGAAACATTTGGGGGGAGAATAGTGACGGGACCCTGCTGACTAAGAACAAAATTATCGGCATCTGCGGGAGTGGCGGGCTGAAGAAGAATCGTGGAGCTAAGAAGAGCGCCATCTACCATTGTGTTTCGGAAGCGATTGCTGACGGCAATAGAGGGAAAAATCTTGTGCCCGAGGCCACGAACGGAATGAAGGAGCCCATTCCCAACGCTAAAAGGGAAAAAGATAAAAGCTTCTGTGGCGCGGTTAAAACGACGGTCTTTTCGAAAAAGAAATTCTCCCGTTCCGTCGCGAGTGCCAATAAAATGTGAATAAGTTCCGTCGCTCTCTCGACAATAATAATGACATACCGGGATAGAGGGAGAACGAACATAGCTGTAATGAAGCTCGTTAGTTTTAATTTCTTTCTGAAGTTGCTCCCAATCGTCGTGTTCCCTGCCAATTTGTCCGGCACTAGCAGAAGCCCGTTTAATCGCTTCTTTTACTTCGTTTACATTCCAACCTGCGGCCTTTGCGGCTTTTGGGTCATCAATAAAATCAAACAATTCGTGAGCCAAATAACTGCGTTTAACCACAATAAACTCGACCATATCCTCATTCATAGGAGTTTGATCGGGAACAAGAAAATCTCCCAAACCGCAAACATTATACCGCCAGCTTGTTTCGTTCTCAAAAAAAACTGCGCCTAGGCCGTAAGCTACAAAATGATGCGCTAAGAGATTGTAAAAATAATGAAAACGATCCCAACCAATCAAAGTGCGATGGAATTCTTCAGAAAGAATCTCTCCAATTTCAAGATTGGCGGGATCGCTGCCGACATTTAAACGGATATTGGCCAAACGATCTACGCCGTTAACCAAATCAACGTACGCAGAAAGAGACTTTTCTAAGTCAGCGTAAGCTTCTCCAAAATTAAGGTTACTGCGATAGCTCTGGCCCAAAGCCTTCAGGGTTGAAGGATTGTATGGAGCCGCTCCGTCAAACATCGACATAATCCGACTGCGATCTTGACTACGAATATTGTCAGCATCCCGAAGCTTCCTATACATAGTATAGGCGCTTTGGTGATCTTTAATGCGAACGCGGGGTTGCCGCCCTGTTTCGGTAATGGTTTCTAAGCCTTGCACGTCCTAAAGAGTCTGGTGAAAGATGCTTAGATTGTCAACATCCGAACTAGCTAACAATATGTTAGATGAGTCAATGGCCCCCGGGTCCTTCCGTTTAACCACTTGCCGCCAACTGTCTCGTTGGGTTTGTAAGAAAGTCCCAGAAGGATAAAAGCCGTGAACGTGTCTGGCCACGTCTAAGCATATAAAAGCCGCATCGGCTAAGTCGGGGCTTTTCCCCACCCTACTCTTGTAGTCTACCTTCGGCTCTAAGCGTATCTTTCCGCCCGCAATAGTCTGATACTTTCGATTGGTCATTTCGGTAGCTAATTGCGGAGTTACTCCTCCAAGTTGAAAGCTGCGGAGAGCTTCCAAGGCGACGTACCAAAGTTCTGTTGCTCGTAGGTCAAACTTGTCTTTTGCCGGAGTTGGACTTACCGCACTAACAGGAAGATCGGTGGGTTTGTTACCAAATTGCACACGCATAATTTGATTGCTCCCAAGAATCTCGGCCAAAATATCGCAGAAGGGAGCGCCGCCGCCTGTTGCGTCAACGCCGATGTTCTTCGGTAAAACATTGTATTTCCGACAAAGTTCAAAGACTTGTCGGGCTAATTGAAAGTGCCGTGGGTCTGGGCTTCGCACGTCTTCTACCAAATGAACAAAATCCTCATAGACAAACGTAGGTACTCCTGTGGCAATGTTTTTCCCGAGCTTGCCAACACAAGCAATGGTTCTGTCGCCACCACGGCTAAACGAAGGGTCGATGCCCATTACTCGCACAACATCTGTAAGGCTAGGTTTGTTTTCCGCATTAAACTTACGGATATCGGCCTCGGAGAACACGCAGTCATCTACCCCTGCGGGGGCCGGGAAGCTTCGTATAAACCGCCAAAATTGCAGAGAGTTTTCACCCTCGTAGGCCTTTGCTTCGTTAATTTTTTTTGTGGTGAGTAAATACGGCCAACGATCATCGCTGGTGAGATTAGGGGACTTCATTCCGTCTAAGTGAAGACACAGACCGAGCTTGGTTTGCCATTCGCCATCTTCCACGGTGACAGAACTCCACCCAGCCTTGGGTTGGCAAAACTGCCCAAAGGGGTCGTACATTGATTTAAAATTTCCCAACCCTACAAATTGAAACTCCGGATTAGAGTCGAGATTGTATAAAGCCTCTACGACAGATGACGAAATATCAGTCATCTCGTCCACAATCAAATATACTCGTTTTTGTTTCAACCCGATCAACTTTGAGGATGCTTCTTTTTCTTTCTCCGGACTAGATGGGATTAGAACTATGGCAGAACGATCTGAGCTTTCCCCCTCGTCCAAGCGAAGAATACCTAATGAATCTACAAGCTTCCCGGGAAGACCGGGAACCGCCAAATATAACTCACGAATAGCCCCCCAAATACGCATCCTCGCTTCTTTCAAACTTGTTGAGGTAACTAACACAAGAGTTTCGGAGGGCGATGCCAGCCAATTTACTAAGGCCCAAACTGCCATTGTCTGGGACTTTCCGGAACTCTTGGGGCCGCTGACGGCCATATACTGATTCTCGCACGCCGCTTGCAGCATTTGTTCGGCCCAAGGATGAAACTCAAAACCGCTTTTAGTTTTTCCTTTGGAAGTATTTATAGGCCAAAGACAAGTGATAATTCTTTTAAGGTGTTCGTATTTGCCCAAACCACCAGTTTGCTCGTTTAAACCCTGCCGGAAACAAACCAACTCAATGTCTAAGTCGCTGGCTTCATCCGGCCACACTCTTCCGTAGCGTTCCCGCATATCTACATATAGTCTCAAAAAATTTTCGTTTGACAACCTTTAGTATTTTAGAGAAAGTCCGAGCATTAAAATGAATAATGTTAATAGAAAATGTAAAGTTAGTGGGCATCGACCCGGGCAAAAGCGGGGGAATAGCCTACGTAAAACTAAACGAAACAATCAGCGCCGAGCCCTTCGGAAAAACGGAGGGAGACATTCTGGGCCAACTTCAAAGAATCATTGCTCCAAAAACAAAAGTATACATCGAGCAGGTAGGGGGGTTCGCGGGAAGGGGGCTACCGGGAAGTGCGATGTTCAACTTCGGAAGAAACTTCGGGTTTCTGCTGGGAGTGTTAATGGAGAGGAATGCCAGAGTTTCTCTTGTAACTCCTCAGAGATGGCAAAAAACTTTGGGGGCGGGAACGAGGGGGGAAAGAACTCGAGACAAGTGGAAACTTCATCTAAAAAGTCTTGCCCAACTTTCATTTCCGGAATTACCAAACATTTCTCTTTCGACGAGTGATGCGTTATTGATATTAAAATATGCTATGATTCAAGAATCTCAATTCAATGCCTCTGTTCGACTACCAAGCTAAGAGCGCGGAAAGAATCCTAAATGCCATTCGTTCGGGCCAGAGATTCGTCCTCGACGCTTCCGATACGGGAAGTGGAAAGACTCCAAAGACGTGCCATATTCTCAAAACCCTCGGGAAGCCGTTTGCGATTATATGCCCGAAAATGGTCATTCCTACGTGGCAAAGATGGTGCGCGGAATACGACATCCAACCTCAATTCATACTTAACTACGAAAAACTCAAAACCGGGAAAACTCCTTACGGAAAATTTGAAGATGGAGTGTGGAAATGGGATGTGGAGATGGACACATTTTTCGTCTTTGACGAAGCACACAAATGTAAGGGGAGAGAATCGCAAAACGGAAAAGTACTTTCGGCTTCCAAGCCCTATGCGGGAATCCTTCTTTCAGCGACAGTTGCGGACAACCCTTTGGACTTGTTTCATACGGGATACGTCCTCGGCTTGCACGAGAAAAGCAACTATTGGTCTTGGGCTCACGCCCACGGTGTTCGGCCTATGGTTTTTACGGTTGGGGGCAGAATTAGAAGGCAAATGGTTTGGTGGGGAAAAATGGAAGATCTTAAAAAAATTAGAGACGCTATTTTTCCCGGGAAAGGAGACAAGGTAAGAGTCGATGAAGTGCCAGATTTTCCGCGAAACAATGTTTTTGCCGAGGCCATTGATTACAACTGTTCGGAACTCCAAAAGAAATTGGCTCTCTTGGCAGACCCCGAGTTTACAGAAATCACGGAAGTACGACGCGAGATTGAATTACTTCGAGTGCCGCTTATTGCCGAGATCGCTAAAGAGCGACACGACGAGGGGAAGTCGGTGGTCATCTTCGCCAATTATCACGAGTCTATTGACACTTTGTGCAAGGCTCTTCGATGCCATCATCTTGATGGGCGAGTACCCGAAAAACAAAGACAACGCATTATCCAAGATTTCCAAGATAACAAAACGACAATGGTTGTTTGCCAAATCCAACTTGGCATCGGCATTGACCTACACGATCTCCACGGTAGGCCAAGGGTCAGTCTATTATGCCCAACTTTTTCAGCGGTTGACCTTAAGCAAGCCATTGGGCGTATTTGGAGACAAGGGGCGAAAAGCACGTCTTTCCAGTACATATATTTCTGTGCGGGGAGCTACGAAGAAGAAGTCTGCAAAAAACTACAAAAGAAATTGCGGCAAATCGAAACCCTAACCGACGGAGACCTTCAATGAAAAAACACGCAGAATTCCCACCCTCATCGCTTTCAATGTTTGAAAAGTGCGCCCGCTACATTCCAGAGGCAGGGGAAGATAAGATTTGGGCCAAAGAAGGAACGGCAATGCACGAGGCAATGGAAACGGGAAATCTTGATGGCTTGGACGGGGAGCAAAGAGTGTGCGTTGAAAAATGTTGGGAGGTCTTCGAGGAGGAGACAAAAGGGGCCAAACACGTACACAAAGAACTTACTTTGGAAATTGCCGATAAAACCACCTTTGGCACGGCGGACCTTGTGGCACTTTGGGGGGATAGGGCTTTTATTGGGGACGCAAAGTTTGGTAGGACAATGGTAACATCGGCCAAAGACAACCTTCAAGGGTGGGCCTACGCCATTGGGCTTTTTGAGAAACATCCGGAGCTACAAGACATTACGGTAATGTTTGTGCAACCCCGTTTGGATATGGTCACAAGCCATACGTTTAACCGCCTTCGGGACTTTCAAAGAATTAAAGAACGAATTGACGGAATTATATCAACGGCAACCGCAGCCCGAAAAAGTAAGAAAAAAGATTACTACAAACCGAACGAAATTTCTTGTCTTTATTGCGGGCAGAGGGCAGTTTGTCCGGCTGTGTCTAAGATCGTAAAACCAATTGCCCTCGCCAACGACAATACGCTCGCAAAAAGCATTCCGAAGTTGGTTGATCCAAAAAAACTGACAACTCCTGTTCTTCGTGCGAAAGGAGAGGTAACTCGGAGGGTTTTGGAAAAATGGTGTGATGCTGTTAAGAAATGGTGCGACGAAGTAAAAGAACACAATCTTAATTCTGCAATCGCCGGGGAAGATGTGCCGGGATACGGCATTAAGTACCGGAAAAATCCGAGGAAGATTCTTAGCATTGATGCGGCCTACGAGGCTGTAAGGGATCAGCTGTCGAAGGAAGAGTTTACTCAGCTTTGCACCGTGAGCATTTCCGCGTTGGTAGAAAAATTGCTGTTGAAGGACAGCAAGATCAGCGCAGGGAAACTACGAGATCACCTCGTAGGTCAGTTAGAAGAAAAAAATGCGATAACCGAGGAAGTAAGTACACCATACTTAAGTCCCAATAAATAAAGGAGTAAATATACGATATGAAAGCCTCGCTTAAAGAGAAACCTAAAGAAGAAACAAAAGAACTAGCCGTGAAAGAAGAGTCCCAGCTTGCCAATGCCTCTGCCAACTTCGATGAAGCGGGCGAGATTTTGGCTAGCGACCTTAACACCCCACGGATGCAGTTAATCAACAAAATGAGCACGCTGAGCGATACCTTTGCTCCGGGCTCGTGGGTCTTCGACAAGGAGATCGTAGTTGCCGACGGGAAAGCCGCCTTTGAGCTAACTGTGTTGGCCATTCGGAAGAGCTACATCGAGCTCTTGGAGTACGGAACTGAGCAACAGCCTAAGAGAGTCAACAAACTCTCGGAAGTAGCCGCTCTTGGGCAGATTGCCTACGGAAAGACACAAGCCGATGCCATCCGGAAGGAGAATCAGATTCCCTTTACCGAGATGGCCGATTGCTTGGTGCTTATTCCGGCTCCCGAAAAGATTAGCGAAGTCAACGCCCTTCGCTTCTCCGAGGACTATAACGGCAAGCGTTATGGCTTGGCCTTGTGGACCCTCCGGGGCTCTGCTTACAAAACGGCAAAGCAGATCTTCACGTCAATGAGGTCTGTTCTCCGAAACGGCTTGGAGACGGGTAAGTGGGAATGCTCGTCCAAGTACGTCCAGAAGGACAACAAACAAAGTTGGTATGAGCCTTCGGTGAAACTTCTTGGCCTACACGACGACAAGTTTGTGGCGTGGGCAAAGAAAATTAAAGAAGCAATTACCGCAACTCCAACAGCCGCAGAATAAGTTTGTGGCTGAAACCTACCCCAGCCCGGAGGAAGTAGCTCGCATTGCGAGCGAAACCGTTCTTGCTTTGATGACTCGTGGGGGCACAGCTTCCTCGGGTTCAGACAAGTCCGGGCCGGGGGATTGGTTTTGGAAGGACAGTTGGAGATACAACACCGACAGGGTTATTTCCCACCTGTCCACAGCAACACAAATGTTGGATGGAAATAAGCCTTCCGATGAGGAGGGTGTTGAGGGACATTTGGCCCGAGCCTTGTGTCGAGCCGCTTTTGTTTACGTAAAATTCAAACAAGGGAGAACTCAATGAGTGCAACCATTTCAGTTAAGTTTACAGAACAGGAGGGGGAGAAAGACCAAGTGAAAATTGAGGTCTTTGTTGAAAAGTTTTCCCCATCTCAAGCCGAATTACATATTGCCAAGTCTTTTCACGTGGCAGTTGTTGAGTGTATTGATGATGTGGTGAAACGCATCGAAAAAGAAAAAACCCAAGAAACTGAGGTTGAAAAAGATGAACCACGAATCATTACGCCCGACGGCAATTGACTTTGAAAGTTACTACGACGATAAACTTTCCATAGGCCTACAGGGTCAGGAAAAATATCTCGAAGAAACCGATGTCTATATGGTGGCAATTGCCGCCGATGACATCAACTACTGCGGACCCGTAGAGAAGGCTCCGTGGGACAGGCTTCACAATCGGTTGTGGCTAGCGCACAACTACAGCTTTGACGGATGTGTGATTAATGTCCTTCAAAGGAAGGGGATTATCCCGAAGGTAAAAGAAAAAAGCCAGTTCTGCACATCCAACCTTGCGGCTTACCTGCAATGCCCGCGTAGCCTTGCCGACTCCTCTTACTTTCTTCTTGGCAGGGAGGTTAGCAAAGATCCCCGAAAGTTTATGAAGGGAAAGCAATGGCGGGATGTGGAGGAGGAAAAGAAGAAAGAGATCATCGCCTATGCAGAGGCAGACGCGAAGACTTGTTTGGAGTTATACACAAAATATTCACAGAAGATGCCGTCGAAGGAGGTGAATCTTGCTAATCATACCACCAAAATGGGGTGGGAAGGTCTGGCGGTAGACAAGAACAAGGTTAAGGAGGGCATTGAAAAGCTTGAGTGGGCGATGATAAAGGCCGAGAGGGAAATTCCTTGGGCGCAGAACGATCTTCCTCCGCTTAGCCTTGTGGAGTTGGCCAAGTGGTGTCGGGATAAGGGCATTGAGCCGCCCGTCACGACCAACGAAGACAGTCCGGAGTGCATTGAGTGGGAAGAAATCTACGGTGAGAAATATCCGGTGGTTGCGGCGATGCGAACCTACCGGAAGGCCAACACCATCCTCTCCAAGATCAAAATTTTGGAAACTCGGATGCGTTCGGACGGAACCTTTCCCTTTGGCTTGCGTTACTGCGGAGCCTTTACCGGAAGATTTTCCGGGGACAGCCGCTTTAATATGCAGAACCTACCGAGAGGAGAAATCCTCGGGGTAGACCTTCGTAGTTGCATTATTCCGAGACCGGGGAAGATATTTATTATTGCGGACTTCGCGCAAATTGAGCCGAGGGTCTTGGCGAAGATTGCCAAGAACGAAAAGTTACTAGAGGCAATGCGGAAAGGCTACGGAATTTACGAGGCCTTTGCGGCTTCTGCCCTCGGTTGGCAGGGCGAGCCGGGAACCTTTAAGAAAAACGATCCGAGTGGTTATATGCTGGCAAAGGCTTCCGTCCTTGGTTTGGGCTATGGCGCAGGTTGGAAAAAATTCAAGCAGATTGCGGCCATTCAATACGGGCTGACTTTGAATGACGATGAGGCTGCGAAAACAGTTGACAACTTCCGGATGCGGAACAGACAGATTGTGGAATTATGGCAGAAACTCGAACAAGGCTTAAAGAAATCTTACAAGTCCGACTTCGAGGTGGAGCTTCCGTCCGGAAGGTCTCTTATCTACAGGGAGGTGGACGATTCCTTGCGGAGTCCCTATGGGAAGCCAGCTTGGGGGGCGAGTCAGGGTTACAGCAAGGACAAGACTACGTTGTGGGGCGGGAAGCTATGCGAGAACGTCATCCAAGCTACGGCAAGGGATATTCTTGCGGAGAGCATCCTACAATTGGAGAAAGCGGGTCTTCGGGTAGTTTGTCACATCCACGACGAAGTGATTATCGAATGCGATCCCGACACAGACATTCAAGAGGTTCGGAGGATTATGTGCAAGGCCCCGGAATGGATGAAAGATCTTCCCATTGATGTAGAGGCAGAGAAGGCAACTTTTTATAAAAAATGAAAAAGATTACGTTGTTCAGATTGCCTTCTCTTCTGGCTCACGAAGTAAAGCCTTGTCTTCCTTGGGAAGAGAAAGCTCCGACGTGGAAGACTCCAACTAATAAAAAGGAAGCTGATGCTGCGGCGAGTGACCCTCACTACGAAGGGTGTTATCTTAGCGCCTACGAGGGGCTAACTCCCGGCCTTCGGGTTACAGCCAACAACAAGCCCTACAAGATGCACGGATTGATTGCGGACTTTGATTGTTTGGTCAGGCCGGAGGATATGGAGGAGACCTTCAAGAATATGCGGGATGAGAACCGCCCCACCATCTACCACAACACGATGAGCGGGGGTGTCCGGGCCATTTGGATGTTTGAATGCCCGCTTCCCATTTATGGGGAAGCTCACGACAGCGCCATTAGTCATTTGATGGATGTCCTACATATTAAGAAGTTATTCCCACGCCTCGATCCGTGCGGGGAGCAGACCAATCAGTATTACATTTGGTATCCCCATAATCTGACCAATACGGGAAACATTTTGGGGAAGGAGCGACTCAACGCGATTGTCTTCGATGCCTTGGACAGAAAGAAAAACTACCGGGGGCAGGGGGATGTGGAAATTCCTTTGGAAGAGGTGAAGAGACGCATTGACGAAATGTATCCGGGGCAATGGACGGGTAGCTTCGAGCCGAAGAGCCGGGGAAACCCCTTTTGGAATCCTTCCCGAAACTCCCCCCGGGCGGCGATGGTTACTCCGACGGGGATGGTGGCCTTCGGTGAGGAAAAGGGCTTTTACAGTTGGGCAGAACTTTTAGGCCGGGAATGGGTGGAGACCTTCGAACAGGCGAGATTTGGGAGGCCTTCTGCGGAATGGTACTTCAACACCGACAGGTATTGGCGGAAGGACAGTCACGGTTGGTGGAGAAGTTACGCGAAGGAGGATGCGAAGGTGGAGGTTCAGCACCGCTACAGGCTTACCAAACGTCCGAGGAATCCCGATGATCTAAGCGAAGTGGATAGGGCCTTACTGCACATCCGAGAGGTCAACACCGTGGAGGGAGTTATTCCCCTCCCCTTCCACCCCGAGGATGTCATCCAGTTAGACGATGTGGGAAGGGTTATTAACACCAGCAAGGTTCGTCCGATGGAACCAGCCGCACAGGCAGGGGAATGGGGAAAAAGCTTCCCTTTCCTCGGAGAGTTCTTTACGGGGTTCTTTGAGTCGGAGGAGGATGTTGACCCTCTTCCCTATTTCCTTGCTTGGCTACGCAGGTTCTACGAGGGGGGTATGAACAAGAAGCCTAATCAGGGTCAGGCTATTTTTCTTGCCGGAGGGGTGGGGACGGGAAAGACCCTCTTGGGGCAGGTTATCCTCGGAACAATCATCGGTGGCTTTAGCGATGCCTCGGCTTATCTATGCGGATCGAGCTCTTGGAATGGACATCTTCTTCGGGTTCCTTTGTGGAGCGTGGACGATACGATGGCAGCGGTTAGCTACGACAAACACGCCGCCTTCAGTAATATGATTAAGAGAGGGGTAGCCAACGTAACCCACGTCTATGAGGAGAAGTACGCCCCGACGGTGAAGATGACTTGGAAGGGGCGGATTGTCGTAACAATGAATGATGACGCAGAGAGCATTAATGCCATCCCTCTCCCCGACGGTTCAATTTTGGACAAGATTATGCTCTTTAAGGTGGCTAACCGTAAGTTTCCATTCCCGAAGGGGGACGTGCTAGATCACACCATAAAGACGGAGCTACCTCACTTCTTACGGTGGCTACTTTCGTGGGAAATTCCCACCGAAGTAAGGTCGAAGGACGAACGCTTCGGTATTAAGAGCTACCATCATCCAACCCTACTTGCGGGAGCAAGGGTGCAGACCAGAGGTAATATGATGTCGGAGCTCATCGATCTTTGGGTCGAGACCAAAAGAGAGAAGGAAGAGACACATTGGCACGGAACGGCCACAGACTTGTTTTTGGATATGTCCGTCAACGAAAGACTGACATCGGTTATCCGAAGCTATATCCCTTCCGCAGATGCCCTTGGAAGGCGTATGTCTATCTTGTTAAACATCAGAGATGACATTAAGAGAGCAATCACAAAGGGGAGAGCGCAATACTTTATAACAATTCCAGCCCTAGACAAGCCGAAGGAAGGTGCAAGAATCAAGCTATGAGCAACTTAGAGATCATTGCATCTTGGGTTTTTTCATTGCTACAAGGTTTGTTTTTATACGTTTTACTCCCAATTCTATGCACTACGATTGCAATTTTGCTTTGTGTAGTTGCAATTGCTGGGTTCTTGATGATTCGGGCTCGCTCGAAGGGTCCGGATTGGTTTGACCGAAACGGGTAAATTCTGGTTGCTAAAGAGGTAGGGCAACTCTTTGGGTTGCATATCTGCGTTTAAACACTACAAATGGGGTGGACTTCGACCCTTGGGGTGGACTTAAGAGGGGTGGTTTTTGCTTTTCCAAGTCGTTGATAACCAATTGCTGGGTGGACTTAAAGGACTTAAATATACTTCTAAAAGAGTTTATTATAATGTATATGTTAAATGCGCTACGGCCCTTGGTCGCTCCGTCGCCATAGTCTTTTTCCTAAGTCCTAAGTCCTATGTCCACCCCACAAATGGATTGCAGTAATGCAAATTGCACGCAATCTGCATCTACAAATTGTGAAGCACTCTTACGACCTAAAGATCTACAACGGACGGATAAAAATTTACGTAGACGGCTATGTAATGTTTACGTTTAACCAAATCGACTTTAAGGGCTATTACGCTTACAAGGACGACACCACCCTATACGGCATAGACATTTACCTCATCGAAAGTTCAGGCGGAAGCGGCGGCTCCCACACGATGGAAATTTATTTTAAAACAAAGGAGAATTGGCTTGGCGTTCTCGGTCTCCTAGATAAACATTTGTAAAGTGAAAACGAAGCTCGAAACACGAAACTCGAAACGGGAAGCCATAAGCGATGTCAACGAAGACGCTATGTTTGCCGACGATCACGATAACGCCCTTGTAGGCTTCGTGGAGCATTTTAAAGTGGGTCCGGTTGCAGTTTACGATAAGTCCATTGTTCTCCGTAATCTTTGCGAACGAGACGGTATGAGCCTTGAAGATGCCGAGGAATGGTTTTACTACAACATCCTTGGCTCTTGGGTGGGCAACGGGACCCCGGCGTTTATTACTTTTTTAGAATAGAACTATTGACTCTTGAGCGCAGACATTAAGAATTCAAATCACTTTTGGCCGCAAGGGGAGATGCGTAAGGATTTCACTCTTGAGAGAGAAATTATTCGTCTCCACAACTTTTACGCAAAAGTAATGGAGCATTGCGAAATGTATCACAAAGAAGTTAAAAGCCTTACCGCTCGCCTCGACGAAACGTGGCATCTTGTCAAAACCAGCACAGACACTATACTGGCTCTCAGGAAAGAGATTGAAGAACTTGAAACCAAAATGTCAGAGCACAGTAAAGAAAGATCCGGCTTATAAGCTAGAAAAGGTTTCTGCCTCGAAGGTTCCAGAACTGCCCAAGATTACGTTTTTGGCAGAGAGACCTGTAAAATATGTAGAGATGGATTTTGACGTACCCGACGAGGTACTTGACGAGATTGCAGCCTACGGTATGAAATTAATTAAGGACGATAAAAACGCCCTTTTTAATTATGCCTTCACGAAAATGCTCGAAGACTTGTGCGAAAAAGGCCCCGAAAGATGGAGCGGCTTCTACCCGGAGTACGTGTCCGGCTCTCTGCCCGGGGAAGCTGGAAAAGACTCTTCGAAAGAAAGAACTCAAAAGCGAAAAAGCCCTCGTAAAGTATCTGGGAAAGCTAATAAAGAGGGTCAGTAAATAAATCTCTAATAGGGTCAATTGCAATACGTATGTTGACCGACAGCATAAAAAATTTTTTAGGAAAAATTTATGGCTATTACCTTTGGCCCGAAACCCGAGAACCCGGCCTTTTTTAGCAATCAAGTTCAAGGGTTAGTTAACCGGACGGGCGACCTCCAACATCGCGTTGAATCTCTTGAGTACAAATACAAACAGATCTTTGAGTGCCTAACAGAGACTTTGGGGCGCATCCGCTCCTTGGAGCAGCATTACTTGTGGCTGGAAGGAACCGGGCCTTCCGCCAAGAAAATGCGTTGCAAGATGACCCCCAAACCTTCTAAACCTAGCTCTAAGGAGAAAAAACAATAAAACTAGCTCTTAGCTGGATTTGCTACCATCTTGGCAACCTTTGGAGCCTAACTTTTCTTCAGCTTGGCCTTGGCTACCGGGTCTACAATCGTCTTATGATGTGGTCTTCAGATTTGGATACCCGTCAGAAGATTTGGAAAAACGTTTAGCGTCTTTATAGCGTCTTTAATAAGAGCCACGGCTATTTAAGAAAAAAGCCGATCCCTAAAATAAAATTTTTTTTTATTGTATGGGAGTCAACAATTCGCGTATGCGGGCGCGGGTGGGGGGTGGAGGGGTCGTAGGCCACAGAAAGAGGCAGGGGTGGCCGTTAAGGGCTACGCCCTTAAAACTTCGATTTGTCGTACAATAGGCATTATATCAACTACGTTGATATAATCTTGATGGACAACGCCTTCGTTTAACCTGCTTTAGCAGGGTTAAACGGCAGATCGATCAGCGGTTTGGGCGGATTTGAAATCGTATCCGATTTCAAATTGGGAGTCGATGCCAGAAAAGCTACATTGATGATTGGCCTATTGTCAGTTCTACCCTGTTGATTCTCAAGACCATAGACTGACTTTGCAACATTGTGAACTTTATTGAGGGCATTGAAAGTTGTATCTACTTCATTTACAGAGACCATTGAAGATTGTTCTATTGCATTGATTCCACGATCAACCTGTTTCTGCACCCTTTCCAGATAGCGTTTCTGTAAATTAGCAACAGAATCCTCTACAATGGATTGCTGAATTGCAATAGCTCTCTCTGCTGTTTCTCCGTGAACTTGTTCCCGTTCCTTGTCCCATTTACCCCGAAACACCCAACTACATATTGTGCCATAGGAGATATTATACTTCTTAGCTAAGTCCTTGTTAGTCAGTCTTGTAGTCAGATATGCAATCTTAACTTGCTCTTTTACATTCTGCCCAACCCTCACTCTCTTCTCACTCATAGGGCTACTCTAACAATTACTTACAGATATTGCAACATCAGACCGAGCGTGTGCGTATGGAGGAATGGTTTCGCCGTCCCACCCTTTAGGGTGTCACGCAAAGTTCGTTTAACCGCAACCTAGGAGGCAACGATGACCAACGGCAAGTCGCCATCAGCAACTAGCCAGAGGGCATCCCAACCCAGAAAGAATCAAATCTATGACAACCTATGAAACTGACTTCAATGATCTCTGTGAATTGTTCGGAGTTTCCTTCGAGGAGAAGGAGATCGTGGCGATCAACCCTCCGTATTCTGAGTAATCAGTAGACCACAACTGATTATTTACTAGGAAAACTTAAACTCCCCCTCGGGGGAAAAGGAGAACACGACTATGAGTAAGAAGCACTTCGAGAAGATTGCTTGTGTATTGGCAAATAACTCTGACCAGAAGGCCAGAGAATCCTTAACGAAAGATATGATTGCATTCCTTGGAACCACCAACCCTCGCTTCAACCCCTTCCGTTTCATCGAAGCTGTAGAGACGCTGGCGAAGGGTCAGAGACCGAGCGGTTTTTCCAAGGCGACCTTCGACCACTACTTCGTAGTGTCACGAGCCGTTTAACCAACCGCAACCTAGAAAGCGAACCGACAACCGAAACCAACCTCCCCCTCGGGGGAAAAGGAGACTGAAAATGCTAATCACAAATCCAGTATTGCGTATGGCGAAACTCGAAGCCTTAGAAGCGAGACTCTGTATGCCGTCCAAAGGCTCCGTGCCTAGCTGGCTCGGGGACTCTGACCTACGCAACAGGGAGAAGAGGCTTGCCCATAGCCAAGCCGTCTCTGATCGTCAGAGAATCGAAGGAGCTTGCGTCCTTGCCTTGCAAGGCAAACGGCTGAAGGAATGTGCCTCTGCCTACCGCTTGCAGGATAAGAAGACCATCAAAGTCGCCTTCCACTACAAACCCAAACAATAACCAACCTCCCCCTCGGGGGAAAAGGAGAACACACCTATATGACACCAGAACTATATCAAACCCTCGATGCAACCCTTCGCTACGGATTCCCCGCCTTCGTCACTCTGTTAGTGGCGTATGCGTGGTGGAGTTCACGGCGAAAATAACCCCCACTCTTTAGAGTGTCACGCAAATCGAGTTTAACCGCAACCTAGGAGGCAACTATGCAAACCAAAACCCGAGAACAATGGCTACAAAAGGCAGTCTCCGTCATTGGAGATCGCCTATTCACCCCGAAAAACTTACCCCTACCCGAGAAAGTCCGAGTCAGCGTAGGGTGGCCAGGAGGTCGTGCGGACAAGAGTAAGGCAGTCGGCCAGCATTGGAAACCTACTGCCTCGAGTGACCAGCATCACGAGATATTTATATCTCCCAAGATTGCTGACAACTCAGAGGAGATTCTAAGCACCCTTGTCCACGAGCTTGTCCACGCTCAGTTGTATGCTGAGTATCCTACAGAGGGACACGGAAGACATTTCCGTAGGGTAGCAGAGGCAGTTGGCCTTGTCGGAGACCCAACCTCCGCAGGGGCATCACCCGAGCTACGCTCAGGACTATTCAAGGAGTTCCTTGCCCTCGAGGGGAATTGTCCCTCGGGTAGCATCGATTACTCCACCCGTAAGAAGGATGGAACCAGACTGATTAAGGCTGAGTGCAACGCTTGTGGATACGTCATCCGCACGTCCCGCAAGTGGATAGAAGACATTGGACTCCCCATCTGCAAGTGCGGAGGAGAGTTCCACGAACCCGAGAAGGGCGAATGACCCACCACTACTTCGTAGTGTCACGAAAAGTTTGTTTAACCGCAACCTAGGAGGCAACGATGAACACCACCGAACGAAAACAATTCGAGGCAGACCTCTTCCACACTTGGCAGAGGCGAGCCACTACCGCAGAAGCCGAGAACATCCGACTAAGGAAGATCATCCAGAACATCGCCCCAATCTTCAGCCAGAGGCTTGAGGAGGTGCTTGCCAGCCTTGAGCGGGACGAACGGCGACAGGCTAACCCGCATTGGACTGACAAATACCATAGGCCGTGATGACCCACCACTACTTCGTAGTGTCACGAAAAGTTTGTTTAACCGCAACCTAGGAGGCAACGATGAACACCTACAACCTAACCCACAACCAACTGAGAGCGGAGTGTGCAAAGCGACTGATCGGTTCGCCCAAGTGGCGAGCCAACGCATCGCCTACAGAGCTACGCACCGCTCTCTTGAAAGCCGATTCCGCCAAGGGTGATTACTCACCCGCAACGGAGCAACCCCAACCCCAACCCAAGGAGACCACTACTATGCCCGAAGCATCGAAGCCCGAGGCCGTTCCGCCTTCCACGGATGCCCTCGCCAACACGCTCTTGCAAGTGCTACTGCCTCACTTGCCCCAGCAAGGAGTTCAAGAGGCACGTGTTCGTCAGATCGTCAGCGAGATCATCGAGACCAGACTTCCCAAGGAAGTTAAGGTCAAGCTCCCCGACGGCACAGAGAACAAGGTGGGAGTTGTCCACGAAGCGTTTAACCGCATCCTCCAAGCCGTCTCTGCCGACATTAGCGGTGGCATTCTGCTAGTGGGCGGAGCGGGGAGTGGCAAGACCACTACCTGCCACAAGGTAGCGGAGGCTCTTGGCCTACCCTTCCGCACCATCAGCGTGTGTAAGCAGACTACGCTCTCCCATCTGATGGGATTCATTAACGTGAGTGGGGAGTATGTCACTACCCCCTTCCGTGAAGCCTATGAGAAAGGTGGCGTGTTCCTCCTCGATGAGTTCGATGCGGGCAACGAGAACGTAGTTCTCTCGCTCAACTCGGCTCTCGCCAACGGAATATGTGAATTCCCCGACAAGCAAGTTCAACGCAACCCCAACTTCCGTTGTATCGCTTCGGCCAACACCTACGGCACAGGGGCGACCCTCGCCTTCGTAGGTAGGAACAAGCTCGATGGTGCTACCCTCGACCGCTTCGTTGTCATCGAACACGACTACGACACGAAGCTCGAGTATGCTCTCTGTGGCAATCAGACTTGGGCGGACAGGGTTATGTCCATCCGCAGGGCTATCGACAAGCTCAACATCCGTCACATCGTCAGTCCCCGAGCGTCCATCAACGGAGCCAAGCTCCTTGCCCTCGGATGGAAGCAGAGCGAGGTGGAGCAAGCGTGTGTATGGAAGGGCTTAGATAAGAGCGAGGTGCAGAGAGTCCTCGCCACCCTCTAAAGAGGGTGTCACGTAAACCCAAAGCAACCGCAACCTAGGAGACAACGATGAGCAAACGTTCAAATGCAACCAATGACGGAAGTGCAGGAAAGGTGTATCCACTCACCTACCAGCGGTTCCTCGAGATCGCTACCGACCCCGACCCTGCGAACAAGTGCAGATACCCGCATTCAATTACTCAGAATGCGACCAGCAAAAGCTGGGCGGACGGCACAAGCTATGAGCAGAGCATCACCCGCCTACGCCAAGGTTGGCCAGAGGGTGTAGCCAAGGCTCGGGAGTTGGCCTCCAAGCTCGAGAGCCGTTTAACCGCTGAGTATAGCTTCGCAACCGATACAAAGTGGGATGTGACGGGCGACTACTTCGACATTGGGCGAGTTCTCGAGGGAGAACCCGACTGCTGGGCGAGCGACATAGAATTGGACGACCAGTTCTCTAACGATAAGAAGGGCAAGATCGTGAGGGTATTGGTGAACGTAGCCGTCTCCGCTCACTACAATGCGGACATTCTCCTCGAGCGTGGCGTGTATGCCCTCGCCATCGTGGACTTGCTTGAGCGGATGGGCAAGAGCGTGGAGCTAGTTGCCAGTTGCAAGCTCGAGTATAACGGCAAGCGGTGGGCTTGGGAGTTGCCTTTGAAGCAAGCTGGCGAGGAGCTATCGATGGACAGAGTAGCCTTTATTGTCGGTTCCCCCGCTGGCTTTCGTAGGAGTTGGTTCCGAGTCATCACCCACACCGACTACCCCGACAGCGGAATGAGTTTGGGTATGCCCACCGATTGGACAGAGGAGGAGCTACGCAAGAGAGAGGTGGACATCTACGTCGGAGCGTTGATGAGCGGACGCACACCTTGGCAGGGCAAGACTGATCTAGGGTTTATCATCAAGCAACTCGAGACAGCGGGCATCAAAGTCTCGAAGGAAGCGGTTTGAGGTTAGGTTAAGGGTGCTGATGTCATAGGGTTCGATTCCCTATGGCATCGGTTAAACGAAACACGAAACACGAAACACGAAACATTAACGGAGGTACAATGAAACACGTTCGCTACTACAACCTACGAGAATTACAGGACATCGCAGAGAGCGAGGGCTTTTCACTTACGGAAGCTCCCAAGGAAAAGAAAATCTTTATTTCTAAGGAGGAAGATACGGATGACTTCGGTTATTTCGAGCAAGTGTCAAAGGACAAGTACATCTTCAAACTTTTTTGGGTTGGATAAAAACAAAGGAGAATAACTACAATGTCATCCCCCTATTCCATCTGCAAAGCAGACCGCATCCACCGCAAAATCCTCGTGCTGACCCGCCTTGCCCGCAGGTTCTACGAGGAGAACGAAACCGATAAACTCTGCGAAATCCTCAGCGATGCCTTGGACACCACTCTTCGGAACATCGAAGCCGTCGTGGACGCACATTGCGAGCATACGCTCTTGACTGCCCTCCTTCGCAATCCGTACACGGCGAGCTTTTACGACGTGGACGAACTCTGTTGTCTTCTTAACGTCCCAAACTCGAAGTCCCAAACCACTACTTCGTAGTGTCACGCAAACAAACTTCAACCGCAACCTAGAGGGCACAATGACAACCGACAAACACAATCCCACCTTTACGATGGACAACATCAACCAGTACATCGACAGCCGTGTGGAGCAACTGCAAATGTACATCTCCGACTTCCAACAACAATCCCTGCGAGCGAAGGGCGAACACTTTCGTAATCTTTGCTCGATGATCGGAGACTACAACGGACGGAAGATGGAGCTTATTACCTTGCAATCCAACTTTCGCCTCGGAGTATACAACCCCTTCAAAGCACCACCGAAACACTAACCAAAAGGAACGAAACACTATGAAACGAACCCGAACCATTGAAATCGAAGACACGCTACCAGAGCGGGTAGAACAAGCCATCGAAGCGGTTAAACAGGAGCTTCTCAATTACCTTGAGGAGAATCCCAACCAACGCAGAACGCCGTGCATCAGCAACACCTTGGACTACAGCGGAACCATCCACGAAATCATTGATAGTGCCGTGCCCATCTACACCCGAGAGATCAACGACACTTGGTATCTGCACGGAAGCGAACTCGAGGAAGCCTACGAAAACGCTGGCCTCGGGCACAACCCTCGGGAAAACAACGGAATGGTAGCCATCTACTGCTTCATCTCCGACAGGGTACATAATTGGTACAATAACAATGCGAGCGACATCTTCAACGAATGGAAGGAGAAGCAAGATGAAAAAGAAACTGATTAACTATATGCTTGACGTTGCCTTCACCATCGAAACGCCCATCTCGAATTGGTACGACATTCCCGCCATCGACCTTGTGGATGCCTTGCAACGCAGGGTGGACTACCTGCGAGAGAATCTTGATGAGGCGGGGGATGCCTTTGGACTTTGCGATAGCTACGAAATCGAAACGGAGGAAACAACCAAATGAAGAAATACAGAATCGAAGCAACCGCCGTCACCACCTACGAGCTTATCGTAGAGGCAGACAGCAAAGAAGAAGCCATCAAGAAAACTCTGAACGGAGAACACGCCGATTGTTGGGAAGCCATAGACGAAAGTTCTTTCGACTATGACAAGGCTTCCGTAGAGGAGTTGTCCGAAGAATGAAGAAGCAATACACCCTGCTGAACGGAGAACAACAAAACTCCGAACACCCATCCTTCCATATCCCAACCTTGAAAGAGCGGTTAAACGTCAAGCCAGACACCTACGTAAAACTTTGCTTTCGCATACTGAATCCCAAGAAGGACAAGCCTTCGGGAGAACGTATGTGGGTGAAGGTACTCTCAACGACCCCCATTGGAGGGGAGTACGAGGGAGCCTTGGCAAACCAACCCTTCTTTGCGAAGGGCATCAAGTTCGGTAGCAGGGTTCAATTTTCTGCGAAACATATCATCGACATTCAACCCCCCGAGGAGGAATAACAACGTGAACACGGACAAAAACTTTCTCGAACATCTTTGGGAGAAGCGGGTGCAAGAACTCGAAGCGGAGGGATGCACCACCTCTGACGCACAGAGCATAGCAGATGCAGAGATGGAAAAGAATGCAACTTGGGGATGGGCAAAGGAATGAACGGCATCACAGAAGAACGCTTGCTGGGCATCCTTGAGTACGTGAAGGACAACGAAGCCCTTCCAGAACTCTCCACCCACGAAGACGAACAACTTGTCGGGCGAAACAAACTAGTTTGGGACTACGAAGTGTGGAGCCGTGGGTACTGGCTCACCGACAAGGGCGTGGATTGGATGACCAGCCTACGCAACGCAAACATTCAACCTGAAAACGTGGAGAACTAAAATGTATACACTTGAACAAATTAGCCAGCTTGCCGAGGAGTGGGGATGGAAGACCACTAGATGTTTAAACGACTTCGAGGATGCCGTGCTTATCAGCACCCATCGTCACGAGGACTACTTCGGGCAATTCGACAAACAGGAGGACGGAAGATTCAACTTTCGTTTCAAGCAACTATGAGCCTACCAATTATTACGCAAGGAAATGTACGCACAAGTGACGGACAACTTCACTACCTGCTCAGCCGTCAGAAGCCTATGGGCTTTGCCCTCACGGAAGAGCGGGTAGGCAAGGCTGACCGCTTTGTGATTCGGGGAACCGACTTTTCCGATTCCGAGCAGTTTACCATTTGCGAACTATATGCAGGTGAGGAACTTGTGCCCATACACTCGGAGAAAATACAGGGCTACTAGCCGACCCATTACTACGTAATGTCACGCAAATCGACTTCAACCGCAACCTAGGAGGTACAATGAGCAACCAAACTGACGAACAAAAAATGGAACAACTGGCTAAGATTCTCACGGACTTTGCCGAAAATAACAACATCCCGCCCTACTTACGCTGGGGCTTGCAGGTGCTATTCGTGGCGGGTAGCGACAGCACCGAGCGTAGCAACGTGGTAGCAGGGCTAATGAGTGTGGGGGAACGAGCCTTCGACAAAGCCATCGAGAAGATTAAAGCCTCGGGCGATGCGGAGGGAGGGGAGAAGCTGATTAACGACAAGGCACAGATGCTCAAGATGGCTATGGCCATTGACCTTGCAGGGGCGATGGCATCCCTATTGAAAGGCAAGCTGGGCGAGGCTGGAAAAGACGTGATAGTAGCCGTTGCTTCCGAACCCTCGAAACCCGAAGCAGTCTTCCCGTACAAAGGCAAGGATAACCCCTTTGCAGGGAGGAACTAAAATAAGACGTTTAACCAATGAAACAAAACCATATTGAAACTCTCGATGCGATACAATGGAAGAAGTGGCAAAGTATGATGGAATCTTTTTCGCCTAGGTTGCAGAACGTGTGTCGTTCGGCGGGCTTGTTTCTTTGTGGGCGTATGTGGAAAAAGGGACACGGCGTTAGCGGTAGCGACATCAACCATCGCCTCTTCGATCTGTGGCTTTTTTGTGACACGAACACTTACGAGTACTTAGGCAGATGTGTAGAGGTTGCCTTTGAACAAGGAGGAACTGATGAGCAATAAACCGATGGCTTCCATTGAGCCAGCCTTCACGACCAAGGATGGAGGGGAGATTCGTGCTGTCCTACACAAAGACGGCTCGCCCGATGACGGGTATGCCTATGGAAACCCCGCCTCTTCCCACATTCTCACCGACTTTGAGACGGAGGGAAACTTGGGCGTGGTGCGTCTCGGACTTACCAAAACTACGTGGGGGAGTTTATTCCTCACCAACTACCAAGAGATGTACCTAAGTGTGAGTGAGGCCAAAGACCTTGTGCGTCACTTACAAAATGCCATCTATGACGCAACCCCAACAGGAAAGGCTACCGCAGTATGAACGAAAAGAAAAAGTATGTTGTCTTCGCTGAATGCACTTCCTACTACTCAATGGAAGTAGAGGCGAGTAGTGCAGATGAGGCGAATCGGATTGCCGAAGAAAGTGACGGCGGGGAGTGGACAGAGGATTCCAACGGCAAGTGGATTATCAATGACGAACTTACTCACTTAGTAGACACCACAAATAAGGAGGAGCAGGTATGAAAATAAACCAAATCGAAACCAATGAGCTACGCAAGCTCAAGGAAACACTCGAGGGCAAGAATCAACAGGAGTCCGTGTACTTCCGTCACGTAGCGGAGGAACTGGCTCGCCGTACGGAGGTACAGAAATGATCTTCGAGCGTGGCGAGTACAAGGGCAACCCAATGCTCATCATCAAGCGGGACGAGAAAGACCGCTTCCCTTTCAGCCTTGGCCTCAAGAAAGCCGAGATGTTGTTAAAGGAGGATGTGCAGAAGGAACTTGAGAAGTTTGTTCTCGATAACACGGCGGGAGAAGCACCCTAATGGCTACATTGATTAACAAGCGTTTGTTTAAACAGCATTTGTTGAGCCTGTCGGCTCTCAATGCGTCCAAGCGAAACGAAGCACGAAGGGAGATGGGTTTACTGGCGAACCTAAAGCCGTGTACCCGAGTCTCGGAAGAGACCTACAACGAGGCGACTTCTACCTTGTTGAATTGGATGAAGAACCACGTCATTGAAACCAAGAAGGGGAAAACACTATGAGCAAAACAAAAACAATAACACCCATAATGGTTGAGGATTGGCTTAAAAGCGAAGCCTGTTCTTATCAAATCTTGGCTGACGTGGCAAATGGCAAATTAAAACCTTCAGAGTTAAAAGAAGATATTTCTATTTACATAGATAACGAAAGGAGTTCACGATGAAGAAGCAACCAATCAAAAACTTTATCGCCAAGCTGGAAGCGTTGGCCGATGAGTTGCGGGACTTGCGAGATAGCAAGGTTAATCCTTGCAAAGATGAAAATGTAGAGGGCGTATGCCCTTGTCACACCTTCGATCAAGCAATTGACCACATCGAAAACACACAACAGATACTTAAAACTCTATAAGAAAGGGAAAACACTATGAGCAAAACCAAAACAAAAACCAAAAAGAAAGTTAATCCGTACGACAGCATTCCATTCGGAGCAACCGAGGAGCAACACGAAGTTCTTCGGGAATGGCTTGACCTCGATGCAAAGAGCGGAAGCGGATGGAATCCGCATAGCTACAGGGGCAAGAACGATATTCTAACCAAGCACAATCGGAAAGCCCTACAGAGAGCCTTCGACAAGTATAAGATTAAAAACGTTGTCGTTGAGTTTGATGGATGCGGAGACAGCGGACAAATTGAGCAGGTACTTGTCAATGGAGAGACCTACGAGAATAGAGCTTCTCAAACTGCGTACGACTTCATTAGCCACACAGGCTCCACTTATTGCGGAGACGGAACAAGAAACCACGGCTGGGCGTTGAATCCAAGCCTGTACGATGCCATCGAATCGTATTGCTACGGCATCCTAGAGGGGGAACACGGCGGATGGGAGATCAATGGTGGCTCCTTCGGCAGTTTCAACTTCCAGAACAAGAATGGGAAGTTTACCTGCACACTCGAAATGAACGAGCGTATTGAGGAGACCCATAGCTCCACGGAAAGCTACTAATGGCAAACCCCTACCACCACGCCGTTAGCTCTGCCAAGAAGTGGGGCGGAAAGCCCGAGGACTACCAAGCCATTCACGATTGGTTCGATGAATCAAAGATGATGATGGCGGACTTCCGCCACAGAGCCTTGCGTCATCACGCCGAAGGGTGCTTTATGGCCGAACGTATCTTCGGGCACACGCTTACCAACGCCCTTGGTAGAAAAATACCTGTCCGCTGGGTGGCGGAACAGCACGTGAAGGAAGACCTCGGGTTTATCCCATCGATGCAAGATTGGCTGTCACAGATTCAGCCGAAGCCTTGGATGGGTAAAACCCAAAAACTACAGGAGGAACTGGCAACCGCCGTTTAAACATTATGGACTATTGGGTAAGAACACGAGACCAGATTACAGAAAACAAAAACGAAGACCTCATTGTGTTCGTTTGGACACGAGAGGAGCTAGAGGCATCCGTGGAGGATATGACGGACGATGAGTGGGAGATGTTTCTTGAGAAAGTTCGGGACACTAACCATCCCGAAAAACTCGTTCGGCACACGAAGGCGATGAAAAGCCTTCGCCAAGCGGACGTGGACTTGGAAGCGTCTCTGTTTGATTTGGTAGAAGAAGTAAAGAAAGGAATAAAGGAGAAAAAAAAATGAGTATGATATGCACAAAAAAGAAAATGCTGGAAAGATTGTCCTCCGTAGGGGAAAACGAGAAGATTCTATTCCTGTTTTGGGAAAAAGCGGAGTTTGATAGGGACATCAAAGGCCGAGAACTTTTTAATTCGGAATGGGAGAAGATTCTTGAAAGCGTTGAAACCGATTCAGCCGATCAACTTATTAGCGATCAAATCACCGAACAAGTAGGTGAGATTGCTTGTGAGGAAGAAGTACTAGAGAAACAAATTAAAAGATTCCACAGGAGGAAAAAGAAATGAGTATTTGTAAGAAGTTCTTTGCGAAGTATTTGCCCAAGGGTGTGAAGAATAAGTGCAACCAGTTGGGAAAGCGTTATCGCCGTTTGGAAGACAGAGACGAGCGGAACGATACCGATGACTTCCACGGAAGCGATGAGCCAAGCGAAATCCGCGATAAGATTATCGCGTTGATGGAGCCAGCGGTTAAACGCTACGCCAAAGATTTGTTCAGTCCGAAGGCGTTGGAAAAAGCTGATTACATCTCTATGGAGGGAGAGTTTGTAATGACCGAATCTTTCGGTGATGACAGCATTGAATTTTTCTGCGTAAAGCGTAGGAAATTAAAAGGGCATCTGGATGGTCTTGAACAAGGCTACGTGGCAAGCGTACGCACAAGTTATTGGGACGCTCCCGAATGGACTTGTGACGATTCCACCGCAGTTCCCACCTTGGGCGAAGCCTTCGAGTGGGGCTTCGGGGACGCTATGGCGTACCATTTTATTAGCGAGGAGGTGCGTACGTAAATACGTACGAGCTACTTATGCAAATGTCACGAAAAGGGACGGCAACCGCAACCTATAGGCAAAGGATGAAGAAGACGGAAAAGACTAGGGAGAAGAACGCAAAGGCTATCGTGATTGCCCATCTTATTCTTAACGGACAACGAATTAACTTCGGGAGAGACAAAGACCTAAAGCGTAGGACTTCGATTGCTCTCGAAACAATGATGGAGAGACTATGAAAAATAGACTACTGAACTCTATAAAACACAAATGGCTAAAAGCCGACAAACTCGCAAAGGTTGTCAGGCGAAAGCAAGCCAAGATCGAGGAGAAGTCTTGTCATATAGAAAGCAATTTAATGAGGATTGAGGAAAAGTATCAAGAGTCGTTGGTAAAAAGCCTAACGAATGGCGGGAAGTGGGTATTGTCTCCTTCTGATATACTTCGTGAGATTGCAAAGATTCTTACAAGAGAAAAAATAGTTTTTACCATTTACAAAGATAAGAGAAATTCCTCGAATTGGAATGATCGCTCTCCGTATTTTAATCGAATCACCATCCGTGGTTGTAGTAATGTGGACAAGATCGTGGATAGCTTTGTAAACGTGGAGCTTCACGCTCTTGCGGATGACGTGATAAATCGTAGAGATTCAAACCCTTCCACGCTTTCTTTTATTGTTAATGATTACTCAAAGGAGGGGACAAATGAAAACAACTAATGCGGACGGACAAGAGCTATGGTTGCTCATAGATAAAAACTTTGAGCCTGTCCGATATAGCAGACCCTTCACCCGCTTTGGAAAAAGGATTATTTTCTACACACGAGGAGAAGCACTCAAGAAGCAGAGCTTCGGAATGGGGAAAGCCGTGTCCGTTCGGAAGCTACGAGAGTGGGCGAAAGAAGTGGAAACGTTTAACCTAAACGATGCGAAGATTAAAAAAGAGATACTTGATGAAAACCACAAAAATGTTCAAAGGCGTTATCTCCAAAAATTATAGAAAACTCAAATGAAAAAGAAAAAACTTATCGCTATTCATTTAGACACCCTTCAATTTTACCTTGAAGATGCGGAGAAACAATTCCAACCTGTGTGACGCGATGCCAAATTACAATATGACTTGGGCAGAAAGAAGGCGAAAAATCAAGAATTGGGAACGATTTTGCAAATCGTTTCATTCCAAGCTTTTTAAGAAAAAGAAAAACGTAATTTATGACGCTCGTTTAGACATCCTTGAATCTTATCTCAAAGATGCGGAGAAACAGCATCGAGCCACGCTCAAACAGATGAAGCGTCACGGAATCGATCAAGCGTACATCAACAATGGGTGCAAGGGGGAAATAGAGTGGGGCATCTCTGATTTGAGCTACCAAGAGGGACGCATTGAAATACTTCGGAGGGTAAAAAACCTTCTTATGTGGGGATGTTTTACGAGCCGACCACCCGACAACAAGGAATGAGAAAACGATCTTCGTTTATACGCCATCAAAGGCAACTGCGAAGCAACAATTCAAACCTGTGCGACGTGATGCCTAACCAAGACAGCAAGGAGCAACTCCATCTGTTGGCCTTGGCCATTTACGATGCCTTGCAACTTTGCACCGAAATGTCGAAGACCGAGGGCGTAAATATGGAGACTGATGCCGTATCTGCAATAATGAAAAAGTTTCCTGTCTTCCACCAAGAGGGAGCCCTTCGCATCTACAACGAATGGAAGACAGGCAATCCCTTTGGAAGCTGGAAGGCAGTCCTTGAAAAAAGATAGAAACGCCGTTTACCACGCCAAACTACGCCGAGACCTGTACATCATTCGGGCGGTGATTCTGCTTGGCAGAGCCGTTCACTATTGCCTTGTCTTCGGGGTTCTTCGGTTCTTGTGGGGTGGGGATTCTCACAGCGAAAGGGTTAGTTGCCCCACCGCCTACCAAGTCGTTCAGTTTTACCTTCGAGATTGGCACTTTGCGTTGCACAGCCTTTGGGATTGGTGGTGGCAACTTAACCAAGACCTACCAAAAAACTTGCGTCTTCCCCCTCTTCCACCCTATCCTCGGAGAAATGAAAGAGGGCGGTAAGGTTGTTTGTATAAACGACGAGTGGCCAGCGGGCATTCTACGATACTATACCGATCTTCCCAAGAAGGGTCAGATTTACACCATCCGAACCATTGAGGTCGGAATTGGTTGGGACGGAACCGAAGGCGAGGTGGCAGTCACCCTTCAAGAAATCGTAAACCCCGTTTCCAAAACCCCACCGCACAGGGAAAGAGGGTTTAAACAAGAACGCTTTGCCGACATAGAGCCTCCAGAAAAGGAGACCGAGGAGGTCGAGGAGCCTCTGGAAGTTGCTGTTTGACAGCAAAAAACTACGTGATAGTACTTTAGTTATGTCAGTCCTACGCAAATACTTAGTAAAAGTTCCCCAAAACGTTGTTTTGGTGTTTGAGGTCACAGCAGAGTCTCCCTTAGCAGCAAAAAATCTTGTTGTATCGGGAGATGTGAAAGAAGTTTGGCAAGAGGCAGGTCGGTTTGAAGAAAAAAATGTCTCCACAGATAGTTGGGGTGTCGAAGAAATTATTGACTGATTTGTGAAAGAATTGCGGGTAGAGCAGGATCAAGGCTCTGGGCTTTGGGTCGTCAAAAAGGGCAAATGGCGAGTCGGACAACACGCTTTTAGCGACAAAAAGAAAGCTGAAGACTATCTAAAACAGCTACAAAAAGAGAAAAAATAACCTGTTTTTTAGTTTTTTTAAAAATCTTCGCGTTGAGTTTAAACAACTTACATTTTGTTTATTAGTTTACTTGTATAAAGACTGACCCCTCCGAACAATTTTGTAAGTATTTGGTATTTAATTTTTTGTATAAATGTCACGTTTTTGGGGTTGAGCCGCAACCTGTAGGCAATGAAAGAGTCTTACAGCGTTAAACCTGCCAAAATCAAGGCAATGGCCGAAACCGCAAAGTCGATGGCGAAGCTCTTACAGCTTTTCTTTGCAAGATTGGGCTTTTCCCCCGAAACACCGATTGCTAGGAATGCCGACCTTCCCGATGGGCTTACCCTTCACGAACTTATTTATTGGCTCGGCGTTGCCATTGAGAAGGCCGAGGACAAAGCAGAAGAAGTTTTACCCGCAGACATCGCTTGCACCTATCTGAATAGGTGGGGCATCAAATAAGGAGAACTAATATGCAAACTAAAACCGAGTCGGTTGAGGAGCAGAGAAAGAAGGCTGTTCAATTTTTGGGCAGTTCTCGAGGCAATTACATTGTCGGACGTTGTTTGTACGAAACCTACCAGCGCATCAAGAACGAGGAGCCTTCCGATGCCTCTGATATGGAATACTTGGGGCACAACTTGTTTACCCTTGGATGGATTTCCGCACACGCAATGGTGGAACTCTCCAAGAGGAAACTTAAAAAGTCGAAGCTAGGGAGGCGGAAATGAAGAGAATTGCAAAGCCCGATTTCTTAAAACACGCCTCGGATTTGTATACTTCCGAGGTAGATGAAAACCTGCAAAAAAGGGGCGGGAAGGCCATTGTTGCCTCGATTGAGGAACAAGGGGAGGAACTTGTGACCCTATGGCAACCCTTCGAGCATTGGCCTAGGGAAGAAGTTTGCGAGGCCATTGAGGATGCCTCGAAATTGCTGGAACAAATGTGGGACATAGGCTATCGTACGGCTATGGCTCAAAAAGCAGCGTCCGTGATTCTTAGTCATCCGAAGCCTAGGAAAAGAGCAAACTACAACCGAAAGGAGAAAAAGTAAGTTATGTGGAAGTACATCATTTGGGGTATTCTTGTGGTTATTGCCTTCAAAGAAGCTAGACCGCAAACGCCGATTGTAGTCGGACGAGACGGAGAGTATTTGGGAACGCTATCGGCTAACCCATACGAACCCGAAAGCATCGCCAATCCTTACGGCCTGTACGGAAGCCAGTACAGCCCTTTGAGTGTGGCCGATCAATTCGGATTGTACGGAAGTCCGTACAGCAACGAGTCGGCAAATAATCAGTATCTTGTAAGCGATAACAAAATTGAGGTACAAGTAGAAGCGGAGGAGAAATGAACAACGCGAAGCACGAAGCAATTTTAATTGACCCCGTAGAACGAAGCATTTCCGTAGTTGAAAACCAAAGCGAAGACCTTGAAGCAATCTACAAGACCCTAGATTGCGATTGCATTTGTAGCTTTAAGATGCCGTTTAATCACGTGATGTTTCTTGACGATAACGGGCTCGTCCGCCCCATTGATGAGATTAACAAGCGGGGGTTGTTTTATGTGACCAGCTACAAGAAGCCTTTGGCTGGAAAGGGTCTGATCTTTCATTCTACTGCCGATGGCGGATTGGATTCGTGTTTTCTTTTGATTGAGCAGGTAGAACAGTTAATACGTTGGAGACCGAAGGGCGTGAAGATGACCGCAGAAGAGCAAAAGATCGCCACGGAACTTCAAATCATCCCGTTTAAAGGTATTAGAGATTCTAATGAAGAAGAATAGTAAATCTAATTGGGAGCCGAGCTACTCGGACATTGAGTGGACGAAGACTCTTATTGGGTCTTTAAAGAACGGGGGTACTTGGGTTGTTCCGGCAAACGGGTCTATGTGGACGTTCTGGCACGACTCCACGAAGGCCAAGCTAAACTCTGGCGACCTTGAGGATGAAACTAACAGGCGCATTCATTTGATACTTACTGAGTACCTTGGCTGGGCGGTGACTTAGGAATGAAGCCTATCTCAACTTTGTCTTTTTTTAGGCAAAATTGTGAACGCTACTACGCTAATTTCCAACCTTGTTGCGAGTTTCTTGTTCCGGTTGAATACCCCACTAATCAGCCCTCTAGGATTTTTTGGCACGTCTCCACGGCGCATTATCTTGCTCCGCAAATAAAAGAAGGTTCTTCTTTTCTAGATGTCGGCTGCGGGTGGGGCGGGTTCGCTCCTTTTCTTCATCCTTCGGTAAGTTATCACGGAATAGATTTTTGCCCTCAAATGCTTGAGAAGTCTTCGGCACAGGACAACGCAAAGTTTTACCTAGAGGACATTCATCTTATGCCTTTTAGAGACGAAACTTTTGATTATGTGCTTGCCAATGAATCTTTGTTTTTTTGCAATGTCGAGATAGCTCATAGAGAAATTCATCGCGTTTTAAAACCACAGGGAATCTTCTACACAAAAATGTGGTTGTACGAAAATCTCCCAGAAAATGAAATTATTCCCCAGAGTTTTTATTGTTGTACTGGCATTGAGCGAGATGACCCGAATGTTTTTGGTGTTCGGCATTTGTCTGAATACGAAGAAGAATTAGACAAATTTTTTAATCACAAACCCCTAGTAAGGGCTTGCCTTGCACCAAACACTTTTTTTAAAATAATGGACTTTGCTTTTCCCTCAATAGTTCCCCATAAGGTTTCCCCAGAGAATCCGTTTAAACATTGCGAATTTACCCCAGAAGAAAGAAAAAAATGGCCTCAAGAATGGTTGGGGCTTTTTAAAAATCAACAATCGGGCAACCAGAATGGAATTTTCTGGTCTGGCCAAGGCTTTCGGGTATGCTCCAAGAAATGAGCAAAGTATACATTTCTGGCCCGATGACGGGCTTACCCGATTTAAACTATCCCGCCTTCCACAAGAAAGCCGAAGAACTACGTGCGCAAGGACACGAAGTTTTTAATCCCGCCGAAAACTTTGACGGCCAACAAGACATTGACCGACAGGTTTGTCTTCGACAAGACTTAAAGTTACTTTTAAAGTGCGATAGGATTGTCTTCTTGGAGGGCTTTGAATCCAGCGCAGGTGCTCTTCTTGAGGCGTACGTGGCAAGAGAATGTGGGATTAAAGCTCTTTACGAAGACAATAAGTTTTCGCAAGTTACTTAGAGGTTAGCCGATTTTTCGCCCGCTTCAGTAGCTTTGCGAACATCTTCTTCCATTTTTTTCTTTTCTTCTTCTGTTCCGCCGTAGACCTTGAGGCCAACGTCCACAGGTTTATTGGTGTGAATAGGTATGCCGTTAATGCTCATATTGTTTAAGTACTCCCTTCTTTTTGCACACGCCGAACAATTTTGCAGATTTGTCCTAAAGACTAAATCGATAGTCTTTGCAATCGGCTGAGCCACAAAATGTACTGCGTCACCTAGTTTCATCAAGGTCGTCTATTCCGTTCTTATTTTTGTCGTTATATTGCAACGGATCACGGACAAAAACATCTTTAGAATCCAAAAACTCTTTAATTTTTTCAATTTCTTCGTCATTTTTTGGAACCGCAGGAGCCTTGAAGAATCGAATAATTCGGGCAGTAAACTGACAAGTCCAAATAAAAACGGCAGCGACAACACCAGCGATAAGAAAAGCACACAAAAGAGCTAGGATTGTTCCAAGGCCTAAGATCGTGTCTTTTATCATTTGCCCAACCCTTTTTTATTGCGGCTTCTGTTTAAACTCTTCGAACTTATTCGCAAGTTACTGGTAGAGTTATTTGAGGTGTTGTGATCTTTGTGGTCTATGTCTTTTCCTTTGATAGCCGCTTTTCCGTGCTTTTTCGCCATAATCCGTCGGGCAGAATTTCTCTCCGAACGACGTTTAACCTGCTCCGGTTGGGAGTGGTAGTTCTCGTATTCCTTCTTGTAATTGCGCTTTCCGAGGGGCATCTTAGCAACTCCAAAGAACTTTCCTCGCCCAATAATTAGCCCCCATTTTCCCCTTAGTTCCGCCAATGCCCCCGCTTCTGGCGCAATAGCTCTTTTTACGCTTTTCGCTACGATGCTGGCGGTAGTCTTGCATAGAGCTATCCCCGAAGTGAATGAGCTTTTCTTTCCCGCCTTCACAGGCTTTCACCATCATTTTCTTCCCTGCCCTGTCGCTACGGCGGGGCTTGTTACAGGGCATTGAAGCTTTTTTACCAAGAGGCATCTTGACTTAAGTGTAAAAATCGCTTAACGTATGTCAACTATGCAAAAGGGCTTAGGCAAAAAGAACCCCTGTTGGAAGGGGTACAAAATGGTCGGGATGAAGAAAAAGGGCGGGAAGCCTGTGCCTAATTGCGTCCCCTCAAAGAAGGGCTTGGGTCGTTAGTTCTTTGATTTTTCCAAGGCTTCTCTGTAAGCCTTGCTGATACGTATAATCACCTTCCGCTTCTCTTCTTTAATTTCTTTGATTTCCTTTGAGCGGTCTACCCCTGTTTCATCCGACTCATCCCGCAAGGCTTCAATGCGCTTTTTGAGCTTCTGCATTTGTCCGGTTGCAGCCCTAACCTCTGGATAAATGGCCAACTCTGGGGCGTATTTCTTTTCGGCTTCTGCCCGCTTCTTTTCATTACCAGATTCGGTAAACAACTTTTGCTCTTCCTTGGCCGTATAAACGGCCTCCCGAATTGTCGCGAATCTTTCGTAATCCGCGTAATTTGGCTGCTCCCCAACGAACCTACGCAACAAAGGAAAGTCGTTTAAACCGAGCTCTTCATTTGGATCGAAGGCTTTAAAGGGAAGATTTAATAGACGCATAGCTGTTGAACCCACCGCCCCGAAGATATAACTAACCCCGTAGTCAATGTACTCTGGCGAAACTGAAACGGCTCCCGCCCTTACTTCGTTTCCTCCCGTAGCTTCATTTAGAAATCTTGTGAAGTCTTTGGTTATTGGGCTAACTCCGCTAAAGTATCTTTCGGAAGGTGGGGTTGGGGAGGGGTCTCCGGGGAAGTCAGACGGAACAATCGGTCTCCCGGCCCAATCTTGGTTTAAACCGGCTTCTACGAAAGGCTGTACAATAGTAGGTGAAAGTGCTGCCAATAAGTTTCTTGCCCCGCCAATCGGGTTAAACGATTCCAAGACACTTTCCGCAAAACGAGCGGCTGTTTGATTGGCAGTTTTCTTCCCAAGAGAAAAGTCCGAAGCAATATTACCGGAATGCCAGAAAACATTGTATCCGTACGGAAGCGGAAGAGACACATATTTTCCACCCGAATTAGGAATCATAATAATCAAATTGGTTCTTTTCTTAAACTCCGGAACCTTCGACCACCAGCTTTCTCCGTCTTCGTCATCTCCCCCCAAAGCCTCATTAAACAAACTGGCTGCCAATCCGGAGGTTGCGATTGCACCTACCAATTTGGCTACCTTTGGCGAAGTAAGCACAGCTTGAAGAAGTCGTGCCGAACCTTGCAGCGAAGCGTTAAAGAATAGGAAAAGACTATTAAAGACGGGGCCAGCCTCGCCCTTCTTTGTAAAGTTAACCGTAGCATTTCTAGCGATTGCCGCTGCTTGCTGATCGGTTGCCCCCATTTGACGGGCGTGGTGGAAGACCGCTAAGCGTGTTCCGTTTTCCATTCCCCCGTTAGCTTTTTCAATCCAATCCCCAACGGCTTTTAGGTATTCTTTATACTTCTGCGGTTTCTCGTCCACGGCGAATTTGATGTCTTTAATTTGAGTTTCAATGTCCCCCGTCATCCATCCAATAAGCTTACCGCCGGAAGCCACGAAGGCTCGGTAGCTCTCTCCCCATTCATCCATCGTAGAGCCCGGATTGAACTCCTCGGCAATCGAAGTCTGAAGCGGTTTCAAAGAAAGAACTGATCGAACGACTCGACCAGCCAAGTCTTTGTATTGTTCTTCCGAAAGATTGCCCGCTGCCGTTTGAAGGTCTCGGATGGGGTTGGTAAAAATAAACTCGGGGTTTAAACCTGTTCTCGTAAGGGAGAGAAATCGCATAAAAGTAGCCAATCCTCCCAAAACTTTTCCACTCCAATGATCCGGATTTACTCCTCCATTTTTCAGATTGCGCACCAAGTCTTTGTTTTTTATCCGGATAAATTTTGTCTCTCCGTTGATCTTTGTGGCAAAGATATCGTCCTGATTCATCCAAGTCGGATCAACAAAATTCCTTGCAGTTTGAACGATTTCCCCTGTGTCTGGATTCTTCCGAGTTACAAGTCTGCGGATGGTTTCTGGCTCCGCAATTTCCCAAAGCTCGGGGTCTGGGTAGGTCTGCACAAGCTCGTATAAAGCATTCCCGATGCGGTTCTTTTCGGCTCTCACAATACCTGCGGCTGCGCTATTTGTTGCGTAGGCAAGGATATTTTCTGCCCTGCTAATACGCCCGAGTGTAGGCTTCACCTCTTCCCCGCGAACATTAAAGCCTCTGCCCGTAGATTGTCCGCTTTTCTGAACTTCTTCTGCGGTTGCTCCGTTAATGCCTTTGAGCGGAACGTAGTTTTGGTAGCGTTCGGTCAGAGCATTGTATAAGGCTTGAGTGATAAGCCCATCTTCAAGACGCTGCCGAAGAGAGTTGTCGATCATCGTCCGGAGGGCTTGTCTGGCCTGTTCAAATTGCTCGGCTCTTTCGTCCATTTTGTACTTCTCAATAATCTCGTCCGCCTCGTTATCGCTCATTCCGGAGCCTTTTTCGTGGAGCTCTTCAATGTAGGCTTTGTTTTTCTTGGCTCGCTCGTAGTTTGCCTTCTCTTCCGGGGTGGCTTCCGGGCCGGGGTTGTAGGGTTCGTCTGGGATAGGATTGATGGCCCGAATGCGCTCGTTCCGTTCCTTTGCGTGCAAGGCGTACATAAACTCTTCAATCTCACTTAGTTGAATTCCCGAATCCCGAAGCAGTTTTAGGATAGGCTCAACAACGTTCTCGTTAAAGTCGGTTAAACGAGCCCCGACCTTTCCGTGGTAAAGCTCTTCAAGCTGGTAGGCGTTTAGGGTATCGGGCAGAACCTCACCTGTTTGCTCCTCAATTGCCTGTTGGATTTTCTTTAGGTCAATGAACCTGTCTTGGAAGAATCTACGCAAGGACATAACCTTATCTAAGATTGTATTGTTCTTTCCGAGAAGTTCTTTGGCGAGCCTAGGCAAGAAGGGAACCTTGCTAATGTCGGAACGCATCACATCTGTCGGTTGATAGGCGAAACCAGTTACCTTTGCGGCTCCCAAAATATCCGGACTAGCCTGTGAAAATTCTGTGTTAAAGCCGTTGGCCAACTTTAGCTGATTTGGGTCGAAGACTATAACGCGAGAGTCGTAGGTATAATCCGGTTTTGTTTTTTCTTCGCCAACAATCTCAATGGAGTCAAAGCCAAACTTTTTAAGAGCTCCCTGTACGAAAGTGTTTGTGAAGCCTCTCGGATTGGCAAGTTGCGAGAGACTTTTTTCCTCAAGGGCAGAAAGGTTGTTTTTTATGATAGTAGCAACTTCAGAAACGGGTCTATCTGTTTGTGCCGCAATTTCTTTTGCAAATTGATCGATGAGCGATTTTTCAATAAGAACGTTAGTGTCTAGGGCTAAGCTAATCGGACTGTCTGCTAAAATCCTTAGAGGGTTTGCCGCCCTTACAAAGACAGGGGTGGCGACCCCTTCGTAGGGTTTTTCTTGGTCGTTTTGAGTTTCATTAGACTGAAGTTGGTCAACGCTGTAGACCCTTGCCCCACCGGATTGTGACAGAGTATTTGGAATGCGGTGATCGGAGTCTGGAATGTACCACATCGGGGCAGGGTCTCCGGTGGCAGATTTAATTTTGCTTTTCTTAAACCAATCCTTGAACTCCTTTGTCATCGTAACCAAGTTGTAGGCTTCGGAGCTTGGGTTACTCGGCATAAAGTAGGGTAGGCTGTTAAGGAGAAAGTCTTTTGCCTTTTGCGGTATGTTGGGCAAAACCTGATCGTTCAACAAAGCTACCCACATTGGAATACGTTGACCCTCGAAGGCGGATCGCAAGTTCATCATAGCTTCAAAAAACGTCTCCGAAATTTCTCCGCTTCCATTGAAAGTAATGCTTTTGTCGTTTGATTCTTGAATTAAATTCACAACTTGTTTAACTGTATATTCGTAAGCCTCCGAAGAATTTGGCAGGTCTTTAATTTGTTTAAACGTATCGTACATCTTTTGCCGGAAATCTGGTGAAATCTCTACCGAAGACTTTATGTTGCCAGCCTCATCCATAACTAAATCATTTTCGATAAGAGCCTTGGCAACCTTGTTGGCGTATCCATCAACAAAAGCTTGTTGCTTGATGGCTGTCCGGTAGTCGAGAGGTTTCCCGTTCAGAAATACCGGAACCTTTTTATGGAAGAGCACTTTGGTAAGAGCAGTAAGTTGTTCGGATGAAGGTTCTTTTCGGGAAGTTGCCATAACCCTTCCGTCGTCCATAACTTGCATCTTTACCCAATTATCAAAGTATTTTTTAAGCTCTTTCTCGGAGAAAAGCTCCATTTCGGCCAAGTCTACAATGTCTGTTCCTTCAATAAATGCAGCTTTGGTGGTCAACATTCCGCTCGCAGGGTTTTCGGCGTTAAACGGAACTGCCCCAATTGAAACAAGATCTAATTCGGATTCATCAATCGGAAGTACCCTTGCAGCGTGGAAGACGTTTCCGTGTACAATGTCTTTCGCACGCTGAGGAGATAGACGTTTTTGATTTACTAAATACTTAACCAAATCTTCGGAAGGAATATAAGTTTGTAAGGCCGAGGCCGCATCTCGAAGTTGTTCCGGGGACATTGTTTCCGCCTTTGAAAGCGTCTGTAGGTTATCGTCGAAGGCTACTCTTTCCGCAGTACCCGCTTTCGGAACGTTCGGTAGTTTGCCGCTTGCAAACTGGTAGGCATCAAGGCGATTAGCCGCCGCAAAAGCTTCGTCTGGGACGATTTCTGAAAGGCTTACATACTGAATAGAGTTGTTTTTGTTAATCATTCCGGTGTTCCATCCGGCAAACGGAGCCATAATGAAGGATTCTCCGGATAGGGTTTTAAGCATCGGAACCTTAAACAAAGAGGCCGTGGCAGCTAATTTCTTTTCCGCATCGAAGGACGAAGCATTGAGCAATCTAACAATGGCTTTGTCCATTGATTCGTTATCCGAGTAATTGTTAAGAAGGTTGTTCCAAAAGTCTAAGACTTCTACGTTATTCTCAAAGGCACTAAAATCGGAAATAACATTCCGCAGGGATCTTCCCGGCTGTTGCCAGTATTGAGGGCTTTCCAATTTTCTTGCAAAGGCATATTTTTGAAAGTCTTTCATTCTCCGGAGGGGGAAATTAAAGCCCGCCACGGACTTCATAAATTGAGTTGAGGGCTCCGGATTAACTTGCGCCGCTCCTAGAATATTTGTAAGACTCGACCTGTTGGCGTAATCTTTAAATTTCTCAAGGCTATATCTAATTCCTGTTACGTAGGGTTTGGGTTGTCGAATACCTTGCCAAGCGGGCGGTAGAGCCAGAGATGGATCGGCGTACTTAACTTCCTTAGACGGCCCTGCGTTAAATTCTGTTCCCAAGTCTCCTGTTAATTTTACTGCCGCATTGTGAGCGGAGCCAGCATTAAATCGCGTGGTCTTGCCTTCTTCTGTAAAAAGGAAGCCGGGTCTGTAATGCGCCCACATTCCGTCATTTATATCGCTATGACCTTCGATCATTGCTACGGTTGCGTCGTCCGCAATAACAAGGAACTCGTGATTTTTGTTAAGGGCATCAATAATTGCGTTTTTAAGAACAAGAGTTTCGAAGCTCTGAGCCAAGGTGGGGGCAAGTGTCCCGACATCTTTTTGATTTCGGGTTTCAAGTTCAGCAAACAAACTTAGGTAATCTTTAAATTCTTGCGGTGTTTTTGGGTAGTACATTCCCGATGCAGAATATTGGTCAATTTTTAACAAATTCGGCAACTCTAAGGATTGTGTTTCAAGGCCGAGTTCGGCATTTACGGATGGCGTAATAGATATTTGTTTAGGTTTTTTTAGATTTTCTCTTCCCGAGGTTAGCTTGTTATAGGTTTCGGGATCTCCAAGAACGTCAAGCATTGCTCTGTCGAAGGTTCCTAATTCCGATCCTTTATTCCTCCTTTCGAGAACAAAATTGTCCTTGGGGTTGTTTTGGATTTGAGCTATCCCAATAGCTATATTAGATAAATTGGCTCGATCAAATGAGAATGCGATTCCGCCTTGGCTTTGAAAGAACAAATAATTTCCGTCTTCTGTTTTTGCGAAAACAATTTCTCCTGTAGCTTCTTTTACGTAACTTCCGGGTAAGGCAGTTATTTCAAAATTATTTTTGTCTCTTCTAATTTTTTTGATTATATCGCTCTCTCTGTCCCCAAAAATCACTCTGTTTAATTTGTCTTTTGCTTTTGTCGGATTTACATTTGTTCCGTACACAATTTCTTTAAGTTTTTCTATCTTCTTTCTTTTTAACTCTACGCCCTTTTCACTTTCAAATTCCATTTCATTTTCTAAGTTTTTAAAATATTTGTCCGCATAATTAATTTTTTGAGCAGAACTTGTTGGCACAATTTTTAATTCTAAAGCTTCTTGTCGGAAATCAGATTTGCCGGGATATTTATTTAAAATAATGTCAGAAAATCTGTTCACTACTTTTGCAACAATTTCCATCATATCCGGATTTATTTGAACACTTACCGGAGTTGCTTCGCCTGATTCCATCGAAGTTTGATTTTCTTTTCTCCAAGAAAGAAAGCTCTCTGCTACGGGCTTAAGGAACTTTGAAAAGCTGTATGCTCCTTGGTTTGATAAAATCGTTGGCTGTTTTTTTTCGTTAAACTTTAAATCTGATTGTACTTCAAAAACCATTGTCCCCGGCTTTCCGGTTTGGTTGTCTAAGACGGTAAACATTCTCCCAAATGCAATTAAATCTTTTGCAAAATCCTTGCCGTAATGCAATTCTCCTTGAGGCGTGGTCAAAGTAGGAATATTCGGTTTGTTGTAAATAGGGGCGTTAATTAAAATTTCTCTAGTATCGTCTTCAACTCTGCCTCTAGGATTAATTGGTTTATACTTAGCGGAAGCTCTGGGGTCGCTTTTTCCGCCCGATGAGGAGTCATCCCCTATAAGTTTGTCGTTTAATGTTCCGTCGCCCACGTTGTAGGCGTATTTATGGCTATTGAACCAATTTGCTATTTGTATCGCAGCCATATCGTATTCGTTTGTTGCCGCTTCTTTTTCGTCCACGTAAATGTTGTCGCTTAAATTATAATAGGCATCTTCAAGAGCATTAAAATAAGTGATAAATATTTTTCCGTAATCGTAGGCCATTCTTTTTTCTTGAGCTCCTTCGTCATTCTTTGGAGAGTTTTCAAAAGGATTGTTTGGCGTTTCTTTGTAAAGTTTTTGCATTTGTTTTAAATACTGTTTAGCGTATTTGCTTTGCCTATAAGTAACTGAGAAAAAGAAGTCTTTGGCCTCACTTGTTGGGACTCGAACATTTTGGTTTCTTTCAGCTTCCTTTTCTTCCCCTAATTTAACAAAAAATAAATCTTGAAGTTCCCGCATTTTTGTTTTTTGTGCTCGAGTGGTTGCGCTGTCAAAAATATTTCTTGCTTCTTCTGCGACTGTTTTAGCAAAAGCATCAAAGTCTTTCAGAATTTCTAGCTTTCCTTCTTTGGTTACGGGCAATCTTGCTTTTTGAAATGAAGGAAAAAATTCAGGTGTAACACTTACATTTGGATATCTACCCATTAACATATTTTCTTTATCTTGTGCTGGAATATCTGCAAAAGAACCCAGAAAAAATGGTCGTGCCTGTACATTAGCTATAAAACTTCCGTTTAAAAATGCAGCTTTCATCATTGCCGGATACACAACTTTTTCGTACATAGGACTTTTCCAAGTTGTATCCGCCGTAGTCATTGTCGTGGTTCTCACAAGAGTAACAATATCTTCTATATCTTCTGAAACGCTACCGAAGATAGTTTCGCCTTTATCTACATCCGGGTCGTTAAGAGTGTTTACCTGTACAATTTGTTTGCTCAGCGCATCAGTAACCTTAAGAGCTTTGTCTACGGGAAGTCTGTCGTTTTCCACGAGTTGCTCGATCATTGGAACAACCCAATCCATTTCTTGCTTGGTAACTGCCTTAGAAAGCTTTGCGATGAAGGAATTGTAGGGAACGGTGTTGTTTTTATCGGCGGTAAGACCTTTTATAATAGTGTTGGATTGATTCGCCACTCGATTGTCTAAGCCCCGCAAAGCATTGGCTGTTTTAAGGGCCATCGGATAGGACTCTACGAGACCCGGCAACACCCTTGCCGCACCCAAAAGATCTATTGGCGGAACAATTTGCTCCTGACCGGGTTTAAACAGAACTTTACTTTTAGACGGCCATTTGTCGTGTACGAGTCCAAGCTCCATTGAGATAGCCTTCTGAGTGAGGAGGTCTACCTGCTCCTTCCCGGGCTTGCCCTCAATTAAGATATTGTTCCCGTCGTTGGTGGTTCGAAGCCACCCACGGTTTATCATTTCTTTGTTAATGTTTTTCCCGACGTTATAGCCGTATTTCTGCTCGAGTTCGGCAAAGATTTCCGGTTTGTTCTCCTTGAGCCACGTAATCATTTCTCCGGCGTGGCTATCCATATCGTTCATTCCGGCCATCCGAATTACCGCGCTGTCCACCGGAATAACTTCCCCAGCTGGGCCAAGCCAAAAAGGCTCCCAATCGGGAAGGCGAGCCAAGGCTTTTTCTAGGTCTAGGACAAGCTTATCCGTTGCTGTCGGTTTGTCCTGTTTAACCTTTGCCGCCCCCAGAAGATCAGAAAGTCGATATCTGCTGAGCTTCATTTTTCTAATCATCATTGGGCTAAGACCAGCAAATCGAAGTTCGCCAATTTCTTTTAGCAGCCTCGGGCGAAGGGTTTCAGTCATCCACTTGGCAATCCTTTCACGGCTTCGTTGACGCTTTTTCCGAATACCCGAAGGAACATTTAGTCCTGTGAATCTGTCCCTTTCCGTTTCTAAGGTCTTGATTGTTACCTGACCTGAAAACGGGTTAAACGAAACATCTGCGTTCCCGTTCCAAATTTCCGCAAACATCTGTTTGTCGTAGCTGGTGAAAGGAGCGTCTTCTAATATCTTTCGAATAACTTCTCCGATTCTTTGAACATTTTCCGCCGAAATACGAGACATTATCTCCGGATCAACGCTAAGTACTGCTTCTCCGTTCTCATCGAAGGCCGCATCGGTGTACTCAGGAACTTCTTGATTTTCAATGTTGTCCGGAATATTGCGACTCAAATTGTCGCCCCAATCGGAAGTTCTTGCCGTACGGATGGTTCCGGTATTGGCATCCATCGAAGCAACTCGTTCAGTTTCAGAGATTGTCGGGAGATTTTCCGGAGCATCCTCTTCTTTTGTCACACCTTGCGAAGCCTCTTCATCCTTCTCTTGATTTCTGGCCGCTTCCGCTTCGGCTTCTTGTTTCTTGGCCATTTCCTCTCCGGCTTCTTTCTCCATTTCCGAATCGTTTTGAGCCTTTTCTTCCGGAGAACGGCCTAGCTTTTCCGCCATTTCTTCGGTGTCCACAAGTCGATTAAGCTTTGTTTTGATGGTCGAAAATACTGCCGCTTTTTTCTCGTCTCTTGTTCCGTCCACCGGAAAGCTCGGATCTCGGGAGGCCGTGACAAGAAACACAAGAGCTTCCTGTGCGACTTCATCAGGAGAACGGATTCCCATTTTTTCGTATTCAATTTTGAAAATTGGGTTGTTGCGAATATATCCGGAAAGATACTTTACGGTCTCTTTCACAAACTCTTCGTCTGCCAAAAGATTGCCCAACGCTTCATCTGCCCTTGGGTTTACAACCTCTCGGTTGGCTACGGTGGTGTCAATCGAGCTAAAGTACTGACTACGTGCGGCCTCTTGACCCCTTGGGGTCTCCCTGCGCGGAGCGGCTGCACCCAAGCTTTCCTCGTCTTCTTCAAGGCTAAAAACCGGATCGACGGCTGCGTTTTGTTTTTTGTCTGCGGGAATCGACTGCGGGAAATCCGGCATCGGGAAGTCGCTGGCCTCATCTCTTGGGGCATTCCGGGAATCTCTTTTGGCGAGTTCCCCGGCAATCTGGCCGACGTACTTGCGAAGAGCGACACGCTCCTTCCGAATGTTTTCTGGGGCACGCTCTTCGTTGCTGTCTGCCTCAAGGTTGTCGAGCTCGGTTAAACGCTTTCTGGCTCGATCAATATTTTCAACCAAAGTCTGTCCGGTAACTTTTGTAGGAGCTTTTACAGAAGAAGTTTTAGCTTTTGCTGG
>Ga0194124_10000302_pt1 | contig 78374 bp, 78 predicted proteins | sample TA2KigCas0mmetaG_FD_148605 | JGI IMG/M metagenome (GOLD analysis project Ga0194124, IMG submission 148605) | Freshwater microbial communities from Lake Tanganyika, Tanzania - TA2015031 Kigoma Deep Cast 0m | ecosystem: Environmental > Aquatic > Freshwater > Lake | place: Tanzania: Lake...
CGCCCGCATAGTCGCTCCCCAAGTTGGCGGTGCGCGGCTTGCGCAAGCCCTCGGTGAGTCGAACCAGTCGTGGCTGCCCCATCATGATGTAGCGGTCGGCTGGGTTCACCGAACTCGCGTGCACCGCAACAAGGATTTCGTCGTCAGCAATTTTTGGACGAGAGGTTTCAACAACTCTGAGCACATCGACGCTGCCGTACTCCTCACGAACGACTGACCACATAAGAAGTTCTGAGACTAATGAATAGTCGTATCGCTAGCTGCCACCGGCACTTACGATGCGCCGACGACTACTCGACGCGCAGGCCGGAGATCGCACGAGCGATCACGAGCTGCTGGATCTCGCTCGTGCCCTCGAAGATGGTGTGAATCTTGGCGTCACGGTGCATGCGCTCCACGTGGTACTCGCGCGTGTAGCCGTATCCGCCGAGGATCTGGATCGCCTCTTCGGTCACCTTCACTGCCATCTCCGATGCGTAGTACTTGCTCATCGAACCCTCGGCGTTCTTGAACCCGCCGTTTCTCGCGAGCCACGCCGCGCGCCAAATGAGAAGGCGCGCTGCGTCGATCTGGGTGGCCATGTTGGCGAGCTTGAACGCGATCGCCTGGTTCATGATGATCGGCTTGCCGAACGCGGTGCGCTCCTTGGCGTAATCGAGTGCGATCTCGTACGCACCGCGCGCGATGCCGAGCGCCTGGGCACCCACGGCCGGCCGGGTCGCCTCGAATGTCTTCATCGCGGGCTGGGCCTCACCGGTGCGGCCGGCCTCGCGTGCACGCACCAGCTTGGCATCGAGCTTCTCCTTGCCGCCGAGCAGGCACCGACCGGGCACGCGGACATCGTCCAACACGACCTCGGCGGTGTGGCTGGCCTTGATGCCGTGCTTGGCGTACTTCTGGCCCTGCGAGAGACCCTTGGTCCCCGGGGGCACGACGAACGAGGCCTGGCCGCGTCCCTTCAGTGCGGGATCCACGGCCGCGACAACCACGTGCACGTTGGCGATCCCGCCGTTCGTGATCCATGCCTTGGTGCCGTTCAGCACCCACTCGTCGGTCGCCTCGTCGTAGACGGCGCGCGTGCGCAGCGACGACACATCGGAGCCCGCGTCGGGCTCGCTCACGCAGAACGCACCGAGCTTCACATCGTCGGCAGTGCCGTAGCACTGGGGAACCCACTCGATCATCTGCTCGGGTGTTCCGTTGCCGGAGATTCCCGCGGCGGCGAGACCCGATCCCATGATCGCCATGCCGAGTCCGGCATCGCCCCAGAAGATCTCCTCGATCGCGACCGGCAGTGTGAGACCCGATGCGTCACCCATCGCACTCATCATGAAATCGACGCCGTACAGACCGATCTTTGCGGCCTCTTGCACGACCGGCCAGGGGAACTCCTCACGATCGTCCCATTCCTGCGCGGCGGGACGCATCACGTCCTTGGCGAATTCATGGATCCAGTCCTTGATCTGGATCTGGTCGTCGTTGAGATGGAGGGAAAACTCAGTCATGCCCTGAACCTACCGGCGGGTAACCCCTCCCCAACAAGTCTGGTTCAGTCGACGTGGCTGACCTGCCGGTGTGCGGCACGCACCACGAGGAACCCCGCGACGAACAACGCGGCGCTCACCAGGTACGGGGCGCCCTCGTCGAAGGCATCGAAGACCACCCCGGCGAACACGGGCCCGATGATCCGGCCCAGCGCCCCCGCACTCTGCTGGTACCCGAGTGCCTCACCGCGGCGGTCCTCGGGCACGAGTTCTGCGATCAACGACGACACCGACGGCCCGGCGATCCCCTGACCGAACGCGATGAGCAGGACCGAGACCACCAGCACCGGCACCACTCCGCTCACCGAGAGCACCACGAGACCCGTCGCGGTGACGAGCAACCCCGCATGCAGCAGTCCCCACGAGCCCACCCGGGAGGTGAGCGGCCCGATGAGCGCTCCCTGCACCGCGACGAGAACGACACCCACCACGAGGAACACCGCCGCGGCGGAACTCTCGGTGAAGCCGAAGCGACGTTCGCCGAACAACGAGAAGGTGGCCTCGAAGCCGGAGAATCCGAGCGACACCACCAGGCTCATCACGACGAATCGCACGAGCACCGGCGAGGTGGGGAGGGCGAAGCGGCCGGGGCGGGGTGACGGGGTCGCGCCGGGGTCGCGCATCTTCTTCGTCTCGGGCAGCCGGAACGCCGCGGCCGCCGCGTTGATGAGGGCGACGGTCCCCGCGACATAGAAGGGAATGTGCGGACCGCCGAGGGCGGCGAGACCACCTATCACGGGACCGAGGATGAAACCCAGACCGAACGCGGCCCCGAGCAGGCCCAGGAGACGCGCGCGTTGCTCGGGCGGTGCGATGTCAGCGACGGCACCCTGGGCGACCGCGACACTCGCACCTGACGCACCGTCGAGCGCCCGACCGACGAAGAGCACCCACAGGGCACCGGCTGCACCGGAGATGAAGCTGCCGACGGCAGTGCCGAGGAGCGACACGATGATGACGGGTTTGCGACCGACCCGGTCGGACACGCGTCCGAGGATCGGCGCGAAGACCATCTGCGCCCCGGAGAAGCAGGCGAAGAGGAGCCCCACCTCGAGACCACCGGCACCGAACCGCTCGGCATAGCGCCCGAGGATCGGTGCCACGATGCCAAAGCCAACGAGGTCCAGTGCCACCGTGGTCCAGATCGTCCAGAAACCCTGCGGCACGGGTGGACGAGCAACGGCCGCCGCGTCGCGGTCAGCCACGTCTGATGCGTGTCCCTTCCTTGGTCGTCTCCACGTTCCAGCCGGCCGCCTGCAACTCGGCGCGGATCTTGTCGGCGGTGGCGAAGTCCCTCGCCGCGCGCGCCGCATCGAGCGCGGCCGCTCTCGCGAGCGTCTCGTCGTCGACATCGTCGCCCTCGACCAGGTCGAGCCCGAGTGCACCGGTCATCTCGAGCACCGCGGCGCGCAGTGCGGCGGTGCGCTCGGCCTCACCGGAATCCGCGGCGGTGTTCGCGGCGCGCACCGTGTCGAACACGAGAGCGATCGAGGCCACCGTGTCCAAGTCGTCGTCCATCGCGGTCCGGAAACGCTCGATGACCCCGGCATCGGAGTTGCCACCAGAATGGGCGCTCGTCCTCGCCGCGAAGGCGTCCAGGGTCGACAATGCGGCCTCGGCCGCCTCGAGATTCTCGGTGCCGACGCGCACGGGTGAGCGGTAGTGGGTCTGGAGGAGCAGCATCCGATAGGCGCGCGCGTCGTAGCGATCGAGGAGATCGAGCAGGTTCGCCACGTTGCCGAGGCTCTTCGACATCTTCTCGCCTTCCTGGTCCACGACCATGCCGTTGTGCATCCAGTGGCGCGCGAAGGTGCGCCCGAGCGCGACGGCCTGGGCCCTCTCGTTCTCATGGTGCGGGAAGCGCAGGTCCGCGCCACCGCAGTGCAGGTCGAATCCGTCATCGAGCAACTCGAGACTCATCACGACGCACTCGCTGTGCCAGCCGGGTCGGCCCTCGCCCCAGGGTGAGGGCCACGATGGCTCGCTCGGCTTCGAGAACTTCCACAACGCGAAGTCGGCGGGGTGCCGCTTGTTGCCGGCCCCGAACACCTCGCGGTCGCCTCCCCCCGAGAGCATGTCGTCGAGGCCCTGGTGCGCGAGCAGGCCGTAGTCACCAACCGCGGCGATGGAGAGATAGACGCCGTCGTCGGTGGCGTAGGCACTCCCCCGCGCCACGAGCTCTGCGATCATCGCCACCATCTGTTCGACGTAGTCGGTCGCATGCGGCACATCGGTCGGCCGCTGCACACCGAGGCGACCCATGGCCTCGAACCAGACGTTCTCGCACTTGTGCGTGATGTCCTGCCAGGGTCGACCCTCGTCGTTGGCGCGGTTGATGATCTTGTCGTCGATGTCGGTGATGTTGGACACGAGGCGCACCTCGAGACCGCACCACTCGAGGTAGCGGCGGAGAACGTCGTAGACGAGCGTGGTGCGACCGTGACCGAGATGCGGCGGGCCATACACCGTGGGACCGCACAGATAGATGCCGACCTTGCCCGGTTCTCTCAGGGCGAGGGGCCTGACCTCCCGGGTCGCGGTGTCGTAGAGGTTCAGCACTCGCCCAAGCCTACGATTCGGGTCCTATGTCCGCGGTCCCCGACAAGCCATCCCTCGACGGCATCGAGGACAGGTGGATCGGTGCGTGGGATGCCGAGGGCATCTACGCCTTCGACCGCGCCGCATCGCGCGACGGTGTCTTTGCGATCGACACACCCCCGCCCACCGTGAGCGGATCGCTGCACATGGGCCATGTGTTCTCCTACACCCACACCGACACCGTCGCGCGCTTCTGGCGCATGCGCGGCAAGGCCGTCTTCTACCCGATGGGTTGGGACGACAACGGCCTGCCCACCGAGAGGCGGGTCCAGAACTTCTTCGGGGTCTCGTGCGACCCGTCCGTCCCCTACGACCCGGCCCTCGTGCCCCCGTTCCGCGGTGATCCGCCGAGGGACCACCGGCCGGTTCCGGTGTCGCGACCGAACTTCATCGAGTTGTGCGAGGAACTCACCCACGAGGACGAGAAGGTCTTCGAGGATCTCTTCCGCCGGCTCGGACTCAGCGTCGACTGGTCGCTCCTCTACGCCACGATCGACGAGCGGTCCCGCCGCGCGAGTCAGCGGGCATTCCTGCGCAACCTCGCGCGTGGTGAGGCATACACCCAGGAGGCACCCACCCTGTGGGACGTCGACTTCCGCACCGCCGTCGCACAAGCCGAACTCGAGGACCGCGAGCGCGAGGGCGCCTACCACACGCTCGCCTTCCACCGCACCGACGGCGCGGGCGATGTCCTCATCGACACGACACGGCCCGAGCTGGTGCCCGCGTGCGTCGCCCTCGTCGCCCACCCCGACGACGACCGCTACGCACCGTTGTTCGGCTCGACGGTGCGCACGCCGTTGTTCGGTGTCGAGGTGCCGATCGTGGCGCACCCACTCGCCCAGATCGACAAGGGGACCGGCATCGCGATGGTCTGCACGTTCGGCGACCTCACCGACGTGCTCTGGTGGCGCGAGTTGGGACTGCCCACGCGGGCGATCATCGCCCGGGACGGCCGCATCCTTGCCGATGCACCCGAGGGAATCAGCGGAGATGCCGCACTCGCGGCATGGGAGCAACTGGCCGGCAAGACCGCCAAACAGGCCCAGACGGCGATCGTGGGGATGCTGCGCGCATCCGGCGAGATGCGCGGTGAACCCCGCAAGATCATGCACCCGGTCAAGTTCTACGAGAAGGGCGACCGACCACTCGAGATCGTCACGAGCCGCCAGTGGTACATCCGCAACGGCGGCCGCGATGCCGACCTGCGCTCGGCACTGCTGGCGCGCGGTGCCTCGCTCGAGTGGCAGCCCGACCACATGCGCCACCGCTACGCGAACTGGGTCGAGGGTCTGAACGGCGACTGGCTGATCAGTCGCCAACGCTGGTTCGGCGTGCCCGTCCCCGTCTGGTACCCCGTGCGGGCCGACGGCGAGATCGACCACGACACCCCGCTCGTGCCCGACGAGTCGCGCCTGCCGGTCGACCCCTCCACCGATTGTCCCGAGGGCTGGAACGAGTCGCAGCGTGGAGTTCCCGGTGGATTCGTCGGCGATCCCGATGTCATGGACACCTGGGCCACCTCCTCGCTCACGCCACAGATCGCCGGCAAGTGGGAGGACGACGCCGATCTCTTCGGCCGCATCTACCCCTTCGACCTTCGGCCCCAGGGCCACGACATCATCCGCACGTGGCTCTTCTCCACGATGGTGCGCTCCAACTTCGAGCACGGCACCGCGCCGTGGCGTGTGGCCGCGTTGTCGGGCTGGATCCTCGACCCGGACCGCAAGAAGATGTCGAAGTCGAAGGGCAACGTGGTGACCCCGATCGATCTGTTCGAGGAATTCGGATCGGACGCGGTGCGCTACTGGGCGGCCGGTGCCCGGCCCGGCGTCGACACCGCGTTCTCGAAGGACCAGATGGCGGTCGGACGCAAGCTCGCCAACAAGTTGCTGAACGCATCGAAGTTCGCGCTCTCGTTCGGCGACGTCGCCGCCGGTGCCGTGCCGATCGAGCCGTTGGATGCCGCGATGCTCCACCGACTCGCCGGAGTCGTCGGGGAGGCCACGGTCGCGTTCGAGAACTTCGACTACGCACGCGCGCTCGAGCGCACCGAGGCATTCTTCTGGTGGTTCTGCGACGACTACCTGGAGCTGGTGAAGGGCCGCGCCTATGCGATCCACGGCGACGAGCGGGCCGTGTCGGCGCGCGCGGCCCTGCGGCGCGCTCTCTCCATCCTGCAGCGACTCTTCGCGCCGCTGATCCCCTTCGTGTCCGAGGAGGTCTGGCGCTGGTGGCAGGAGGGATCGGTGCACCGAGCGACCTGGCCCGTCGCCGATGATGCCACCGCCGGACTCGCTGGTCCCGCCGACGAGGAATTGCTCGGGGCAGTGTCGGCGACCATCGCCGGTATCCGCCGTGCCAAGACCGAGGCCAAGGTCGGCCAGAAGGCCAAGGTCGGCCTCGCCCGCATCACCGCCCCGGGAAGCGCGATCGAGCGGATCGAGACCGCGTGGAGCGACATCGCCGACGCGGGGTCGGTGATCTCCCGCGAGATGGTCGTGGCCGACGGTGAGATCTCGGTCGTTGCCACTGTCGAGCCCACCTGACGGGACCGCTCCCGCACGACGGAGACCACCGCGCACCCGCAACTACCGTGGAGCACGCCCATGGACACCCCCGTTGCGCCCGAACCGAGCCTCCCTGCGTCGGCGGGGTCCGACGGTGCCCGAGCGGCGGGACGGCGACGGTCCGGCCGGGTGCGAGCACTCATGATCTTCAACACCGTGGTCGCCATCATCACGATCGCGGCTGGCTCGGGACTGCTGTACGCGAACTGGAAACTCGGATCGCGCCAGGTGGTCACGATCGACTCAGCGTCGGGTGACGGCAACATCGACCTCCCCGCGGGAGACCTGTCGGCGAAGAACTACCTGATCACCGGATCCGACAACACCGCCTGCATCGACCCCGACTCCCCCTTCGCGGGCGGGTTCGGTGATCGGTCGGCGTTCGGTGAGCGAAGCGACTCGATCATGGTGGTCCGCGTGAGTCCTCGCGACGGGACCGCGGCGATCCTGTCGTTCCCGCGCGACCTGTGGGTGACAGAGGCGGGGTCGACGCGCAAGAACCGGATCAATGCGAACTTCAACAAGAAGGATCCGAACCGCCTCATCCGCACGATCAAACAGAACTTCGGCATCCCGATCGACCACTACGTCAACATCGACTTCTGCACCTTCAAGGACGTGGTCGACGCTGTCGGTGGCGTGCGCGTGCCCTTCCCGTTCAAGGCACGTGACAAGCGCACGGGATTCAAGGTGATGAAGGCCGGCGCCTGCGCGACCCTGAGGGGCGACGAGGCCCTCGCCTACATCCGCTCGCGCAAGTACGACTTCTACGACCCGATGACGGGCAAGTGGACCCGGGACGGGACGTCGGACTGGGGACGCATCAATCGCCAGCAGGACTTCATCAAGCGCATGACCAGGAAGGCACTCGACAGGGCACGCACGAACCCGAAGGTCGCCAGCGAAATCATGAACGCGACCCTCGAGAACGTGATCACCGACGACAGGATCACTCCACTCATGCTCCTGCAGCTCGGCCAGGCGATGAAGAACTACGACGCGGGGACGATGGGGTCCTACACCATGCCCGGGACCGGCCAGATGATCGAGGAGATGGCGGTGATCGTGCCCGAGCTCGAGTCCGAGATCGCCAAGAAGATCATCGCGCTCTACCGCGGCGAGGCGAGTCTTGCCACCCGGGCGTCGACCACCACGACCGTGCCACGCCCCGTGCCGACCGTTCCGACCGAGTCGGCCGCGGGCACCAGTGGCGCGACGCCGGCCTTCATCGGCGCTGCGGCGACGATCCTGGGTGCGCTGGGGTCGCGCACAACGGGAGCGACACCGCCCACCACCTCTCCCGCGACGACCACGACGATTCCCGCGGTCGTGATCGAGCAGAATCCGCGCGGGATCGTTCCCCCGAACGACCCCGCCTGCCCGTACTGACGGACGCTTGCCCCCCGGCCTTCGGGGACGAGCGAGGGCTCAGTTGACCTCGAGTGCCTCGCCGAGAGCCGACGGAATCGACATCGGGCCGTCCACGAGTGCCAACCGGGCGCCGGCACGTGTCGCGAACGCGCGCGCCTCGTCGCAATCGTCGCTCGGTGCCACCACCACGAGTTCCTCGAGACCCGCCGCGGCGGCGATCGGGTCGCCCTCGACCGTCGCACGACAGTCGCTCAACAGCACCGCGATCCGCCGACCCGCGCGCGACCGGGCGAGTTGGGCCTGGGCGGCGACCAGCGCACCGGTCAGGTCGGTGGTGCCGAATCCGCGCAGGGTGAGCACGTCCTCGATCACCCTCTCGGGCGATTTCGGACTGTCCTGGCTCTTCGTGACGATCACGTCCTTGCCGAAGGCGACGACACTCCAGTCCTCCGGTGCGCGACCGGCGATCGCCGCCACGGCCACCGCCGATGTGGCCAGTGGCTCGCCACCCATCGATCCACTGCGGTCGATGAGCAGGCACAGCGCCGTGCCGGGCTTTCGCCACCCTCGCACGCGCAAGCGCTCGGGGTCCGGCGCCAGATTGCGCCGCAACTCGGCCAGCGCGTCCAGACTCGCGTCGATGTCGATGTCACCGGCGTCGGGTCGGTATGCCTGCTCGACCAACTTGCCGACCCCGCGCGGCCGGGTGCGGCCGCGGTTGCCGACATCGAGCATCAGGCGACCGGCCAACTTGCGCGCCAGCTCGCGGAGCACCGGATCGGTGGCGCCGGTGAGGTCGGCGAGAACTCCGAGCATCCCGTCGGGGTTCTCGCGCATCGACTCCTCGACTGCGGCCTCGTCGAGCTCTCCCACCTCGGGCGAGATGTTCTCGAAGTTCTCGTGACGGGACAGGTCGCGGCGCGACGTGGTGCGCTTTCCGGCCTCGGCAACGGCGTGGTCGGCCTCGGCGCCCTCCTTCGTCAGCGGGAGGTGGTGCCCCGCGTCGGGGCTCCACCTTTTCCCGCGCCGTCACCCCCGGCGGTGCGGCCGTACACGTCCTGCCAGATCTCGCTGATGATCTCCTCGGCACCGCGCACGCTCCCCTCGCGCACCCGCACCCGACCAGACAGCGCCACCAGTGCGGCGTCCAGCCCGGTGCTCGGATCGGCGGGGGTGACCGCGCGGAGCTGCGCGAGGGATGCCACGACCTTCGCGAAATCCACGGCACCGCGCACGGAGGCTCCGACGCGCAGGTCGGGGTGGTTGCGGGTGCGCCGCACCATCTCGACGGCGCGTTCGATGAACCCGGGCTCGAGACCGCAGTCCCCTGCCTCGCGCACCACGATCTCGGCCTCCTCCTCGGCGGGCTGGTAACCCATCGAGACCCGGCACACGCGGTCGTACACCGCGCCGGAGATGCGGGCGGTGCCGACGGCGTCGAACGGGTTCATCGCGGCCACGAGCCGAAACCCGGGATCGGCCGCGACCGCCCCGAGTCGCGGCACGTGCAGCTCCCCCTCGCTCATCACGGTGATGAGCACGTTCAGCGTCTCCTCCGGGATTCGGTTGATCTCCTCCACGTACAACAGGCGGCCCTCGCGCATCGCGGTGACGAGCGGGCCGTCCACGAACACGCTCGGGTCGTACCCGTCGACGAGCACTCGAGCGGGATCGAAGTGCCCCACGAGTCGTGCCGGCGTGAGCTCGGCGTTGCCCTCGACGAACTCGAAGCCGATGCCGAGCCCGCGCGCCACCGCGCGCAGCAGCGTCGACTTGCCGGTGCCGGGCGGGCCCTCCAGCAGAACGTGGCGATCCGCCGCCAGGGCGGCCAGGACCAGTTCCATCTCGCGCCGCCGACCCACCACGTCGTCGGCGAGCGAGGCCCGGAGTGCCGAGACGTCGGTCATCGTGCCCGTGCCTCGGTCAGTCGTAGACGATGACACCGCGGATGTTCGTGCCGTCGCGCATCGCCTGGTAGCCCTCGTTGATCTGGTCGAGGCTGTAGCGGCGCGTGATCAACTCGTCGAGCTTCAGATCACCCACGCGGTACATGTCCAGCAGCCTCGGAATGTCGGCACGGGGGTTCAGGCTGCCAAAGATCGTGCCCTTGACCTCCTTGTTCCACATCGCCAACTGGAACAGGTTGATGCTCGCCTCGGTGCTCGTCATCGGTGAGATGGCCGTCACCACGCAGGTGCCGCCCTTGCCGACCAGCGACATGCCCTCGGCCATCATCTCGCCGTGGAGCACGCCCGGGGTCATGATCACCCGATCGGCCATCTGGCCCCAGGTCAGCTCCATCACCGCCGGGATCGCCTCGGCCATCGAGGCATAGGTGTGGGTCGCCCCGAGTTCCATCGCCTTCTCGCGCTTGAACTCGACCGGGTCGACCGCGATCACGCGCTTGGCACCTGCCATGCGCGCGCCCTGCACCGCGTTGATGCCGATGCCCCCGATTCCCACGACCACCACCGTGTCGCCGGGCTGGGTGTCGGCGCGGTTCGTCGCCGAGCCCCACCCGGTCGCCACCCCGCACGACACGAGCGCCACGCACTCGAGCGGGAGGTCCTTCTCGACCTTGATCAACGAGGCCTCGGCCACGGTGGCGTACTCGGAGAACGTCCCGAGCTTTGCCATCATCTTGACCGCGCGGCCGTCCTGCACGTGGTGGCGGTGCGTGCCGTCGGTGATCATGCCCCCGGTCAGGGTGCCCGCACCGAGGTCGCACAGGTTCTGACGACCGGTCGAGCAGTAGCGGCACCGTCCGCACGACGGCACGAACGATGCCGAGACGTGATCACCGGGCTGCACCGAGGTGACACCGGGGCCGACCTCCATCACGACACCGGCACCCTCGTGGCCACCGATGAACGGGAAGAAGTCGTCGACACCCATCATCGCGAGTAGTTCCTGTGGCGGCACCATGTCACCGGTGACGAAGTGCTCGTCGGAGTGGCACATCCCCGCGACCTTCCACTGCACGAGGACCTCGCCGGTCTTTGGTGGGTCGACCTCGATCCCCTCGACCTTCCAGTCCTGGTTCATCCCGTAGAGGACTGCAGCACGGCTCTTCATGATTCTTCTCCCCGATGGTGTGTGTGTCGCGGATCAGTCGTAGACGAGCACGCCGCGGATGTTCCTACCGTCGCGCATGTCCTGGTATCCGTCGTTGATGCCCTCGAGCGGGTAGGTCCGGGTGACGAGTCCGTCGAGGTCGAGCCTGCCCTCACGGTACAGACCGAGGAGCTTGGGGATGTCGGCGCGCGGGTTGCCCGAGCCGAACAGCGATCCCACCAACTGCTTCTCCATCAGCGTGAGGTCGAGCAGGCTCATGTTCGCACCACCCATCTCCAAGGCCGGGTGGATGTTGGTGACCACGACGCGGCCGCGCTTGGCGGTGACCGCCATCGCCTGGCCGATCACCTGCCCGTCACCCACGCCCATCGTCATGATGACCTTGTTCGCCATCTGGCCCCAGGTGATGTCCTGGATCAGCGGCAGGGCCTCCTCGAGCGACGCGGCGGTGTGCGTCGCGCCGAACTCCATCGCCTTCTCGCGCTTGAACTCGACCGGGTCGATCGCGATGATGCGCTTGGCTCCGGCGAGCTTGGCGCCCTGGATCGCGTTCGCGCCGATGCCACCGACGCCGACAACCGCCACCGTGTCGCCGGGTGCGACGTCGGCGGCATAGACGGCAGAGCCCCAACCGGTCACCACGCCGCACCCGAGGAGGCACGCCTTGTCGAGCGGCACGTCCTTCTCGATCTTGATGCACGACGCTTCGTGCACGACGGTGTGGTGTGCGAACGTGCCGAGCAGGCACATCAGGCCGAGATCCTTCTCGCCCACGTGGTGGCGCGAGGTGCCGTCCGCGATCTGGCGCCCGATGCCCATGAGCGCCCCGAGATCGCACAGGTTCTGGTGACCCGTCGAGCACGAGGGACAGCGACCGCACGACGGAATGAAGCCGAACACGACGTGGTCGCCCGGGGCGAGCCACGAGACGCCCTCGCCGACCTGCTCGACGACTCCGGCACCCTCGTGACCACCGATGATCGGGAGACCGAAGGGCAGATCACCGGTGACGAGATGCTCGTCGGAATGGCACATGCCCGATGCGGCGATGCGCACGAGCACCTCGCTGGGACCCGGCGGGTCGAGATCGATCTCCTCGATGGTCCACGGGGCGTTCAGTTCCCACAGGACGGCGGCTTTCGTCTTCATGGACGACCCCCTTCACGGACGGCACCAGATGGTGCGTCCCGAACACTACCCAGCACCGGGGCGTGTGCTGAAAGGCGGGGGGCCGGATGAGTACGATCAGAACCCATGGAGAACGACACCGTTTTGACGGAACCGGACGCGACCGCCTCGGAGCCACAGGTCGACCAAGAACCGTCGGCTGAAGGGGCACTGCTGGTCGAGCAGGAGCTGCTCGTCGAGGAGATCTCGATCGACGGCATGTGCGGCGTCTACTGAGACACGCCCCGCTTCAGTGACGCTCACGCTCGACACGGCCTGCGAACTCGATCCACGGGTCTCGCTGCGACCCGAACCCTTCGGCGCCCTCGCCTACCACTACGGCAACCGGCGGCTCGTCTTCCTGCGCCACCCCGACATCGTCGCCGTGGTCCGCGATCTGGCCGACCACGGCAGCGTTCGTGATGCGCTCGTGGCCCGTGGGGTCGCCACGGAGCGCTGGCCCGGGTTCGTGAGCGCGCTCGAGTCGCTCCGCAACTCAGAGATCGTCCGTGTCCGCTGAGACGCTCGTGGAGCAGTTGAAGGGTGGCCTCGACGCCCCGATCTGCCTCACCTGGGAACTCACGTACGCGTGCAACCTCGAGTGCATCCACTGTCTGTCCTCGAGCGGGCGCAGGGATCCGCGCGAACTCGACACCCCGCAGGCCAAGGCGGTCATCGACGAGTTGAGACGTTTGCAGGTGTTCTACGTGAACATCGGCGGCGGCGAGCCGATGGTGCGCCGCGACTTCTTCGAGATCGTCTCGCACGCCGTCGACAACGGCGTCGGGGTGAAGTTCTCGACGAACGGCGCCTTCATCGACACCGACGCCGCACGCCGTCTCGCCGCGATGGACTACCTCGACATCCAGATCTCGATCGACGGCGCGGACGAGCCCACGAACGACGCCGTTCGCGGAGCGGGGAGTTTCGCCACCGCGCGCCGCGCGATGGACAACCTCGCCGCGTCGGGATTCGGCCCGTTCAAGATCTCGGTGGTGGTGACGCGCCACAACGTCGCACAACTCGACGCGTTCAAGGCGCTCGCCGACTCATATGGCGCCCAACTGCGCATCACGCGCCTGCGCCCCGCGGGACGCGGGGCCGACACGTGGCACCAGCTCCACCCCACCAACGTTCAGCAGCGCGAGATCCACCGCTGGCTCCTCGCCCACGGGGAGAACGTGCTGACCGGGGATTCGTTCTTCCACCTCAACGCGTTCGGTGAGTCCCTGCCCGGGCTCAACATGTGCGGCGCCGGGCGCGTGGTGTGCCTCATCGACCCGGTCGGCGACGTCTATGCGTGCCCGTTCGTGATCCACTCGGACTTCCGTGCCGGCAACGTCCTGGACGCGGGCGGCTTCACCCGCGTGTGGCGCGAGTCGGACCTGTTCCGCGAGTTGCGCGAACCCCAGGGTGCCGGTGCCTGTGCATCGTGCGGCGCGTGGGACGCGTGCCAGGGCGGCTGCATGGCGGCCAAGTTCTTCACCGGTCTGCCCCTCGACGGACCGGACCCCGAGTGCGTCGGCGGGGACGGTGAGCGTGCTCTCGCCTCGGTGCCGGTCGCTCTCGCGCCCCGCCCCTGGCCCGACCACTCCAAGCCGGCGCGCACGCGCATCCCGGTGGCCGGACAGTGAACATCGTCATCGCCATCGTCGGGGTCGTGGTGTCGTACCTGCTCGGCACGGTGCCGAGCGCGATCATGGTGGCGCGATCAAAGGGCGTCGACATCACCACATTCGGATCCGGGAACCCGGGAGCCTCGAACGTCGGGCGGGCCCTCGGCACGAAGTGGTTCATCGTGGTGTTCCTGCTCGATGCCGCCAAGGGCGCGGTCCCGGTGTTCATCTCGGCGGTCGCCCTCGACAACCGGCCCATGGCCTACGTGTGCGGTGCCGCGGCGATCCTCGGCCACGTCTTCCCCGTGACGCGGCGGTTCCACGGTGGCAAGGGAATCGCCACCGGTGGCGGTGTGCTCCTGCCCCTCCATCCGCCGGTGATGATCGGTGCGGTCGTGTTCTGGCTCCTCGCGGCGAAGGTCTCCAAGAAGGCCTCGCTCGCCTCGATCGGGGTCGTGCCGCTCGTGATGGTCGCCCTCGCGGTGAAGGGCACCGCCGCATGGGAACTCCTGTCGCTCGTCGGGCTCGGTGTGCTGATCGAGATCCGTCACCTTCCGAATCTCAAGCGTCTCTTCTCCGGCACCGAGCACGACGTCTCCCACGGTTCCTGAGCCGTGGCTCCGCCCGTGCGCCGTGGCCGCCGCACCGTGCCGGCTCGGATCGTGCCGGGATCACAGATCGTGGTGGTGCCGATCGGGTCGTGGGAACAGCACGGCACCCACCTGCCCCCCGACACCGACTCGCTGATCGTCGAGTCGCTCGTCGATGCGGCGATCGAGCGACTCGACGCTGACGACTTCCTCGTCGCTCCCACCGTCGCGATCTCGGCCAGTGACGAGCATGCCGGGTTCCCGGGTCTGCTCAGTGCCGGCACCGACGCCACCGCCGGAATGCTCGTCTCGATCGCGCGGTCGGCATCGACGTGGGCGCGGGGGACGGTTCTCGTGAGCGGTCACGGGGGGAACAGCGACGCACTGTCGCAGGCACGTGCGCGCCTCGACGGGGAGAACGTGGCGCACACGATGTGGTGGCCGCGCACCGTCCCGGGCCGCGAGGACGATCTCCATGCGGGCTGGGTCGAGACCTCGGTCATGCTGCACATCGCGCCCGACCTCGTGGACCTCCGGCGCGCCGACGCGGGTGCATCCGGTGATGCGGCCGAGTTGGTGGCGCGCATGCGCGATGGCGGTGTCGCTGCCGTGTCGGCCAACGGCGTCATCGGCGACCCGCGGGGCGCCACGCCAGCCGACGGCCGTGCCATCCACGCACGATGGGTCGATGGACTGGTGGCCTGTCTCGACGAGGCGTGCCGGCGCTGGCCGCCGCGATGACGACTTTCGCGATCGACGCCGAGTGGCTGCGCAGTGCCACCGTGCCGCGGGGCGTGCTCGCGGGGTCTCCGCCGGTGTGGTTCACCGTCACCGAGGCCGGCGCTGCGGTCCTCGATGCACTCGAGACCGGTGCGCCACTTCCGCACGGTCATGAACAACTCACGGACAGACTGCTCGCGCGCGGTGCGATCCATCCGGTTCCCGGCGCACCCGTCGATGTCGCTCTGCTCACCATCGTCATCCCGGCCCGCGTCGACGCGGAGGGCGCGACCACCCTGGCCGCCCTCGTGGCGCGACTGGTGAGCGACCCGGAGAGCCCGCGAGTCATCGTCGTCGACGATTCCTCCGATCCGCCACTTCGCATTCCCGGGGCAGAGGTCGTGCCCCACGACGGACCGCACGGGCCCGGTCCCGCGCGCAACACCGGACTCGCACGTGTGACGACACAGTTCGTGGCCTTCGTCGACGCCGATGCGACCATCGATGCGGCCGCCCTGTGCCGGCTCGCGTCGTTGATCGACCATGAGCACACCGCGCTGGTGGCTCCACGGGTGGCCAGTGCGCGGACGGGCCGGAACGGTGAGTACGAGACGGCGCTCTCACCGCTCGATCTCGGGCCGGTGCGCGCGATGGTGAGACCGACGGCGCGCATCTCCTATGTCCCGGCTGCGGTGTTGGTGGCCTCCACCCGGGCAGTGCGCGACCTCGGCGGGTTCGACGGGGACCTCCGCTGGGGCGAGGATGTCGACCTGGTCTGGAGGGCGATCGAGGCGGGTGCCGGGTGCCGCTACGAGCCCGGTGTCCGCGCCGAGCACGCTCCTCGAGCGACCGTGGGGGCATTGTGCGCCCAACGATTCCGTTACGGCACGAGCGCTGCACCACTGGCCCGGCGCCACGGCACGACCCTGGCCCCGTGGCGCGGGAGCCTGCCGGTGCTCCTGATCGCCGTGTCGTGGCTCACGATGTGGTGGCAGATCGCCATCCCCCTCACGGCCGTGGTGTGGGCCTGGTTCGTGATCGGTCTCGGCCGCACCGGCCTGGCCTTCGGCGCCCGGATCCGTGTCGCGTCCCGGGCGCTGACGCGCAGCGCCGGCCAGACCGCGTACGCGATCAGGCGCGCATGGTGGCCGGTGCTCGGACTTGCCGCGGTGGTGTCGGTGCGCGCCTCGATCGCCCTGGCGTTGTCGTTCGGCGTGCCGATCGTGACGGGACTCGCGCGCAACCGCCCGCGGAGAATCCCGCGCTGGATCGCACTCAGGATCCTCGACGATCTCGCCTATGGAGCCGGTCTGTGGTGGGGAGCGATCGTGGGTCGCGAGGCGCGGTGCCTCGTGCCGGCCGTCAGCGTGGGGCCGGTGCGCGTCGGCTGAGGTCGTTGCACGCCTCGCACACCGACTCGGGAATGATGCCGGTCCTCATCAACTTGCCGAAGATCCAACAGCCCAGGCAGAAGCCGACGAAGGCCTCGAGTCCCGCGCCGACGACGAGCATCGCGATGACGACGCGACTCGCACCGTCTGCACCCAGCAGGAACAACACCGATGCGGTGATCGTCAACGCAGCACCGATGCCCTGGGCGAAACGCTTCGGCGGTCCCGGGCAGAACCTGTGCTCGAACGACAGACGCGGGGTGATCACCTGGGTGGCGAGACGACCGAGCGGCGAGAGGAACGGCCCGGTGAGGACCCTGGCGATGAAGCCGTACGTGAGGGGAATGAGCACCCATCCCCATCCGGTGGCGCCGTAGAGCACTCCCATCACCACCACGCCCGTCGCCACGATGCGCGCCGATGTCTCATTGACCGGATTCGGGAAATCCAGGACTCGTGCCATGCGCGGGAGGTTAGGCCCGAAAAACCGTCCGGCCAACAAGGGAATTGACCCCCTAGTACCGTTTGATCGGTGACCATCCAATTGACAGTCCATGAGGCTCGTTGGCTGGCCCATGTGCAGTCGGTGGCACGGTCCACCCCGGGACTCGTCCCGGTGGTCAAGGGCAATGCATACGGATTCCGGCGCTGGAACCTGATGCCCCTCGCTGGTCAGTTGTCCCGTGAGATCGCCGTCGGGACCGTCTTCGAGGTGCGCGACATCCCCGCTGGTGCAACCCCGATCGTGCTCACCCCGACCCTCATGCCGCCACCGCGCAGTGTCCCGCTCGACACGGTGCTCACGGTCTCGAACATCGAGCATGTGCGCACTCTCGCGACGAACGGCTGGGGTGGATCGGTCATCGTGAAATTGCGCTCGTCGACGATGCGCTACGGAATCGGACAGGACGGCCTCGACGGACTCCTGCGTGCGCTCGACGATGCACGGCTGACCGTGCGCGGCTGGTCGGTGCATCCACCGCTCGAGGGCGACATGGCACTGCACCTGCGCGACATCACCGAGTGGCTGGATCGGATCGATCCGACGCTGCCCGTCTACGTGAGCCATCTCGACGACGACGCGTACGCAAAGTTGCGCCGCGACAACCCCGGGAACGACTTCCGGATGCGCCTCGGCACCCGCCTGTGGCTCGGGGACAAATCGATAATGAAGCTCGGTGCCGACGTGGTCGACCGCCTCCCGGTGGAGGCCGGGAGCAAGGCCGGGTACCGGCTCGTTCCCGTGTCGGGACCGGGGGAAATCGTGATGGTGGGCTGCGGAACCGCCCACGGCGTCGGCCTCCTGCCCGACGGACGCAGCCCGTTCCACTACCGCGAGCAGCGGCTGAACTTGCTCGAGCCCCCGCACATGCACACCTCGATGCTCTATGTCGCCCGCGGGAGGCCGACGCCCGAGATCGGCGAGTGGATCGACGTGCAGCAACCCCTCACCCGCGTGCAGGTGGATCTGTTGCAGTGGGTGAAGTGAGCGCACCCCTCACGGTGTCGCGGTATTCACCATCCGGTTGAGACCGCGCCACCCGACGGCGGCGGCGCCCACGAGCGGACCCACCTCGCCGAGACGCGCCGGCACGATGCGTGCATTGCGTGCGAACTCGATGCCGCAGAGTTCGTCCAGTGCCTTTTGTGCGGCGTTGAAGAACGTCGCACCGAAGCCGAGCGCGACACTCCCCCCGACGCACGCGAGGCGCAGGTCGAGCAGGTTGCACACCGAGGCCACCGCGCGTCCGACGAGACGACCGGTGCGCACCATGATCTCGTAGGTCGGTTGGGTGGGCGGCCGTCCCGTGATCGCCTCGATCGCCGGACCGGATGCCTCGGCCTCCAGGCAACCCCTCCCTCCACACAGACACCGTCGTCCGTTCGGCTCGACCACGACGTGCCCGATGTGGCCCGCGTTGCCCGTGGCCCCGTCCAGCAACTGCCCGTTCAGAACGATGCCGCCACCGACCCCCGTCGAGACGACCATCGCCAGGAAGTTGTCCACTCCCTTGGCGGCCCCGACCCACCCCTCGGCGAGGGCCAGGGCCTTTCCGTCGCCCTCCCCGAAGACCGGCAGGCCGGTCACGGCGACCAACCGGTCCCGGAGGGGAAAGCCCCTCCACTGGAGGATGTTCAGGGGCGAGATCGACTCGACGTTCGGGGTGATCGGCCCCGCCGACCCGACCCCCACGACCGAGGGCACGGCCCCGTGATGGTGGCGTGCGCGCTCCATGGTGGCCTCGACGATCCCGGCGAGGTCCTCCCACAGCTCGTCGCTGGTGGCGCCGTGGTTGACGCGCACCTGGTCGCGCTCGACGAGTTCACCGGCACGGTTCACGAGACCGACTGCGAACTTCGTGCCACCGATGTCGATTGCGAGTGTCAGTTCAGGGGCCGTCATGGTGTCCGGTCGTCGTCGTGGCTGGGTTGTTGCGACTCCCGGGATGGCTCATCCTATGGACAGGATCACCGGGGGCCGGGATCACCTTAGATTTGGTGCGTGACGACGGATTGGAATCCCCTGTTGCGCGCCGAGTTCGGCGAGCCGTACTGGGCCGAACTCCAGCACTTCGTCACCTCCGAGCGCGCGCAGCACACCGTCTATCCGCCCGTTCCCGAGGTGTTCGCTGCGCTGCACACCACGGCGCACGCGGATGTCCGTGTGGTGATCCTGGGACAAGATCCCTATCACGGTCCCGGTCAGGCACATGGATTGTGTTTCTCGGTGCGCGCCGGCGTGGCGGTGCCACCGTCGTTGCGCAACATCTTCACCGAGTTGCGCGACGACCTCGGGCACGCACCGGCAGCCGGGATCGGAACCGGTGTCGTGACCGAAACCTCGGGTGATCTCACCTCGTGGGCACGACAAGGGGTGCTGCTGCTCAACACGACACTCACGGTGCGCGCCGGTCAGGCGGGCTCGCACCAGGGCAAGGGGTGGGAGACCTTCACCGACCGGGTCATCGGCGTCGTCGCCGCCAAGGAGGAACCGGTCGTGTTCGTCCTCTGGGGGGCCCATGCCCGGAAGAAGAAGGCCCTCATCGGCGCCGGCCACACGGTGGTCGAGGGACCCCACCCCTCACCGCTGTCGGCCCACACCGGCTTCTTCGGCAGCAGACCCTTCTCCCGCATCAACGAGGCCCTCGTCGCTGCCGGTCGCGGCGAGATCGACTGGCGCATCACCGGCCCCTGACTCCGCCCGGGGCGCGGGATCCCCACTCCGCACCGCCTCCGGGATCCGGCGCCAGCCTCAGACCACGGTGGGAATCTGCTGGGTGATGCAGTGGATGCCCCCGCCACCGAGGGCGAGCGTCGCACCCACGTCGAGACCGATCACCTCGCGACGCGGGAACTGCTCACCGATGAGTGCGAGCATCTCGTCATCGGCCCCGTGGCCGCACACCGGCACCAGCACGAAACCGTTTCCGACGTAGAAGTTGAGGTACGGAACGACGCGACGCCCGAGCGGTGTGTCGACGAACGGGAGCACAGGCACCACATCCACCGAGAACGGCGAACCCTCGGCGGACACCGCAGCGCGCGCCACCTGCTCGTTGACGCGCATCCGGACATGGTCGTCCTCGGCCGGGTCGTCGCATCCCTGCAGGAGCAGCGAGTACGGCGCGGTGAAGGCCGCCACGTTGTCGACGTGGCCGTCGGTGTCGTGGTCGAGCACGAGTCCGTGCGGCAGCCACAGCACGGCATCAACGCCGAGCTCGCGTGCGAGCGTGATCTCGATGTCGACCATCGACATCGCGGGATTGCGCGTGGGATGCAGGAGGCACTGCATCGTGGTGGCGAGGTTCCCCGCACCATCGACCGTGACCGACCCGCCCTCGAGCACCATGTCGACGCGCCTGGCCTCGTGCCCGAGGCGCGGGGCGAGCAACCCCGTCACGCGCGACGCGAGTGCCGCGTCGTCGTCGTGCGGGACGAACTTGCCACCCCATCCGTTGAAGACGAAGTCGAGGGCGATCCGCCGTCCCCCGGCGCCCACCCAGATCGGACCGGTGTCGCGCGCCCACGAGTCGTCGATCGGGATCTCGACCACCTCGACACCGGCGGGACACGCGGCGCGCGCCCTCTCGGCCGCGTCGGGACATGCGATCATGATGACGGGCTCGAACCGCGCGATCGCTGATGCGACGTCGGCGTGCGCGCGCTCGGCGGCCGCGACATCGCCGGCCCAGATCTCCTCGCGGGTGGGCCAGCACATGACGGTGGCCTCGTGCGGCGCGAACTCGGCCGGCATCACCTGCCGGGGTGGGCCACCGGCGGGCTCGAAGACACTCATTCGGGGGGTCGACCGGGTTCGCCGTCGAGGGTGAGCAGCGGTCCGTAGAGATCGGGGCGGCGGTCGCGGAACAAGCCCCACGATGCGCGGGTGCGCGCGAGCGAACCGCGGTCGAACTCGGCGGTGAGCACCTCTTCTGTTCCGCGCCCGCCGTCGGAGACGATGGCACCGGTGTTGTCGGAGATGAAGGAACACCCGTAGAACTCGATCGAGGTGGTGCGGCCGGTCTCGTGGCCGACCCTGTTTGCCGCCACCAGCGGGACCAGGTTCGCGGCCGCGTGCCCCTGCATCGCGCGCCGCCAGTGCCCGCTCGAGTCCCACGAGGGATCGGGGGGCTCGCTGCCGATCGCGGTGGGATAGAGGATGCACTCGGCTCCGCGCAGTGCCATCACGCGCGCCGCCTCCGGGAACCACTGATCCCAGCAGATTCCGACGCCCACGCGACCGTGGCGAGTGTCCCAGACGCAAAACCCCGTGTCGCCCGGGCTGAACCAGTACTTCTCGGTGTAGCCGGGGCCGTCGGGGATGTGGCTCTTGCGGTAGGTGCCCATGACCGAGCCGTCGGCGTCCACCATCACCACGGTGTTGAAGAAGGCGTTGCCCGCGCGCTCAAAGACGCTGAGGGGCAGCACGACCCCCAGTTCGGCCGCGAGCGAGCAGAAGAAGGGAATGGACGGATTCTCCGCGATCGTCGAGGCCCGCTCGAGATGCTCCGGAACCTGGTCCTTGCAGAAGTACGGCCCCTCGAAGAGCTCGGGAATGAGCACGATTCGCGCACCGCGTGCGGCCGCCTCGCGCACCATCTCGGCGGCTCTGGCACAGTTCGCCTCGCGCGAGTCGCCCATCGACATCTGCACCGCACCCAGCGCCAGCGTCGTTGCTCCGTTCGTCACGCCTCCACTCTAAGGGAGGTGCTGTGGGGCACTTTCCCCATGGCGATCGCATGCGTCAATCGGAGAAGTCCCGGCAGACCGATCTCAAGAGTTCCACCGCGCCACCATCTTGCGCATCGCGCGCACCTGGCTGCTGCGCACCATGTCCCAGAGGGTGTCGCCCGGCCCGATCACGCCCGATGCCTCGGTGTCGGCCCACTCCAGCATCGACGGTCTCGCCCTCGTGGAGTTGATGGATCCCACCATCGTGTCCCTCGACTGGCGCTGGATGCCACTGCGGTGAGCGGCGCCCGGGCGTCGTAATCTCGACAGATGCTCACCGAACTCGCAGCCCAGGTCCGCGCAGGCTCGATCGACCCGGTCGATCTCGTCGAGGAATCGCTCGACAGGATCGGGGCCGCCGTCGGGCTCAACGCGGTCGTTGCGGTCCACGCCGACGAGGCCCGTGCGACTGCGCGCTCGCACGACCGCCGTGGCGCACTCGCTGGTCTTCCCTTCCTCGTCAAGGACATGGCGCGCGTGGCTGGTCACGTGACCACGCTGGGGTCGCGCCTGTACGAGCACGGCCCCGCCGACCAGGTCGACGATGTGCTGGTCGCGCGTCTGCGCGGGGCGGGCGCGATCCTGATCGGGCGCACCAACAGCCCCGAGTTCGGCGCCACCGCCTTCACCTCCAACGATGTCTTCGGTGCCACCCGCAACCCGTGGAACACCGCCATGTCCCCCGGGGGATCGAGCGGCGGGTCGACCGCCGCGCTCGCCGCGGGGCTGGCCCCCATCGCGACCACGAGCGACGGTGGCGGCAGCGTGCGCGCTCCCGCGGCCCTGTCGGGACTGGTTGGCTACAAGCCCACGATGGGCGCGATCGGTCGCAACATCCTCCCGAGATGGATCGGATTCTCGACCCAAGGCACCACCGGGGCGAGCGTGGCCGATGTCGTCACCGAGTCGTCGGTGACCATCGGTGAGACGCGCGGCGATTGGCTCAGCGTGCCGCGCGCGGGTCTGCGCCTTGCGCCCGAGATGCCGAGTCGGGTCCTCGCGTGCCGCACGTTCCGCACCGACGTGGACCCCGACATCGAGGCGAACTTCGAGCGCACACTGGCTGCCCTCGCGGCCGACGGCGTGCGCATCGAGCGCATCGACCCACCGAGTGACAACGAGACGATGCGGGCGTGGTTTGTGATCGCGACGGCCGAACTGCGCCAGAGCCTCCTCCACGAGGAGCACAGATGGGACCAGATGACCGACTACGTGCAGAACCAGTTGCACTTCGCCGCCACCGTGACGATCGAGGCCTACATCGCGGCCCAGCGCAAGCGGCACGAGGTGAGCGCCCGCTTCGACGACCTGCTCGGTGGTGACGCGGTGATCGTGGTGCCGACGGCGAACGCGCGTGCGTGGCCCGCCGAGGGCCCGCTGCCCCAGCGCGCGGGTTCGACCGACGACTCGATGGCCGCGCTCAACACGCCGGACAGCAACTTCACGGGTCATCCCGCGGTCAGCGTGCCGATGGGACTCGATGACAACGGAGTTCCCTGCGGTTTCCAGATCGTGGCACCGCGGTTCGCCGACGGGCTCGCCCTCGGGCTGGCCGCACGGATCGAGGCGATCCAGCCCTGGCCGCTGACGGCGCCGGGCTACGAGTCGTTCTCGCTCTGAGTCGTCGCCACGCGTCGGTGACGCACCGGCGACGGGTCACTCCCACACGGGAACGAGTGCCACCTTGCCCGCGACCTTTCGGTTCTTCAGATCGTTCATCGCCTCGACGGCCCGCGACATCGGATAGATCCGCGGCTCCACCGGGTTGAGTCGACCCTCGCCGATCGCCCCCAGCACCTCGCGGATCATCCGCGCGTTCCCCTCGGGGTTCCTCCCCACCCAGTAGCCCCAGTCGACCCCGACCACCGACCGGTTCTGGAGCAGCACGAAATTGGCGGGCAGGCGCGGGATGCCCCCGACGAAGCCGATGACCATGAAGATGCCCCCCGGTGCGAGCGCGCGCAGACTCGGCTCTGCGAGATCACCGCCCACCGGGTCGTAGACGACATCGACCCCACCACCGGAGAGTTCGCGGGTGCGCACCTTGACGTCCTCGGTGAGGACATCGATCGTGGCGAAGGCTCCGCGGTCGAGCGCGAGACGGCGTTTGTCCTCGCTCGAGGCCGCCGCGATCACACGCATCCCGAGTGCCACCCCCACGTCGACGGCGGCGAGACCGATGCCGCCCCCCGCACCGAGCACGAGCATCGTCATCCCCTCGCGCACCTCCATGCGCTCGGTGAAGGCGAACCAGGCCGTCAGGTAGCTCTGCATGAAGGTGGCACCCTGCCCGTCGGTGAGCGAATCGGGGATCGGGAGGGCACGCGCGGCCGCCACGACGGCCTCGGAGGAGAACCCGCCCGAGCCGACCGGTGCGAACACCCGTTGGCCGACCGAGAGCGTCGTGACATCGTCTGCAGCCTCGGTCACGCGACCGACCACCTCGGACCCCGGGTGGTACGGCACCGGCGGCTTGACCTGGTACTTGCCCTCGATGAAGAGAGAGTCGACGTAGTTGAGCCCGCAGGCCAGGATCTCGATCCGGACCTGTCCGGGCCGCAGTGGTTGCGAGTCGACCTCGATCATCTCGAGGTTCTCGATCGGTCCGAGTGCGGTGACACGCATCGTTTTCACCGGCGTGACGGTACCAGCGCACCAAATCCCCGATCAGCCCGCGGGCGAGGGGCCGGGCGTTATGGTCGCCCCCATGCGACGGCTCGTCTCCGCCGTGGTGCGCTCCCCGATCCGGTTCGCCGGCGTCACGTACCTGCTCCTTCGTTGGGCCCAGGTCGCCGGGGTGGAGCCTGCACGGTTCCCCGATTCGACCGGGTGGACCACGCTCGATCTCTGGGGATCGAACGACCGGTTCTGGCCCGTTCCCCTGGTGCTGGGTCTGGCCGGCAGCGACACCGTCCGGGTTCTGGTCCACGTGGTGATCGGCGCCGCCGGATGGTCGTGGCTCGCGGCGTCGGTGTCGGCGATGACCAAGTGGCCCCGCACCGCGATGCTGGCGGTGTTCGCCGTCGGACTCGCGCCACAAGTGACCAGATGGGACCTCGCGATTCTCGGTGAATCGTTGTCGATCACGGCACTGGTCGCGCTGGTCGCTGCGTCCGTTCGTCTCGCCCGCGGCGCCAGCGGACCGCTGCCCTGGTTCGCCTCGTTGGTGGTGTTCGGCCTCATGCGACCCACGCACCTGGTGGTTCTCGCCCCGGTCGCGGCATGGTTCACCGTCTCGGCGGTCAGGTCGCGCGGGGCGCGCCGCGCCCTGCCCGCGTTGCTGCTCGTCGCGGCGACGATCTGGGGTGTCGCGCTGGTGCGCGGCAACGACGCGACATCGAGGTTGAACATCTACACCGTGATCGCCAACGACGTGATCGTCGACGATGCACGGTTCGCGTGGTGGGTCGAGCGCGGCATGCCGGCACCCGATGGCCTGCGCGATGCCGCGGGGTACGACTTTGCCGGGGATCTTCCACCCGACCTCGCTGCGATCGTGGCCCTGCCAGCGGGGCAACAGCCGCCCGCGGTGGTCAGGGCCGGTGGAACAGAACTCGCCGAGTGGGTGCGCGACAACGGAACGGTGGTGCAGGCCCGATGGGTGCTCTCACACCCCCGGGATGCGTGGCGAAGTGTCTCGTCGCGCGCGCACCAGGTGCTCAGTCCGCCCAATGACGACTTCCTCCCGCTCGATGTGCGCGGGTTGCCGGTGCGCGCGGTGTTCGCGGACTGGCGCGTGTGGGTCGCGGCCTGGCTCGCCGGTTCGCTCGCGGCGTTCGTGCGCGGCGCCAGGCGTCGCGAGGGACGAATGCTCGTGCTCTCCGGACTCGCGCTCGTGGCGTTGCTGGTGGTGACGATGAATTTCTCCGGGATCGAGCACCAGCGTCACGGGGCCGCGGTGGCGGTGGGACTTCGGGTGCTCGGCCTGGTGGGGCTCGCGGCGGTCGTGCCCGGTGGGCGCCTCAGCGCAGACGCCGGAGACGCCGGCGAACCCGGCGCTCGAAAGCGGCGCGGCGCCTCTCCGAGGCCCGGTCGAGGCCGTACATCGCGATCCACGAGGCGCGGCACCCGAGAGTGAACATCAGGCGCACCGAGCGCAGCGCGGTGCGCTTGCCCGGCTCGCCCTGCAGAGCATTCACCCACTTGGGCGAGCCGTGGGTGGTCACGACCACCAGACGACGCACGTTGCGGAGCATCGGCGTGATGCGGTTCGCCCCCTCGGGAAGGTGCCATGCGACCCCGTTCATGAGGATCCTGTCGAACCAGCCCTTCAGCACGGCGGGTTGGCCGGACCACCACATCGGGTGCACGAGGATCAGCGCCTCGCACCACGTCAGGTCCGCGACGTGCGGGGCGAGTCCGGGGTGTCGCTCCAGCTTGGCGACGGGCTCGCCCGAGTGGGTGAGGCGCTCGTCGGCGGTGAACACGGGATCGAAGCCCTCGGCCCACAGGTCCCGGTGCCGCACCTCGTGCCCGGCACCGGCGAGCTCTTGGAGTGCCACGTCGCGCAGGTGCGACACGAACGACTCCGGCGAGGGGTGGGCGTGGACGACGAGCACCCTCACCGGGACACCGCCCTCTCGACACGGGCGAGGAACTCGCGGCGGTCCTCGTCGGTGGCGGTGTCCATCGCGTACAGACCCACGTGGCGGCATCGCGCTCGCCACCCGGTCGTGGCGCGCAGGGCGCGCGTCAGTGTGCGTCGACCGTTGTCGTTGACCGCCTTCACATAGAGCCACGGTGATCCGTAGGTGCTCGCCACCACGATGCGGCGCACGTGACCGAGGGCAGGCCGCACGCGCCCCGACTCGAGCGTGAACGCCACGCCGGGGAGCATCACGCGCTCGAGCCACCCCTTCATCTGCGCCGGCAGACCCGACCACCAGGTCGGATAGGTGAACACGAGGATGTCGGCACCGCGCACCGCCCGCACGTGATGGTCGAGATCGGCGGGGATGGTCCCCTCCCCCGACATGTACGAGTCCCATTCCTCGCGCGTCATGACGCACCTGAATCCCTCGGCCGCGAGGTCGAGCACCGTCACGTCGTGGCCGGCCGAGGTGAGACCACGCACGGCGGCGTCACGGATGGCGGAGGAGAAACTTCCCTCGACGGGGTGGCAGTGGATGACGACGGCGCGCATGGACGGGTGCCCCCTCGGGCGAGCCATTACCGTAACTGGCGTGCCCGATCTGACAGGCGACTTCTCGACGGGACAACTGCCCAAGATCGCCCCGGGCGCGGTCACGGTCGCGATCGCCCGCACGATCGACCCCGCGCACAGGGCCGCCTTCGGGGCGTGGTGCGACGAGATGATGTCGGCGGTGCGCGCCGCTCCCGGGTGCCTGGGCGCCACCACGCTCTCACCGGCCCGCGACGACGAGGCGTACCACATGGTGTTCCGGTTCGTGGACGCGATCCATCTGCGCCGGTGGGAGCGCTCCGACGCGCGCCAGGGGTTGCTGGATCGTGCCGACGCCTGGGTGACCTCGGAGCGCGTCACGGTGACCGCGGGCGAGGAGAAGTTCTTCAACGCACTCGGCGATGTGGACCGCCACCGCTCGCGCTTGGGCAGGTGGGTCTCGGACCTGCTGTGGATCTACCCGCTCGCGCTCGTGGTGTCGATCGTGCTCGCACCGTCGTTCGCCCGGCTCGACATGCTGTGGCGCGTGCTGACCACCACCGCGATCATGGGGCTCGCATCCACCGCCGCGGTCGGGCCGGTGCGGCGGCGCCTGCGGCGGCGGCGCATGTTGCCCCAGGACTCAGAGATCAGGTGACGCCTGCGGGAGTCCGCACGCGCGCAGACCCAGAACCCGCGAGAGACGTCGTCGATTGCGCGCGATCACCCAATAGGCACCGGCCGAGACGATGCGCACCACCGGGAGCCCCAGGACGGTGCCGAGTGCGCGCCATCCGGCCCCGGTGAAGTCGCCCAGCAGACGCGCGACCGCCGGTGCACCAGAGAGTGTCCGTCCTCCCCTCACGTAGAGCACCGCATCGATCGAGTCGAGCCCGTGCGTGCGGTGGTCGCGCACCGTCACCCCGGGCGCACGACGCCTCGCGAAGTCGGCCGTGCGCTCGCACAGGCCGCAATCACCGTCATAGACGAGCACGCCGCCGACGTCGTTCGCGCTGGGACTGTTCATCCGACCGCGACCTCGTGCACCGTGTCGCGAAGGTGCGGTTCCAGTCGCGCCAGTGCCTCTGCCACGACACCGTCTGTGATCTCGTCGGCGAAACGGTGGCGCTCGACATCGGGTGCGGGCGAGGCCGACTCCATCCACACGGCATGCAGGAGGAACGGGACCCGTTGGCGCGCGCGGCCGCCCAGCACCGCCACCGGACCGGCCGACACGCGCGCCGCATCGAAGCACTCGAGACGGAACCCCGAATCGGACAGCACGGGCACCAGCACCCAGCCGTCACCTCCCCCGGGTGTGCCCCCGTGGCGGGGCGCAAAGATCGGTGACGACGGAAGATCCTCGAGGCTCGTCCATCGGTGCTCGCCGACCTGTCGCAGCGTGCCGCGCTCGAAGGTGACCAATCGTGCCCCGGTCTCGGGACCGGCGATCTCGCGCTCGGGTGCGCGGCCCGCGTAGAGATCGAGGACGCGTCGCGCGAGCATCTGGGGCTTGCGTCCCTGGAAGACCACGTGGTGGTGCGTGGGGTTCTCCATCCCCTCGGGCGACCAATCCATTGCCGAGAGCTGCAGGTTCCACATGTCCCCGTCGTTCACCCGGCTGATCGTCCGCGACGACACCGTCTGGCTTCGCCCCGGGTTGAAGATCATCTCGCTCACCGTCTGGGAGCGCATCGCCATGTTGTAGAAGCCCACGTGGGCCGGGTTGAGCGGCGCGCCGTGGGCATCCACGTCCCCGGGCAGGAGTCGGTAGCCGAGATCGGTGAGATCGAGGTGCTCGAAGAGCACGCGCACACCCTCGGAGTCGTCCCACACCGCGTAGTAGTGACCGGTGGTGGGACCGAACTCGCCGCGCACCCACGGCAGCGGGCTCCCCGGCGCCGTGCGCTCCACATCGTCCTTGCGCACGAAGTACACCGGCACGGTCGCATCGATCGTGCAGGTCCGCTCGCCGCCGAACACCTCGTTCATGTCGGCCTTGAAGTTCCCCGAGTCGGCGAGGACGAGCCAGTTGCGGGTCTGGGTGATGGTGTGCATCGACCCCCACACGCCGGCCCCCTCGAGCGGCCAGGTCTGCACGCGCGCCGAGTCCCCGCTCCAGCGCACGAGCGTGGGCTGCAGGCCGTCGGGAGTGGGTGACAACTTCACCGTCCACATGCACCCGCGCTCGGGGTCGGTCACCGGGTGTGCGGTGGAGAAGATCTGCGGGAGCACCCGCGCCTGTCCGAACGAGTCGCCTCCCCACGATGCGCTCGAGCCGACCTCGCCGAGGAATCCGAGCGTGACGGGGTCGATCTCGACGGGTCGCCCGACATCCCACGTTGCGAACATGCGGCCATTCCAGGCGAGCGGAGCGGTGTTGACCATGTTGGCGTGACCGAACACCGAGTCGAGTCCGAGAATGCCCCCGGTGAAGGCCTCGCGCACCCGCGAATGGATGCGCTGCACGGGAGTGTCGATCACCCGCGTGCGCAGCGCGAACGAGCCGGGCGCGGCACCGTGGGTCCCCGGACGCAGCGAGATGCGCACCATCGCGCCGAACCCGAAGAGTTGGTAGTCGAGCCGGTCGTCGATGACCGGTGCGCTGACGAACATCTCACCCCGCAACTCGCCGGGCCACTGACCCTCGACGAGATCGAGGTCGAGATCGGCCAGTGTCGCGGCGAAGATGCTCTCGGGCAGGGGCACGACCGGTTCCCTTCGCTAGTTGACGTTCAGCAGGTCGACGACGAACACGAGGGTCTCGCCACCTTTGATCACGCCCCCGGCACCCTGTGCGCCGTATCCCATGTGCGGGGGGATCGTGATGCGGCGCCGACCGCCCACGCGCATGCCCGCGAATCCCTGGTCCCAGCCCTGGATGACCTGACCCGCACCGAGCCGGAACTCGAAGGACTCGGCGCGGTCCCACGAGGCGTCGAACTGGCGCATCGTGCTCCAGGCCACACCCACGTAGTGCACCTCCACCACCGCACCGGCTCGCGCCTCGGCTCCCCCGCCGACGGTGAGGTCCTCGCACACCAGGTCGGCGGGTGGGTCCCCAGCGGGAATGGATACGTCGGGCTTGGTCGCACTCACGGAAACCAACCTACAACCGACCCCGGGAGCACCCGACCCGCGGTGGGGACTGCTCGTCAGGCGGCCGCGCGGGTGCGACGCAACACGGGATCGACCGCGCCCAGCACCGAGTCGGCCATCCTCATCACGCGCCCGGCCGCACCGGGTGTCTGCGAATCGATGAGGTTCCCCATCACCGCGAGCGTGATGTCGGCAGCCGATTGCGTGCCGACGGCGATCCGGAGCCCCGGTCGCAGGATCCACGGGTGACCGATCAGGAAACTGAACCGTCGCCCGGTGCGCAGGAACGAATCGAACCTCTCACCCACCTCGTGGTCGTAGCGCGCCGGCGCCGACGCCGGATCGGCCAGGAACAACTCCGAGGCGAGCGTGCCGCTCTCGAGGCCGTAGTCGATCCCCTCGCCGTTCATCGGGTTCACGAACCCGGCTGCATCGCCGATTGCGACCCATCCCGGCCCGTGGCGCCGCACGCAGCTCATCGGCAGGCGCCACGCGCGCGGCTTGTCGCAGAACTCGCCGAGCTGCCACGACTCGCGCACCAACGACGCGTATTGATCGAGCAGCGTGTTGAGGTTCAACTTCTTGAAACCCTTCATCGTCGAGAGCGCACCGACCCCGATGTTGACGGTGCCATCACCCGCCGGGAACATCCAGCCGTACCCGGGCACGGCGGTGCCGTGCTCGTCGCGCAGACTCAGGCAGGCCTCGAGGTGCCTCTCGGCGTGGCGCGGCGTGGGTGCATAGGCACGGATCGCGAGACCGAACGGTTCGTCGGGGTCGCGCTCGGCCCCCAGCACCTTGGCTGCCAAACCCTGGGCACCGGCGGCCAACACCACCATCTCGGCGCGGTGCACCTCTCCGCCGGCTGTGACACCGACGCAACGGCCGTCCTCCACGAGGGGGATCGCCTCGATGCCGTGGCGCAGGTCGGCCCCACTGGCCGCCGCGACGTCCATGAGGTGCGTGTCGAATCGGTTGCGGGGCCACACGGCTCCGTGGTTCGGGAACCGGTCGGTCTCGGGCCATGCGAGCTCGCGCGTCTTGCGACCCGCGATCATCCGCAGCCCGTCGATGCGGTGCGCGACGGAGTGGTCGATGGACAAATGATCCAGGGCCGCGATCGCACGCGGCGTGAGCCCGTCGCCGCAGACCTTGTCGCGTCCGTGCTGGCCCTTCTCGAACACGGTGACGCGCGCCCCGCCACTCGCTGCAACGATCGCCGCTGCGCTCCCGGCAGGACCGGCACCAATGACGATCAAGTCGCGTTGCACGTCATTGATCCTGCCAGTGCACACCTGCATCCACTACCGAAGCGGCGCACCGTGCGGCCATCATGTGTCACACGCCCCACGAGGCCCGTGGTCACCACGGCGCACCCGATCATCGAGTGCCAAACCGGGCCCCGGGGACGGGCCCGCCGTCAGCGCAGAGCGCCGGCCCCCCGGGTCACCATCGACTTCTCGATCGCATCGACGAGTGCGATCCCCGTGGCGAGCGCGATGCCGCCGATGGCGTACCCCGCGAGCAGGTCGCTCGGCCAGTGGGTGCGGATCAGCCACGACGAGACTCCGGTGACGAGAGCGGCGAACATCACGAACCGTCGCGCGGCAAGACGACGGTGCGGGAGTCCGCGGGTGAAGAACCACGCGACGTAGCCCCAGAGCGCGACGGCGTTCACCGCGTGCCCCGAGGGGAACGCGAGCCTCGGAGCCTCCTCGAGCAGTCGTCCCCGGTACGGGAACGGTCGCTCCATCGTCAGTTTGAGCACACCGGTCATGCCGGTCTCGAACACGAGCACGGCGAGGAAGCCTCCGATCGGAATCCACGATTTGCGGTTCCAACTCAGCCACGCGAGCACCGGCAACATGATCGTGAGGATCAACCCGCGCAGACCGAGCATCACGGTGATTTCGAAGAAGGTGCGATTGACGTCCAACCGACGCGCGAATCGGATCGCCGAGCGGTCGAAATCCCACAACCAACCCCGGGACGCGATCTGCCACGTGATGTACGCGAGCACGACCGTGCAGGTGCTCGTCACTCCGGTCAATCTCTTGGCATTCACAACCTCCCCAGTCTGCCCCGGGGCAATCGGTCCACGCCACGCAAGGGTGCCCACCCCGGGGTCCACCCCTGCCGCGGGGAAATCGAGGTGATGTTCCCGTGCGATGATCTGGAGATGGGCGGACCCGCACCCGGATCGCAGGAGTGGCTCGATCTCGTGGTGGAGGACGTGCTCGAGCCAGACCGGCCGATCATCGACCCGCACCATCACCTGTGGCCTCCGGGTGAGGGCCTTCCCTACGGCCTCGCCAACCTCCATGCCGACGCCGACTCGGGGCACCGCATCGATCGCACGGTCTTCGTCGAGTGTGGTGCTGCCCGCGACCGGTCGCTGCCCGACCACCTCGCGCCCCTGGGCGAGACGCGCTTCGTCGCCGCCGAGTCGGCCCGCGACCCGCGCGCCCTCATCGGTGGCATCGTCGCCCACGCCGACCTGCGACGCGACGATCTCGACGACATCCTCGATCTCCACGCCGAGTCGGGTGGTGCGTTGTTCAAGGGCATCAGGCACGCGCTCGCGAGCGCCGAGCACCCCGAGCACCTCACGATCGCTGGACGGGCACCGCGCGACCTCGCCCACGACGCTGACTTCCGCCGCGGGGTCGCGCGGCTCGGAGACCGCGGGCTCACCTACGACTCATGGCACTACCACCACCAGAACGGAGATTTCCTCGCGCTCGCCCGCGCGGTTCCCGGCACGACGATGGTTCTCGACCACTTCGGGACGCCGCTCGGAGTGGGTCCGTGGGTTGCGCGCCGCGCCGAGATCCTCGGGGACTGGCGACGCGACATCACCGCCATCGCGGCCTGTCCGAACACCGTGGCAAAGATCGGCGGCATGGCGATGGTCGACAACGGATTCGGGTGGGACACAGCGGGCCGACCACCGACCTCGGATGAATTCGTCGGGGCCCAGCGCGAGTTCTACCTGCACACGATCGATGCGTTCGGCCCGCAACGGTGCATGTTCGAGTCGAACTTTCCGATGGACCGCATGTCGCTGTCGTATCGGACGCTGTGGAACGCGTTCAAGAAGATCGCGGCGGGCTTCGACGACGCCGAGAAGTCGGCGCTCTTCCACGACACCGCCGCGCGCGTCTACTCGCTCTAGTCTCGGCATCCGTGCACCCCGAGGACTTCGCCCCGCTCCCCTCGGACACCGCAGAACGGTGGAGCCAGTTCCCCCACTGGGGACAACCGATGAACTACAACGTCCACCTCGGTTTCGTGGTGGAGGAGATCCGCCAGGAGTACGCACGACTGCGGTTGCCGGTGCGTTGGGAAGTCAACCAGCCCGCCGGGATCATGCACGGCGGGGCGATCGCGGGACTCATCGACATCACCGCGGTGCCGGCCGTGGGCTGGGCGGGTGAGGTGGCTGGACGACTGGTGACGATCGGCATGGACGTGCAGTACCTGAGCGCGATACGCGACGAGGACGCAGTGTGCGAGGTGTGGGTCACCAAGCGCGGCAGGTCGATCGTGTTCTGCGCGGCACGGGTCCACGGTGCGACCACCGGGACGCTGTGCGCGACCGGATCCCTCGTCTACAAGGTCTGAGCCGGGCAATCGGCGGGGAATCAGAGAGGCCGCCCCGCAGGGCGGCCTCAATGGTGGCGGGGGCAGGATTTGAACCTGCGACCTTCGGGTTATGAGCCCGACGAGCTACCGGACTGCTCCACCCCGCGTCGTCGAAGGACAACTACGGTACAACCACGGTGCCGTGTGCGCAACCCGCCGCGCCGTCACCTATCCAACTCTCCGATGTTCTCGCGCAAGAAAACTGCCCTCGTCCTCGAAAGTCTCGCCGCCGAGATCACCGTGCTGCGGTCCGAGGTGGCCGAACACGTGCGGGCGCTCGAGACCGAGCGCGAGACCGTGTGCGCCGTGGGTGACCGACTCGGACTGCTCGAGGCGCGTGTGTCGTCGATGGGCACCGAGTTGTCGCGGCAGATCCACGAACTCGGCAACGAGATAGACGCTGTCGCCCACCAGGCCGATGAGGCGGGTCTCGGAGAGATGGTCGTCTCGCTGCGCGAGTCACAGGTGCGACTCGCCGCGGAGCAGGCCCGCTACGAGATCACGTTCCGCCAGGACCTCGCGACCCTCGCCGATCAGTTGCTGCGCCGCGCGCGCTGAGCCCCGAGGGTTGTCGGCCGTTCACTCGCCGACTGCGGCGAGTGCCCTTGCCACCAGGGTGCGCGCCTCGGCGAGCTTCTTCTGGTAGGTCGCGAAGTCGGGTGGCGACTTCGCGAGTGCCGCATCGGCCTCGTCGAACAGTCGTTGTGCCGCAGCGAGCAGCTCGCTCGCTCCCGCGCCCGCCGAGGGGGGTGCCGTCGTCGGGGAGGGCGACCCCGTGCCGCCACCGGGGGGCGCCGTGCTGGTGGGCGAGGCACCCGTTCCCCCGCCCACTCGGTCGCCGAGATCGGCGTCGAACCCGGAGAAGATCTTGGAGAGTGCGTCGGTGAGGTTGTCGCCGATCACCGACTCGCCGTTGTAGTGCGCGAGGATCTTGCGCACGAACACCTGCTTGGCATCGGCCGCGTTCGGCATGACGAACATCGGCCTCAGGTACACGATGCCCTTGCCGATCGGCACCATCTGCAGGTCTCCGTAGGTGACGCGGGAGCCGCGCAGGTCGAGTGGCGTGATCGTGGCCGAGATCTCCGGATCGCTCTCGAATTCGGCCGACACCGTCGCCGGACCGGGCGGCAGCGGCGTGGTCACGTCGTAGATCGTCATTTTGCCGTAGCTCTTCGGATCACTCGACACGACCATCAACGAGCGCAATTCCTTGCGACTGTCGTCGGGCGAGAACGGAACGAAGGGGCGCACCATCGAGAAGGTTCCGGTCGAGGCCTTGGACCCCGGGGCGTGGAAGATCGAGTAGTACGGGCTGAAGCGCAGCACGTTCGATGCACCCGCGTCGATCGCGTCGAGGCCGGCAATGGTGCTGGCCGTGAGGGCGCCGGGCACGACCTGGCTCACGCCCTCGGGCTCGAGGGGCGGCGCCTGTGCGACGTTCCATGCGGCATCGCGGTTGAAGAACAAGGTCGCGTCGTCGAACTGGTAGCGACCAAAGAGGTTCGACTGCACGCGGAAGAGATCCTCCGGATAGCGGAAGTGCGCCGAGAGCGTGGCGGGCACCTCGTCGCGGTCGGTGAACAGATCGGGGAACACCGATGCCCACATGCGTGCGATCGGATCCGACTCGTCCATCAGGTACAGGGTGACCTCACCCGAATAGGCGTCCACCACGGCCTTGACACTGTTGCGCACGTAGTTGAACGCGGCGTTCAGACCGCTCGCGCCACCGAGTTGGGAGGTGTCGGCGGACTCGGCGTAGGGGTAGCGGTTCGTCGTCGTGAACGCATCGATCACCCACTTGACCTCACCGTTGTCCACCACCGGGTACGGGTCGTCGTCGAAGCGCAGGAAGGGTGCGATCTTGCGGACCCGGTCGCGGACGTCGCGCACGAGGAGCATCTCGGAGGAGCCGGTGATCAGGCCCGACCCGAACAGGTTGAACTCACCGAAGTTGATTGCGAGTGCGACGCGACGCAGGACCCCGCCGAAGGAGATGCCCGACCGCCCCGCGAAGACGGCCTGACCCGCTCCGGGGCAGGCCTGCTCGCGCTGGGAGGTCTTCACCACCGCATAGCCCTCGAGGCCGTCGCCGAAGTAGATCTGCGGGCGGGTGACCTCGAGATCGATGTAGGAGGGCCGACCGTCCTCGGTGACCCGGCTCGCAGGTGCAGCCACGACGCCGCAGCCGTGCGTGTAGATGAGATGGCGCGAGACCCACGTGCGGTTCGGGATTCCCGCGGTGTTCAACTCGCGCGTGGCCACGAGCACCTGCTGGGTGCGACCGTCGATCGGGTACCGATCCACGTCGAGATCCACGATCCGGTAGAAACTCGCGCGACCCTCGTCGAGGGTGAACCTGTCGCGCATCTGAACTGGATCGAGCTGGCGGATGTCGCGCAGCGCCGCCTGGTCGGCCACCACGTCGGCGGTGTCGATGCCGGAGAAGGCCGCGTCCACGCGCTCGACATCGGCGATCCCCATCGCGGCCTTGGTGGCCTCGATGTTGCGCTGGATGAACTCGATCTCCCGGGTGCTCACGTTCGGCTGCACCACGAACCGCTGGATGATCGCCGGATAGAGCGTGCCGGCCACGAGTGCCACGATCACCCAGAGACCGACCGCGATCGTCGGCAGGCGCCATCCTCGCTGGCGCACGTTCCACAGCAGGATCAGTGTCACCGTGAGCGACACCATGATCATGAGGTTGAGCGCCGGCAATTGGGCGTTCACGTCGGTGTAGAGCGCGCCGCGCACCACACCGCGCGTCGAGGTGGTGAGCTCGAAGCGAGACAGGAAGTACGACACCGCGCGCAGCACCATCATCACTGCGATCAGCAGCGACAGGTGCACCTTGGCCTGCGGCGAGACACGCTGGGTGCGGTCCTGCGGTCGGATGCTGCCGTTGATGAAGTGGAACGCGGTGACCAGGATCGTCGACAGCACGAGCGCGCCGAATGTCCACGAGACGACGAACTGGGCGAACGGGAGGCGGAAGACGTGGAAGCCGAGGTCGGCGTCGAACAGAGAATCGGTCTTGCCGAACGACTTGTGGTTGCGGAACATCAACCACTCCTGCCATTGGCTCAGGGTGGGCAGGCCGAGCATGAGACCCACCAGCAGGGCGAGCGCGATCCGCAGCTTGCTCCGGCTCTTGGCGGTCGCCTCGCGGATCCGCATGACCGTGCGGTCCTCGGGGGTGTCGGGCAGCGAGATCGGTGCCAGACGATCGGCGATCAGCAGGTTGGCCCACAGGAACAGCGCGAGACCGAGGCTGAAGACCACCGCAAGGAGGCTCTTGACGCGCAAGGTTCCCCAGAAGACGTCGGTACGCCCGACACTGTCGAACCAGAGCAGGTCGATGAAGAACGACGACAATCCCCTCGCACTGAGGACGAGCAGCAGGAGAACTCCCACGATCGCAGAGACAATGACCCGCCCGCGCGAGGGACGACCGATCGTGATGCGTGGAATGCGGGGGCCTCCCCCGCCGGGGAGATCAGAGGGGTTGCGCACGATTCAAGACGCTAGTGGCGCACGGGACGGATCAGGCACCTGCACCCTGCGTGGGCGATCGGGTGCTCGTGACCCGTCGGGAAGGTCGTTCCCTTAGCGATCGCGCCCGCCAGTGAGTTGTCCTCACATTCGCTGGAGCACGGACGCGATGGATCGACCATCCAGCCGATCAGGGCACCGGCCTCGAGCGCCAGGTACGCCCCTCGCACGTGTGCGGCGCACGCGATGTCGTCGACGTGCGTGTCGATCAGGTCCATCTTCCACGCGCGGTAGACGTCGCGCATCAGTCCACTCAGGATCTCGCGGTCACCCTCGGCCTCCCCGATGGCGACGCGCGCCTCCTCGCGGAACGCGGCGACGAGACCGGCAGCGATGGTCTTGAGCACGGTCGCATCGATCGCCTTCTGGGTGATCCGCTTGGTCGACCCACCAGCAGCCTTGACCGAGGCAGCGCCGGCCGACGCGGCCGACATCGACTCCTCGGCGATCGCCTTTGCGTACGCGCTCGCCTGGTCGGTGGCCGTCCCGAGGATCGCATCGATCTCGAGGGACGCGCGCTTCTGGCGCAGATGCGCGAGCACGTTGTTCTGTTCGTCGGCGAGGACGCGCTTCAGTTTCCGTGCCATCGATGTGACCAGACCAGCGAGGGCCTCGTTGCGTGCCGCGAAAGCGGCGGGGTCGGCCACGGTGGCGGCGGGCGCGGCAGACTTCTTCTTCTTCGGGGACTTCTTCGCCGGAGTCGACGGCGCCGCCGGCGCGGGCACCTCTGCGGCCTTGTCGTGCGCCTCGCCCGTCGCGGTGTCACCGATCTTCCCGGTGACGGTCCCGGTCGAGGCGGCACGCAGGCGCGCGAAGATGTCCTCGACAGCGGCGGGTGCTTTCGTGTCGGGCGCCGTCTCGACCGGCTCGTCCGCCACGACCGGTGCGGGTGGCTCCGCACCGCGCGACTTGCGTCCGCGACCGAAGAGCGAGACCACGTTCGTGATCGGAGCGGGATCGCCCGATTGCCCGGTCGGTGCCATCGATTCCTCGTGCACGGGGTGTGGCGCGGTCTCCGGCGGGGCGGGAGCGACCGACTCTGGTGCCTCGACCCCGGCGCGGTCCTCGACGATGTCGTGCACGATCTCCTCGACCATCGCCTCGAGTGAGTCGTCCGCGGTGATCTCGTCGAGCGGGATGTCGATGATCGGTCCGGCCGTGCCGTCGTGTGCCACGGCGACACCCGTGTGGCCCCGGGCGGGATCATCAGCAAGATCGTCATCGAAGACGGTGACCGACGGATGCTCCGGGCTGACCACCGGTGCGGGCGGGGAAACCGCGGGCGGCGCGAGATCGACGATGAATTCGGGATCATCGTGGGCATCGGTCAGCTCGTTGAGCGCATTGTCCGCCGCACCACGGGCGCGCTGGAACACCGTCAACAACCTGTCCCGACCGTGGAGGAGTTGCTCGATCTGTGCGCGCGCGGCCTCGCGACGGCGGGACAGCTCCGAGAGAACCTTCTCGCGGTACTCGCGCGCCTCGTTCACCATCTCCCGGCCCTGCTGCTTGGCCATCTCGATCTCGTTCTCGGCGTCGGAGACCGCGTCGTCGCGGATGCGCACCGCCTCGAGCATGGCCGCATCGCGGATCCTCGCGGCATCCTCGGCCGCCTCCTTGACGAGTCGGGTGGCCTGCTCCTCGGCGCGCTCGCGGATCTGGCTGCTGGCGTCGCGGGCCACCGTCAGGACACGGGCCGCCTCCTCGCCAAGGAGGGTGGTGACGGTCTCTTCGTCCAAGCGACCGGGCACCGAGAGCCCCCGGGTCTGCATCGCCCTCATCTCGCTCTCGAGGAACTTCTCGCGCTCCTGGAGGCGGGCCAGTTCGGCGGCCACCATCCGGAGGAAATCACGTACTTCCCCCTGGTCAAAGCCCCTCTTGGTGACCGGGAACGCCGCCGAGCCCACCGCGGCCGGTGACGAGGGGTCGGGTCGGGAGAACGAGATAGCCATGGCAAGCCAAGAGTAGGGTCCCCGACCCTCCCGTTGGTGGCATTGTCCACAGGCGCCGGCTCACCGACGGGCACCGGCTCGCCCGCGAATCCTGTCTCGTCACCGCGACGGCAACGGGTCTCCTCCGTTGGCGCGCAACGCCGCGAGTGCCTCCTTGAGTGTCGCCACCGGCACGATCTTGACTTCTCGGCCGGCTGCGCGACGTGCATTCGCGATCTCCTCGGGAGATTGCGAGGCCGGCACGAGGAACACCGTCGCGCCCGCATCGCGCACGGCAATCGCCTTCTGTGCGAGTGCACCGATTGCCCCGACCTTGCCGTCCTGTGCGATCGTCCCGGTGGCCGCGACACGTCCCTTGCCCGTGAGATCACCCTTGGTGAGCGCATCCAGCAGGGCGATCGTGAATGCAAGACCCGCCGACGGACCACCGATGTCGGAGGTCCTGATCGTCACCTCGAAGGGCAGCGTCACTGTCCTCGTGTCGGCCGGGATGATGCCAATGATCGCGCGGTCCGGGGTGTCGGGGTCCTCCATGAGGGTGACCCTGCGGTCCGAGGTCTTTGTCGCGTTCGATTGTCCGTGGGGCACGACGGTGATCACGACCTCCTCACCCACCTCGCGGTCCTGCATCGCCCCCGCAAGTGCGGTGAGGTCCGGTGTCGGGATCCCCCCGAGTGCGGTGATCGTGTCACCCACATCGAGCACGTCGCACGCGGGTCCGGTCTCGGGGAGGCTCCCCTCGCAGTAGAGCTCCTCGACGACGACCTTGCCCTCCACGAGCTCGGCCTCAAGTCCGAGCTGCCTCGCCGCCACGTACTCTGCGATCTGTTTGGCACCCACCATCGACTGGTACCCGAGCCGTTCCCGTTCGCTCGGTGTCAGGTCGCCGAAGTGCTCCTCGTAGGTCTCCACCTCGACCCAGGGATCGAGCCCGCCGAGTGCGGCGTCGAGCGCCGACATCCTCCCGCCGTAGGCGGTGACGAGCCTGATTCCCTCGTCCACATCGAACTGCTCCGGCGGGCTCCCCCCGTCGACGCCCTCGAAGGTGATCAGCGGCGACACCTCGGTCGCCTCGCCCGGTGCGAGTTCCCAGCGAGAGATCGGCACCAGAGAGGCCACGACCACCGCGACGAGCATCAACCACGACACCGTCAGCAACGGCAGGGCCACGCGAAGGCTCGCGGGAGAGTCACGCCGGGGCGCGGGCGGCGGTGGAGGGGACGGAGATACCATGTGTTCACTCATGGCTGTCGTGTCCGTGTCCCTCTCTTCTCCGGCTCTCCTCGCAGCGCTCACCGCGGGTGACACCACGCTACGGGCGCTGCTCGCTGTTGCTCTCGCGGCACTCGCCCTCGTGGCGGTCGACAAGATGCGTCCCTCGACCCCGCGCAGGCCGATCCCCGTGCGCGTCGACGAGCGCGCTGCTCCGCTGTGGCGGGAACCCGACAAGAACCAGCGCCTCCGGGCGGCGGGCAACCTCGGTGTCGGCTCGCTCGTGGTCGGTGCGGTCGTGGCCTGTGTGCTCGGGTTCGTGCTCGCGATCACCCTCGAGGTGGTCGGCGGGCTCCTGCGCCGGTAGGCGCCCCTCGTGTCACCCGCAACGCAGCGGCGTCTCGCTGTGATTCGTGCGGGGTTCTCCGGTGACACCGGCACCGCGGTTCTCGCACTCGGTGACACCGACGAGATGGTGCGGGTGAGTGCGCTGCGCGCCCTCGACCGTTGCGGGGAGCTGAGCGGGGTTGCTCTCGCGACCGCGACCGGTGACTCCTCCGTGGAGGTCCGACGCGCGGCGGCAGAACTGTGCGCGAGGCATCACGACGTGCCGGTCGCGGCACTGGTCGACGACCCCGACAAGTTCGTCGCCGAGATGGCGGCGTGGGCGCTCGGTGAACGACCCTCGCCCTCCGACGTCGAGATCGCGCTGCTCGTGGACCGCACCACGTCGCACGACGAACCGATCGTGCGCGAGGCGTGCGCGGCCGCGCTCGGATCGATCGGCGATCCGCGGGGTCTGCCGGCGATCCTTGCGGCGTGCGCCGACAAACCCGCGGTGCGGCGACGGGCCGTTCTCGCTCTCGCCCCGTTCGAGGGGAAAGAGGTCGAGGCGGCCTTGCGGGCCGCGCTCGAGGATCGCGACTGGCAGGTGCGCCAGAACGCCGAGGACCTCCTCAGCCCGCGGACCTGACCCGCGCGAGCACCCCCGCACGCTCCGATTCGCATTCCTCGTGCACGTGACAACCGGGGAGGTGCTCGTTCACCATTCCCATGGACTGCATGAAGGCGTGCATGGTCGTCGGACCGACGAATCTGAATCCCCGCCGCTTCAGGTCGCGAGAGAGCGCCGTCGCCGACGGCGAGACCGATGCGATGCCGGAGGGATGACCGGACTCGCCGTCCCTTCCACCGGGTGCATCCGGGGCGAACGACCACACGTGGCGCGACAGCGACCCGTGCTCCTCGATCACCTCGAGCACCCGGGCCGCGTTGCCGATGGCGGCCTCGATCTTTCCGCGGTGACGCACGATCCCCGCATCACCGAGCAGACGGTCCACATCACCCGGTCCGAACCGCGCGACGACTCGGGGGTCGAATCCGGCGAACGCGGCGCGGAAGTTCTCGCGCTTGCGCAGGATCGTGATCCATGCGAGACCGGCCTGGAAGCCCTCGAGGCAGATCTTCTCGAACAGGCGCACGTCGTCGGTGACCGGACGCGCCCATTCGGTGTCGTGGTAGTCGACGTACAGCGGATCGTCGCCGGGCCACCAGCACCGCGGTCGGCCGTCACCTCCGATACGGAGCCAGTCGCCGGTCACGGCGTCACGACCGGCGAGCCGGGTGTCGGCGGGTGATCGATCCGGTCTGGCACGGCACCTAGTCGTCGTCGCAGTGGCACCTCTCGTCAACCGGGACATCACCCAGAATCTCCTCGACGTGGGCCCCACAGCCCACCCAGCCGGGCTTGTCGCATTCGGGGCAGACCACTCTCGTGCACATGTTCCACAGCGAACCACGCCCGCAGTCCGGATGCAAGACTCGCCGCGGTGACGTCGCTTCCCGAGATCGTGCGCCGGTTCCTGCGCCTCGGCATCGTGGGATTCGGCGGGCCGGCGGCCCACATCGCGATGATGCGCGAGGAGTTCGTCGTCCGCGAGAAGTGGTTCGACGACACCGAGTTCGCGCGGATGGTCGGTGCGGTCAACCTGATCCCGGGGCCGAACTCGACCGAGTTGGCGATGCACATCGGTCAGCGGCGCGCGGGTGGGCGCGGACTGGTTGCGGCGGGACTGTCCTTCATCCTCCCGGCCGTTCTCATCGTGGGCTTCATCGCCTGGCTCCACGACCGGCACGGCACCGATCCCGCCGTTGTCGACATCAGATGGGGCGTGCTGCCCGCGGTCGTGGCGATCGTGGGGCACGCGACATGGGGACTCGCGCGCACGAATCTGGTCTCGCCGCTCCCGTTCATCGTCGCGTCAGTGGCGATGGCGGCCCACCTCATCGGGGCGAACGAGCTGGCGGTGCTCGCCGCCGCTGGATTCATCGGTGCGCTCCGGGGCAGCATCGGCGACCGTCGCGGCGTCTCGTTGGCTCCCCTCGCGGTCGTGTTCGGAGCAGCGAGCCATCCGTCCCTGTGGCGGATCCTGGCGGTGTTCTTGGAGATCGGCGCCGTTCTCTACGGCAGCGGCTACGTCCTCGTGGCGTTTCTCCAGGGTCGCATCGTCGATGAACTCGGCTGGCTCGACGCGACATCGGTGCTCGATGCCGTCGCGATCGGCCAGATCACACCGGGACCGTTGTTCTCCACCGCGACGTTCGTGGGGTGGGATCTGGCAGGTCCGTGGGGCGCGGTCGTGGCCACGGTCGGCATCTTCGTCCCGTCGTTCGTCCTGGTGGCGCTCCTCGGTCGGGTCATCGGCTGGCTCGAGTCACACGATGCGGGCCGGGCCTTCCTCTCGGCGGTCGTGGCGGCATCGCTTGGCCTCATGGCCGGGGCACTCATCCGCATCGCCGAGGCGGCCCTGGTCGATGCGGGCGCCGCACTCATCGCCGCGGCTGCATTCGTCGCCCTGCTCGCACGCGTCCCCGCGACGAGGGTCGTCCTCGCCGGGGTCGCGATCGGTGCGGTGCGATCCCTCGTCGGCTGAACGACAGAGCCGACCACCCGCGAGAACCCCGAACACGACCACTGTCGCGCAGCGGCGCAGGACCCGAGACCCGCACCCGAACACGTCAACCTCGCGGGTGCGTGTCCCTGTCCGAGTCGGAGATGACGACGCCCGACGGCGGGATCCCGGCGACGTGCACCGGTTCGGTCGCCAAAATCTGAGGTGCCGGCTGGACTCCGTTCATGCGGTGCAGTCCCCGGTGAAATCGGCCTCGCCCGGGTCGCACTACGGTTGAGCGCGTGGGGGCTGAATCGACCGTTCCGGGCTTCACGAAGCGTCAGTTGTTCACCGTGCTCGGGGCTCTCGCGCTCGCCACGATGCTCGCCTCGCTCGAGACCTCGATCATCGCGACCGCCCTGCCGACGATCACCGGCGAGTTCAACTCCTTCGAGAGCTTCGCCTGGGTCGGCACCGCCTACATCGTGACCTCGGCGATCGGCACGCCCCTCATCGGCAAGCTCTCGGACATCTTCGGCCGGCGCACCATGTTCCAGATCACGATGGGCATCTTCCTCGTCGGATCGTTGCTGTGCGGGTTCTCCCAGTCCATGGGTCAACTGATCGCGGCGCGTGCGTTGCAGGGCCTCGGCGGCGGTGCCGTCCAGGCGCTGGCATTCTCCGTGATGGGTGACATCCTCCCGCCCCGCGAGAGGGGTCGCTACATCGGGTACTTCACCCTCGCCTTCGTCGGAGCGGCGCTGCTCGGCCCGCTCGTGGGTGGCCTCATCATCGACCATTACTCGTGGGAATGGATTTTCTGGATCAACGTGCCAGCAGTTCTGGTGGTTGGCACGATCACGCACTTCGCCCTGCGGCTGCCGTTCACGAGGCGCGAGGCCAAGATCGACTACTCCGGCGCGGTCCTGCTCTCGGTCTCCATCGGTGGGCTCATGATCGCCCTCGAGGAGGGTCGCCACGGCTGGGCCCAGAGCCATGTGCTCGCGCTGCTGGGTGTCGGGGTCGTGACCCTGCTGCTGTTCTTGAAGGTGGAGCAGCGCGCCACCGAGCCGATGATCCCGTTGCGGCTGTTCCGCAATCCCGTGGTTCTCGCGGCCTCGATGCTGGGCCTGTGCGCGGGCATCATCTCCTACGGTGCCGGACAGTTCCTGAACCTCTACTTCCAGGACTCCCAATTGATCTCGCCCACCGAGTCGGGTCTGCGCACGATTCCCCAGATGATCGGTGTCACCGCCGCCACCTTCGGTGTGGGTCGACTGATCGCCAAGACCGGTGGGTACAAGAAGTACCCGATCGTGGGGTCCGCACTGGCCGTCGTGGGTCTGCTCGCCATCTCGCGGATCGACGGTGGCACCGCGTACTGGACCCTCGTCGTGCCGATGGCATTCCTCGGGTTCGGGTCGGCCTCGATCTTCACCTCGACCTCCATCGCGGGACAGAACGCGGTGGCATTCCACGACATGGGAGTGACGACGGCGTTTCTGATCTTCTTCCGCAACTTCGGCGGCTCGTTCGGACTCGCCATCTACGGCACGATCCTGAATTCGACGATCCGCAGCGAGATTCCCGCGCGCACCGGCATCGCGGCCGACGAGGCGGCCTCGCTGATCCGATCCCCCAGGGAGATCGCGTTGCTCCCCGCGCGGCAGCGCGATGCCGTCGTCGACAGTGTCGCTCTCGGTGTCGGGCGCATCTACCTCGTGTGTGCGATCGTGATGGGGGTCGCGCTCATCATCGCCATGCTCCTCCCGGAGACACCACTGCGCATGCGTGCCGGCCTCTCCGATGCGATGGAGGAAGAGAGAGCCAAGGCCTGATTGGCCCCGGATGGGGGACACGAGGGCGACATCGATCGCGGACGGGCCGCGACCGCCCACCACGTGGATCGACGCGATAGACAAGGTCGGTGCGCAGGCGCGCACGAACGACAACGGGGGTGTCCGATGAGAGTGGTCGGTGTCGGTGAATTCGGTGGGCCGGAGGCATTCCGCGTCTTCGAGGTGCCCGAGCCCCACGCGGGTCCGGGGCAGGTGCGCATCGCGGTGCGCGCCGCCGCGGTGAACCCCACGGACACCTACACGCGCAACGGCGCTCGCGCCGAGATGCTGAGCAAGCACCCGCCGCCCTATGTGCCGGGCATGGACGTCGCCGGTGTCGTCGACGAGGTGGGCGACGGCGTCTCGAGCGTGGCAGTGGGCGAGGACGTGATGGCGATCGTGGTGCCCGTCGGTGGGCACGGTGGCTACTCGGAAAAGATCGTGCTGCCGTGGGAGTCGGTCGTGCCGATCCCCCGGGGTGCGACGCACGTCGAGGCCTGCACCCTGCCGATGAACGGACTCACCGCGCGGCTCTCGCTCGATCTCATGGCGCTCGCGCCCGGTGCCACGATCGCAGTCACCGGGGCCGCCGGTGCCTACGGGGGATACATGGTGCAACTGGCCAGGGCCGACGGCCTCACCGTGATCGCCGATGCCTCCGACCGCGACACCGCACTCGTCGCATCACTCGGGCCCGACCATGTCGTCGCACGCGGGCCCGATGTGTCGGACCGAATCCGTGCACTCGCGGCCGATGGTGTCGACGGACTGGCCGACGGCTCGGTCCAGAACGACCAGATCGTGCCCGCCGTGCGCGATGGCGGCGTGATCGCGACCGTGCGCGGGTGGCAGGCTGATCCCGGTCGTGGCGTCCGCATCGTCCCGGTGTGGGTGCGGGAGTACGCGCGCAACCACGTCGCACTCGATGTGCTCCGCCAGCAGGTGGAAGATGGCCGCGTCAGTCTGCGAGTGGCGCGAACATTCCCCGCCGCGAACGCGGGGGAGGCGCACGCCGTCCTCGAGGCCGGCGGCACGCGCGGGCGCCTCGTCCTCGAGTTCTGACGCCTCCGGCGCCTCAGACCTTGACAGCGCGCAACGTGTAGCTGGCGGCGAGTCGCTCGGGGCGCTCGCGCAGGCGCCACTCCCCCAGGTCACCCACCACCATCGCATCCCCGAGTGCGTTCCACGGCACCGAGTCGTGCTCCTCGAAGAACGTGATGTCCATGCCCGCGTCCCAGAGTCCGTTGAAGATCTGTGCGAGACCGTGGTTGAACGACACGAACGACGGACTGGCGAGGGGTTCGTCGTGGGCGACATAGCTGAACTCCTCGGTGCCCGACTCGCCGCGCGTCTCGAAGTACGGATAGTCGAGCGTGACCAGACCATCAGGTCGCGGGTCGCACAACGACCCCAGCATCGGATGCCCCTCGCGGATGAAGAGCTCCCCACCGGGTCGCAAAAGCGCCGAGACGACTTCGGCCCACCGTGCCACGTTTGGCAGCCAACACAGCGCGCCGATCCCGGTGTAGACGAGGTCGAAGCCACCCGTCGGGAGAACCGACGTGGCCGAGTAGAGATCAGCCTCGACGAACGTCGCCTCGGCACCTGTCTCGCGGGCGAGTCGTCGTGCCACCTCGAGTGCCGGTGCCGAGAAGTCGAGACCAGTCACCCTGGCGCCGAGCCGGTGCAGCGACAAGGTGTCGGTACCGATGTGGCACTGCAGGTGGACGGTCTCCCTGCCGGTCACCTCACCGAGACGCGGCACGTCGAAGCGCACCGTCTCGGACAGGTGCGATGGATCGACGAGGAAACGCTCGACCTCGTAGCCCTTCTCGTGGTGCGGGACGCGCGAGTCCCAGTTCGCCCTGTTGATCGCGAGATAGTCGATCGAGGCGTCATCGACCGAGGAGGCATCGTCGCTCACCGGAACGGCTCCCTCACAGCTCGAATCTGTAGACGTTGGTCTCTCGCGCAGTGAAACCGAGCCGTTGGTAGAGCCGGTTCGCGGCCTCGCGCGAGGGTCGCGACGTGAGATCGACCGTCACCGCGCCGCGGACACGCGCCTCCCCGATCGCGGCCTTGTTCAGCGCCTCTCCCACTCCGTGTCCGCGCGAAGCCGAATCGACGACGACATCCTCGATCCATGCGCGCACGCCCGTCGGAATCCGGAACACAACCAGCGTGAGTGCACCCGCGATGCGGCCCTCCACACGTGCCACGAACAGCACGGTGGTCTCCGATGCGACGATCTGTGCGAGTTCGTCCCTGCCGGGTGCCGGGTTCGACGACGACAACTGCGGCATCAGCACCGCGAACGCGTCGACGAGCTCGTCGTCGACGGAACGAGCAATTTCCACGGTGACGCCCACGGACTCCACCTTGCCACAGCCGACGACCTAGCGTTCGGCCATGCCGACCGATCCGTCCCGTTCCCTCGCCGCCGCCCTCGAGCCCGTCACCGGTCAGGTGTACTTCTCGCCCGAGTGCCACTCGAACTACGAGCGACTCGGGTTCGCCCCGAGCCGTGGCGAGTTCAACGGCGTGATGGCCCCGGACGGTCCGGCGTACTTCACGAGCCGCGGCTCGGTGATGGGACAGGTGCAGGGGCACGTGGTGGCGGCCGCCTTCGCCGTCTTCAACCCCGCCGTCGTCGTTCCCTCGGTCTCGCATGGGTGGTCGCTCACCGACGCACCCACAATCTGTGCTGCCCGTGACTCCGGGGGAATCGGCCAGTTGGTGCGCCTGCTCGGTGAGTCGCCCGATGGTGCAGGTCGCGCGCGCGACCTGCTGCGGCGCGCGGTGGATCCACTCCACCCGGAGGGACGGCCCTTGTTCGCCGGACTGCTCTCACAGGTGGTGCCCGATTCGCTCGTGGGCGAGATCTGGCGACTCGGCGACATGCTCCGCGAGTACCGCGGCGACTCCCACACCGCGGCGTGGATCTCGGCCGGCTTCACCGCGTGCGAGATCGGTGTGGTGAGCGAGTTGTACTGGGGGCTTCCCGCGCGCTCGTACAGCCGGACCCGCGGGTGGACCGACGACGACTACGCGACGGCGATCGCTCGCCTCGAGCGCGACGGACTCGTGGCCGCAGATGCGCTCACGCCGCACGGACGCGATGCGCGCGAGCACGTGGAGATCGCCACCGATGCGCAGATGAACCCGGTCCGGTCCGCGCTCGGCGACGATCTCGCGGAACTGGTCGACATCCTCGTGCCGTGGGGTGCCGCCGTGCGCGCGGGCAAGGGCTACCCGGCGTCGGGTCCCCACGATCTCGCTGAATCAGCGCGGAAGTGACCCCGCCGCACAGATCCCTGTCGCGCACCGAACCGGTAGGTTGACCCTCGATGTCGGCATCTGAGCACGTCCGCTGGCTGGCGAATCCGACGTTGCGCAACCCCGCAGTGATCACCGCCTTCCAAGGATGGAACGACGCCGCCGATGCGGCGAGCACCGCGGTGCGCACGTTGGTCGATGCATGGGGTGCCGAGCCGCTCGCCGAGATCGACCCCGAGGACTTCACCGACTTCGCGACCGTTCGACCCTCGGTGAGACTCGAGGACGGCAGGCGCCGTGTGATCGTGTGGCCGAAGGTCACCCTGTGGTGGGCGAGCACCCCTGGCGCCGACGTGGTCCTCGTTCTCGGCCCCGAACCGAGCCTGCGGTGGCGCCTCTTCACCGAGCAGATCGTCACCGTCGCGGAGCGATGGGACGCCTCGATGGTGGTCACGCTCGGTGCGCTGATCGCCGACGTGCCCCACCGGCGCCCCGTGCAGGTCTTCGGCACCGCCACCGACGACGCCACCATCGAGCGGTACGGGCTCCAGCGCAGTCGCTACGAGGGACCGACCGGGATCGTGGGTGTGGTGAACGATGCGTGCGCGCAGGCCTCGATCCCGTCCCTCTCGCTGTGGGCGGCGGTGCCGGCCTACGCGTCGCAGATCTCCTCGCCAAAGGCCGCGAGCGCGCTGCTCTCGCGAGCGGGTGAGATCATCGGCACACCCCCGCCGCTCGGTGCTCTGCACAACGAGGTCCTCGCCTACGAGAGCAGGGTCGACGAGATGATCGACGAGGACGAGGATCTCGCCGAGTACGTCGAGCGACTCGACCAGATGGGCGACGAGGCCTTCGGCGAGCCGAACCAGAACCAACTCGAGTTCGACTTCGACTCCGGGGACGACACCGATGGCCAGAGCCTCGCCGACGAGGTCGAGCGGTTCCTGCGCGACCAGGACGGAAACTGACTCAGTCGCCCCCGCGCCAGGTCTGCTCGCGCGGCGCATCGAACGACGCGGGGGGCCTCGCACCTCTGATCGCGGCGAAAGCCATCTCGCCCCACCACTGGGCGCCGGCGGTCGGTTGCGGCAGGTCGCCCGCACCGAACCATCCCACGCCGTCGGTCTCGAGCGGATGGCCGTCCAACTCACCACCGGTTGCGTGCAGATGGAACAGGAGCATGTACATCCCGAAGCGCGAGAATCCCATGCGCATCCCGTCGACGACGCCGAGAAGTTGCACCGGCTCGGCGAGGATCCCGGTCTCTTCCTCGACCTCTTTCATGGCGACCTCGGCCGGGGAGTACCCGACATCCGCCCAGCCGGTGGGATAGAGCCACACGCCGCTCTCGCGGCGCTTCACCAGCAGGATTTGCCCCTCGTCGTTCCCGACGATCGCGCCCACCGCCACCTTCGGCGTGACGTATCCGGGCACACCCTCGCCGACCGAGTCCATCCACTCCTGCACGAAGTGGTCCTGCTCGCGCCGGATCTCGAGTGCGTCATCTGCGGCGATCCTGATGTCGGCGGCCACCTTCAGGATCTCCTCGTAGCGCTCCTTCTCGTAGAGACTCTGGGTGAACCCCATGCCGGTGCGTGCGATCGCGGCCAGGGTCTCGCTCCAACGCACCAGATCGCGCGTGAAATCCCCCGGTTCGGCGGTGCTCACCGGTCCGACACTAGTTGTCGGCGCACGCTCACTTGTCCGTCGGGACGCCGCGATCGGTGGCGGCGTGGAGGAGCGCACGGGTGATCTCGGCCCGGTGGTCGGGATCCACGATCCGGCCGACGCCGGGTTCGGCGACGTAGAACGCATCGACCACTTCGTCGCCGAGCGTGAGAACCCTCGCGTGCCGGATGTCGAGACCGAGGTCGGCGAGGGCCTTTGTGACGCGGTGCAGCAATCCGACCGAGTCGGGGGCCCGCACCTCGAGGAACGTCGCATTCGACGACGTCACGTCGTCGAATCGCACCGACGGAGGCGCAGGGGCCGCCGCGGCGAGGGGTCGCCTGGGACGCACGTGCGTGGCACGCTCGGCGAGGCGCGACTCGAGCGCGAGTCGTCCCGAGAGCGCCAGTCGCACGTCCGACTCGACCTTGGCCCAGTCGGTCTCGCCCCACCGGCTCGTCACGGTGAAGCGCGAGGCCGCCATTCCCTGTTCGTCGGAGTGCGCCTCGGCACCGAGCACGTCGAGATCATGCAAGGACAGCACGCCGGCCACCCTCGCGAACGTGCCGGGGCGGTCCGGGCTCACCACCGTGACCGTTCCATCGACGGCCCGGACCTCGATTCCTCCACCGGCCATCATCCCGAGCACCTCGGCATCGGGGAAGAGCCGCCAGCCCGGCTCATCGGCGGCACCTCCGAGCCGTGCGCGCACGCGCTGCACCAGCAGATCGACCAGCTCCGCCTTCCAGTCGCTCCACGCCGATGGACCCGTCGCCAGGGAATCGGCCTCGGTGAGCGAGCGCAACAGATCGACCGTGACGGTCGTGCCGAGTCTCCCGGCGACCATGTCGATGGTCGCGTCGTCGGAGAGATCGCGCCGTGTCGCGACGTCGGCGAGCAACAGGTGGTTGTCGATCAGCGAGGTGACGATCGCCTGATCGGGGTCGCTCAATCCCATCCGTGCTCCGATCGCGGCGAACAACTCGACACCCGCCTCGGTGTGATCGCCGGGGTATCCCTTGCCCAGATCGTGGAACAACGCCCCCAGCACGAGCAGATCGGGGCGCGCCACACGGTCGGTGAACCGAGCGGCGTTCGCCGCTGTCTGCCACAGGTGGCGATCAACGGTGTAGCGGTGGAAGGCGTTGCGTTGCGGACGGGAACGAACCGGAGCCCATTCGGGCAGCACGCGCACGATCAGGTTGCGCTGGTCGAGCGACTCGAACACCGGAATCGCGGCCTCACCCTCGAGCAGGAGCGCGACGAGATCATCGCTCGCGCCCGCGGGCCACGGATCGGGGAACACGGGTGCGCGGTCACCGAGTCTGTTCAGCGAGTCGCGGTCGATCCGGGCCCCCTCGCGGGCGGCCGCCGTCGCCACGCGAAGGAGCAGGGTCGCGTCGCCGGCAATGTCCACGTCGTCGGCGAGATGGATCTCCCCGTTGATGATCTGGACTCCCGGGGCGAGTGACCGCGGCACCGGCGACCTGTCGGCGGGAGGATCGAGGCGCGCCCACGCCTCGTCGGCGATCCACGCGACCTCGCGGCCCACCTCCGCGACAGCGGCCATGAGCGCGTCGTCTGAATCGAAGCCCGCGAGACGGGCGACGGGTGCCTGATCCTCGAGGCGCAACACCTCGACGGGTCGGCCGGTGTGGCGGTGCAGTGCGACGCGGATGCGCAACAGGGTCTCGTTGCACGCCATCAGATGGTCGAGGTCCTCGGGCGAGAGCTCGAGACCGGCCTCGACGGCCCACTGCAGGGCATGGATGTCCCGCAGTCCGCCGAGGCCCTCCTTCAGGTCCGGCTCGAGCAGGAATGCCACCTCGCCGTTGCTCGCGTAGCGCTCCAGTGTGCGCGAGTGCAGCTGGACCAGCCACTCGCGGCCCCGCTTGCGCCACGCCTCGCGCGCTCCCTCGACCACCTCCCGTCCGAGATCGGCGTCGCCGGCGACGACTCGTGCGGTCACGAGCGCGGTCGCGGTGTCGAGATCCGTGGCGCACAGGGCGAGTGTCTCCTTGGGTGTGCGCACGGCGTGACCGAGTTTGAGTCCCGTGTCCCAGATCGGATACCACAGGCGCGAGGCGACCTGATCGATGCCGCGCACCTTGCGGTGCACGAGCAGCACGTCGAGGTCGCTCTGGGGTGCGAGCTCGCGCCGGCCGTATCCGCCGACGGCGAGCAGTGCCACCGAGTCGCGCGACCCCAGCGCCGACGAGGCTTCGGCGAACAGGCCGACCAACCATGCATCGGTGGCATCGGACATCTCGCGGCACGCCGCGGCTCCGGACGTCGCGTCGGAGATCTCGCCGCGCGACGGGGTCACCGGCGCCCCTCCTGGCGTCGGCGCGTCAGCACGGTCGCGGCCTTCCACGCCCCCCACTCGATGCCGGTCTCGTGCACCGCCTCCCCGAGGTCGCGCCATGCGAGCGGGCCGACACCGTAGGGATCCTCGGGCATCGCGCGGTGCTCGAATTCGTCGCGCACGGGAACCGGCACACCGGCCGACTCCAGCACGTCGGCGGCGAAGTTCGAGGCGCGGCGCAACACCTGGAGGGGGTTCGCGCGTTGTTCGTCGACGTCGGTGGCGAGCAGGCTCTGCAGCTCTGCCTCGACCCACGCGGCCGCGCGCGTGACTGCGCGATCGACCAGACCGAGGGCGACGGGATCGAGATCGCGTCCCGATGCGCGTGCGATCGAGGTGATGCGACCTCGAAGCCAATCCGGGTAGGCGCCGCACACGGCGGTCAACAGCGCCGCTGCCGGTGACGCACCTCGGGGCGTGGGACTCATGAGCCGGAGTGTAAGGAGCGACTCCCGCGGACGGGGAACCGGGCCGGCCGGGAGCACAGCCCCTTCTCGGCGACCGGGAGTGCCGAGGTTTACGCTTCGTGCGATGGCGAGGCTCCCGTGACGTTCGAACCGACCACTCCGGGGGGATTCCCCGGTCGCATCGGACGGACGATCTCGGACTCGGTGCCGCACTGGGCCGCGCACGATCCCGACACGACCGGCAAGCCCAACATCCTCGTCGTGCTCCTCGATGACGTCGGCTTCTCGGACTTCGGGTGCTACGGCTCGGAGAACCGGACGCCGACGATCGATGCGATCGCCCGACGGGGACTCAGGCTGACCGGGTTCCACACCACGGCGATGTGCTCGACCACCCGTGCCGCGCTCCTCACCGGGCGCAACCACCACTCGGTGGGCATGGGGTGTCTCGCCAACTTCGACTCGGGATACCCCGGCTACCGCGGCAAGATCGCCAGGGAGGCGGGCACGCTCGCCGAGATGGTGCGGCCGCACGGGTACCGCAACTACATGGTGGGCAAGTGGCACGTCACCCCGCTCACCGAGACCGGGCCCACCGGTCCCTTCGACGGTTGGCCGCTCTCGCGCGGGTTCGACCGCTTCTATGGATTCCTCGACGCCGAGACGGACCAGTACAGCCCCGAGGTCGTGCGCGACAACACCCACGTCACCGCACCGGGCACCTACTGGACCGGGTACCACCTCACCGAGGACCTGATCGACAACGCGATCACCTACCTCGCCGATCACGAGGCCGGCGCACCGCACCTGCCGTGGTTCATGCTGCTCGCACCCGGTGCGTGCCATGCACCGCACCAGGCCCCGGTGGAGTTGATCGACGAGTGCGAGGCGCGATTCCTCGACGGATGGGACGCCGTGCGCGAGCGCCGCCTCGTGCGGCTCATCGAGATGGGCATCGTTCCCGCCGACACGCATCTCCCCCCGCGCAACGACCATGTCCAGGAATGGGACGCCCACTCGGCCGATGAGAAACGGTTGTTCGTGCGCCTGATGGCGGCCTATGCCGCGATGCTCGAGCATTTCGACACCCATCTCGCACGATTGCTCTCCCACCTCGGGACCTCGGGACGACTCGACGACACGGTGATCGTGGTGATGAGCGACAACGGTGCGAGCCAGGAGGGCGGGCCGCAGGGTTTCGTGAACGCGATGGCTCCGTTCAACCTCGTGCCCGAGCCGCTCGAGGAAAAGATCGCCCGGATCGGCGACATCGGTGGACCCGACACGCACTCGAACTTCCCGTGGGGATGGGCAATGGCGGCGAACACCCCGCTCAAGCGCTACAAGCAGAACACCCATGGTGGCGGGATCCGCGACCCGTTGGTGATCGCCTGGCCGGGGCGGATCCCCGACCCGGGTGCGGTGCGGCACGGCTTCTGCCACGCCGTCGATCTGGCACCCACCATCCTCGATGCTCTCGGCATCACCCCGCCCTCGTCGGTGAACGGCACGGCCCAGGCACCGATCGAGGGATCGAGCATCGCGGCCAGCCTGTTCGACCCGGCGGTGCCGATCGTGCGCGGTCCGCAGTACTTCGAGATGTTCGGTCACCGTGGCATCGTCGCCGACGGGTGGAAGGCCGTCGCCTACCACCAGCTGGGCACACCCTTCGAGAACGACACGTGGGAGCTGTACCACCTCGAGTCGGACTTCGCCGAGAACCTCGACCTCGCCGCGACCGAGCCCGATCGGCTCTCCGCCCTCGTCGATCTGTGGTGGCGCGAGGCCGACGCGCACAAGGTGCTCCCACTAGACGACCGCTTCGCCCAGCGGTTCGCCGAGAATGCCGCGCGCCACACCGGTGAGCGCACCCGCTACACGTTCTGGCGTGGGATGGGCCACATCCCCTCCGATGTCGCGCCGGACCTGCGGAGTCGGTCGTACACCATCACTGCCGATGTCGTGGTCCCCGAGGATGGCTGCGAGGGCGTGCTCGTGGCCCACGGTGATCTCACCACGGGGTGGAGCCTCTTCATCCGCGACGGCCACCTCGAGCACGACCTCAACGTGGGTGGCTCGCACCAGATGCTCCGGTCCTCGATCCCGGTGCCCGCCGGCGAGCACCGGCTCGGCGTGCGGATGAGAAGGGTCGGCAACGAGGGAACGCTCACCATGTTCATCGACGACCGGGAGGTGGGCGAGATGACGACATCGAGCATCTTCTGGCTGCTCATCTCGTGGTCGGGTCTGGACATTGGTCTCGACCGCGGCACGCCGGTGAGCCACTACGAGTCGCCGTTCACCTTCACGGGTTTCCTGCGCAAGGTCGAGATCGTCCTCGACACGGACCAGAAGCTCGACATGAAGGGCGCAACTCGCGCCACACTCTCGCGCGACTGACCCGACGCGCGCGGTCGCTGAGCCGACGGGGCCGGATCAGCGACGGGTGCTGGCGGGAACCTCGCGGAAGGGCATCTCGCGGTCGGTCTCGGGCTCCTTGGGCAGACCCAGGATGCGCTCGGCGATGATGTTGCGCTGGATCTGGTCGGTGCCACCGCCGATCGAGAAGAAGTAGGCGTTCAACTGCGAATAGTTGTGCGCGTTCACCGTGTCCGACTCTGCTCCCCCGAGCGTGGCATCCATCCCGAGGATGTGTCCCTGGATGCGCGCGGCATAGTGGAGGATCTGGGCCATGTAGAGCTTGCCCAGCGAGGCGAGCGGCGACGATCCGCCGGTCTCGGCGGCCGCGCGCGCACGCTCCCCGTTCCATTCGTTCGTCATCCTCATGCAATGGAGGCGCGCGATCTCCTGACGGAACCGTGGATCGGTGTCGCGCCCGGTGCGTCGGGCGAGTTCTGTGAGCGAGATGTCGGGCATCGGGATCGAGCCGTGCGCGGACGCCGTCGCGCCCCGTCGCGCTGTGCGCAGGGCCGGACCGCGACGACCGCCACCCATCGCCACCCGCTCGTACATCAGTGCGGTCTGGAGGACCCACCACCCGGCGTTCAACTCACCGAGACGGTGCGTGTCGGGGACCCGCGCGTCGGTGATGAACACCTCGTTGAAGCGCGAGTCGCCGGTCGCCTGGCGCAGGGGCCGGACCTCGACACCGGCCTGGCGCATCGGGAACCAGAAGAACGAGATGCCGCGGTGCTTGGGTTGGTCCCAGTCGGTGCGCGCGACCAGCATGCCGTACTCGGCACCGGCCGCACCGGAGGTCCACACCTTCTGGCCGTTCACGATCCACTCGTCGCCGTCGCGCACCGCGCTCGTGCGGATGCCCGCGAGATCCGAGCCCGCGCCCGGTTCGGAGTACAGGAGGCACATCGCCACGTCGTCGAGGAGCAGTCGTCGCATGAACTCGTCCTTCAACGAGTCGCTCCCGAACGACACCATCGTGCCCGCCCACAGGTTCGTCTTGTCCTGCCCGGGGCCCGGGACACCGCGCTCGGCGAACAGGGCCTCGACGGCTGCGGCGTCGTCGTCGGACATCTCGCGGCCGTACCACTTGCGCGGCCACCGCAACGCGGCCCATCCTGCGTCGATGACGCGCTCGCGCCACTCGTCGGGGTCGACATCGTCGCGCCAGTGCGACCCGATGAACTCGTCGGCCTCGCGCAGGGTGTCGTCCAACATGGAGCGAAATCTAGACGCGGTGCGCCCCCGGCGACCACACCGGGGACGGGATATCTTCAGAGAGAACGGACCCGCTGATCACAGAAGGAACGTGGCCCATGTCACGCGTGCAACTCGCTCTGAACGTCTCGAACCTCGAGGAGGCGATCGCCTTCTATTCCAAGCTCTTCGGCACCGCGCCGTCCAAGGTGCGGGAGGGATACGCGAACTTTGCGATCGCAGAGCCCCCGCTCAAGTTGGTCCTGCTCGAGAACGCCGGTGCCCCGGGCACGATGAACCATCTGGGTGTCGAGGTCGAGTCCACCGATCAGGTGGGAGCCGCGATCGCGCGCCTGCAGTCCGAGGGTCTCGACACCGTGGTCGAGGGGGAGACGACGTGCTGCTTCGCGGTGCAGGACAAGGTCTGGGTGAACGCCCCCGATGGTGAGCCGTGGGAGGTCTACACCGTGCTCGCCGATGCACCGACCATGAAGTTGATCCCTCTGACCGACGGAGATGCCGCGTGCTGTGCACCGGCTGCCGCCGACTCCACGGGCGACGCCGGTTCCTCCTGCGGTTGAGGCCGTCTCAGCCGGATGTGAACACTGCGGCGAAGAGTCCGCCCGACACCCACCGACGCCACCGATGCCACGGTTCGCGCTCCGGTCCACACCAGGTGGGCGACCCCCGCCCACGTCACGATGTTGAACAAGACCGATGGCGTCGCAATGGCCGCACTCACCCCGGGCGCGGCGGGCCCGATTCAGCCGACGGAGAGATCCGAGACGAGCCCCTCGACCAACACCTTGATCTCGTCGCGCACACGGCGGACGACCTCGATCCCCTTGCCCGCGGGATCCTCGAGCGGCCAGTCGATGTAGCTCTTGCCGGGGATGTAGGGACACTCGTCGCCGCATCCCATCGTGATGACCACGTCGACCGTGTGCAGCATCTCCTCGGTCCAACGTTGGGGCGAGTTGCCAGCGATGTCGATTCCCACCTCGCCCATCACCTCGACTGCGACCGGGTTCAACCCCGCACCCGGCGCCGACCCGGCTGAGAACACCGACACTGCATCTCCTGCGAGGGCGCGCAACCAGCCCGCCGCCATCTGCGAGCGCCCCGCATTGTGCACGCACAGGAACAGCACACCGGGACGGCTCACCGGGTCCTCACCTGGGACTCACCCCGGGTCGCCGGAGTCGGCGAACACGAACCTGATCACCGCGAACCCGATCACAGCACCCACCACCTGCATCAACACGAACATCGGCACCGACGATGGGGCGATGCCGGCGAAGGTGTCCGAGAGAGACCGTGCCACCGTGACGGCGGGATTGGCGAGACTCGTCGACGAGGTGAAGAAGTACGCACCGCCGATCCATGCACCGACGGCGAAGGGAACAGCGTCGCGGCGACCGTTGCGCACGCACCCGTGGATCACGAGCAGCAACCCCACCGTCGCCACCACCTCGGAGAGCCACAACGCTCCCGATGATCTCTCCTTGGTGGACAGATTCACCGCATCGAGCTCGAACATCAGGTTCGCCACGACCGCACCGATGCTCCCACCGACGACCTGTGCGAGGCCGTGGAGCACCGTTTCGCGCGTCGACACCAGGCCCGCGAGCCGGTCGACGAGCGTCACGACCGGATTGAAGTGCGCACCGGACACACCCCCGAACATGAGGATCAACCCCACGAGCGCACCCGCCGTCGCCACGGCGTTCTCCAACAACTGCAGGCCGACATCGTCGGGCGACAGTCGCGACGCCATGATCCCCGAGCCAATCACCGCCATCACCAGCAGCCCGGTGCCGATCGCCTCGGCGGCGAGGCGTCTCTTCAGCGCGGGTGTCGACACATCTTCACCCTAGGAATCACTGGTGACGCGAGAGTGAACCGGGGATGACGCCGGGGTGGACATCGCTCAGGTCGCGAGCGAGCCCCCGAAGATCTGCCACGCAAGGAAGGACTTCGCCCCCAGGCTCAGCACGAGGTACACCTTCTCCCCGTGCAGATAGTCGGCCCACCGGCCGACGCGCCTGTACTGCAACCACTGGTTGAGACCGAACGAGAAGAAGAAGATCTGCTCGACCACCACGATCCCGAAGACGAACCCGGGCACCGTGTCGGCACCGATCACGTTCACCCACACCGCCACCCACGGGGCGATTCCGGCGAGGGTGCCGAACCAGAAAGGCTTCATCGTGGTCGTGGTCCGGCCGGGCGGGTTCATCGTCTCTTGCAGCCATCCGAACAGGATCATCGCCACGTTCGCTCCCGCCATCGTGAGGATCGCGGCGATGTCGGTGATGCCCGAATAGGCACAGATGAGCACCAGCATCAACGTGGCCGAGAACGAGTACTCCACCCACCTGAACCGGTTGATCCCGCGCGCGAGGTCGGCCTCATAGGTGCCCCGGGCCACGGTCGCCGTCACCAGATGGTCGACCGCGGCCAGCAGGAGGAATGCCGCCACGGCCGGCCCGATCGGCAGGTCGAAGAGCGAGTCCGGCGAGGCGAGGCGCGTGCCGGGGGGACCCTGCGGGAAGGTCGAGGTGACCGCGATCGAGAACGATCCCGCGAGCAGGAGGAGCCCGATGGCCTGGGCGAGATGCAAGAGGGTGAGGCCCAGGTTCCATGCGCGCAGATTGACGAGGCGTGCCGCATCGAGTGCGGGGGCTACTGGTTGGGTCACTGGACCAACCTAACCCCGTCGGACCGCGTGCTGTTCGATCTCTCGAGCCAGATCACCACGACGTTCAGGATGAGGGAGATCGCGGTCGTGGCGATCAGGGTCGGACTCGCGAGCAACACCGAGTACGCCATCCAACACAGAAGGCACCCGAGACTCAATGCATTCGAGCCGATCGAGACGGCCGTCGATCCGCCCCCCGCGCGCCGGGTCCTCCACGACCTCGCCACCTGTGGCGCCCGCGAGAGGGTGAAGAAGAACAGCAGCGGGTTCACGATCCACACCGGCAGCAGGGCCGCGGCCGCGGTCACCGCGACGAAGATGCCGACGACGCGGGCTGCCAGTCCCGCACGGTTGTTCGAGATCGCGAGCACCACGTTCGCGTTGATCAGGCCCGTGGCCACCGTGCTCACGATCAGCGAGGGGGATGCCGTGCGCAATCCGTATCCGAGCCATGCCCCGCTCGAGACCGTCATCATGATCCACATCGCGAGGCTCACACCAGAGGCATGACCGAGCGAGCGCACCTTGCGCGCCTGGGGCCAACCCTGCAGAACGCCCTGCACCGCGGCCGCGAACCCGAAGATCTCCGCGATGAGCACGCATCGAACCTAACGGGCGGGCCCCGGTGATCGATGGACCACACGGGTCCTGCAATCGAGTCTGCGTCGACTCATGCGTCGAGAATTTCGACGCGGATGCGCTTGTTGCCCTTGCCCTTGCTCTCGGTCTTGACGACGCGGAACGCACCGACCTCGCGCGTCGAGTTCACGTGGGTGCCCCCATCGGCCTGCTTGTCGAGTCCGACGATGTCCACCACGCGGACCTCGCTCACGGTCTCGGGGATGAGCGACACCTTGGTGCGGATCAGCGCCTCGTCCACGACGGCGATCTCGCGCGGCAGGAACGAGACCTCGATCGGATGGTCGGCCAGGATCGCCTCGTTCACCAGTTCCTCCACCCGCGCCGCGAAGCCCTCGGGCAGGGGGTCGAACTCGAAGTCCATGCGCGCCGACAGCGGTTCCATGTTGCCCCCGGTGACGGGTACCCGCCACTCGTTCCAGATGACGCCGCACAACACGTGCATCGCCGTGTGGGTGCGCATCAACTTGTGGCGGCGTTCCCAGTCGATCTCGCACCGCACGGTCGCCCCGACCGCCGGCATCGGCGAACCCTCCACCAGATGGTGGACGATCTCGGTGCCGTCCTTGCGCACGTCGACGACCGCGTGCCCGTCGATCGAGCCGGTGTCGTGGGGCTGTCCGCCACCCGTGTAATAGAACACCGTGCGGTCGAGCACGACGGCCCCGTCACGGACCCCCACCACGATCGCCTCGCACTCGCGCTGGTAGGCGTCGCGCAGGAACAACAGATCCGTCGCCACGATCGGCTCAGAGCTGGGAGATGAGCTCGTGGACCGGTGTCACCATGCCGACGTAGAACGACCCGAACTCGGCGTACTCGGCCGAGGCCTCGTCATAACGCATCGTGTAGACGACCTCCTTGAGGTCGTCGGGGTGCACCGCGAACAGCGTCACCCCCCACTCGAAGTCGTCGAGCCCCGTCGAGCCGGTCACCAACTGGATGACGCGTCCGGCGAAGGCACGGCCGCTCTTGCCGTGCTCCTCCATGAGTTCCTTGCGACGGTCGTACTCGAGTGTGAACCAGTTCTGGCCGGGGTTGCGCCGCTTCGACATCGGATAGAAGCACCAGGCGTTCTTGCCCGCTGGCGGCAACTGCGGATAGAGCCGCGAGTTGAGCATCTCGGCCGGCATGCCCTTGGCGTACTCGGAGACCTCGGTGAGCGAGACGTAACTGTCGACGATCCCGACCCCGGCGCGCTGCACGCCGGTCTGGAGGTTCCTCAGTTCGCGCATGTCGGCCGCGAGGGCCATCACCGCGAGATCGGCCTTGTGCCCGAGCATCGAGACGCACACCACGGTGACCCCGGCGTTCTCGGCCGCCTTGACCGAGTTGAGGAGAGCCTGGCCGTCGAAGTCGGGGCCGGGCTTGCCGAACAAGTGCACGACACCGAGTCCGGTGGAGGGCGACATGGATTCGCTCATGTGCTCAACCTACCGAGCGAGCGTCGCGCCGACGAAGCGTTCGGCTGAGCCGGGTGACACGTGGAGGAACAACGACGGCTCCGCCAGTTCGACCTCCATCAACGCCGGTGTTCCCCGTTGACCCTTCACCATGTCCACGCGCGCGTACAACGGTGGGGTCCCGAAGCGCCTCCCGAGCCACGCCACGACCCGATCCCCGAGCTCTCGCTCCTGGTCGGTCGGCGTGCGCGCCGAGATCTCCTCCTCCACGTACAGATCGTTGTGCACCGTCTCGCCCGCGCTCAGGATTGCGCCCTTCCGGAAGGCGTGCGAGAAACGGCCACCGAAATACAGCAGACCCGTCTCACCCTTGTCGTCGATGAAGCGCTGGTAGGGCTGGACCATCACCGACTTGCCGAGCGCGAGGATCTCGCGCGCGTGCACGGCCGCCGCATCGGCGTCCCCGGTGTGGCGCCACGAGTGGTTGGCGCCAGCGCTCACCGTCGGCTTGACCACGATGTCACCGCCAAGCAACTCGGCGACTCCGGCGAGGTCGTCCTCGGACTCCACATACGTGGTCGGGATCACGTCCAGACCCGCGGAGGTCATCTCGGCGAGATAGTGCTTGTCGAGGTTCCACCGCAGGACGTCGGCGGTGTTCCACAGCGTGGTGAGAGTCGAGACCCGTTGGACCCATGCGAGGAACTCCCCGAGGCGGCGGTGGTAGTCCCACGGGGAACGGACCACCGCCGAGGAGAACCGTGTCCAGTCCTCATCGGCACTGTCCCAGTCGATGATCTCGGCCGTCACGCCCCGGTCCGCGAAGGCCCGGACGAGGTACACCAGGTCGGTGTCGAGTTCCCGCGCGTACGCCGAGGAGACCAGGGCGATCGGGCGGGGCATTGTCGGGTGCGCGCGGCGCTCGACTTAGAAGTCGTCCATTCCCCCGCCGTGGGCGTGCCCGCCGCCCGACTCCTCGGGCTTGTCGGCGATCACGGCCTCGGTGGTGAGGAACAGCGCCGCGATCGACGCCGCGTTCTGCAGGGCCGAGCGGGTCACCTTGGCCGCGTCGATGACGCCGAGCTTCACGAGATCCTCGTACTGGCCCGTGGCCGCATTCAGGCCCTCGGCACCCTTGAGGTTCTTCACGCGCTCCACGACGACGCCGCCCTCGAGACCTGCATTCTCGGCGATCTGCTTGATCGGACCCTCGAGTGAACGGGCGACCATGCGGGCGCCGGTCTGCTCGTCACCGGTCAGCTTCTCTGCCGCCGCCTCGACGTCTGCCTGGGCGCGCAGCAGCGCGACTCCACCGCCGGGCACGACACCCTCCTCGATGGCGGCCTTGGTTGTCGAGACCGCGTCCTCGATGCGGTGCTTCTTCTCCTTCAGTTCCACCTCGGTGGCCGCGCCGACCTTGAGCACCGCGACGCCACCGGACAACTTGGCGAGGCGCTCCTGGAGCTTCTCGCGGTCGTAGTCGGAGTCGGTGTTGTCGATCTCGGTCTTGATCTGGTTGATCCGACCCTTGATGTCGTCCTCGGCGCCGGCGCCCTCGACGATGGTCGTCTCGTCCTTCGAGATGATCACCTTCTTGGCGCGCCCGAGCAGGTCGAGAGTGGCGTTCTCGAGCTTGAGACCGACCTCCTCGCTGATGACCTGACCGCCGGTGAGGATCGCCATGTCCTGGAGCATCGCCTTGCGGCGGTCTCCGAAACCGGGTGCCTTCACGGCGGCCGACTTGAAGGTGCCGCGGATCTTGTTGACCACGAGGGTCGCGAGCGCCTCGCCCTCGACATCCTCGGCGATGATGACGAGCGGACGGCCGCTCTGCATCACCTTCTCGAGCACCGGCAGGAGGTCGCGCACGTTCGCGATCTTGTTCGACACGAACAGGATGTACGGGTCGTCGAGCGAGGCCTCCATGCGGTCCGCATCGGTGGCGAAGTAGGGCGAGATGTAGCCCTTGTCGAAGCGCATGCCCTCGACGAGGTCCATCTCCATGCCGAAGGTCTGGCTCTCCTCGACGGTGATGACACCGTCCTTGCCCACCTTGTCGATGGCCTCGGAGATCATCCCGCCGATCTCGGTGTCGGCCGCCGAGATCGAGGCGACCTGGGCGATCTGCTCCTTGGAGTCCACCTCCTTGGCGAGGGACTTGATGGACTCGATCGCGGCCGCGACGGCCGCCTCGATGCCCTTCTTCAGCGACATCGGGTTCGCACCGGCTGCGACGTTGCGCAGCCCCTCGCGCACCATCGTCCAGGCGAGCACCGTGGCGGTGGTGGTTCCGTCACCGGCGACGTCGTCGGTCTTCTTGGCCACTTCCTTCACCAACTCGGCACCGATCCGCTCGTAGGGATCCTCGAGTTCGATCTCCTTGGCGATCGAGACGCCGTCGTTGGTGATGGTGGGCGCGCCCCACTTCTTCTCGAGCACCACGTTGCGGCCCTTGGGTCCGAGCGTGACGCGGACAGCATCGGCCAGTTTGTTCATGCCGGCCTCGAGACCGCGACGGGCCTCCTCATCGAACGCAATCAGCTTTGCCATGTCTCCTCCATCGGGAACCGGTGGTCTTGGGAATCCGGCACGCACTCGCGCGTCCGGAGCGCTAGCACTCTACCGAGGGGACTGCTAAGTCAACCACCCCGGATCCGGTCGCGCCACTCTCCGGGCCGCGCCACTTGCACGATGCACCGCGCACCGATCGGGCCAGACATTGGGCGTCGGCCCCGCGGGGTGGTCGGCCCGGGGCCGACCGGATCAGCCGCCCGCGACGGCCGGGATGATCGAGACGGTGTCGCCCGACGCGACGGGCGTGTCGAGACCGTTCGTGTACCGCACGTCGTCGTCGGCCACGAAGATGTTCACGAACTTGTGCAGATCGCCGGCCTCGTCGAAGAGACGCCCGGCGAACCCGGGGTGCGCGGCATCGAGCGCGGCGAGCACCTCGCGCAAGGTGGTGCCCTCCACTTGGACGGACGACGCGCCACCGGCGAAGGGGCGCATGGTGGTGGGGATTCGCACTGTCACTGCCACCTTTCGAACCCTATCGACGCCGCCGGACATCGACACCATGGCACCGCAGCATTCCGCAGAGGGGTCATCCGCGCGACCACCGGGGACGACGACCTCGACCCGGACACCCGCGCTCGCACGTCTCTGATCGTCGGTGGATCACCTCACCTAGCGTGGGGGGATGCGCGTTCTCGCCGCCGCCGACAAGTTCAAGGGGACCGTCTCGGCCACCGATGTCTGCGCCGCGATCGGTCACGCATGCTGGGACATCGGCCTCGACTGCACCGAACTGCCGCTCGCCGACGGCGGTGAGGGAACCCTCGAGATCCTCGGCGGCTCGAACATGCACACGTGGGTCACCGGCCCGCTCGGGGATCCGGTCCTGGCGCACTGGCGCTTCGCGCGCGGCACCGCGGTCATCGAGATGGCCCGCGCATCGGGGCTCACACTCGTGGGAGGAGCGGCGAAGAACGACGCTCTCGCCGCGTCCACCCAGGGCACCGGCGAGTTGATCGACTCCGCGCTCGATCTCGGCGCCGACAAGATCATCGTCTGTCTCGGGGGATCGGCCACGACCGATGGCGGGTACGGGGCGCTGCGTGCGATCTCGGCGCCCGCACGCCTGAAGGCAGTGGACTTCATCGTGGCATGCGATGTCGAGACACCGTTCCTCGACGCGGCGCGTGTGTTCGCGCCACAGAAGGGCGCGACCCCCGCCCAGGTCGCTTTCCTGTCCGGTCGGCTCGAGCGTCTCGCCGACACCTACCGCGGCGAGTACGGCGTCGACGTCACCGCACTCACCGGAGCGGGCGCGGCCGGTGGGCTCGCCGGTGGGCTCGCCGCGCTCGGGGCACGTCTCATGGCCGGTTTCGATGTCGTCGCCGACGAGACGAACTTCGATGAGGCGATCGAATCCTGTGACGTCGTCGTCACCGGTGAGGGCCTCCTCGACCTCACCTCGTTCGCCGGCAAGGTCGTGGGCGAGGTCGCGACGTGGGCTGCCTCGCTCGGCACACCGGCGCATGCGATCGTGGGGAGCGCCGAACCCGGCATCGACCCGGACCTGCTCGGCGCGATCGACGTCGTCGATCTGTCCGCGCAGTTCACGCGCGAGATCGCGATGCGCGAACCACTGCGGTGCATCGAGGACGCAGCACGCGGGGTTCTCGAGCGCTACTGCTGACCGGGTGGATCAGCCGGGTGCGACTGTGGTGGTCGCGGCCTGGCCGGAGCCTCCGCCCACCACCCCGGCGAGCGGCTTGCCCGCCAGGTCGGTCCCCAGGAGAACGAGGATGCACGCCTCCTTGAGGCTGCCCCCCTCCACCGGGACCGGCGAGGGCATGGCGGCCATATCGACTGCCCCACCGAGGGTGGTCGCGACGTATTGGGCGTTGGTTTCGCACCCGGCGAGGTAAAAGACCCCCGTCTTCTGGCGCTTGGCGGTGCCGGCCGGCACGTTCAGGGCGGGTTGGACGACGTATCCCTGGGCCTGGAGGTCGGTGGTCATCTTTCCTGCCGACAGGGCCACGCCCGAGGCGTTGGCGACCTGGATCTTGAAACCCGAGATGTTGAAGGGCACGGTGGTCGGGGCGTTCGGGTCGACGGAGGAATCGGTCGGGTTCTCGGTGGAGTCGGTGCCCGGGGTGACCGTGGCACCCCCGTCGGAGCGCACGTCGCGAAGAATGAGGAACCCCAGCACGAGGGCCGCGACGGCCACGGCGGCACCGAGGGTGCCGGTCGAGGGAGCAGAAATCGAGGTCCGCGGGCCACGGGGGCGCTGTTGGCTCATGGGAAAAACCTAGTTGGCTGTGCACAAGGGATGCACGACACCCATGCGAGCCCTTGCGCCGCAAGAGAAATGGAGCCGAGTGTGGGGATTGAACCCACGACCTACCGCTTACAAGGCGGTTGCTCTACCACTGAGCTAACTCGGCGCGATAACGAGCCTACGCACCGCGCGTGAGGCGCGCACGCGCGACTTCGTAGGTGGCGAGCGCGGCGGCCGCCGACACGTTCAACGACGAGACCTGACCCAGCATCGGGATCGACACCACCTCGTCGCACCGCTCGCGCACGAGCCGCGACACCCCGGCACCCTCGGCACCGAGCACCATGCAGATGCCCTCCGTCGCCAACTTGGCGATGTCGAACAGCGTCGACTTCCCCTTGTCGTCGAGCCCGACCACCCAGATGCCCTTGTCGCGCATCGCCGTGATCGCAGTCGGCAGACCCGAGACCAGCGCCATGGGGACGTGCTCCACGGCGCCCGCGGAGGCCTTGGCGACGGTCGGCGTCACGTGCACCGCGCGGTGCCTCGGCAGGACCACCCCGGTCACTCCCGCACCGTCGCAGCACCGCAGCACCGCACCGAGGTTCCCCGGATCGGTCACCCCATCCACGGCCACGAGGAACGGCGCGACGCCGTTCGAGGGCCTCAACATGTCGGCGAACGGGGCCTCTGGGATCGGGGCCGCGAAGGCGATGATGCCCTGGGGTGCCTCACTGCGCGCCCTCTCCTCGAGTCGCTTGCGTGCGACCTCCATGATCTGCACTCGTGCGGCATGGGCGAGTTGGGCGATGTCCTCGATGATCGGAGCCGGGTCGATGTCGTTGGCCATCCAGATCTCGCGCACCTTGCGGCGCTGGGCGATCAACAACTCGCGCACCGCCTGACGACCCTCGACTTGCTCGCCACCGAGTCCCTTGTCCTGGGGAGCCTTGCCCCGCTTCGGGGCGGCGTTGCGCGCACCAGGTGCACGACGCGACGATTCGCGGCGCGGGCCCCGCCCCTTGGGTGAGCGCGATGCCATCAGGTCTCTCTCGTGATGATCGCCGATGCGAAGCACATGACTCCCTCGCCCCGGCCGATCGCCCCGAGTCCCTCGGCGCGCCTCCCCTTCACGCTCACCGGCGCTCCCGCGGCGGCCGACAGCAGCTCGACCATCTGATCGCGCACGGGGGCGATCCTCGGGCTCTCGCACACCACGCTCACGTCGACGTTCCCGATCGACCAGCCCTCGGCGCGCACCATGGACGCCACATCGGCCAGGATCGCGAGCGAGTCCGCGCCTCGCCACGCGGGGTCGGTGTCGGGGAAGTGCTCGCCGATGTCGCCGAGCCCGGCCGCTCCGAGCAGCGCATCCGCGACCGCGTGCGCGATCGCATCGGCGTCGCTGTGTCCCGCGAGGGGACGCTCGCCGGGGAACTCCACCCCGCCGAGCACGAGCACCCGCCCGGGTGCCTCGCCATCGACGAAGCGGTGCACGTCGAAGCCCTGGCCGACCCTCACCTGCATCATCACCTCACACCTCACCGGTCAGCAACCGTGCGGCATGCACGACGGCCCACTCAAGATCCTCCGCGGTGGTGATCTTGCGGTTCGCGGCCTCGCCGTCCACCACCACCACCTCCCCGCCCATCTTCTCGACCAGCGTCGCATCGTCGGTCCCCTCGCCCGAGGCCGCGTGCGCCCGACGGAGCGCGGCTGCGCGGAACGCTTGGGGTGTCTGCACCGCGCGGAGGGTCTCGCGGCGCGGCGTGCCCACCACCACGTTCGAGGTGTTCACCTCCTTGATGGTGTCGACCACCGGCACGCCCGGAACCGCCCCATCGGCACCGTCCACGATCGCACCGACCACGCGGTGCCACACGGTCTCGGAGGCGAAGGGCCGGGCCGCATCGTGGACGCACACGATCGTGGCGTCATCGGGGACGGCGGCCAGTCCGCGTCGGACCGAGTCGCTCCGGGTGGTGCCACCGGCGACTTGCAGCGTCCCGTCTCCGAAGTTTTCTTCACCGATCCGGTCTCCGGGGAGGACCACCACGACACCGAGGCTGTGCCGCCTCGCCTCTTCGACGGCCCAATCGACGATTCTGCGCCCCCCGGCGCGGGCGAACTGCTTCGATCCACCGAATCTGAGTCCCGACCCGGCGGCGACCACGATCGACCACACTCTCTCGGTTTGGGACATGCGAGAAGGGTAGTACCGTGATCGTTGATGCAACACGAACAAGTTCTCGCCGAGACTGAAATCTTCGTTGGTGCGCCATCGGATGTCCTCGGTGCCATCGCTTCAGCGGGAAGGGTTCGCGACCTCGTTCGCGGTGACGTGCTCTTCGAGTCGGGCGCCGAACCGGACTCGCTCTACGTGGTGCTGTCGGGTCGAATCGCGATCGCCATCGGGAACCGTCCCTTCGACCACCGCGAGAGCGTCATCGCGCTCATGGACGCGGGCGACCTCTTCGGCGAGATGGGCATGCTCGACTCGCGACCCCGATCCGCGGGTGCGCGTGCGCTCGAGACCTCTCGCGTGCTCGAGATCCCCTACGCCGCACTCATCGATCAGCTGAACTCCTCGCACCTGCTGATGTGGAACGTGATCCGCATGCTGTCGAACCGCCTGCGCACCGTGGACCAGGCTCTCGCCGACAGTGTCTTTCTCGACGTGACCGGACGCACGGCCAAGCGGCTCATCGAGCTCTCGGGCGGCAAGGACGAGTTCACCCTCCCGATCACCCAGGAGGAACTCGCCGGCATGGTGGGCGCCTCGCGCGAGCGCGTGAACAAGGCGATCGCCTCGTTCATCAAGTTGAAGTGGATCGAGCAGCACGACCGCACCTACCGGATCCTGGATCGCGAGAGGCTGCAGCAGCGCGCGATGTGAGCAACGGTCCGCGTCAGCGGAGCGCGCTCATCAACCACTCACGGGTGTGACCGAACGCATCGGCCGCATCGTCGGCGCGGTGCGCGGGACGCGACGCATCGTGGGCGAACCCGTGCTCGGCATCGGGATAGACCACCACCCGCGCGCCGGTCGAGCGCAACTGATCCACGTCGGCGATCGGCGTGTAGTGGTCGCGACCGCCGATGATCGCGAGCACCTGCTCGGGGAACCCCGTCAGCATGATCCGCAGTGGCTCGTCGTGGCCGGGGCCGCGCCATGCCTCGGGGAGTGTGATCATCCCGTAGAAGGAGGCGATCCGCGCGAACCGCTCGACCTTGGCCGCCTTGAAGCAGTACATCCCACCCATGCAAAAGCCCATCAACCCGACCGTCGGTGTGCCGAGTCGGTCGGCAGCTTCGAGGAGATCGCGCAGATTGTCCTCGTCGCGCAACTCGGGAACCGCCGCGAACCGCGCCTCGACGTCGGCGCCGAGATCGCGACCGGGGAAGGGTTCCACGGCGCACACCGACATCCCCCACTGGCGCGACAGGCGGGCGGCGAGGTCGTCGAACAACGGTCGCAGTCCGAAGATGTCCGGGGCGATGACGAGTCCCATCGTCGGCGAGGGGTGCTCGACGAGTTCTGCGGGGGTGCCCGACGGCAGGGTGATGCGCACGACCGAAGTATTGCCGATGCGGTGAGACGCCCGGTGTGCCGGGTGCGTGAAGCGTCGGTGAGTGCCGCACCGCACCATGCCGGGCATGCACGCACTCCCGCTTCCCAACCTGTCGGATCCCGACCCCGATTCCGGACCGGACGACGGGGCAGACACCGAACCCGACACCAGCCCCGACGCCGCGCCTGCCGACCGATTCATCCCCCTCACCGCACCCCTCGTGCGGGCCGATCTCTCCAAGCGCGGACCCGTCGGGCGGGTCGTGGCCGAGTGGTCGCGCCTGTGCCGACGGCCCGACGCCCTGGACCACGTCAACTCGTGGACTTTCATCGACCCCCCGGTGTCCCATCTCGACGAGGTGCTCGTGCGCAGTGGCTTCGGCGGTGCGACAACCGACTCGGTCGGCGACCGGGTGTTGTGGCACCTCGCCGACCTCTCCCGCACCGACGAACTCGCCGCGCGCATCGTGCTGCATCGGATTCTCCCGGCTCTCATGTCGATCGCCCGACGACGCGGACGCATCCACCCCCAGGGGCCCTACGCCGCGATGGAGGAACTGCTCACGACGGCGTGGTCGGTGATCCGCACCTACCCGAGCGAGCGTCGTCCACGGAAGGTGGCGGCGAACCTCGTGCGTGACTGCGAGTACCACGCCTTCGTGCGACCCCAGCGGTTGCGCCGTGCCGAGGAGATCCCGTTCGAGCAGATGGGCACCATCGCCGCGACGCCCGGCGACCCGGAGCCGGCCGACGAGCTCACCGAGGTGCTCGCCGATGCCCTCGCCGCCGGAGTCAACGGGCGCGACATCGACCTGCTGCGTGCACTCGCCGACGGCAGATCGAGCACCGAGCTCGCCCTCGAGCTCGGCGTCTCGCCCCGCACCGTGCGCAACTGGCGCCTGCGCGCGATCGAGGCGGTGAGGGGCACCCTCGGATGATTCAGCGGTGGAGACGCACGCGCTTCAGGCGCAGGCTGTTCACCACCACGAACACAGACGACGACGCCATCGCCAGCCCTGCCCACATCGGGTTCAGGCGACCGGTGGCGGCCAGCGGGATCGCCGCGACGTTGTAGGCGAAGGCCCAGAACACGTTCGCCCTGATGGTGCGCAGCGTCGCACGCGACAGCCGGATTGCATCGGGCACCGAGCGCAGATCGCCGTTCACGATCGTCAGGTCGCTCGCCTGCATCGCGACATCGGTTCCCCCGCCCATCGCGACACCCACGTCGGCCTGCGCGAGGGCGGCCGCATCGTTGACCCCGTCGCCGACCATGGCAACGGCGTATCCGCGCTCCTGCAGATCGCGCACGATCCCCACCTTGTCCTCGGGCATGACCCCCGCATAGAGATGGTGCTCGTCGGTGTCGATCCCGACGCTCTCGGCCACGGCCCGCGCGGTGGCGGGGTTGTCACCGGTCACCAGGATCGGCGCGAGTCCCATGACCTTGAGCGCAGCGATGGCCTCGGCGCTCGTCGGCTTGGGTTGGTCCGACACCGCGAGCACGGCGCGGGCCTCTCCGCCCCAGGTCACCAGCACCGCGGTGCGACCGGCGGTGCGCGCATCGGTGAGGGCCGTGCGCAGGACCCCCGGCACGATCGCGAGGCTCCCGCGCATCATCTCCTCGCGTCCGACCGACACGGCCACCCCGTCCACCCGACCAGTCGCGCCGACCCCGGGCATGGAGGTGAAGTCCCCCACCTCGGCGAGACGACCCGTCTCGGCCTCGGCGGCCGCCACGATCGCCCGGGCGATCGGATGCTCACTCGCCCTCTCGACTGCACCCGCGCGAGCGAGCGCCTCGGCGCGCGAGATTCCCTGCCCGCACACGACATCGACGAGGGCCATCTTGCCGGTGGTGACCGTGCCGGTCTTGTCGAGCACAACGGTGTCGATGCGGCGCGTGCTCTGCAGCACGTCGATCCCCTTGATGACGATTCCCATCTGGGCTGCCCGGCCGCTGCCCACCATGAGGGCCGTCGGTGTGGCCAGGCCGAGCGCGCACGGGCACGCGATGATCAGCACCGCGACCGCCGCGGTGAAGGCCCTCTCGGGATCACCGTTCAGCACCAGCCACCCGACGAACGTGAACGCACTGATCAGGAACACCGTCGGCACGAAGATGCTCGACACCTTGTCGGCGACCCGCTGGACCGGTGCGCGGGTGGCTTGAGCATCGCGCACGAGGCGCGCCATGCGCGCAAACGTCGTCTCGGTGCCCACGCGCGTCGCGCGCACCAAGAGTCGACCGGTCGTGTTCACCGTCGCGCTCACCACGGGATCACCCGGTGCCACATCGACCGGCACGCTCTCGCCGGTGATCATGCTGGTGTCGAGGCTCGAGGTTCCCTCCGCCACGATGCCGTCGACCGCGACCTTCTCGCCGGGTCGCACCACCACGAGATCGCCCTCGCGCACGACAGAGCCCGGGATCGAGACCTCCTGTCCGTCGCGCAGCACGGTGGCGTGGCGTGCACCGAGCGCCAGCAGGCTCCGCAGTGCGTTGCCGGCTGAGTTCTTGGCGCGCATCTCCAGGTACCGGCCGAGCAGGATGAAGACGGTCACCGTGCTCGCGACCTCGAAGTAGACGTGCGTCCCGGTCCCGGTCATCGCGGACATGCCCTCGTGCATGTGGGCATCGACGGCGCCGCCCCACACCGTTGCCCAGAGACTCCAGACCCATGCCGCGACGACACCGACGGAGATGAGGGTGTCCATCGAGCTGGTGCCGTGACGGGCATTCTTGAGGGCCGCGCGATGGAAGGGCCAGGCGCCCCATGCCGCCACCGGCGCCGAGAGCGCGAGCGCCCACCACTGCCAGTTGTGGAACATCGCCGCCGGCACCATCGAGAGCACCGCGACCGGAACCGCGAGTGCGGCGGATGCGACCAGGCGCGTCCTCGCCGCGCTCAGTCGATCCTCGAGACCGTCGTCGAAGGGCTCGTCATCGACCACGCGCGCCCCGTATCCGGCACCATCCACGGCCTGCACGAGTGTCTCGTGCGAGATCCGATCCGCGTCGTAGGCGACCATTGCGGTCTCTGTCGCGAAGTTGACCGCGGCCTCGACGCCATCGAGATCGTTCAGTGCAGTCTCGATGCGCCGCGCACACGCGGCACACGTCATCCCTGTGAGGGACAGTTCCACCTCTTCGATGGTGCGACCGGGGGTCATCGTCATGACGTTCTACCTGCCACCGAAGTTTGGCGGTCGCTTCTCGAGGAACGCGCTGATTCCCTCCTGCGCCTCGGCCGAGACGGCGGCGTCGGCCATCACCGCGGTCGCGAATGCGTATGCCTCGTTCTCGGGCATGGCGACTTGCTCGTAGAAGGCCCGCTTGCCGAGACCCTTGGAGAGGCGTGACCCCCGCGTGGCGCGGGCGAGCAGATCGTGCACCGCATCGTCGAGTACGTCGTCGTCGACGGCCGCGTTGATGAGTCCCCACTGCGCCGCGGTCTCGGCGTCGATCGCATCACCGGTCATCGCCATCTCGAGTGCGCGCTTGGGGGCAAGGCTGCGCGCGACCGCGACGAGTGGTGTGTGGCAGAAGAGACCGCCCTTGCCACCCGGGATGGCAAACGATGCGGACTTCGCGGCGACTGCAAGATCGCACGTTGCAACGAGCTGGCACCCGGCCGCGGTCGCAAGGGCATGGACTCGCGCCACGATCGGCTGGGGAATGCGATGCATGGTTTGCATCATCTCCGAGCATGTCGCGAACAACTCATGGGCGGTCTCGCGTGGCGCACCCGCCATCTCACCGAAGTTGTGCCCGGCGGAGAACACCGGACCCTCGGCCGCCAAGATGACACCAGTTGCATCGGAATCGCCGGCTGACACGAAGGCATCGGTGAGTGCCCGCAGCACGTCAATCGAGAGCGAGTTGCGCTTGGAGGGATTGGCGAGCGTGATGGTGATCGTGTCGCCATCACGTTTGATTTTGACTTTGTCGTCCACGATCAGACCTCCGACAGAAGGCTACGGGATCACCCGGTCAGCCGGTCTTGATGTAGAAGTCCTGATAGGCCTTGACCTGACCGCTGCCTGGTGATGTGGCGATCAGGGTGACCAGTTGTGCCGACGGCCCAACCGTTGCTGCTCCACCACCTTCACACTTGGTGACGTCGATGGTGAAGGACAGTGTGTTTGCCGAGTTGGGCACTGTGTCCTTGGCCGCATCAACGAGAGGCGTGTGATTCGGTTCTGCCCCTATTGAAACCGTCACCGGCGAACTGCTCAGGGTTGACGACAGTGCCGAATATGCAGACACATCACACACCTTGTTGACACCGACATAGAAGCCATAGCGAAGCCCACCCATGTCGACATACTTGCCTTCGCCCGCCTGTGTGACACCCGAGCGTTGCGGTCGCCAGAAATTCAAGGTGATCTTCTTGTCAGCCCCGAGCACAAACGGATTGTTCTGGGTCCCGAGTGCACCGACCTGCTGCGGCCCGGTGCTCGGTGGCTGACCAAGAGGAGGAGGTCCTCCGACTGCCTTCAATTTGTAATCGACCGTCTTTGTCTGGCCCCCGATCACAACTTCCTTGATCGCGGGGACGGATGCAAAATAGGGCGACAACGAACCGGCAATGCTGGTTTGGATCGCACCTGCCTTCGTCAAGTTGATCGTGAAGAGGCTCCCTGGCTTCACATCGGCACTCGGCAATTGAGGGATGAACTGGCGGTTCGCCCCCGTGAGCGGCGGAGCACACATGGGATTTGCCGACGTCATTTGAGGCAGCCCCACCGATGCATCACAGTTGGGACCATTTCCAAATGGAAGTGAAAGCGCAAAACCGTCAGCCTTCATGTCGGCCCACTTCGTCGCAGTCGAAGGCTTCCCGTTGGCATCTGCGAGAATGCCTCCCCCAAAAAGAGTGGCCGGAGTTCCTGGAGCACACCAGAGAACCTCTGGCGCACATGAGATGTGCGCGCCATCAGGCAATTGTCCACCAGTGAACTGCATTGCAATTCCCAGCCAGAAGTTGTTGTTCGACTTGAAGACCGCGTCGATGGCTGTTTGCATCTCTGACTCGGTCATTCCTGCGTGGAGGTTGATCGTCTTGGAAATGTCGAGGAAGAGAATCGATGCCGTCGTCAAGGCCTTCGATGGGTTCGAATCATCGACGAGATCGATCTTGCCGTCGTCATCATCGTCAAGATCGAGCGTGTTGGGCAATCCATCCTTGTCGGTGTCCTCACCCGATGGCTTGTCACCGTCAGCCCCGGCACTGACTCCCCATGTGCGCACCGAGCCACCCGACACCGAACTTGAAAGACCCATGCGACCCGCGCCACCCGGTTTGCCAGTCGAGGAGACCTTGATCGTGGACTTTGTCGCGATCGCCGTCGTCGCCTTCGCGGCCGCCACCGAATAACCCGTCTTCATCGCAATCTTGCCGATGTTGCCCGACTTCCCTGACAACAAGGTGTTCCCGGTCTTGTTCTTGGAATTGACTTTCAAGATGACAGGGCCCGCATAGTCGCCGCTTTGAGACACGAGGTGCAGTGACGCATTCGCAGCGTCGGTCTTGGATAACTTGAGGCTGAACTTCCCGCCCGCCACGGCTTTTGAGTTTCCGGATTTCGAGACAAGCAGCACGGAGAAAGTCTTCGGCGCCTCCCCGGTGAGTGTCACCGTGGTCGATGCATCAGCAGGACCGGCGGACATGACCACCGTCGCCGACACGCAAGAGAGAGCGACCAATATCCGACTGACCGACTGTCGCACCACGGGGTCTCCCTCTGTATGCCCCTGTTGTGGTGTTTGCCCGAAGAATAACCATTTCTGGAGATTGCACAAGCGGTGCGCCCTCTGGGGCTCGAACCCAGGACCCACGGATTAAAAGTCCGCTGCTCTACCAACTGAGCTAAAGGCGCGGGGGCGGAGCCGAACCCGGAGCGAAACTCGCCCGGAGAACCGAACCGACCGGTTTCTCAGGCTAGTTCGGGGGAACTGAAACCGAACAGGCTCAGTTAGATCTCACTGACTTCCGTTTGATTTAACCGAAGTCGAAACCCGAGCGCGGGCATGGGTGTACCCCGCCTCTCGTGTTCACGGAGCGAGCGCGGCTAAGCCGCCGGTGGTGAGGCGGTGCGCGCCAGCTGGGTGCGGCGCCGATAGAGGGTCAACGACTGGTCATTGCGCAGCATCAGCATGATCATCAAGTCGATCCACTGGTGCGTCTGGTTGAGGGAGCGGGCACGCTCACCCCGGGAGAGCTTGTTTTTCATCCATGAGTTCTCGGATTCAGCCAAGCTGCGGTTGCCGTACAACAACTTCCACTCTGGAGAGTTTGGTGCATGTGCACGTACATGCTCGCCGTAGACGTAACTGGCCTTCTCGGGTGAGTTCATCCGCTGGGACACCTTGCCGCCCCAGAGCCGGGTATCGCATTTTGCCCCCTCGGGCACCACATAGTCGCAGTACACACGGTACGAATCACGAGCGTTTGGTTGATAGACGAGCTTTGTCGCGGTCAGCGGGTTGAATGACCCATCGAGGGCTCTGATGAACACGCTGCCGCGGTACAGTGAAAGACGAGGGAAATTGAAAATCAACGACATGGAAGAACTAATCCATATCTCACGTCAAGATGGCAAAACATGAACAAGAAGAAAATGATTGGGTTCTTGACAGTTGCAGCGGTAACAGCAGGACTCTATTTGTTGGGTGAAAACGAAGCAAGAAAGTCAGAATTAAAAGAGTCGACATCAGAAACAACAGTCACTACGCCCAATAGACCTGCTCCAGTTATGCAAGCAGCAAAGACAAGGACTACAACACCCGTATCACCACAAGATTCCCTCACGGCCATGGTTAAAGGGATGAAACTGAAAAGCCCTCCAACGATTTCAGACTCTACATGTGGACAATTCACATTTTTAGTGAAATCAGACGGCTCGTATCAGTTCTATAAATGGAATGGGACCCAATGGACAGTTGATAAGTCCGGACAAGGAACCTCATTGTTTGGAAACAATTTCATGAAGGTTCAAATGGCTGACGCCACCGGTGACACAGTCAACGATTTCATCATCACCCTTCCAACTTGGGATCTCCTTAAGAGCGACCCAAAGCCTCTATCAGGAGCTGTCTTTGCGTCAATAGATTGCAAATGGGATTGGCGTACCTTTAAAACCACCTACGGCGGTTCCTACTACCAACTTGACAATCTATTTTGGGATTCTTCTTCAAAGAAGATTGTTGCCGGCGATGAAGTCACCAACATGGATGCGGCAGACTACGACGGAAATAGAAGAACTCAACAAAGATTCTTTGTCTTTAATGCGAAAGCAAAAAAATTTCTGCTCTCGCCCGGAACACCCCCCAAAAAACCAACACCTCAAATAACCTCAACAACTGAACCACTATTAAAACCACCAGCTGTTGCACTAGAAGAGGCCAACTATCAATGTGGCACAAAACTCTTTGATGTGCTTGATGCCTACAACATCAGAAATCTTGATCCACAAAACATTGCCAAGACTTGGTTCAACAACTCGGACTACAAATTTAGGGTCGGTAAAACACCGATAGAAATCTCCAAGCCGATAACCAACGCATGTGCCACAGCTGCAAAGAGTAAAATTTCTCAAGTGACAGAGACAGCTGAAAATAGTTGCTCATTTGTTTCAAGAAAAGAGCTGGCCAGGGCCTATGGACTGCCAACTTCATCTTCAAGAAACAAAATTGCAGCCGCAGTGGCTAAAGATTTTCTTCCGCGATTCAAGTCTCTCGTGATCGCTGCGTGCCTTAGAAAAATGCAAGGACCTTAATTGTTGACTTTCTTTCCAGCTGTTGAACCATCGCTGTACTTAAGGGGACGAACCTCGTGTGTCCAAGTCACATAGGTACTTCCAAGTAATGGGCCAATTGTGGAGCCCGCATCGTCATAAAACCCGAGAATAAAGGATCGATTGTTCTTTCCGCTCAAAATTCCTACGGTACGCCCAGGTTTCAGGGTCATTGACAACTTTTCTACACCTTTGACCGATTTACCACGTGCCGAGATCGTGTAAACCACCTCCAAGTATTTGATCGTTCTCTTCCCTACGTTCTTGTAGGTTCCACGCGGTTGCCAGCACCAATCAACAGCGTTGCAATCTTTAAAGAGATACTTTGTGCCGTTGACCCGCAAGTCTGACGTGCTGCGCCCGACTATCGGTGCTTGACCAATTGACGCAGCCTGAACCCTTTCAGAACCAATCATCCCACTGAAGGTTGTACAGACCACCAAGGCAATCACGCATGACACTTGCTTTAGTTGGATCTTTTTTCATTTCAACCCCAAACTTTGTCAAAGTTGAATGCAAAGCATTTATTCATTAACGGAAAGCTACTCCTCCTCACTGGATCCGCTTGGGGACTGTTTGGGAGCTGGATCAAGTGGTGTCTGTTGTCGACCATCGCACTAGGAATTTGCCTGCTATGGCTTGGTCCGCGAATCCAGAAGTGGATCTGGGAGAACACAGACTTCGTTTCGTGATGGGCTCTCCGGCATAACCCGTAACCGAAAACGCCCAAACGCGTAACTGGCGAAATCCCTCGACGCTGCCCCACCAAGGGCTGGGGACTTTCGCTCCGCCTCCAGTGTTTTGTTTCAGTTCCATCACAATCGCTCATTCGCGAAATCTCAGAGAAAGCCGCGTCCCCTGGAATCTCCCAGAAGTCATCTTCTTGGCGTATCCGCCACCACCACGCTCTGCCGTCAAGCCACTGTCCTTGCCCCCAATATTCGAGCGTGAA
>Ga0194124_10000315_pt1 | contig 76555 bp, 68 predicted proteins | sample TA2KigCas0mmetaG_FD_148605 | JGI IMG/M metagenome (GOLD analysis project Ga0194124, IMG submission 148605) | Freshwater microbial communities from Lake Tanganyika, Tanzania - TA2015031 Kigoma Deep Cast 0m | ecosystem: Environmental > Aquatic > Freshwater > Lake | place: Tanzania: Lake...
CTTTTGCATGTCGTAGGCCATTTCGGCCTTGGTGGCAAACCAGCCTGCGGCACCGGCAAACGCCAGGATGAGCACCACAAAAAAATTGCGGTTTTTAAGAATATAGGTTGCTATGCGATCCCACATTAAGGTGCAAAAATAGGGCTTATAAACCTTAAACAACACAAAAAAAACCGCCCTTTCAGGCGGTTTTTTTGTAATGATTCAGGAAATTATTCCGCTACCACTTCCACGGTAATCGAGGCAGTGATGTCTTTAATCAGGTTGATATCGGCGGTGTAGGTGCCCAGGTTTTTGATGTCATCAACCGCAATTTTACGGCGATCCACATCGTAGCCCTGTTCCTTCAACGCGTTGGCAATCTGCAGGCCTGTTACCGAACCGAAAATCTTACCGGAAGAACCGGCTTTGGTCTTCACGGTAACAGAGGCGCCATTCAGCTTGGCAGAAATCTGCTCAGCATCTTTGCGGAGTTTTTCAACTTTAAACGCACGCTGGCGGGTATCTTCGGCCAACATCTTCATCGCACCATCGGTAGCCAGTTTGGCCATACCTTTGGGGATAAGGTAGTTGCGTCCGTATCCGTCTTTTACCACTACCACATCGTCTTTGTGGCCCAGGTTTTTAACGTCTTGTGTCAGGATGATTTTCATGATTTGGTCCTCCTTCTTATTTTAAACCGTCAGCTACGAAAGGCAGCAGAGACAAGTGTCTTGCGCGCTTGATAGCCACCGAAATTTTACGTTGAAACTTGAGTGAAGTACCGGTGATACGGCGAGGTAGAATTTTTCCCTGGTCGTTCACAAACTTCAGCAGAAAGTCTTTGTCTTTGTAGTCGATGTGACGGATACCGTGCTTCTTAAAGCGGCAGTATTTTTTCTTCTGCAACACCTGGGGCGTCTGGTTGAAGATAAAGTTTACTTCTTTGCTCATGATGCGGCCTCCTCTGCAACGGCTGTTGTTCTTGGCTGGTTGAATTCACCTTTGCGCTTCCTGTCGTTGTAATCAACACCCCACTTATCCAGCTTGATGGTGAGGTAACGCATGATGCGTTCGTCACGGCGGAAAGCCAGTTCGAAGGTTTTGATGAACTCAGGGTTTGCTTTGAATTCAAACAAATGATAAAATCCCGTGCCTTTTTTGTCGATGGGATAGGCTAATTTGGTCAGGCCCCAGTTTTCTTCGAGGACCATCTCCCCACCGTTACCTGTGATCAGCTCTCTGTAGCCTTTAACAGCATCTTTCATCTGTTGTTCAGAGAGCACGGGTGTTAAAATGATCACGGTTTCATACTGATTGTGGTTCATTGTAAAAGTGCTTTTTTAGGGGGTGCAAAAATAGGAGAAATACTTGATATTTCAAAGGAAAACCGGAAAATTCGGTCAGGGAACCGGATCGTAACCGCTTCCGCCCCAGGGATGGCAGCGCCCAATGCGTTTTGCGGTGAGTTTAAATCCTTTAAAAAAACCGTGCTTTTTGAACGCCTGAACCCCGTATTCACTGCAGGATGGCTCGTATCGGCAGCTTTTGGGAAACAGCGGACTAAGCACATATTGATAAATGCGGATGAGGAAGATGGCCAACCTACGCATGGTTTAATTTCTTTTTCAATTTTTGAACACATTGCAAAAACGAGGATTTCAATACCTGAAACGGCAACAGCTCTTGCCCGGTATATATTAACGCCATGGCCAGCTGCTGCTCTTCGTTTAAAACCAAAACCTGAAGCTCATGCTGGTTCAGCCGGTAAACTTCGCGCAGCAGACGTTTAATGCGGTTTCTGTCGGTGGCTTTTTTGAATCTTTTTTTGCTAACGCTGAACATAACCTGAACGGATGGCGTTTCAGCAGTTTTAGGATGAAGCAGGTAATTTATGCGTAGCGGAAAACTGCCAACAAAAAAACCGGGCTGAAACAACCCGGTAATAGCTTTTTGACTGCGCAGAATATTTTTTCTGGGCAGCTTATATCTTTGCTGGAGCTGTGGAGGTGTCACTCTGCACCGTCCTTTCCATCATTAACCCTTGTGGCCTCTTTCGTCGGAGGTGGTTAGTTTGTGACGGCCCCTGGCACGGCGCGAAGCGAGTACGCGTTGGCCATTGGCGGAGCTCATGCGCTTGCGGAAACCGTGACGGTTTCTGCGCTTGGTTTTCGAAGGTTGGTAGGTACGCTTGGTCATGTCAATCCTTGATTGGGGGTGCAAATTTAGGAATTGCCCCGAACTTTTGCAAGTGCTTTGTTCGAATTCTCTTCTATTTTCATTTTCATTCAATAAAACGGATGTCACTATCGTTATCAAACAAAAGACTGCTTTGTTTCAACATTTTTATTTTATGCATTATGAACCTGTTTGCCATTTTCCTCTTCGCCCAAACCGCCAAACACCCGCCTGTCGTGGTTCCTGATGTGGTTATTTACACACAAAAAACATCCAAAAGAACTGTAAATGTACTAAAATTGTATCCTGACAACTCATACAATTTCTGTCGTTACAAAGCAACAAAAATCCAGCGTGACACCGGAACGTATAAAGGAAACCGCAAGAAATTAACCTTTATTTCATCAGAAAGAAGACACTCTTTCAATCCGCTTACCCAAAAATCTGTTTTCAAAGGGAAAAAAGGCATTTACCTTAAATCAACCAGAGGCAGAATGGGCAGAAACCCTGATTTCCAGCTGACAAAAGACCCATTGGAATACAATAAGCCATGGAACTACAACCCAATCACCAAGAGACTGGAAGAGGTTGCTTCAGCAATTGGGAGCAAAGACATCCCGATAGCTTACAACACAAACGCTATCAATTCCGCAAAGCAATATTTCATCAACATTACCGACCGGTATGCCAACGGTTATAACAAAGTATTGGAAAACGAATATTCCGGACCAGGACTTTATACCACATACGTGAATGGAAAACCAATTCCCTGGAATCAGGATACCAGCGATGCTGCCTTGTTTAGCGAACTTAATACCGTAGTGCATGAGTCCGTTCACATGAACAACAGCAATCACTACGTGATTGTTCCGGGCATTGCCATTCCGGTAAACAGAACAGAAACCTGCCGTACTTCTGAATTTAGCCTTATCGTTCCAAAAGATTTGCCACAGCAGATATTCCGTTGGGGAACCTATGTATCCAAAGGCTCAACGGCTTCTTCGAACATAAGTGGAATTTACGGATTGATGGATGAATTTTCGGCATACATGAACGGAACCAAGGCCAGCTTAATGGCGGCAGCAAAGCTTGTGTCAGAAGGCAATCACACCAAAGCCGATATACAGCTTGACCATGCAAGCAGAACCTATTTTGCCTGGTATGAATTTCGCCTGTTTACCGCATGGTACCTGCACTACACGCATCAAAACCACAGAGAGATTTACAATAAAACCATGGAAAACAACAACCTGCGGCTTACCTATACCCTGATTGACAATGAGTTTGAAAAAATTATCGGTGATGCCAATCGGATTTGCATCAATGGTAACTGCGATGCATGGAAAAACCATGCCGAACGCTTTAAAAAGTACTCCGATCCGTGCATTAAGGAACTGATTAAAGAAGAAAAATGGCTCACGGAATTCAGGTTACAGGGCGCTACCTTACAAAACTACCGCGACTACCTCACTCCTGGCCTGACAGCTTCTAACTAACCGAACTTCCTGACTCTACCGCCTCTGTCGGAGAAACAAACACCAACTTCCCATCAGCATCTTCAGCCATCAGAATCATCCCCTGACTTTCGATACCCCGCATTTTGCGTGGTGCCAGGTTGGCCAGAAACAGCACTTGTTTGCCTACAATATTTTCAGGCTGAAAATGAAGCGCAATACCGCTTACCACAGTGCGCTCCTCTCCTCCTACATCCAGTGTCAGTTTTAGCAATTTATCCGCTTTTTCTACCTTCTCGGCAGTTTTTATTTCCGCTATGCGCAAATCCAGTTTGGCAAAGTCATCGTAGGTAATCTCCTGCTTTGATGAAGATTCTTCAGTAGTGGGTGTAGAAGCGTTATTTTCCATGGATGTATCCTGTAATTTTTTTAATTGAACAGCCATCTGTTCATCCTCAATTTTCGTAAATATCAAACCGGGTTCTCCCAGCGGATGTCCTTCAGCAAAGGGTTTCAGCAGGGTAACATTGTTCCAGAAAGACCGCACCACATACTCCAGCGGCAACAAATTCAGTTGTGCACATAGTTTTTCATGGGTATGCGGCAAATACGGTTCACAGGCAATGGCAATATTGGCTAATATTTCCAACGCAAAAGCCATGGCTGTTGCAGTAGCTTCGGGATCGGTTTTCTGGAGTTTCCAAGGTTCCGTTTCTGCCAAAAATTTATTTCCGGCACGGGCCATATTCATAAGGGCAGAAAGACCATCGCGGAAACGGTATTCTTCGGTGGCCATGCATAGATCTTTATGCAAACCGGCAATCTCACCTCTCACTTGAGCTATTTGGGCTGAAAAATGCACATCTGAAAAAGCAGGTGCTTTACTATCATAATACTTTTGGGTAAGAACGGTTACCCTATTGGCAAAATTGCCCAATATGGCCACCAGTTCATTGTTTACACGCGCCTGATAATCTTTCCAGGTAAATTCACTGTCTTTGGTTTCAGGCGCAATACTGCAGAGTACGTAACGAAGTTCGTCCTGTTTGCCGGGTAATTCGCGAAGGTATTCATCCAGCCATACCGCCCAGTTGCGGCTGGTGCTGATTTTCTTGCCTTCCAGATTTAAAAATTCATTGGCCGGTACATCCTGTGGTACCACAAAGCCATCGCCGTGCAGATGAAGCATGGCAGGAAAAATGATGCAGTGAAAAACGATATTGTCTTTCCCGATGAAATGTACCAGTCGGGTATCTCCTTTCCACCATTCCTGCCAGTCATTGGGGCGAAGTTCAAGGGTGGCGCTGATGTAGCCAATGGGGGCTTCAAACCAAACATAGAGTACTTTTCCGGCCAGGTCGGCGGCATCGTGTCCGGATAATTCGGGCAGTGCCACGCCCCAGTCCAGATCGCGTGTCATGGCGCGGGGTTTAAGGCCTTCGTTCAGCCAGCTTTTGCACTGCCCCAGCACATTGGATTTCCAGTGGGTATTGCCACCGATATAATCGTTCAGAAAAGATTTCTGCAGTTCGTCCAACGGCAAAAACCAATTGCGGGTAGGCTTCATCACGGGTGATGCTCCACTTAGGGCGCTGCGCGGATTTTTCAATTCTGCAGGACTTAGCGTACTGCCACATTGTTCGCACTGATCGCCATAGGCGTTTTCATTGGCACAAACCGGGCAGGTTCCCACAATGTAGCGATCTGCAAGGAATTGTCCGGCCTCCGGATCATAGAATTGTTGGGTTACTTCTTCAGTGAAAGCACCTTTGCTGTATAAATCGGCAAAAAACTCTTTTGCTGTTTGCTTATGAATCTCATTACTGGTGCGGCTGTAAATATCAAAACTGACACCGAAATCCTTGAAGCTTTTGCCGATGATATTGTGGTAGCGGTCTACAACTTCCTGCGGTGTAATTCCTTCTTTCCGGGCACGCAGGGTAATGGGAACGCCATGTTCATCGCTGCCGCAGATAAAAACAACCTCTCTTCCGCAGTTTCTCAGGTAACGCACATATATATCAGCGGGCAGATAAACGCCGGCCACATGGCCGATATGAACGGGGCCATTGGCATAAGGCAGGGCAGCGGTAACGGTGGTGCGTGTCATGCAGGTTGCAAAGTTACATTCTGAGAGTAGCAGTAAAAGTAAGTTTTTTACACGGTGTCCAATGGAATATTACTCCCCCACAATCGGGTGGCCTGCTTCATCAAAAAATTCCAGCCTGGAAAGTCCATAATTGGGGGCGGCTTCCAGTTTAAGCCAGCGCTTGTGTTTGAACCACCACTTGAGGCGAATGCTTATTAAACCCTGTTTCAGATAATTTGTTACCAGCGGATGTGCTTTCAGTTTAAGGTTTTTGTGGTTCATATTATCCCACAAATAAGAAACCGTATTCTCCAGGCGATTCAGCAACTGCACGCTACTTTCCATGCGTCCGGTTCCATTGCACGAAGGGCAAACTTCGCTGGTAATAATCTCTATGGCAGGACGTACTCGCTCCCGGGTGATTTGCACCAGACCAAATTTACTCATGGGCAAAATGGTATGCTTGGCGCGATCGGTTTTCATGGCCGTGCGCAGAGCGGTGTGCAGTTGGTTGCGCTTTTTGGGGTCTTTCATGTCGATAAAATCGATCACGATGATTCCACCCATATCCCGTAGCCTTATCTGTCGAGCCACCTCCTCCACCGCTTCCATGTTCACTTTCATCACATTTTCTTCGCGATTTTGAGGATCAAAGCTGGTATTACCGCTGTTCACATCAATTACGTGCAGCGCTTCGGTATGTTCAATAACCAAATAAGCGCCACCGCTGAATGTAACACTTTTCCCAAAGGAGCTTTTTATGGCGCGGTTTATCTGAAACTGGTCAAAAATGTGGTTTTTGCCCTGATGCAGTTTCAATATTTTTTCACTCCCAGGAGAGATGCGTAACAGATAGGTCTTCAGATCCTGCAATAAATTCTGATCATCTATCGCAATTTGGGTAAATGAATCATTGAGCATATCGCGGAGTAGTGTAAACAGACGATTTCCCTCTCCCAGCACCATGTCCGTTATTTTGGCCTGTTTCAGCTTGTTTTTAAGTTCATCCCATTTTTTGATGAGTGCGCGAAGATCTCGGTCAAGTTCTTCTATTTCAACACCTTCACTAACGGTACGAATTATCACACCGAAATTTCCAGTTTTGAGGGAGGTAGCAAGATCACGGAGACGTTTTTTCTCGGCAGGGCTGCCTATTTTTTTGCTAATAGAAATGGTGTTTGTAAAGGGAACCAAAACAAAATAACGGCCTGCCAGGCTAATATCGCAGGTTACCTTTGGTCCTTTGGTAGACATTGGCTCTTTAATTACCTGAACCAAAATACGATCGCCTACTTTTAGTACTTGACCTATTTTCCCGGTTTTTACTGTTTGTGGCTCCAGCGTAAATCGCTCCAGATCGGCCTGCTGCATATTTCCATGCTGCACCAGATGGGTAAACTTTTTTACTGAATGGACATTTGGGCCCAGGTCAAAATAGGTGAGAAAAGCATCCCTCTCCGCACCCACATCAACAAAGGCGGCATTCAGGGTTGGAGAAATTTTTTTGACCTTTGCCAGATAAAAATTACCGACCTGAAACGAGGAGCCTGAAGACTCCTTATGAAATTCGATAAGCTTTTTACCGCGGATTAAGGCTATTTCAATCCCGGACGAATTTTTATGAATGACTAATTCGTTTGACAAGGGGGTTGACCTTAGTTAGGGTGATTATTTCTTCTTGTGCCTGTTTTTACGAAGGCGCTTCTTACGCTTGTGGGTCGCAATCTTATGACGTTTTCTTTTTTTACCGCTTGGCATATTTACTGTGTTTTATTGCTGTTTTGTACTTTCACTGCCAAATTCAAGTATACCTTGGCGTTGACAGAATCTCCCATAAACCCGTATATGTCGCTTGCTTGGAAATACCACACAGGGTTTTGGGGTTGCAAAGATATTAATTTTTGGCATTCATCGGCAGCTTTTTTCCATTGGGCTGATTTTCTAAGCAGATTTAACCTGAGGAAACGGGTTTCCACATTATTGCTGTCCAATGCAATGGTTTCTCTTAATGTACCCAAAAACTTCATGGGTTGGTTTTCGTATTCGCTTTGGTAAACAATCAATGCATTTCTGGCCGGGATGTTACCTGGGTTAAGTTTCAGCAATTTATCGAGAATTATTTTTCCTTGCTGAAACATATAGGCAGCAACTACCGGATTATCCATGTTTTCTGAGGCACCAAAAATAAGGTTTCGGGCAGCACTGGTGAGATTTTGGTCGCCGCCCTGTTTTTCTGCCAGCGAACTTTGTATAAAGCTAAATAAAGGTTTATTCTCGGTTTCACCCGCCCATTTTAGCGCTTTTTGTAAGGAATCCTGTGGTAAATCTGTCAGTGGCTGAAAAAGCATTTTGGCCAGCCATTCAGGTGGACGAGAAACTGTGAAAACTGCATTTAGGAACTCTTCACGGGAAACAGGTTCCTGAGGCAATGCCTGAGCACCACCTATGGCGGCATTTGAAGGCTTTAGAATGCCCGAAGACGTTTTAAATTTCGGGAAATAAATAACAACGAGCAACAAGGCCAAAAAGGCGATAAAATAAAATACGCGTCGGTTTTTTCCCACGCGGCAAAATTAGCCTTAAGGTTTTGATTTATGACAATTACTTGCCGGAAACCATCTTAGATAAAGTTTTGCTATCCTTTACCTGGATAGCAAATTCTTTGGCGGGTTTGAATCTGGCTACGTAATGTGCTGGCACCACCAAACTGGTATTTCGCTTAATATTGCGGGCCACTTTGGTTTTACGAAGTTTCAATTCAAAAGTCCCAAATCCTCTCAGATAGATGTTGTTTCCACCAACCATAGCGTTCTTCACAACCACAAATAAATTGTCGATGGCATCAGCAATGGCCGTCTTCTCAAGTCCTGTGCGGACTGCAATCTCATTCACGATTTCTGATTTTGTCATTTCTTTTGTTAGGGGGATGTTTGTTTGAGCAAATAAAAAACATAACAACTGAAACTTTCGCAAAAAAATGACAAGAATGAAATGTTTTATAGAAGCATGGTACTGCGAAAATGCAAGAAAACTGCCTTGGCGGGACACCTTAGACCCTTATAAAATATGGGTTTCAGAGATAATTTTGCAACAAACAAGGGTAGAACAGGGAATTCCATTTTATTACAATTTCATTACAAAGTTCCCAACCGTACAATCGTTGGCGGCAGCGGAAGAAGATGAAGTTTTGAAAGTATGGCAGGGACTTGGCTACTACAGCAGGGCCAGAAATATGATGAAGGCTGCCCGTGTAATTATGGAAACATACGAGGGTAATTTTCCAAAAAACATAGATGAGCTTAAACGCCTACCGGGCATAGGAAACTATACTGCAGCCGCGGTTGGCAGTTTTGCGTTTAATGCGAGAATGCCCGCCATTGATGGAAATGTTCGAAGGGTGGCGGCCAGGTTTTACGGCCTGCATGACTCAATTGGCACTCCAAAATCCGATTCACAAATAGAAGAAAAACTTTTCAAACAAATGGAGGCATGCGAACCCTCTTTGTTCAATCAGGCCATGATTGATATAGGTGCCATGATTTGCAAACCACAAAATCCCAAATGCGATGAGTGTCCGCTTCAAAATTCATGCATCGCAAAACTGCATGATTTGCAAAGAATTCTGCCTTTAAAAAAGGAAAGAAAAGCACCCAAAACTGTATTTCTTGATTATATATTTTTAGAATGTGAAGGGATTACATGGATTGAAAAGCGACCTGAAAACAGCACCTGGAAAGGACTTTATGAATTTCCAAATATTCAGCAGAGCCAAGAAACTCAGAGAAAAAATCCGTTTCATGATTGGTTTTTAAAACCCGATGAAACTGAAATAAAGGAACCGCTGCAACTAAAACACCAGCTTAGCCATCAAACAATTTTTGCAACGTTATGGCAATTTTCATGCAAAGAAGCTAATATTGTAGAAGAGAAAAAAGAAGGGAAACTCAAAGTTAAACTTTCAGAATTACAGGAATTTCCTGTTCACAAATTGATGTATAGATTTATAACGGAACTAATTTAAAATATCATGATTAACAAAGTAATTTTATTGGGCAGACTGGGCAAAGACCCTGTAGTAAGGCATTTAGACAACGGACGTGTAGTGGCCAATATTACGCTGGCTACCAATGATTATTATACCAAAGACGGGCAAAAGATGGAAAACACAGAGTGGCATAACCTGGAACTCTGGGATAATCATGCACGTCTGGCGGAAAATTATTTAAGAAAAGGTAATATCATTTATGTGGAAGGAAAAATCCGCACCGATAAGTACACGGATGCAGAAGGCATCGAAAAGCAGATAAAAAAGATTAGGGTACTGCAAATGCAGACCATGGGCGGTTTGAACAAACATGAAGATGATGAAACTCCGGGCAGGGTTGTAAATGAGCCAGATTCAGGATATAGGGAACCTGAAAACCGCAACAACTCCAATCCGGAGGGACCGGAATACAAAGATGATTTTCCATTTGACATAAAAAAAGAACTTTAATGGATGATCCCGGCCCTGAAACGCTGAATCTGCTTACCAGTATATTAAGACCCATACAGCAGGGTGATGTACCCGGACTGATTGCACTTGGCATCGTTATGATTGCTTGCCTTGTTGTTACCGGAATTTGTGCTGCTTCTGAAAATGCCTTTTTCAGTCACCGGGAAAGCGATCTGGATGAACTGCGTAACTCAGGGCAACAATCAGCGAAAAACATATTGCATCTGCTTTCATTCCCAAAACATCTATTGGCTACCATACTTGTTCTCAATAGTTTAGGTATGGTGGCTTTCGTGGTTGTTTCCACCCTTTTTAATGAAACTGTTTTTGATCTTGAAGACAAGCCCTGGCTGCGGTTTTTCATTGATGCCATAGTGGTTACGCTCATCATATTGATTTTTGCAGAATTGATGCCCAAGGTATATGCCACACAGCATTACCGCAGTTCGGCAAAATTTCTTAGCTATCCTATGCGTGCATTTCTTTTTATTTTGTGGCCATTTACCGGATTGCTGGTAAAAATGGGCAGTTTTATTGAAAAACGCATCAAACAGCGAACCCCCGAACTAACGCCTGAAGAACTTAGTCATGCGATAGATATGGCAGCTAACCCGGGCGATGCACAGCAGGAAAAAGACATTCTGAAGGGCATAGTGAATATCGCACAGATTCAGGTGAGGCAGATTATGAAACCCAGGATGGACATGGTGGGCATTGATGCTGAAACCTCATATCACAAAGTGATTGAAATTGTCAAGGAAATGCGCTTCAGCCGTATGCCGGTTTACCAGGAAAATTTCGATTCCATTACCGGTATCCTTAATATCAAACATCTTCTGCCACATCTTTCTGAATCAGATGATTTTGACTGGAAAAAATTAACAACCCAGCCATTTTTCGTACCCGAAAATAAAATGATTGATGATTTGCTGCATGAATTTAGGCACAACCGCAATCACTTAGCCATTGTGGTAGACGAATTTGGAGGTACTTGTGGCATCGTTACCCTGGAAGATATTTTAGAAGAGGTCTTTGGTGAACTTAACGATGAATTTGATGAAATTCAGGAACAGTACAGCCGATTAGACGAACACACCTACCTGTTTGAAGGTAAAATTCCACTGGTGGATTTTCTTAGAATTACACGGCTTCCCATTCATTTTTTTGATGAAGCAGGCGACGAGACTGACACACTGGGTGGATTCATTACGGAACTTGCAGGTAAAATTCCCGTAAGAGGTGAAACTTACCAGTTTAAGAATCTCGCACTAGGTGTAGATTCAGCAGATCTGCGCAAGATAAACCGAATTAAAGTAACCATCCATGAAACTCCTGAAAATTAGTCTACTGCTTAGCGCACTGTATCTTGCGGCCTGCGGGGATTCCAATTCCTACGTTCCGAAACAGCGGGCTTATCCAAGGCTAGATTTACCAGCAGAAGCCTTCAAAAAATTTGATTCGGCGGGAATTCCTTATGCCTTTGAAATTCCTGTATACACCTACATGGAGAAAGACTATCTAAACGTTTATACGCGTCAGCCATATTGGTTCAATCTTAATTTCAAACCCTTCAATGCAACGCTTCATATTACGTATTATAGATTCAACAGCCAGGATCAGTATGATTCAATGGTTAATGATTCAAGAAAGATGGTGAACAAACATATTCAACGCGCCGAGGATATAATTGAAGAACCTATTTGGATTTCAGAAAGGGTTAAGGGGATGATGTTTGAAATTGAAGGAAATACTGCAACCAATATTAATTTCTTTCTCACAGATAGCATACAACACTTTATGCGGGGAGCGCTTTACTTCAACAACCATACATCTTCCGATTCTACGGCACCGGTTTTTGATCGAATGAAAACAGATATACGCCATCTAATCAAATCATTTCGCTGGAAGTGAGAATATGGTATTGAATTTGAACAAACTTTAGTATGAGAATTGCTTTTTTATTGATATTAACATTAGTGGGATCGTGTGCCATTGCCCAAAAAGGCAACAGAAAGAAAGCAGAAGAAGCCTTTATGAATGCACTCAAGGCAAACAGTGAAGGCAATAAAACACTAGCACTCCAGCATATTATAAAAGCGCTGAAAGCAGATATTACATTTGGAAACGCCTGGTCTTTGCAGGCTGATATTGCCGAAAGAAACCACGACACCACACTGGCAAGATCATCCTATGATGCCTGTCTGAAATACGAACCCTATTTTCAAAATCACTATTACTATTATGCAAAATATTGTTTTCGACAAGGACAAAATGAAAAAACCCTGAACCTGCTTGCAAAGTTTGATAAAGTTCCCACAGAAAACGGGTTTGACCCAAAAAAGGATAAAGCTTCAGGCACCATCAAAGCAGCAACAGAAAAACTTGGCGAAAGCTGCCGGTTTGCACTTGAAGACAAACAGCGCATTGAAGATTTGGATATCCGCAATCTGGGACCCGGCGTCAATTCCGGCGATAATGAATACTGGCCGGGAATGACGGTAGATGGAGAGACTCTTATATACACCAGATTGGTAAATGGACAGGAAGATTTTTACGTAAGTTCAAAATTTCAGGATTCATGGGTTAATTCACGCCCCCTGCCGGGCAGCATTAATACTACCAATAATGAGGGATACACGTCGGTAAGCGCTGATGGACGCTACATTTTCTTTACTGTTTGCAACCAGGATGGTTTTGGTAGTTGCGACATTTTTTACAGTTTTTTAAAAGGGAATGCTTGGAGTCGCCGCATGAATATGGGAGAGCGCATTAATACAGCGCAATGGGATGCGCAGCCCGCCATCAGTGCCGATGGAAAAACACTGATTTTTTCGAGCGCAAGACCCGGAGGATATGGAGGAAAAGACCTTTGGGTAAGTTACTGGAAAAACAACAACTGGACACAGCCGGAAAACCTCGGTAAAACCATTAATACCGGCGCTGACGAAGAAGCACCATACCTTCACTATGATGGAAAAACGCTTTATTTTGCCAGTTCCGGCCATACCGGCTACGGACAACACGATATTTTCAGAAGTCAGATACTGGGTGGCGGCAATTGGACCAATCCTGAAAACATGGGCCGCGGGATTAATACTGATGCAGATGAAGCCGGTTTTTACGTAGACTTTAAAGGTGAAAAGGCCTACATAGCAAGTTCGCGTGTTGGTGGCTTCGGCGGACTTGATATTTACAGCCTAAAACTTAGTGCGGACAAAAAGCCAATGCCGATTACTTATGTAAAAGGCATTATAATGGATGCCGAAACCAAAAATGAAATTACAGGGCGCATAGAACTGATAAACCTGGAATCCGGCAAACCCGCGTTATCTGATTCTTCTACCCGCTTTTTCACTACACTGGAACCAAACGGCATGTATGGTTTGAATGTGTATCGCAGCGGATACCTGTTTTACTCCGCAAATTTTCAGCCCACGCCATCCGGAATCGATTCGCCATTTCTTGTGACAGCACTGTTAAAACCCATTAAAATGGATCAAACCGTCATATTGAATAATATATTCTTTGAAACAGACAAGTTTGAACTTAGACCGGAAAGCACACCCGAACTTCAAAAACTTTTCACCCTGTTAAAAGCAAATCCAGATGTGCTGGTTGAGATTTCCGGCCATACGGACAACCAGGGCACCGAAGCACATAACGCCACATTAAGCGTAAGCAGGGCCAAGTCGGTAAAAGATTACTTGGTAAAGGCAGGTATTCCGGCCACAGCCATTAAAACAGCAGGTTATGCAAGCACCAAACCCATTGGTGACAACAATACCGCAGCAGGAAGGGCTATAAATCGAAGAATTGAGATGAAAATTATAGGTTTAACAAAAAAATAAATTATGTCAAAACATTTAACACCCGAACAGGAGCGCCGCATCAAGCGTGCATTTTCCAATAAGCGCTGGCCCGAAGTAGCCAGTACCATGAGTTGGAGTATATTCAAAATTATGGCAGAATTTGTGGATGGCTATCAGGCTTTGGCGCGCATTGGCCCCTGTGTCTCCATTTTTGGTTCTGCCAGAACCCAGAAAGACCACCCGCACTACAAACTGGCCGAAGAAATCGCCCAAAAACTATCAGAAGCCGGCTTGGGAATTATCACAGGAGGTGGTCCGGGTATTATGGAAGCCGCCAACAAAGGAGCCAAAGCCGGCGGAGGACCCAGCGTAGGTTTAAATATAAATCTGCCTTTTGAACAGGATCCAAATCCATACCAAGATCGTGATAAAGAACTTTCTTTCGATTACTTTTTTGTGCGCAAGGTGATGTTTATGAAATACGCGCAGGGATTCGTGGTACTCCCCGGCGGTTTTGGCACCCTGGACGAGCTTTTTGAAGCATTGACGCTGGTACAAACCGATAAAAGGGCACAATTCCCGATTGTGCTGGTTGATAAATCCTTCTGGGCTCCCATGATGGATTTCATTCACAATTCACTGCTCAAGCAGCATCATTACATTAGTGAAGGTGATTTGGAACTCTTTAGGCTTGTTGATACTGCTGATGAAGCGGTATCAGAAATCCTGGATTTCTACAGCAAATACTCACTGAAGCCCAACTTCTAATCCTTACCGTGTTCTTCACGGCCTTTTATCTGTCCTGACTTTACGGCTTTTTCAATTTCAACATCCTCAGGATCGGGAACGATTTCTCCTCCCAGCCCTTCCAGGTTGGGCTGACCGGCATTCACCCAGGCCGTATACCAGAAAGAAGCCACCGAAAAAATGGCCTGTCGCATTCTGCGCTCCACCATACTCTCCATCATGCGGTGGTAATCGTTGCAAAAGGGAACTGAGTAAACCTCTATGGTTTGAGTTCCTCTGGCCTCAAAGCTAAATTTGTTTTCCGGATGCATGGCAGTGGCAATACGTTCCAGCTGCAGTACAGAATCCACCAGCATATAACTTCTTCCCATGGTTCCCCAAATGTAATCGGAAGGCTTATACAAATAAACTGCCGAGCCGGACAGCAAATCAAAGGAATCCAGAAAAAGCTGAGGTATGCGGCTTTCCCATAACGCATGAATACCTTCCTGCCCGGTCAGTTGACCATTGTAGTTGCGGCTGCTGTGCAAAGGCACATGGGCATCTGCTATGTAATGTCCAATATCAGCACTCAGTTTCAGAATTTTCTGAAGGTTGCGTTCTTCAAATGCCTTGGTGAGCCTACTAAGCATTGCCAGGCAATGCCAGGGCACAATTCCATGGCTCAACAATGTATCTTCTGTATATTTTTCTATGGCTTCATGCCAGCGATGAGGGATGGTATCCAGCGGGGCCGCTTTTTCATAACGGTCGCAATCCATGTAATGCCGGCAAGCTTCATCTGCCATCATATAGCGCCTGCTATCAGGATCCACACTGTGCTGTGTAATGTAATCAATGTGCTGTTTGTAGAAGCCAAACATCTGTGGCGGCAGGGCGAAAACCGCCCGATTATTGATGGTGCGGTGTCCAAGAAAGCCCCATGCACTTGCCTCACAGGCAAATAACAAAACAAAAAGAAATATAAGAATCCCGGAAGACCGCATTTATATCAAATATACAAAATAAAAAGGATATATCAAAGTAAATTCAGCTGCGGCTCGTCGCCTGGATTGGGCGGATTACCATCATTATCTTCCTTTTCCTCAGAAATAACTGCACTTGCCGGAACCTCTCCAATTCTTGCACTCTCAAGCACTATTTTCTTGATTTTGTCCGCAGAAAGTTTTTGTCCCTGCGTTTTCCAGCCTCGCACGTCCATGAAAGTATCCATTTGCAACGTAAGCTCTTCCTTCTCCCCTTTTTTATTCTCAGACGTCACTTTTACGAAGGCCTTCTCAACAGTGCTTGCGCAAAGCATCTGAGAGCCTTTCTCCTCTGAAATGAATGGAAACTTTTTACTCAACGTCGTAGTTTCAATCAGGAAACGCTTCACAAAGTAATTTTTAGATTTGCCATCCAGGTAAACCGTGCTTATTATTTGCTCCGGAAAGAACTTTTGAATTAGATATACCTGATCAGGCTCGTAGCGGTTAATAAGCTCATAGTTGGTAAGCTCGTAATTACCGCCTTTGTAAATTACCAAAACCCTGTCATCGCCATCAAATTCCCCTAGGAATTGGCCCCTGGCTTCACCGCTAAGACGGCCGGTCATTTCGTCGAACCATATTTTCACACCACCCAGCGTGCTCGCGCCTTTTTCCTTTAAATCCAAACGGCGTATGGGATAACGGGTGAGCAAATTGCCTTGTGCAGTTTTGCCTTTAATGGCAAGCAGGGCAAAATCATAATCAAACTGTTTGATGCGGGCGTTGGCCATACTGCTAAGGTGCACAACCACACGTTCAGCCTCGCCATTGGGATTGGCTGTGAAATAGAGAACCTCGTTTGTTGAAACACCTCCGGTTACATCATATTCCTTGTCCCGAATCAACCCGGTAGCGTTAAAACGCTTAACCATGGCCCTTTTAGCGGCACTATCCCAGTAAACAACATTATAGGTTGTGCGCTCATCGTTTTTACGCCAGACATCCACATGGATAAGGTCTTTGCCAAAGAACGTTTTGTCGCTAACCTTTGAAATCATATACTTGCCGTTTTTACGGAAAGCAATGATATCATCTATGTCACTGCAGTCGGTTATAAATTCATCTTTCTTCAGTGATGTGCCCACAAAGCCTTCTTTTAGGTTGGCATATAGTTTAACATTCGCAGCTGCCACCACATTGGCTTCAATGGTATCGAAAGTGCGGATTTCTGTTTTGCGCTCCTTGCCTTTGCCATACTTTTTAATAAGGCTTTTAAAATAATCAACCGCATAATCCACAAGGGTTTCCAGGTGGTGCTTCACCATGGCTATATCGTCCTCCAAAGAACGAATATATTCATCCGCCTTGAAGCTATCGAACTTGGATATACGCTTGATTTTTATTTCGGTCAACCGCACTATATCATCTTCGGTAATCTCGCGCCGGAAGCGGGATTTGAATGGCTCAAGACCTTCATCTATTGCTTTAATTACGGCTTCCCAGGTTTCAGCCTCTTCAATGTCGCGGTAAATGCGGTTTTCTATAAAAACCTTTTCAAGGCTGCTGAAATGCCACTTTTCTTCCAGTTCATGCAACTGAATTTCCAGCTCTCTTCTTAGCAAATGCAGGGTATTGCGGGTACATTCCTCCAGAATTTCATTCACCGACATGAACCGTGGCTTTTCATCCATGATTACGCAGGCAAGCGGTGAAATACTCACTTCGCAATCTGTGAAGGCATATAGCGCATTAATAGCCAAATCCGTACTGACGCCCGGAGCCAGCTGTACTTCCACATCCACATTGGCTGCGGTGTTGTCAATCACTTTTTTAATTTTGATTTTACCGCTGTCGTTGGCTTTGATGATACTTTCAATCAAAGAGCCTGTTGTGGTTCCTAAAGGAATTTCACGTATGTGAAGTGTGGCTTTATCCTCTACATCAATTTTTGCCCTTACCCGAACCCTGCCGCCTTTTTTGCCCGCATTGTACTGGCTAAAATCGGCTTGTCCGCCGGTAGGAAAATCAGGCAATATCTGGGTTTTCTTACCCCTGAGAATATCAATACTGGCTTCGCAAAGCTCAATAAAGTTGTGAGGCAGAATTTTGGTACTTAGTCCTACTGCAATACCTTCCACACCCTGCGCCAGCAAAAGCGGAAACTTCATAGGCAAGGTAACGGGTTCACGCTTCCGCCCGTCATAGCTCAGTTGCCACTCTGTGGTTTTTTCATTGAAAGCCACTTCCTTGGCGAAGTGGCTTAGGCGTGCTTCAATGTAACGAGGCGCTGCCGCACTGTCACCGGTGCGAACATCTCCCCAGTTTCCCTGGGTATCGATAAGCAGGTCTTTTTGACCCAGGTTTACAAGTGCATCGCCTATGGCTGCATCACCGTGCGGATGATACGCCATGGTTGCACCAATGATGTTTGCAACCTTGTTGAAACGACCGTCGTCCATCTCATACATGGCATGTAAAATCCTTCTCTGCACAGGCTTAAGGCCGTCTTCCATCGCCGGAATGGCGCGTTCAAGAATTACATAAGAAGCATAGTCCAGAAACCAGGTGCGATATTGAGCACTAACAGGCAACACAGAAGCGAGCTGACTATCAATCTGCTCACTGTTTGGATTCTCCAAACTATCATTGATATCATCAGGACCCAGTTCAGACATGCGAAGTGCGAAAAAACACAATAACTACTTACACTTCCATTCGAGTTGTACACAATACAACCACAGGGCTTCGCTAAAGCAGATGCTTTATGCCATATTTTAAACAAAAAATACTGCCATTTTGTCATATTGGTCTTATATTTGCAATTCTATATCCCGGGTATTCATGGAACTTATTCAAGTTAAACAAAGATTTGGTATTGTAGGAAACAGCAGCATGCTGAACAATGCGCTGGAAACCGCCATCAAGGTGGCTCCCACGGACATGAATGTGCTGATACTTGGTGACAGTGGTGTAGGCAAAGAGAGTTTTTCCAAAATCATACATCAGCTTAGCGGGCGCAAGCATGCCCCGTTTATCGCGGTAAACTGCGGGGCGATTCCTGAAGGAACAATAGACAGTGAACTTTTCGGTCATGAAAAAGGAGCCTTCACCGGCGCCACAGATAAACGCAAAGGGTATTTCGAGACCGTAAACGGCGGTACTATTTTTCTGGATGAGGTGGGTGAACTTCCATTGGGAACTCAGGCCCGCCTGCTGAGGATACTGGAAAACGGTGAATTTATAAAAGTAGGCTCAAGTGCAGTACAGAAAACCGATGTGCGGGTAGTTTGTGCCACAAACCGCGACTTACTGGAAAGATCCCGGCAAGGCAAATTCAGGGAAGATTTGTATTACCGTTTGGCAACGGTTCCTTTACGGGTCCCCAAACTTGCTGAGCGAAGAGAGGACATAGTCTTACTTTTTCGCAAGTTTGCCAGTGATTTTGCCGAAACGCACCGAAGCGGACACATAGAACTAACACCCGAAGCCCAGCAATTAATTTCACAATATTCATGGCCCGGAAATGTGCGGCAACTTAAAAACGTAACCGAACAAATCTGCGTGCTGGAAGACGCCGGAACGCTGCCTGCCGAAACTGTGGCCAAATACCTACCTCCGGCAGAACCCAGCTTACCCGTATTACTCGGAAAATCAGAAGGCTACGGCGAGGGAATGAGTGAGAGGGATATCTTCTACAAGGTGCTCATAGACTTGAAACGGGATGTCACCGACCTCAAAAAACTGGTATTTGGCATGCTGGAAAACCCTGGTACAGCCCAACCGGTTGTAATGCAAAGCCAATCTATACAAAATCCCACACCTATTCAACTGCCTGCAGCTATTGATCAGCAGCCGATAAAACCCATTGCCTCAGCAGTAAATGGGGAAATTATCCTTCAGCCGCACGACAAAAATCCGCTTGAAATAGAACATGAATACGTGGAGGCAGTATCGTTTCCTGCCATTAATGAAAACCTAAGTCTGGAAGAAAAAGAGCTGGAAATGATTAGGATTGCTTTGGCCAAGAGCAAGGGCCGCCGAAAAAAAGCAGCCGAAGCTTTGGGAATATCAGAAAGAACCCTGTACCGCAAGATTAAACAATATGAACTGGAGTAAATGGCTTGCTTGTGCACTGCTTTTTGCAGGTTGTGGATTTTTTAAAGCGTATGACCCGCGTGGAACTTTCATACCGGAGGATGTGCAGACCTTTTCCGTTGATTTTTTCAACAATGAAGCTGCAATCGTCAATCCCCAGCTCAGTCTACAATTTACCGAGAAACTAAAAACCAAGTTTCAGTCGGAGACACGCCTGAAACTGGTAGGCAGTGAAGGCGATTACAAACTCGGGGGGGTGATCAAGGATTACCGCATTGAGCCTGCCACACGAAATTCAAATACGGGAACCGCTGAAAACCAGCTCACCATTACTGTGCGCCTTGATTTTCTTTGCGAAAAACATCCAGAAAAAAACAAAACCAAAGAATTTTCCTTCTTCAGGACGTATGATGCTTCCAAAAACCTGAGTGCGGTGGAAGGATCTCTCTCCTCTGACATCTCAGATAATATTGTTCAGCAAATTTTTGCAGATATAGCCCTAGACTGGTAATTGTGAACAGCGAGCATCTTTCCCATATCGTTCAGCAGCCGGATAATATTACAGGGCAGGATGCACTGGAACTGGAAGAATTATGTCGCAAATTTCCGGCATTCCCCACCCCATTTATTCTGCTGGCAGGATTTTACCACAAAACCGGTGATTACAGGGCAGAAGAAGCTATTCAAAAAGCGGCACTTAGGGTTTGGAACAGGGTATGGCTGGCAGATTTTGTTCAGAATAAGAAATTAGAGACTGTAAATGAACCAGACACATCAACTGTAGAAGAAGAAACCCTTGTTAAATCCGAGGAAAAAACTGAATTATTGCCTGCCGAAAACATTGTATCTGATACAATAATTGAAACCGATACTACTCCTGAAATCCTTCCTGCTGAAAACCAACATACAACCGAACCTGAAGTTGAATTTGGAGACGCGCCTGAAGAGATCACTATTGAAGAAATAATACATGAGTCTGAAGAAATTATAGCTGTAGAAATTGCCACCACGGAAACAACTGATGTCATTAGCGTTACCAAAGAAACTGAGACTGGGTTTCTTGCTGTGTCCAAATTATTCATTCCTGAAGACCCTGAAGAATGGGTATTTGATGAAATTGAACCACTTGAAACCGGAAACGAAGCATTTATTTTGGGATTTGCAGGGGCAGAAAAGACAAAAAACACCGACAAACCAATGGTTGGTATGCCTGAAATAACTGCAGATGCAGGCGGAATTATTCAGCCAGACATAGAATTAGAATCTACAGAAATTAATACCCGGGCAGATGTTTTTGAATCAACATCATTCGAAATTCCGGCAACTTATCAAATAGAGCAGTATTACCCGGGAATTCACCCTGAAAAACAGGAAAATCCTACAGATTTTTACAGTTGGCTGAGTAATCCAGCAGCGAGCAATAAAGAACCGGAAACCAGCACTGAGGTTTTGGAGGCTACCGAAAAAAACCGAATACAGCAACAAAGCATCATTGACAGGTTTATCCAGTCAGATCCGGGGGTAATAAGACCAAAAAAAGAATTCTTCACACCTGAAACAGCAGCAAAGAAAAGTGAGCATCTTCCTGAAAATCTGGCAACTGAAACCCTGGCAAAAGTCTATTTACAGCAAGGCAATACAGACGGTGCTATTAGAATTTATGAACGATTGATGTTGAAATTTCCCGAAAAAAATGCGTACTTTGCAGACCTTATTCAAAACATAAAAAAAGAAAATAACCCATGACCATCATACTCATTCTCGGAATCATTGTTGCTATACTGCTAATGTTAATCATACTGGTTCAAAATCCAAAGGGGGGCGGACTTTCATCTAATTTTAGTCAGGGCAACCAGATATTTGGTGTTGAAAAGACCACGGATGTCGTTGAGAAAATAACCTGGGGCGGAGCCATACTGATTTTTGCAATATCATTGCTGGCAGCCAGTTTCAACCCCAAAGCAAAGAAAAGTCAGAAAGAGCGTCAGGCAACTGAACAATCCAAATAAGATTTCAGTTTCTGAAATTACCTCAGGCTGCTATACAGTGAAACCAGCCGTAAGCATCATTCCTGCGCCGTTTTTTCATATAATTTTATTGTTTTTTAAGATGGAACGCAGATTCCTTCTCCTATCCTTTTTCATCACTGTATTCTCTTTTCAGGAAGCCTTATTTGGGCAGGGCGAGCCTGTTTCTGGTGGCATTGGAATGAATCCGGGAGCCTTCTTTAAACTCAAAGGCAAAAACGGGACTGCGCCTGACCTATGTATTCGCCTTGATGGTAGAATTCCAATATTATCACCCATACTTAGCACAACATTGCATACAGGATGGGAATATTGTATTTTACGTACAGAAAAGAACCTTTCCGGAAACACATTGCAAACAGCCCGCGCACAATACCTGCGTGCCGGAATGAACCTGAATTTACGCCTCTATACTACACGCAAACAAACAGGCCTGGAACTTGGCGGAGGCATACTTTTTCGCAGGAAATTTTACGAAAGCAGCGACTGGCAGTTAACCGGAGGGCTACCCAACACTTATTTTCCTAAAACACAAGTTATGGCTCCCGTTCAACTCGTAAGGTTTGCCGAAAACGATAAACGAAGAATAAATATTTTTGCTGAAGTAATTTTCAATACAGAAACCAAAAACAATGCGATTGGTGGCATGAATGCCGGAATTCAGTGGCAATGGTTTGCGAAACAAAGAAAACAATACTTCAAGGGTACGCACCGCACCCTGCAATGGGATGATATTTGGCCTGCACAACCTTTTTAGAGATAGGGATTTCTGCGATATCTGCGTATGGTTTTGAAACTTTCTATGAGTCTCAAAATTCCAGATATCATTAGGGTTCCCGTTGTTGTTTTTCTTTTTACAAGACGATTGCTAGTGCTGTTACAATAAAAAATCGGGTGTGCTTCACAATGTGAAGTTAAATTCATCCCAAACAAAATCAGAGGAGTTTAATCAGCCCTTCGGGCAATAAAAATCAGCCGATTCGGCTAGCTAAATCCAGACCGTGCTTGCGTGATGTTTCAAGGGCAATTTCATAGCCGGCATCGGCATGTCTGATTACGCCCATACCCGGATCGTTATGCAACACGCGCTTTAGGCGGGCTTCTGCATCATCGGTTCCATCCGCTACGATGACCATACCGGAATGAATACTATAACCCATACCCACACCACCGCCGTGATGAAGGCTTACCCAGCTGGCACCGCCACCTGTATTAACCAATGCATTCAGAATCGGCCAGTCGGCAATGGCGTCGCTGCCATCGAGCATGGCTTCCGTTTCACGATTAGGTGAAGCCACAGAGCCAGTATCGAGGTGGTCGCGACCTATAACAATAGGTGCCTTTACCTTTCCTGTTCTTACCAATTCGTTGAATTTCAATCCGGCTTTTTCTCTTTCACCTTGTCCAAGCCAGCAAATGCGGGCAGGCAAACCCTGGAATGCAATTTTCTCGTGTGCCATGGTCATCCAGCGTTTCAGGCTCTGGTTTTCGGGAAAAAGTTCCAGAATAGCCTGATCGGTTACATAAATATCTTCGGGGTCACCGCTCAGCGCCACCCAACGGAATGGGCCTTTACCCTCGCAGAATAAAGGGCGAATGAAAGCAGGTACAAATCCGGGAAAATCGAAGGCGTTTTTTAATCCTTTTTCAAAAGCACGACCACGCAGGTTGTTTCCATAATCAAAAGTAATGCTGCCACGCTGTTGCAACTCCAGCATCAGTTTCACATGGTGAACCATCGTATCATAGCTGAGCGCGGTATATTTTTCAGGATCCAGTCGGCGCAGTTTATCGGCAGCTTCCACATCCATGCCTTGGGGGTAATATCCAATCAGCGGATCGTGGGCACTGGTTTGGTCTGTAAGTGTGTCCGGTGTGATATTTCTGGCAATGAGCCTTTCCAAGAGTTCTACGGCATTGCAAAGCACGCCAATGCTCACAGCAGCGCCTTTTTCTTTGGCGGACAGCGCCACATCTATGGCTTCATCCACATCGCGGCTCATCACATCGAGGTAGCGGGTTTCCAAACGCTTTCTGATGCGCCATTCCTCTACTTCAGCCACCAGCGCAACGCCTTCATTCATGGTTATGGCCAGGGGTTGGGCTCCACCCATTCCGCCCAAACCGGCGGTAACGTTCAAAGTACCCTTTAAGGAACCGCCAAAATGCTGTCTTGCACATTCTGCGTAGGTTTCATAAGTTCCCTGCACAATGCCCTGTGAACCAATATAAATCCAGCTGCCTGCGGTCATTTGACCGTACATAATCAGTCCTTTGGCTTCGAGTTCTCGGAAATGATCCCAGTTGGCCCAGTTGGGCACCAGCTGGCTGTTGCTGATAAGCACACGCGGCGAGTCTTTGTGGGTTGGCAATATCGCTACAGGCTTTCCGCTCTGAACAATCAGCGTTTCGTTGTCATTCAAATCACGAAGGGATTTTAAAATATCATCAAACGCCTTCCAGTTTCGGGCAGCTTTTCCAAGTCCGCCATACACAATCAAATCCTCGGGTTTTTCGGCCACATCCGGATCCAGGTTGTTCTGAATCATGCGGTAAGCAGCCTCCTGAATCCATCCTTTGCAGTTGAGTGTTGTGCCTGTTGGGGCTGTTACGATACGTGGTCCTGAAACGGGTTGAGTCATACTGCAAAATTACGCATAAGTTGGCGGTTTAAGGCTGCTATTTGTTGGATTTACACTGCCTTTTCCCTGCACAATCATCCGCTAAATTTCATGGTAAGGCTGATTCGTTTCCGCTTTTTACCTGAGACTCTCGAATACTGAGTGCAGCGGCAATGCGTTTTTCAAACATGAAGTCACGAAAATACCCATATCTGTTGCACGGATTTCTTCAAATTATTGACAATGGCAATTCCAGCAAATCAGTTAGATTCTTGGGCAACGGTTTCGTGGGTGAATGGCCCATCCAAAGCGCGAAATCAGCAAAAATTGTTTTATGCCCGGCATCAACTGCATTTCCCAGTGATTTGGATAGCTTTTGCCCTGTATCACTCATAAGCAGACGGTGGTGCTGAAATTTTATTTCGCTAAAACGGGGTAAACCGGCAGCCTGCGCAATTTCTTGCTGTATTTGGGTGGAATCAGACAAATCATTTCCCCGAAAAACATGGGTAATATTATAATCGATATCATCGCAGATACTCCCAATATGATAGGCCGGTATACCCTCTTTTCTGAGTATGACCGGATCACCTGCATCGCAACCAAATGTTGCTCGATTGAAACGAATGGCTGTGACATTTCGTTGAAAAACCAAGTTTCTTGAGCGACAAAATCCCGGATATTCGCCCGAAAAACCCTGTTCGTTGAGTGATTTTCGACTGCAATTGCAGTTATACGTAAAACCCTTATCTGACAATGTTTTTATCAATTCAACATACCGGTCGGTACGGTGTTTTTGTGACCAGTTTTTGTAAAAATCATCCTGTCCCGAAGGACCTATATCCCAGTCAACGCCCAAGGCTTCTAAATCCCTGAAAATGGCTGTAACAAATTCGGGCTTTGCCCGGTCAGAGTCCAGGTCATCAATGCGCAAAAAAACCTTTCCGCCCTGTTTTCTGGCAAACAGCCAGTTAAGCAAAAAATTATAATAGTTGCCGCGGTGCAAATAACCACTGGGAGTAGGAGCAAGCCGTGTGATGATGTCAGTTTTTTTCATGGTCACGGCTTTGGGTTACCCAGCGAAGCATTCCAAAACTATAACTTTCATTGAGAAGACTTTTCACAGAGGTAAGATTGGGTTCAGGTGCTTTTTCAAAAGCAGCGGTTATTTCCTGAATTTGTTCGGGTGTTAGCAGCTCATCAATTGACAATTTACCTGTTGCGATGCAATGTCCTAAGTGTGTTTCTACCGTACCGGCAGTTATCCCACGCATCTGTGCAATATCTTCAATGGAATGTCCCTCGCGGTGAAGCTGCAAAGTAATTTCCTGCGATTCTCCTTTGGGGGCTTTACCCGGCTTTGCTGTTGTTTTCACCTGTATTTCAGGCGCATGACGAACAATTCTGTTATCGCCCGTGTACAATGAAGCGCCATTCAAGCGCATGCCATAAAGGTTATTCAAGCAAAACCACAATCTTTCCAGCAGTGTATCAGCTTTTTCAAAATACTTTTTCACGCGTGAGCGAACAGAAAGAGACTGATTCAGCGATGTCAGAGGCAATATGACCCTGCTGTGCAGCTGCCCTGCAAAATAATCTGCGCCTTTGGTGATGCGTTCTGCCAGTTTTGCTACCTGCTGCTCATCCTCAAAATCATGGGGGAAAATCTGCATAATCTCGCTGCGAAAGCGCAAGGCAACTTCCTCAATGCCCATCAGTTCAGCCGACCAATTATCAGTTTTTTCAAACACTTCTTTTGGCAAAGCAGAAGTCAGTTCCCTGTTTTCATCGCGCCAGCCCTGCATTTGAAACAAGGGTTCTTCAAAATTAAAAACCTTAAGCAGTCGGGCAAGCACATACGATTGCTGTTCTGTCCAAAGCCGGTCTTCCAGCGCGGCTCGGCCCGTTTTCATGGCACTAAATTCCACAATGCGATGGTCGCACTGGATGCTGCGCGAGGTGATCTCACTTTTCAGCACCAGCCCGTCCATACTGCGACAGCGGCTGAGGGCCACATACACCTGACCAGGCGCAAAAGATTTTCCGGCATCTATCACGGCCTTATCAAAGCTCAATCCCTGGCTTTTGTGAATGGTGATGGCCCATGCCAGGCGAATGGGGTACTGCACAAAACTGCCGAGAATTTCTTCGTCAAGTTTATCACCCGCTTTGCTGAGTACATATCGTTTATTCTCCCATGTTTCGGGTTTTACCTTAATAATTTCGCCCGTATCCTGAAAATGCACCTCAATGTGGGCTTCTTCAATTTTATGAATCACCCCGATTTTCCCATTAAAATACTGTTTCTCGGAAGATGTATCGTTCTTTACGAACATTACCTGAGCACCCAGTTTCACCCTCAGTGCACTCTCTGTGGGATAAAGGTTTTCCGGAAAATCTTTAAAAATCTTGGCGACCAGGTATTTTTCATCCCCATCCAGTTTTCTGAGGGCCTCCTCATTCATACGGTCTGCAGTGGCATTGTGGGTGGTGAGTGTTACAAATCCCGCTTCCTTTTCAGGCTCAAACTCAGGCTGGTAATATTGCATAAGGGTTTCGTAGTCGTCGCGGTCAAATTCGGCATGCCTGATGCGGTTGAGCAAACCCACAAACTGCCGTTCGGTCTGTCTGTGAACGGTTTCCAGTTCCAATTGCACAGGATTTATTTTTTTATACGCAAGCGAATCAAAGAAATATCTACCGCCATAATACTGACCCAGTAAACCTGACTCATCCTCCTTCACCACGGGCGCCAGCTGGTATAAATCTCCAATCAGTAGCAACTGCACACAACCAAAGGGTTCGGCATTTCTCCTAACAGTTCTTAATGACAAATCAATGGCATCCATAATATCCATGCGCACCATGCTCACTTCATCGATAACCAGCAATTCCAGTTCCCGCAGCAGTTCAAGCTTTTGGGCAGGATAGCGAAAATGCCGCATCATCATCAGGGTATTATTGGCAAGGTTGGGATCTACCGGATCAGCAGAGGGAATAAACGCCTTGGTAGGCAAGCCAAATAAGGAATGCAGGGTAACTCCGCCGGCATTGATTGCTGCTACGCCAGTTGGCGCGGCTACCACAAAACGTTTACCACAGGAGGGAACAACAGTTTTTAGAAAAGTAGTTTTACCGGTTCCCGCTTTTCCAGACAAATAGATGTGCGCACGGGTGGAAGAAACAAATTCAGACGCTAAATCAAACATAAAATCACTCATAAAATAAAAAATTAAAAATAAGGCCGAAGATACATCAATCCCGGTGATTTTTCAGAAGTAAGAGAAAAGCGGAATTACATATTCCTACGATACTGTCCGCCCACTTCAAACAGTGCCTGCGTAATTTGTCCCAGTGTACAAACCTTGGCGGCTTCCATGAGTTGCTCAAATACATTTCCGTTTTGAATAGCCGTCTCCTGAATGGATTTCAAGGCTGTCTGAGCAGCATCTTCGTTTCCTTGATGCAGGTTTTTCACTGTCTCTATTTGCCTGTCTTGCTCATCTTTGGTACTGCGTATTACCTCCTGCGGCAATACTGTGGGCGAACCTTTGCTGCTCAGAAAGGTATTCACGCCGATAATAGGTAATTCTCCGGAATGCTTAAGGGTTTCGTAATACAGGCTTTCCTCCTGAATTTTGCTGCGTTGGTACATGGTTTCCATAGAACCAAGAACTCCCCCACGCTCTGTAATGCGATCAAATCCAGTCAGCACGGCTTCTTCTACCAAATCCGTTAACTCTTCAATGATGAAACTGCCTTGTAATGGGTTTTCGTTTTTGGCAAGACCCAATTCCCTGTTAATAATTAACTGAATGGCCATGGCCCGGCGCACGCTTTCTTCTGTAGGCGTGGTGATGGCTTCATCATAGGCATTGGTATGTAAACTATTGCAGTTGTCATAAATGGCATACAACGCCTGCAGTGTAGTTCGAATATCATTGAAATCAATTTCCTGAGCATGCAAACTGCGGCCGCTGGTTTGGATATGATACTTCAGCATCTGGCTGCGCTCATTTCCACCGTATTTAAGCTTCATGGCCTTGGCCCACAAGCGCCTGGCTACCCTGCCAATAACAGCATATTCAGGATCGGTTCCATTGCTAAAAAAGAAACTCAGGTTGGGAGCAAAATCGTCTATATGCATGCCACGGCTGAGGTAATATTCCACATACGTGAAACCATTAGCCAGCGTAAATGCAAGCTGGGTGATGGGATTGGCTCCGGCTTCAGCTATGTGGTAACCTGAAATACTTACGCTGTAAAAATTCCTAACCTTATTGGTGATGAAATGCTGTTGTACATCGCCCATCAGACGAAGGGCAAACTCTGTACTAAAAATACAGGTATTTTGGGCCTGGTCTTCTTTCAGAATGTCTGCCTGAACAGTTCCACGAACCTGACTCAACGTACAGGCCTTTATTTCTTCGTAAATCTCACGGGGCAGCACTTGATCGCCGGTTACTCCGAGCAACATCAAACCCAAACCATCATTGCCTTCCGGCAAATCGCCATGATACACAGGCCTAGAAACCCCTTTTTGCGCATAAATGGCCGCAATCTTGGCTTCCACCTCTTTTTCAAGGCCATTCTTTTTGATATACAACTCACACTGTTGGTCAATAGCTGCGTTCATAAAGAAAGCCAGCATCATAGGCGCCGGACCATTGATGGTCATGGACACCGATGTTTTGGGATCAGCAAGATTAAAGCCACTGTAAAGCCTTTTGGCATCATCCAGACAGCAAATGCTCACGCCTGCATTTCCGATTTTCCCGTAAATATCAGGCCTTGTGTCGGGGTCACGGCCATAGAGTGTAACACTATCGAACGCCGTACTCAGGCGTTTGGCAGACATTCCCAGGCTCACATAGTGAAAACGTTTATTGGTTCGTTCCGGTCCGCCTTCGCCGGCAAACATGCGGGTTGGATCTTCACCTTCGCGCTTGAAAGGATAAATACCTGCGGTGTAAGGAAAAAACCCGGGCGTATTTTCCTGCATCGCCCAGTGCACTTTGTCGCCCCAACTTTGCATGCGCGGCATGGCCACTTTGGGTATTTTCAGGTGACTGAGGCTTTGGGTGTAGTTGGGTACGAGAATTTCCTTGCCCCTTACGTAGTAAACATAGTTCTCATCTTTATACTTCTGTTCCTCAGTATTCCAGCCTTGAATCATGTCCCACACATGTCCGTCAAGACCGCGTTTCAGAGCATCAAATTCTGCCATCAGAACTTTTAGGGTATCAAAGTTGGGCTTCCCTTCAAGCTGTGTTTTTACAGCAGCAAAAAATGCTTCAACACCTTCAGCAACAGGCTTTTCAATGCCTGACAGTGTTTCAATGGAGCGCCAAAGACTGTAAAGGGCATCGGCAATCGTACTTTGCTTTTTAACGTGTTTATCGTAATTGCGGTTGTTGTTGCTGATTTCACTGAGATAGCGCGTGCGTGCCGGCGGAATAATGAATATTTTTTCGCTCATTTCCGTAGCAGACTTCCACTGGCTTTGTAGCGAGGCTGAAGTTTTAGCAACAATTTTCTGCATCAAAGACAAATACAGCGTATTCATTCCCGGATCATTAAACTGGCTGGCAATGGTGCCAAAAACAGGCATGGTATCGGTATCTTTATCAAACAGCTTGTGGTTGCGTTGAAACTGCTTTCTCACATCGCGCAGTGCATCAAGGGCACCGCGTTTGTCAAATTTATTCAGGGCCACCACATCGGCATAATCCAGCATATCAATTTTCTCCAGCTGGGTAGCGGCGCCGTATTCAGGTGTCATCACATACAGACACACATCACTGTGTTCGGTAATTTCCGTATCACTCTGCCCGATACCGCTGGTTTCAACGATAATCAGGTCGTAGCCTGCCACTTTCAGAATATTTACTGCATCATCAACATGACCGCTAAGGGCGAGGTTAGCCTGACGTGTAGCCATGCTGCGCATGTAAACCCGATCATTGTGAATGCTGTTCATGCGAATACGGTCGCCAAGCAAAGCACCACCTGTTTTGCGCTTGCTGGGATCTACGCTGATAATACCAATATGTTTATCCGGAAAATCGGCCAGAAAGCGGCGCACAAGTTCATCCACAAGAGAACTCTTGCCTGCACCGCCGGTTCCTGTAATACCCAAAACCGGGGTTTTTATGCCTGTCGCTTTTTCACGGATTTGAGACAATACCGCTACATGCTTTTCAGGATGATTTTCGGCAGCAGAAATCAGGGTGGCAATTTCTCCATTTGCAAGAACATTCAGTTGCTCTGTATTGCCTTTTAATTCAACACCGGCAGGGTAATCGCTGAGCTGAACAAGATCATTTATCATGCCCTGCAAACCCATTTCACGTCCGTCATCCGGGCCGTAAATACGGGTGATTCCATGAGCCATCAAATCCTTGATTTCCGAAGGAAGAATAACGCCACCGCCACCGCCAAATATGCGAATATGCGCTGCACCTCGCTCCTTCAGCAAATCATACATGTACTTAAAATATTCATTGTGTCCACCCTGATAGGATGTCATGGCAATGGCATGTGCATCTTCCTGTATGGCTGTTTCCACCACCTCCTGCACACTGCGGTCGTGACCTAGGTGAATCACCTCACAACCCGTAGCCTGTATAATTCTCCGCATCACATTAATGGCGGCATCATGACCATCGAATAAGCTTGCCGCAGTAACAATACGAACATTGTTTTTTGGCTGATAAATCTGCACTTCAGACATATTGGGCGCGAAGTTACGCAATACCTACAAATAAGATTTGACAAGTCTATTTCAGACTATGTGCTTACTGAAAAAATTTTTTTTAAACAAGCAACATTGTAAATAGCGAGCTTGTCAAAATCATACAAATCCAATTAATTATGAAAGGAATAACCATTATGAAAAACACATTTTTAAAACTCACTGCAACTGCCTTTTTAATCTCTGCCATTATGATTAACTGTAAGAAAACAGAATCTTACCTGCCCGATGCTGCTGCAGACGATCAAATTGAGCTTCTTGTTGCAAAAACAGATCGATTTATTGACCATGCCGAAATCACATTTGAAGACGGAATTCTTTCCATGGAAAATGAAGGTATCTCCCCCGATTTTACAGTAACCGCCGCAGATTTTGACAAACAACCTAATGAACCAACGGCATTTGCTCCCGATAAAGAGGGCTCATTTATGGACTGTCTGCGAAAACTCGAATTGAAAGACGACCAGCGAATTCGCATTAAAAAAGCCTTGGAAAGGTATGATGATTGCAAAGCATCAGCAGTCAAAAGAACACGTGAGGCTTACAATAAATTAAAAGCCGAGCACGAGAAAAAACTGAACAGGCTGAAAAGAAGCTATCTCAATGGTTATCTAACAAAACGGCAGTATGAAAATGCTGTTGAAAAAGAAAAATTAAATTTCAAAGAGGCAACCGAAAAACTCATGGAAAAAGAGAAAAAAGCACTTAAAGAATGTTACAATAAATTCTTGCGCGAATTAAGAGCCATATTAACTGAGAAGCAATGGCAATTGTTTTATGAATGCCAACGCTAATCCGTTTGTTTTCCTATTAAACCCCGCTTATGCGGGGTTTTTCTTTTTGTTTAAATATTCCGTCAAATAGAAATATCCGATTACTGTCAATCCCGCTACAAATACTGGAATCACGAGATGCCTTTTTGTATCATCAAAATAAAATTCACCTGCCATCCACATTGAATTTCCGGTAATCCAAAAAGAAACGGCCATGTTGTGAAAAAAATCCGAACGGTTGGAACGGCTTTTATAAGTTAGCCAATAAGACAAAAGTACCGTTGGCACTGCCATTCCTAAGCCCAGCCATTTCAGGCCTGCAAGCCATGCAAAATCTTTAACGAGCCAGAAAACCACATGCAGGTTTTCTTTTTTGCGTAAGTCAATATCCATAGGGCAAATATATATGGCCAAGACATCTTAATGCTTAATTTGCAGGCATGTCTTCAGAAATTTTAAAAAACAGACTCCAAACAGAATTTTTGATTAAACCCAACACAATTGCGGATGACAACTCCCGTATTTTCTTTGTTGGCTCCTGCTTTTCAGAAAATATATTCAATTATCTAAAATACTGTGGTTTAGACTGTATTAACAACCCTTTTGGAACATTATTCAACCCCCACAGCATTGCATTTTGCATTGAAAAAATAGCCACCGAATACCGCTTCACAACTCATGATTTCACCTATCATAACGGAGAATTTCACAGCATGCATCACCATGGAAGCTACAAACACAGGGATGCTGAAGTGCTTGCCTCAAGAATCAATAGTCAAATTGAAACTGCACACGATTTTCTGATTAATGCCGATATTGCCATTATTACACCAGGCACAGCCAAGGTGTGGCAAATGAACCAACCTGAAATGATTGTAGGGAATTGCCACAAAATCCCAGGCCATGAATTTACCTCCAGAATACTTACTGAAACTGAAATATTAAAAGCATACAAAGACTGCATATATTATTTGCGGCTGATAAACCCCGAAATAAAAATTATTTTTACCATAAGTCCTGTTAAACACCTGCGTGATGGCATGCTGGAAAATACTATCAGTAAAAGCCGCCTAATCAGTGCACTGGCCACACTGAGAGAAGAACACCCTGAAATTTTATATTTCCCGTCTTACGAAATCCAGACTGAGGAATTGCGCGATCATCGTTTCTATGCCGAAGACCTTGCCCATCCCACAGCATGGGCAACGGAATACATTTTCAGACGCTTTTGTGAAACCTGTTTTACATCTGAAGGACAACAATTTATTGAAGATGCAAGAAACTGGCTGCGCATGAAAAACCACCGCATAATGTCAGTGGACCAAACTGAAATATCCACTTGGACAACCAAATGCGATGAGGCACTCAAGCAGTTCAAATCTAAACACCCGTCAAAAACCTACTGGCCTGCCGATTGGGTTTAATGCGCTGTTTCGGCAAAATCCTCTACCGGCCCGACTATGCGTCTGTAGGTTGGCTCAACGGCATTTAACCTGCCCAAAACTTCATCAAGTTTCATGTTTAACATTGACAATTGCCCATGCAAGAGACGGTATTCCTTTCCAAAAGAGGGCAAATCATTATCAAAAACGCCATCTTTTACCTGTTTGTCAACGGCTTTAATTTCGTAAAACAACTCCTCTGCCTTCAATACACATTCTTTGTATTTGGGTGCAAAATCTTTGTAGATGCGGTAAACGGTATTGTATTGTAAAATCTGTGACCGCATTTCAGTAGTAATTTTATTGTCATCGGCAAATTTGAGCCACTGCAAAACGCTGTCCATTTCATGACGCCGCTCATCAATCTCATTGATCTTATAATCAAACCTGCTGCGGATTTGCTGCAACGACCACTTTAGAGAATCAGCAAGCGTGATACATTCTGCCCTGTTTTCCGAAACCTGATTGCCACCACATGCGCTTAAAAATATGATAAAAACAGGCATTAAAACTGTAATATTTGCCCATATTTTCGTTGTTTTGTTTTTGAAATGCCACATAGCGGTGCAAAAATAGGCAAACTCAGGCAGTGGCAGTTTCTCAAATCTGCTTTCTGGCTAGGCTGTTCGGCATTCGGCGGACCGCAAATGCATATTCCGCTTTTCAGTAAAAGACTGGTAGACAACAAAAAGTTTCTTACCAGGGAAGAATTAATTGACATTAATGCGTTTTGCAGCATACTTCCCGGACCCAGCACAACGCAAACAATCACTGCTGTCGGATTTAAACTGGGTGGTCCCGGACTGGCTTTTCTCACCCTGTTGGCCTGGGTTTTGCCAGGGGCGCTGATCATGTCGGCGTTTACCCTTTCCCCTGCTTTTCTCAGCAATGGCCACCTTCGCTTTCTGGAGCCTATGGTCGCCGCTTTCCTATGCTATGCGGTCTATAGCATGTTTCAGCTAATTAGAAAAGACAATATCAATTACCTAATATCTCTTTTGGCCGGCATTGCCGGTTTCCTGTTTCGTAATCCCCTGATTTTCCCCCTTGGGGTGCTTATCGGCGGTGTTATCAGCAGCAATTTCGGAAACAGACAATTCACCCCCAATCCCCAGCCGTTTGGAAAAGTTCGCTGGGCAAATCTTAGTCTGTTTCTTTTAATTTTTATCCTAATTGGCGGACTGGGTATGGTTTTAAGTGCAAATGAGGATACACTTGGATTAAGCAAACCCGTTGTTTTGTTCGAAAACACCTATCGTATGGGTGCATTATCTTTCGGTGGCGGAAATATCCTCAGTGCCATGGCCATGGAACATTATGTGTACCATAAGCCCTACATGAGTATTGAACAACTAAACACCGGACTAGGACTAATTCAGGGCATGCCGGGTCCCAACTTTAACCTGGCGGTTTACCTTAATGGAATTGCCATGCGCACTTCGGGTTTTGGTTTCGACGGGCAGCTGCTGGGCTGCGTCATAGGCCTTGTAGGCATATTCCTTCCCGGAATTCTGCTGGTTTTCTTCGCTTTCCCGCTTTGGAACAGACTGCAAGCCTACCCCATTATCAAACGCTCACTCGACGGAATATTTGCCGTATCCGTCGGCTTTATTCTTTCCGCCGCACTCATTATCAATGAGCATTTCTGGCGTGGCATTTCCAATATTCAATCAGATGCTTCAGACATTGTTATCTTTATACTTACCTGCATTCTCATCTTTTCCCAAAAAATTTCACCGCCGCTGATTGTCCTTGGCACGGTCATTGCCGGTGTTTTATGGTCGGTATATGGATGGTAAATTTGGTAATGTGAAGCAAAATGCGTATATTGAGATATAAAAACATGTTCAGAAATGCAATTATCGGATGCTCGTGCCTGCTTGGTGTTGTTCCAAATAATATAAAAGCACAAAAAAGTCTTAATCCATATATCCTTTTCACAGGCCTGGTACTCACTTCAGACAGCCTCAAGCCCATTCCTTACGTAGCCATTAAAAACAGCCGACGCGGTCTTGCCGGCTACACAGATTTGCTCGGACACTTCGATATAGTGGCCCAGAAAGGCGATACTTTGTGGTTTACCCAAGCTGAAAGAACTGCCTCATGGCATGTAATCCCGGATACGCTCACCTCCAATAGGTATAACATCATAAAAACCATGGTGCAGGACACCATAAATCTACCCGTTATTTTCATCAGGGCACTGCCTTCAAAATCCTTTTTCGACCACGAGTTTGTTAACACCTCTCCACCCGATGACGCCTACGAAATTGCACGAAAAAACCTGGAACTGGAAGCGGCGAAGGAAGAAACTCAACTCCGACCTGCAGATGCCAAAGCCAGCCAGCAGATGATTGCCCAGAGCCGTGTTCAGCAATTATACTATTACAAACAGGCTCCACCCCAAAACTACCTGAGCCCAATGGCATGGATGCAATTCCTGGATGCCTGGAAACGGGGTGATTTCAAAAAGAAAAAGAAGAAATAATTACTGGGCGGTATCCTTTTGATTCTGCAGAATATACTCCAGCTGCTGTTCCGGGGTTATCAGGCCTTTTTTTAGCATGGCTGAAGTTTGCGCACATTGCTTTCCCAAAGTAGAATTAGAATCTTTCAGTGCGGCCAAGTCATAGAATTTGATGGCTTTGTCAAACTGCCCGATTTTTTCATAATTATGCGCAGCAGCCACCATAGCTGGAAACACATATTGACCTTTGGGGTAATGCGCCACATACATTTCACACCATTTTCCACACTCAAAATACCGCCCGCTTCGCTCCGCAATAAGTGTTGAGACATACAATAGCTTTTCACTGGCTTTATACTGGGGAAACTGCGCTGCAAATTGTTGAAAATGAACTGCCATGGAATCGGGTATACGGTTTACTTTCATGGAATCCTGCACCTGCGGCATATAGGGTTGGATAATAGCCAGTTTTTTGTCCATCTCGGTCTGACATGCTATGATAAGCACCGACATCACACATAAAATAGAAAAACGCATGCGCAAATTTAGCAAGACTGTGAACAACTATGGTGGAGCAAAGTCAAATCAAATTATAATATTGCAATCATGACAGAAAATACACCCAGGTATACCGAAGACGAAATCCGAAGTCTTGACTGGAAAGAACATATACGGCTTCGTCCAGGTATGTATATCGGTAAATTGGGCGACGGCACCGCTGCCGATGATGGTATTTATGTGCTGGTGAAAGAAATAATAGATAACTCCATCGATGAACACGTGATGGGTAATGGGAAAAAAATAGAGGTGAAGGTAGAAGAACACCGGGTAACAGTGCGTGATTTCGGTCGTGGCATTCCCCTGGGCAAGGTGATTGACTGCGTGAGTAAAATCAATACCGGCGGAAAATACGACAGCCGCGCCTTCCAGAAGTCTGTGGGATTAAATGGTGTGGGAACCAAGGCAGTAAATGCCCTCAGCCAGTATTTTTGCGTGCAAAGTTTCCGTGATGGCCGAACCAAAAAAGCCGAATTCTGCCGCGGGGAGCTCAAAGAAGACCTAACTGAATTCGACGCCAAGGAAAATAACGGCACACTTACCATCTTTGAGCCCGATGACAGCATCTTCAAAAACTACAAGTTTGTTAATGATTATCTGCGCGAGCAAATAAAGAATTATACCTACCTGAATGCCGGCCTCACCATTAACTACAATGGAGAAAATTACAGCAGCAAGCGCGGCCTTCTGGATTTGCTTGAACACAAAGTGAACCCCGAAACCATGCTCTACCCCGTAGTACACGCCAAAGGCACCGACGTAGAAATTGCCTTCAGCCATACGGACAGCTATGGCGAAGATTATTACTCGTTTGTAAACGGACAATACACCACACAGGGCGGAACTCACCTGCAGGCCTTCCGTGAAGCCATGGTAAAAACAATTCGTGAGTTTTACAAAAAAGAATTTGATGCCTCCGACATTCGTGGTTCCATAACGGCGGCAGTAAGTGTGCGCGTGCAAGAACCTGTTTTCGAAAGCCAGACCAAAACCAAACTCGGCAGCGCAGATATGGGTCCCGACGGCCCCAGCATCAAGGCAGGCATTCTTGAGTTTGTAAAAAAACAGGTTGATGATTACCTGCACAAAAACCCTGCTACTGCTGATGCGTTGCTGAAAAAAATCCTGCAAAACGAGCGTGAGCGCAAAGACATGGCCGGTGTGCAAAAAATAGCCAAAGAGCGCGCTAAAAGGGCTAATCTTCATAATAAAAAACTACGCGACTGCCGGGTACACCTCCCCGATGAAAAGAATGAAAAACGCTTTGAAACTACGCTTTTCATTACCGAGGGAGACAGTGCAAGCGGAAGCATTACAAAAAGCAGAAATCCCGATCTTCAGGCTGTTTTCAGCCTTCGTGGAAAACCCTTGAACTGTTATGGCCTGAAGAAAAAAGTGGTGTATGAAAACGAAGAATTCAACCTGCTGCAGCATGCCCTCGATATTGAGGAATCAGTGGATAACCTGCGTTACAATAAAGTGGTTTTAGCTACTGACGCAGATGTAGATGGAATGCACATTCGGCTGCTAATGATGACATTCTTCCTGCAGTTCTTCCCCGATTTAGTGAGAAACCGGCATCTGTATATTCTGCAAACGCCGCTTTTCAGGGTTAGAAACAAAAAGGAAACCTTCTATTGTTATAATGATGAGGAGCGTCAAAGAGCCATAAAAAAACTGGGTGGAAAACCCGAAATCACCCGTTTTAAAGGCTTGGGCGAAATATCACCAGAAGAATTTGCAAGATTTATAGGATCGGATATTCGCCTAGAGCCCGTGGTACTTAGCGCAGATAGCAGCATCGAAAAAGTGCTGAGCTACTATATGGGCAAGAACACTCCGGAAAGACAGGAATTTATCATCGACAACCTGGTTATTGAAAAAGACATTACCGATGAAGATGATGAGCCTGCTGAAACAGAAGAAACTGCAGCTGCCTAATTAGTAGGTTAGCCATGCCTCTGGATTTGGCGGAGGTATGCTTACCCATACATAATACAGCAATATATTAACGAGCATACAAATGGCAGCAACCCATTTCCACCGCGCCTCAATGACAGTAAAAAGCCTTACATAAAACTGCGGTATTACCGAAAAATATCGGTAATAACTGGCAACAGTGCCTGTAATCAATGGAAACAATGCGTTTATTACTACAAAGAGCCTTTCGCCGCTGCCTGCCTTCCTAAATAATAAGTACGCAACTAACAACAGTAATAGCGCATATACGGATACAGCCTGCACATACCAACCGCTGCCCGCAAACAAAGATTCCCATGGCCAGGTATAGGCATGCCCCCAGGCTGATTGAGTATTACTAAAGGCCATAGCATCTCCACAATGAAAATGAAGATATATCATCCACATAATTAAAGCCCCGGGTGCTGCCAGCAAAGCCACAATTTGTTTTATCTTTTCTTTTTCTTTCAATATCCGAAACCAGCCATTATCGGCCAGAATCCACAATCCCAACCCTGCAGAAAACACAATACCGGTAGGCCTGCAAAGTGTAAGTAATGCCACTGCCAGTGTCAGCAAAACATACTTTTTCCGCGCTAATGAGACCATAGTCCACATAAACAAAATGGAAAACAACACTTCGCTGTAATACATGTGGTAGAAGAAATGGTATGGAAAAACCTGAAAAAAGATACTGTAAACAAAAATCCTGCGGGGTTCCATGCCCATAGTTTCAAGCCACGTAAAAAGCATTACCACCCAAAGCCACGTTAATGGTATGTGTGCAATAAATGATGCCGTAACATATACTAGATCCGGGTTTTGGGTAAACAACAATACTGACTGACGGCACAATGCAATCAACGCTGGATACAAAGGGAAAAAAGCAAATGGCGTCTGCTGCCAGGCCGCAGGTGGAACAGTTGGATAACCTTCCCTTGAAATCAGGTGGTACCACCCCGAATCATTGCGGGCAAAAACATCCAGTACATGCTCAATCCCATTCCATCCGTTCGGCAGCAAATTCCCCAATAACAGATAAAAAAGTTTCAATCCGAATGCAAACATCAATGCCCGCTTCAGATAAGGTTTTCCCGAAAGCATTGCGGCAAAAGTAATATTTAAATCTGTCAACCTTTTTCAGTACGGGACAAACTATTAAACAAATTAACAAACCCAAATTCCCATCTTTGTAATATGATTAACTGGAAAGACAATACACCATCGGAGGCGCCATTCATTGCCTCGGTGTTTAATTATTATCTGTCTGATGATCTGGTAGGCTACGCCGAATATGATGAATTAACAATTCAGCTGGCATTCCAAATGCCCGGTTTTCTTGGATATGAAAGCTTTAAAGCGAATGGTCGCGGATCATTCATCAGTTATTGGAAAGATATGGAATCGGTTAAAAACTGGGCCGCAGATGCAAAACACCGTGAAGCCAAGGAATTGGGCATTCAACGCTGGTATCGCTATTATCACAGCATTATTGCAGAAGTAAAATCACTGCGATCCCACAATTTATAATCCTAAAAACAAAAAAAGCCACCCTTTCGGATGGCTTTCTTCTAATCACTATAAATCTTAATAGCGGTACTGGTCTTTCTTGAAAGGTCCCTGTACTTCCACGCCAATATAATCGGCCTGCTCATTGGTAAGAACGGTAAGTTCAGCGCCAATGTGGGCAAGGTGCAGACGTGCTACTTTTTCGTCGAGGTGCTTGGGCAATACATACACTTTGTTGTCGTAATTGCTGTGGTTTTTCCACAATTCAATCTGCGCAAGTGTCTGGTTGGTGAAGCTATTGCTCATTACAAAGCTGGGGTGTCCCATGGCACAGCCCAAGTTCACCAGACGACCTTCTGCAAGAACAACCACTTCCCTGCCATCGATATTGTAAACATCCACTTGAGGCTTAATGGTGTATTTGGTGCAGCCATAGTTGCTGTTCAGCCAGGCAATATCAATTTCGTTATCGAAGTGACCAATGTTACAAACGATGGTCTTGTCGTTCATCATTTTAAAATGTCTGTCAGTCACTATCTGGCAGTTTCCTGTGGCAGTAACCACGATATTAACGCGGGGAATTGCATTCTCAAGCGTGCGGACTTCATAACCATCCATAGCGGCCTGCAGGGCACAAATTGGGTCAACCTCAGTAATAATTACACGGGCTCCTGCTCCACGAAGGCTGTCGGCACTTCCTTTGCCTACATCGCCATAACCGCAAACCACAGCTACTTTGCCGGCAAGCATTACATCGGTAGCGCGGCGGATAGCATCCACCAGAGATTCTTTACAGCCGTATTTGTTGTCAAACTTGCTCTTGGTTACGCTGTCATTCACGTTGATTGCAGGCATAGGCAACGTTCCTTTGGTAACACGCTCATACAGGCGGTGAACACCGGTGGTAGTCTCTTCGCTAATGCCTTTGATACCTGCAGCCAGATGAGGATATTTATCAAGAACGACGTTGGTTAGATCACCACCGTCATCAAGAATCATATTTAGTGGCTGACGATCAGGACCGAAATACAATGTTTGCTCAATGCACCACTCGTATTCTTCCTCGGTCATGCCTTTCCAGGCATACACAGGGATATCAGCAGCAGCGATAGCGGCAGCAGCGTGATCCTGGGTTGAGAAAATGTTGCAGGAACTCCAGGTAACTTCAGCACCCAGTTCCTTAAGGGTTTCAATCAGAACGGCAGTTTGAATGGTCATGTGAAGACATCCGGCCACGCGTGCTCCTTTAAGGGGCTGGCTGCCACGGTATTCTTCACGGATTGCCATCAAACCGGGCATTTCGGCTTCCGCCATGCGGATTTCTTTGCGGCCCCATTCGGCCAGCGTAATATCTTTGACCTTGTAAGGAAGATATGAAGATGTTTCTGTTGTCATTTTATAATTCGGGGTGCAAAATTACTGAAAATATGTGATTTTTTGTTGATTATTAACCATAATAATACTATTCTTTTGGCAAATATTCAAATACTGCGTCCACAGGCAATACAAGTTTCGGAAACAGCCGGCCACAGGCTTCTGTTCCCTCTGTAAATGGGGGCAATCCTACATATTTATTGTTTTCAAGAACATAAATTAAAATGCTGCGCCCCTGAGGCTGAATTATCCAGTATTCCTTTATCCCACTTGACTCATAGAGCTTGAATTTGACATTCATATCATGATGGGAATTTCCCGGTGAAAGAATTTCTACCAGAATATCTGGGACACCAAAACACCCTTTTTCATCTATTTTGCTCAAATCACAGATCACCGTCAAATCGGGCTGCACAACGGTACTGTCCTTTTTCGCGCCGGGAACAGGAAGCCTCACATCAAAAGGCGCGTAAAACAACCCGCAAGGCTTGCCAAGAAAATACTGATCAAAATACCGGTTTACAACACGCACTACTAACTGATGATTGCGACTGGGCGCAGGGCACATCTTCACTACCTTACCTTTGATCAATTCCACACGATCCAGAAAAGACCACTTCAAATAATCCCAGTATGTGTAGAGCCTATCCAAATCCAGCATAGCATATTCCGCAACTGGCTCATTGACAGCTTTTGTTTCTAATGTAGGCGCCATATAAGATTCTTCATTGATGTACGCACGCTCACGAATTATTTCTATAGCTGTGCGGATTGCCAGCAATTTCTTTGCTGAACGATCATCATGCTCGGCTAATGCTTGGTGAATTACAGGCAAAGAAATACCGGTACGCTCATGAACAGCTTTATGCAAACCATGAAACATGCCTTCTTCCAGCTCCGGATATTTTTTCCTCTCCACCCCTCAAATATACAAAAATATCCAAATAATATACAAACTAAAAACAAATTTTTTTAAAAACCGCAATTACAACCCGACTTAGCCCTGGCCTTTTTGGGTTGTTTTTGAGCAATAGACTTGCAGGAAAAAGTTGTTGTTACTAAAAGTAAAATCGCAACTACCAAACGAAATTTCATAATTCAAAAATACAATCTCTTAATAATAAACCGCTATTTTGAAGTAAAATTGCAGTACGAATGACTATTTTGAACATTTTCTCCGACGGCCTGCATTTCATCACCCACCTCAACGATTACCTGAATAATTGGATTCGCGAATATGGAAACTGGCTCTATGCCATTCTATTCCTCATTGTTTTTGTTGAAACCGGACTTGTAGTAATGCCGCTGCTACCCGGTGATTCCCTGCTGTTTGCCGCCGGTGCACTTGCTGCCAATCCCGCCAACGAATTCAGCATATTCATACTGCTTCCATTGCTAATTGCGGCTGCACTGCTGGGAGACAATACAAACTATTACATCGGAAGCCGAATCGGGGTGCGTATTTTTGACCTTAAATGGAAATTACTGAAACGTGAATACCTGGACCAAACCCACGCTTTCTTCGAAAAACACGGCGGTAAAACCCTTATTATGGCCCGTTTTGTGCCCATTGTAAGAACTTTTGCTCCTTTCGCCGCAGGACTCGGAACCATGGGATACCGAAAATTCATTGGCTATTGCATAGCCGGAGCCGTCCTTTGGGTTTGCAGCATCAGCATTGCCGGATATCTTCTGGGCAGCAATGAATGGGTGATGAAGAACTTTGAAAAAGTGGTACTGGGAATCATTTTCATTTCCATTTGCCCCATGATTTTTCAATTCCTGAAATCCAAATTATCAAAAAAATAAAATGCCGCTTCTGGGCCTCATCGGCAATCCATTAAACCATAGCAGGTCGCCTGAATTGTTTGGTGAAATTTTCCGCAGGGAAAGTTTAAAGAATTGGAATTACAATCTTTTCCCCCTTTCCAACATCAAGCTATTGCCTGAACTAATTGCAGCGCATCCGGAACTATGCGGTTTCAACGTTACCATCCCATATAAAACCGATATCATCCCATTTCTCGATCAAATTTCGATTGAGGCAGAAGAAATTGGAGCGGTAAATACAGTTCGTATCGAGAGAAATAAAAATAACATCACGCTAATCGGCTATAATACAGATGCGTATGGATTTGAAGAACTATTAAAATTTGCTTGTGCCGAAAATGCTGAAAGAGCCTTGGTTTTAGGTTCCGGCGGTGCCGCAAAAGCAGTCTGTTATGTTTTAGAAAAATTCAACATCACTTATTCCATCGCAAGCCGAAATTCCATGGAAGAGCATATACTATATGGCAACCTGGATGAGAAAATCATAAAAACCCATAACCTTATCATCAACACCACGCCGCTGGGAATGCATCCAAACATCGATGAGTGCCCACCAATCCCATTCGATTTTATTTCCCAAAATCATACCATTATCGATCTTGTTTATAATCCCGAAAATACATCATTGATGAAAAAGGTAACAAACCTCGGTAGCAAAGCGTTTAATGGCATGCTCATGCTTCAAAAACAGGCCGAAAAAGCCTGGGAAATCTTCAATAAATAAATTTAAATGAAAAAACTAACACTGATACTTTGTTCAATTGCCGTCTTAGCCTCCTGCAGCCTGTTTCGTGAAAACAACTACGAATGGGCCATTGACAGCGTGGCTGAGGACAGTGCAGCAGCTATAGCCGCAGCCACCTGGACCGGCGAAAATGAAATACTGCCATCCAATTACCGATCAGCCCGCTACAGCGATTGGGACCTGCAACATACCAACCTGTATGTTAGCTTCGATTTTGCCAAAAAACAACTTTTGGGTGAAGCAGAAATCACCCTGAAACTACATTTCTATGAAACCGACAGCATCCTGCTCGATGCTAAAAAAATGGACATTCATTCTGTTCAAATGAAGCAAAACGATGCCTGGAAAACCATGCCATTTGTCTATGCAGATAGCCTGCATTTGGTAGTTCGTCCCGGGATTAACTTCTCTGCCACGAATCCTGTGGTAAATCTCAAGATTAAATATAAAGCAAAACCCTACGAGGGCGATGTTGACGTGGGCTTTGCCATCACCAGCGACCGCGGCCTGTATTTTATCAATCCCAATGGCTCCGACCCGCTAAAACCCCGCCAAATATGGACACAGGGGGAAACCGAGAGTAACAGCCGCTGGTTTCCCACCATCGATGCGCCCAACCAAAAAATGACCCAGCGAATTTGCATGACAATCCCAGACAGCATGGTAAGCCTGAGTAACGGCCTTAAAATTTCTTCCGTAAAAAACAACAACGGCACACGCACCGATTGCTGGGAACAAAAACTGCCCCATGCTCCATACCTTGCCATGATGGCCATTGGAGACTGGGCAGAGATCCAGGACAAATGGCGCGACAAACCCGTTTCTTACTTAGTTGAAAAAACCTATGCATCCCGTGCTAAAACAATATTCGGAAACACACCCGAAATGATGGAGTTTTTCAGCCAATACACAGGTGTTGATTATCCCTGGGATAAATACAGTCAGGTGGTAGTGCGAGATTTTGTGAGCGGTGCCATGGAAAACACCACTGCCACTGTGCACATGGAAAACCTGCAAACCACAGAGGAAGAATTCCGAGATGAAACCTATGAAGACTATATAAGCCATGAACTTTTTCACCAGTGGTTTGGTGATTTGGTTACTGCAGAAAGTTGGAGCAACATCACCCTCAATGAAAGTTTCGCCACCTACGGCGAATACCTGTGGCGGGAACACAAATATGGCAAGGCCAATGCAGACGAATTACTGGAAGAATTTAGACTATATACCCGCCTGAATAGCAGAATGGGCAGTCCAGATAAAAAACTGGTGCGGTATGTTTATCATAGGGCTGATGATGTTTTTGATATCGTCAGCTACCAAAAAGGAGCGCTCATATTGCACATGCTCCGCCACGAAATTGGAGATGCTGCTTTTAGAGAGGGAATGAAAAAATACCTGACCGACAACCGCTTCCGCGCTGCTGAGGTCGATCACCTGAGACTGGCAATGGAATCCGTTACCGGCCGAGACTTACACCCATTTTTCAATCAATGGTATTTTACAGGCGAAAATCCGGAGATGCAAGTGTCTGCAACATGGGATTCAACCGCAAAATCCATACGTTTTAATTTACTTCAGACCCAAGGCCACCGAAACACGTATGTGATGAAAACCATGATGCTGGTTCAAACTGAAAAAACGGCGTTTGTATTCCCCCTTGAAATCAGCAAACGTGATCAATCATTCACCTTCCCACTCTCACAAAAGCCCGAATTCTGGCTCTTAGATCCTGACAATCAGCTGCTATGCAAAACAGAATATCTTGACGATGGTTTCGATGGTTTTGCTCAACATCCGCTCTTGCCGCTGCAAAAGGCCATGAAGACCCTAAGAAATCCTGCATTACAACTTGTTGTTCTCGAGCGTGCCATTAAACTTTTCCCTGATTCCGACTCGGAAATGCCAGCAACTGCAGACAGCATCATCCTTGTCGCATTGCAATCCGGCTGGAGCCCGCTGATGAATAGTGCCCTGGATTATTGCACATATAGTAAATTCAAGGATAGCAATGCCATTAAAGCCAGCTTGCAGCAAATTGCTTTGGGTAATTTTGATTCGGATGTAAGGGAAAAAGCCCTGTGGGCTATTCGTCTTCAGTTTCCGCAACTCAGCGCAGGCCTGTTACTGCGTCTAACCTCAGATCCTAGTCCCAAAGTGGCCAGCCATGCCATCAATTTTATACAATGGGAACCACGCTTCGCAGACACAGCACGCAATGCTGTTAAAAATGCAACCAAAGCCATTGCCGCAGAGTGGTTTAAAAAATGGATGATGGAGGATACGGGAATGGAACCTGTTCAATACATATTGATGCTACATAAAAATCCCAAAGCAGGGCTAAGTGCATTTAACCTTGTTTTCCCTTATTGGTTCAATAACCTGATTCCGACATCCGATAAAGGCAATATGGGCGAATACAACTTAAAAAAATTTAGCTTAATAGAAACTGAACTATCCAAACCCGAAAACCATTCATTGCTAAAGATTGCGGCCTCTACTATTTCTCCTTACCTGGAAGAATACCCCGTCGATGATAAGCCGAATTGGTATCTCATGGCTGGAAATTTGGTTAAAACAGCGGCCAAATAAAGTCTTAACCCAATTTTAACCCGTATTTTTGCGGAACCTATGGTAACGGCAGATGAACTAAAACCCGGCATGCATGCCAAAATATCTGCCCTAACCCCCTCTCCGCAGGAAGACCGTCTAATTGCGATGGGCTGTGTGCCCGGAACCCTAATTAAGCTTGAATTCACGGCCCCTGCCGGCGACCCAATGGCTTTTAATGTGGAAGGCTACTTGCTTGGATTGCGAAAATCTGAAGCAAAACTGCTGATTGTAGAACCCACTGACACCCCCTCTCATGGTTGAAACCATTGCCTTGATAGGAAATCCAAACTGCGGTAAATCTACGCTGTTCAACCGTCTTACCGGTCTTAGGCAAAAAATCAGCAACCTGCCTGGAACCACAGTAGAAAAAAAATTGGGCCTCTGGCAAGGCAACAACCATAGGTATTCCCTCCTAGACCTACCCGGTATTTACAGCCTTTACTCTGAATCAGAAGATGAAAAAGTGGTTGTAAAAGCCCTGCTGGGGATGGAAAGCGGAGATTCACCCAACAAAATTCTTTTTATCCTCGATGCATCGAATTTGCGCCGAAATCTGCTATTGTTTTCACAGGTTTCCGAACTTAAAATTCCCATGGCAGTATTGCTCACCATGAACGATACCGCACTCAGGAAGAATTTGACTGTAAGTACCGAGAAGCTTGAAAGCACGCTGGGCGTTCCGATTGTAAAAATCAATCCTCGCAAAGGCGAGGGTATAGGAGAAATTCATTCGGCCATTGCAAATGCAAGGGTTTCAGTTTTACAAATGATAGGCAACACCGGTGAACGGTTATTTGCGTTTGTAACCGGGAGTAAAAAAGAGGGAATCGCTGCCGAGACGCTTTCCCGTTATGCACACATTGAAAAAATCGTGGCAGAATGTGTTCAAAGCAACCAGGCTTCTGGCAAATCATGGCGTGCCAAACTCGATTACTGGCTCACCCACCGCATTTTAGGTTACCTCATTTTTGGAATCATTATGCTAACCATCTTTCAGGGCGTTTTCACCCTGGCAGAATATCCCATGAACTGGATAGAACAGGGGTTTGGCATGCTGAGTGAGTGGACAAACGCAGCTTTGCCTGCCGGAACCCTCACTTCGCTTATCAGCGACGGATTAATACCAGGCATAGCCGGCGTAGTAGTATTTGTGCCCCAGATTGCCATACTATTCCTCTTTATCGGCTTATTGGAAGACAGCGGATACATGACCCGTGCAAGCTTCATCACCGACCGTGTAATGCGCAGAATCGGCCTTAACGGACGCTCCGTTATTCCTTTGATCAGCGGCTTTGCCTGTGCCATTCCCAGCATTATGGCCACCCGAAGCATCAAGCACAAAGGGGAAAGACTGGCCACCATGTTTGTAATACCGCTCATGAGCTGCAGTGCACGCCTTCCGGTATATACACTGCTAATTTCACTTGCTATACCTGAAACTGAAGGTTTAGGCCCATTTAGCCTACGCAGTGTCATCATGACCCTGGCTTATTTTGCAGGAATTATAGCAGCAATTGGCATTTCCTTGTTTTTCAAGAAAAGAAATCAGAAATCAGAAGCTTCCGAATTCATACTTGAAATGCCCACTTACCAGCTGCCGCGATTGCAAACTGTATTGCTCCAAATGTCGCACAAGAGCATGAGTTTCGTCACCTCCGCAGGCAAGGTCATCGTAATCATTTCCATGATTCTGTGGGCGCTCAGCAGCTATGGCCCTGGAGATGCCATTAAAATGGCTGAAACAGATGTTTACAGGACCACAAGCAAACTCCCTGACAGTTTATATATCGAAGAAAACAGAAAAATCGATTTAGCCGAAGCAAGACTGGAAGCCAGTTACGCAGGGCACCTTGGCAAATTCATAGAACCCGCTATTCAACCCTTGGGCTATGACTGGAAAACCGGTATTGCTATCATATCATCGTTTGCGGCCAGAGAAGTTTTTGTAGGAACCATGGCTACCCTTTTCCGAGGCAGAGAAGACAACCCTGAAACCATCAGGGATGTAATGAAACAAACCACCAACCCCGAAACAGGCAAACCCCTTTACGGTCTTCCCTATGCACTCAGCCTGATGATATTTTATGCCTATGCCATGCAATGTATGAGTACGATTGCAGTGATGAAACGCGAAACCGGCGGATGGAAATGGCCGTTTATTCAATTTGCTTCCTTTTTAGCCCTGGCATGGCTAAGCGCTTGGGTTGTTTTCAACCTGACTTCAGTCCTTTTGTAATTTTTTTCACTTTTTTCAAAGCCAAATCGGCGTTTCGATTGTATATTTGAAAGGCTACTAATATTCAGCAGCCAAAGTATACATGAGACAACTAAAAATTTCGAAGCAGTTTACCAACCGGGAAAATAAATCCCTTGACAAATACCTCAACGAAATTTCCAAAGTGCCGATGATTGATGCGCAGGAAGAGGTGGAATTAGCCCGCCGAATCCGCGAAGGAGATCAGGCCGCATTGGAAAAACTGGTAAACGCCAACCTTCGATTTGTGGTTTCTGTTAGCAAACAATACCAAAATCAGGGTCTTACCCTGGGTGATTTGATTAACGAAGGCAACATGGGTCTTATCAAAGCAGCACGCCGATTCGATGAAACCCGCGGTTTTAAATTCATTTCATACGCCGTTTGGTGGATTCGTCAAAGTATTCTTCAGGCGCTGGCTGACCAAAGCCGTATCGTTCGCCTCCCCTTGAATAAAGTGGGCAGCCTCGGTCGTATTACGCAAGCTTCTGCCCGTTTGGAGCAGGAACTAGAACGTGAACCTACGCCCGAAGAAATTGCAGAACACCTTCAAATCCCTTTGACAGAAGTTGAAAATGCACTGCGCAGCAGCGGCCGTCACCTAAGTATTGATGCACCGCTGGCAGAAGGCGAAGACAATACCCTGTTGGGCGTTCTTGACCAAAACGACGAACCCAATCCTGATATGCCTTTGATTAATGAGTCGCTGCAAAATGAAATTAACCGCGTTATCAGCACACTCAGCGATAAAGAACGTGATGTACTGAAATACTACTTTGGCCTGGATGGAAACCCTGCACACACCTTAGAAGACATCTCTGAAAAGGTTGGCCTTACCCGCGAGCGCGTTCGTCAAATCAAGGAAAAAGCCCTCCGTCGTCTGCGCAAGAGCAGCAAAAGCAAAATCCTAAAATCATACCTGGGATAATCAATTAATAAATTCAATAAATAAGAAAAGCCCCGTTTCCGGGGCTTTTCTTTTATGTGATAATATTCTTATCGGATTATTGTAATTGAACCTTTGTACACAAACAATTTACCATCGATGTATCGGAAGTTGATGGTATAAGCATACACGCCCTCGGGAACTTGCTTCCCATAGGCATCCGAGCCATTCCACGATTTGGCAGGATCATTGGTGGTAAACAGAAGGCCACCCCAACGATCGTATATATGCATATTATACTTACTTAAACCGAAGGTGGTGTTGGGACCAAAGGTTTCATTCAACCCATCATTGTTGGGTGTGAAAGAAGTTGGCAACCAGAATAGCAACTCAGGTTTAAGGAAAATAAACTTAGACACACTGTCCACACAAAAGTCAGGACTGGTTACTATAAGCTTCACACGGAAATTACCGGTATCGTTGAAGGTGAGGAACAACGGACCTGCTGCATTGCTATTCTGTCCGTCTTCAAAACGCCAATCATATCCAGCAGCATTACTTCCGGTAAATACAAATTTCCAGTCAGTCTCCATTCCACGGGAAAGAAGATACTCCGAGGTGAAATTCGCTACCGGTTTAGCAAATACAGTCATTGGCTTGGCTGTCGAAGTAGCAGTGCATCCATTGCTGGAGGTTACGGTCAAACTCACGTTGAAATTGCCCGAGGTATTGTAAACCTTACTTGGATTGGCCACTGCAGCGTTAGAACCATCACCAAAATTCCAGTTGTAACCGGTTATAGTACCCTTATTGATGAGTGTATTTGATGTAAAGTTCACTGTTTCACCCTGGCAGGCATCCGGAACAAAGGTTATATCTACGTAAGGTGTTTCAGCCACATACATGGTTTTGGTAATGCTGGTTCCGCAGCCACGGTCAGAAAGCACATCCAGTTTAAGACTGTAGTTACCAGTGTCAGTAAATATCTGATTGGGATAGTTCTTTCCGGTAAATGTTCCACCTGGCGTCATAGTCCAGTTGTACGTTACACCGCTTGCGCCATTGGTGTTGGAATTATCGGTAATAACAAAATTATTTCCACTCAGACACTGCAAATCATCGTTGATACTGAAGTTTGACTGAGGAATCGGGAATACTTTTACCATTCTGGTAGTTGAATCCTTACAGCCGGCAACCGAAGTAACAATTAGTTTAATGGTGTAATTACCTGCACTTGTGTAATCCTTCTGAATCACATCTTTGGTGGTGGCTTTTGAGCCATCGCCCAAAGACCAATTATAGGTGAGTGTACCTTTGAAATTGGTTGTATTGGTAAAATCAAATTTAGATTTTCCCAGACAAGTACTATCAGGCGACTGGGTAAACGAAGGTTTTGGGGTTGGCTCCACACGCATTGTGCGAACTGTGGTATCGCGGCAGGCCAGGCTGGTAGACATTACATACTGAACCTTATAAGTTCCGGTATCCGCGTAAGACATAACAGGGCTCTGTGCCGTAGACGAAGAATTGTCGCCAAAATCCCATTTGTGTGAAACCGTAATTCCGGGAACATTTAATATGTTATCAGGACTGAAAGAGAAACTATTACCGTTCAAACACTGAATGGCATTGTTAACACTGAAAGCAGACTTGGGTGAAGGGCTAACATCCAGAAGTCGGGTTAAACTATCTTTACAACCCAGGCCAGAGGTCACCACTAGTTTGGCCGTGTATACTCCCCATGCAGTAAACTTCTTGTTTGTGAGGGTTTTGGATGTGCTGGTACTACCGTCCGAAAAAGTCCACTTACGCGATGCTACGGTGCCTGAACCAATTAAAGATCTGTCATCCAAATTAAAGAAATGCTGGTTAAAACACTTATTACTATCGGTAACCACCAGGCGCGCTTTAGGTTCAGGGGCAACATAAACTGTTGTTTTCACAGAATCCATACATCCATACTGAGAAGTATCTACCCTTGTAACTGTCCAGAAACCGGTGTCTTTGAACTTAACAGCAGTCAGCGATGATACACCGGTTGTGGATGTACCATTGTAGCGCCAGTAGCGATTGTATGTGCCGTAAGGCAATGGACTGCTATTATCTGAAAAGTCAAAACTATTTTGTTTGTAGCACTGATTGTTTGTGGTTTTGGTAATCTTAGAAACCGGAACAGGATGAACAACAAAGGCCGAATCGAGTGTATCGCGGCATCCGTGAATAGTCTGGGTAATCATATTTACCGTGAACGTATCATAGGTGCTGTATCGGTGCCTTCCATACAAAGTGGTAACCGTATCTTTTGCTCCATCGCCGTATGTCCAGAAAGTCTTGCCAATGCCACCATCACCAAAACTTGAATCTATCAAATCTGTAGTTGAATTCTGGCAGTAAAACAATTTGGATGACCACAATTTCGCTGTAGGCATGCCATTGACATTAAGTATTGTTTTAACCGTGTCTGAACAGCCTTTCTTGGTATAGACAATATATTCTAAATAAAATTGCCCTGTGGTATCAAATGTTTTGCGGAAAATCAGGTCTGTTAGACGTGTTGTATCTCCTGCTTTGTATGGATTTGCAAGCTTCCACAATACAGATTTACGGCTATCGCCGAAGTAATTGGTATTGTCTGAAAGCACGTATCTATTAACATTAATACAATTTTGCGCAGTATCAAAATTTAACTTTGCATCTATTTGTGTAGCCCTTACAATGATTGTTGAGTCAATGGCGGAACAGTTGGTTGAAGTGTCGCGAACCCTCACCCACACTTTTCCTGTATTTGTGGCAGTGTAGAAACGTTTGCTGGAACTATCCTGCCACTTATAGAGAAATTTCACGCTAGACCCTGCATCAAAAATTTCATTGATTCTGGCGTTTCCGCACTTAATAATCGTATCAGGAAAATTCAGCGTAGGACCGGGTAAAATATCAATAATTTTAGAACGCGTGAATGTATCATTAGATCCACAAGGAACTTTCACTACCACTTTCATGGTAACATAAAATGACCCTGTCTTCAAAAATGCATGCGTTACATTTCTCCCTGTATCGCGTGGAGTATTATCCCCAAAGTCCCAAAGTATAGCAAGTGGTTTAACGGCTTTAGGAATTTTTGCTGAAATTGAAACCGGATATTTAGGACATTTGCTCGCACGGGTAAACGTAAAATCATATTCAAGGTTTTCAAACAATGCACCGGAGCAATAACTGTAGCTCTCATACTGCCCCACGCCATATGCCACTGCAATAATACCTGAGTCGCATTCAATTACATTTGATGAGGGGTTATTTACATTGAGTTGAGCATAGGAGTGCCCTGCACATGGCACATCGGTAAATGAGGTTGAACTAACAAATGTTCCGTTTATTTTGACTATCTTTTTAGCGTTCGTCGCAACAAGAACATTCACATAGTGTTTGTTCATGTTGCTTGTATTAGCAGTTCCTACAATTGTTTTGAGCATTTTTTGTGACTGATCCGGCATGATCAGAATGGCAGGATCTCCATTGTTACCGGTAGTACCTGCGCAGTTACCACCATTTTTCATGTACTGAACTACATAAACCGGGCTGTCTGATGTGATGCAACGGGCAACCGAGGAGGTAACATCCAAATAATAATATTTACCTGCGTCTCGTGTAGATCCAACGTAGGTGCCATCAACCGAAATTCTGGTATTGGGCTTGGTTGCCAATACCTTTACTATGTAGCCTTTTGATTGGTCTTTGTATGGCATTACTACATGCTTGGTCCCTAGCACCGATATTGGAAAAAGCTGTGTATAGAGATGATCCACGGCGATTCCACATGAAGAATTGGGGATTTTAACCGAACGCATTCCACAGAAAACATTAATTTTTCCGCATCCGTTGACAACACGAATCCTTGTACCGGTTAAATCTCCAGTCAGGCTCGTTCCATCACTCGTATTGCCATCAGCAGGGTTACTTTGAACCTGATATACTTGGCCTCTGGACATTGAAACAGTAAAAGCTGTTCCTGCAGCCTTGCCTCCCCTTGTTCGCACTGTGGGCGTAATCTCCACGGAAACATTGTTATCCATAGCAATTATGGCGAACTGACTGGGCGAATAGGTTGAACCAGATCTTTGTGTTGGCGTGTATGAAGTAACATAAAAAACGGGGGCCTGTGGAATAGACTCATAAGGCATTACAAACGTACCGTCTGATCTGTTTAGTTCCAGATTCATACAATACACATTCACCGGATCCTTGGCAACAATCCGTAATCCACGTTTACTATTCAGGTCAGAGGCATTGAATTCTGAACCCTGAGGATAATAAAATTGGGGATCCACAGCCCGTCTGTTTACCACACCGGCGGTAATGTTAATGGTCTGGGATGAACCGGACAATCTGGGATTATCCAAAACTATAGTCGTGTTCTTTTCTGAGGTTATGTAAATAATAAGCGAGTCAGGATACCCGCCTGTGCGAGCTTCCATTTCCATAAAAGTCATGTAAAATGTTTTCCCCGTTGATGATATCTGGGAACGTAACCCATTGCATATCATTATAAAAGAGAATAAAAACAACAATTTATTTATTGCTCTGTGTTTTATCAATACTGTCTTTGTGGTTTCCATAAACTTTATCATTACATATTAGACGTTTGTTATTACTTAATCGTTGCACTGCATATCAATTCTTCCAAATAATATACGGCTAAAAACTGCCCAGAAGTTACTGAACGCTGTGCTGTGAGAAAGATACAGAATTGTCGGTTTTCTGTCATTTTTATATGACAGTCAAAAAGGGCCTGCCGATATCGGATTCTGGCCTGCATTTTTTCGCCGCTTTTTAATAACATTTTTGCCGATGGATTCACCCAGTGCATCCCTTGCGCATCGGCCTCCAGCGCCCTGCTTAGCAAGGCCGGATGGTCTTCACCAAGACCCACATAGATACTATTTTCATTTACATCTGTTTGCAGCACAAATAGTGGCAAGCCCGTGCCCCCGATATGCAATCCCCGACGCTGGCCTATGGTGTAGTAATGCGCTCCTTTATGCTTTCCAATGATTTTTCCTGAAGATCTCGTAAAACTGGGTTTCTGCACCCATAATTCAACAGCGTTTTCTTCCTGCATTCGCTGAGCATGCTGCAATACTTCGGGTGAATCTCGCTCTACCAAAATCACATCCCCTTCTTTGGGCTTTAATTGCTGCTGCAGAAAATCCGGAAGCGACACCTTACCTATAAAACACAACCCCTGACTGTCTTTCTTGTTGTGGACATGCAAACCCGCTTTCACGGCAATTTCCCTAACTTCAGATTTCTGCAAATGACCTATCGGGAATAGCGCTTTTGAAAGCTGCTCCTGATTCAACTGGCACAAAAAATAACTTTGATCTTTATTGGGATCAGCACCCCGTAATAACCGAAAGTACTCCTGACCATCCACCATTTCGCTGCCTTTACAAACATAATGTCCGGTCGCCACAAAATCAGCCCCGAGTTTTAGTGCGTTCTGTAAAAATAAATCAAACTTGATTTCCCTGTTACATAGAACATCCGGGTTGGGTGTACGCCCCGAGGCATACTCCGCAAACATGTAATCCACGATTCGGGTTTTATAGTCTGCACTTAAATCCAGTATCTGAAAAGGAATCCCCAGCTGTTCTGCAACCAGCATGGCATCTCGGCTGTCATCAATCCAAGGGCATTCATCTTCGAGTGTAGGCGAAGCATCGTTCCAGTTGCGCATAAACAGGCCTATAACATCATGACCCTGCTCTTTGAGCAACCATGCTGCCACACTGCTGTCTACACCACCGCTTAAACCGACTACCACCCTTGCCATTAAATGCAAAGTTCGTTAATAACCGCCAAGATATTTTCTAAAAATCCACTCAAGCGAAAAACATAAAATAATAATCAGAAAAAACCATTTGGCATGAATAAGTTCTGTAATTTTTGTTTCGCTATAAACAACAGGTCGGGCTGTTTCCTGTTTTTCCAAATTTTGCATCAGACCTTCCATTGCATTGCGATTTGCAAATACTCCGCCGTAGCGTGCAGCCCATTGGCGCAGCAAACCGTGATCAGCTCGTTTCTGGGCTGTTTCAGCTACCATAGAGGTAACGAAAAATACCGTTGAGGCAGCAATTGCCGGATTTTTATCCAGCCTGGCAGTTGCTTTGTATTGCCCTGTCGGCAAACCGGTTGTTTCCAACCTGTATATATTATTATAGCGTGCCATCTGCATAACGCGTTTAAAGCCTTTTTCCCCATTAAGCGTAAGGTCACATGCAGCCTTATTATCCCGATTACCTGCAGCATCCAGCCAGGTTGCCTGTAGCACAGCAGATTCATCCGGCTCATATTCGTTTTTAGAAGATTTAAGTGCGAATGTTTTCGGTTTACCGGAGACAGCCAGGTACTGCAGCGACTGAAACAATAATGATTCCGTTGCCATACAATCACCATGATTCGCAAATTCCTTTAACCGCCAGCGCCAGAAACCCTCACCACAAATCCAAACACTGCGATGGCTGTTCACATCCTTAAAATAAAAAAGCGGATAATCGGTTTCCACATTCCCGATTCTTTGTTTAAGCAAGACCTTCTGGCTTGCATCAGCCTGCCACCTGCCATAGGCAACTTTTAGGGGTGGGAAAGATTCTACACGCCTTAAAGCTTCAGGTTCATATGAAATTTCAGAAAAACCGGTAACTGCCTGCGGCAAAACATCTTCAGCTTGCGAAGCCGAGGATGGGTACATTCCACCAGGCAATCCGCCTAATAAACTTCGCCTTGTTTGAAGAGAACTAACATGAAAAAATGGCTTACCGGCATCCACCAGTTTTTTCAGCCATTCTGCCTGATTTTCATTAAGCGGCATGCCATGCACCACAAAAATATCTGCAGATTCCGGATTGGGCGTAAGGCCCGGATCGGCCATACTAATCTGATAACGTGCATTGCCTTCCAGCAGTCTTCTGATTGCGCCAATATCCGGATGGGAAGCACCCATCACCAATGTGATTTTTTTTCGGTCATCAACCACTTCTGTTACCGCTGTAGCCTGATTGTTGGCCAGATTTTTCTCTCCGGGAATTGAAGACACTTCAACCCGGTACTGTTTAAGTCCGGGACTTTTACCCTTAAGCGCAAATGAAATTCTTTTGTAGCCAACACCTTTGTCAAAAACTCCGGCTTGGCTTTGAATTAGCGTTGTGCCTTCCCATAAATTAACCTTATAGGCAGAAGACAGGGCTGCATCACACTGTAATTGCGCTTCTAAAGTAAACTCACTGCCCAAAAAAACAGATTCATTTACCTGAACGCCTGAAATACGAATATCAGTTACCGGTGTTGTATCACCCAAACCAATGCAATACAGCAGCGGATTGCTATGCAAGGGCTGTACCAACGGACTTACCCCACGGTTTTGAATACCATCTGAAATTATGAGCACAGCCGATACAGAGCGCGAATCTCTGTAGTTATTTATGTGCGTGGCGATTTGCCCAAGATCCGTAGCGTTGAAGCCTTTTACCGTGTCTGCTGACTGATAAATTTTATCTGAAAACGAATAGGTTCGAACATTGAATTTATCCTGAAGTGATAATAACGTCTTCTTAAGTTTTTGCTCAAATACCTCATTGGTTTCCGAATTCACAGAAGCGCTTTTATCCAAATATACGAGCAAGGTAGGCTTCTCCCTCTGTTGGACTGTCAACACCACAAAAGGCGATAAAAGCAATAAGAATAGAAAGAATAAACCAGTAAAACGAAATGCCGGTAAAATAAAATTCCAAGGCCTCTGGAATTGAGTCGCCTTTTTATAAAGCAAATACGTTAAACCCGCTGCAGCAATTAAACACACTATCAAAAACCAACCGGAAGTCAGTGTTTGAAATGCAAAAAGCAGCATGCGTCAGGGTTCTACCCGTTAATTTTTAATGAATGGATAACTGCGCGTGCCGTTTGTGCCCTTCAGCACAACAACATAATTGCCTGCATTCAGACCAGAGATGTCCAGGCGTGTCAAATCTGCAGCCGTGCTGTAATGTTTGATAGTCTGCCCTGAAACACTGCGAATTTCAATACAGTCAAAAGCCATTATATTTACCTGAAGATGGGTATTTGCGGGTACAGGAAAGATAATCGGCTGCTGCATACAAGACAATTGCATTCCGGCAGACCAGCGCACCATGATATTAAACGTAAGGGTATCTTTTTGTGAAGGATTATTCACATCCCAAACCGCGTATTTCACAATGGCTGTATCAGCCGTTCCTTTTGGGAAAACAGTAATTTTCATACTGGCTTTTTCCCCTGCCGCCATGGCAGAGAAAGTATCTTTATCACGAAATGTAAAAAAACAGTTGCGATTATCGCAAAAAGAGACATCCCAGCCGGCCGGATAATCAACAGAAACCTTTTCGTATGCAATTCGGAGCGATCCTGTTCCTACATTTTTCAAGTACACAGAGCAATCGGTAAAACCACTGTATCCAGGATAAAAATTATGGATGTTACCACCTTCCACTTCCCCGCTTTGCGCCTTGCCATGAATGCAAGCCATTACTGTTACTGCGAACAATATGATATTTTTAATACGGATAACCATGTTTGCACAAAGATAAACAAGCCATTTGTAAATTGTGTAAGTAAATTGTCAAAGCCGCTCAATCAAGGAAAATCCGAGTGATGAAAGTGAATCATGCGCCCCCATAAAGAGGGGATGTCGCGATGTTTCATCCTCAGGAACGTCAGCAGCTGCATGGTTGTACCAGTAAGTTGGTATTCCTGCATTTACACCACCTGCAACGTCCGTATCCCAGGTATCACCGGCATAAAAAACACTATTGAACATGCCCCATTTTTCGCCGGACATTTTAAGTGCTATATCAAAAATACCTTTATCCGGCTTTGCTATACCTACTGACTCGCTGCTTATCATTAAATCAATGTAATCAACCAAACCACAGGCATTAATTTTGGTGCGTTGTGTTTTTTCAAAGCCATTGGTTAGCAACACCATAATAAAGTGCTCCTTCATTTCCTTCACAAAAGTCATGGCACCCGGCATCATTCTGGTCATAACCGGGCAAATCTCCAGATACTCATCCCACACATTTTCAGGATGTTCTTCATCGGGTATTCCCAGCGCCCGAAATGTGTCAATAAATCGACCTGTTCTCAACAAATCCTTGTGTATTTCACCGGCTTCATAACGCTTCCAGTAAGCCTTGTTGATGGATTTGTATGTTTGAATAAAATGATGAACAGAATGCGGTGTGCGTACATGCAAATGATGACGGTGAAACAATTCGGCCAGGGCTTCTTCGGCATTGCCGTCAAAATCCCACAGTGTATTATCCAGGTCCAGCAATAATAAATTGCTTGGATGCATCAATGGGTAGCAAAATTGGAAGAAACGGTAACCCGCGCAGTTTTGCGCTTGCTGGATGTATTAAAAACGCCACCCCAGCTGTATTCTTCATTATCATTCTCACCTGTAATCTGAAACACGCCCAGGTCTGATGACTTCAGCGAACCCAGACTGCTGTTGCTTGCTTCTGCTATTTTTCCGGCGCGGGAACTGGCATCTGCTGCAGCTTTGCGAATAAGTTCCAGCTTTAGCTCTGACAACCTTGTGTAATAAAACTCAGGCGTTCCGGCATTAAATTCAATACCATTCTCAACAAGCTCCATGCTCTCTTTGGCAATAGACTCGATAGCATCAATGCGATGGGAGTGTATCTTAATACCCTGTGAGGCCTTATAACCTGCAAATACTGTCCGATAATTGCCGTCTGAGCGAATATCCTCATATTGTTTCTCAAGATTAACGGTTCCAAATACCATCTCAGAATCATGAATTCCTTTGGATTTAAAATACTGATAAACCTTGTCTTTATCGGCCTTAAGCGACTGATAGGCATCTTTCATTTCCTGACTGGAACGCGAAAATGAACCCGACCAGCGAATATCATCACTGGCAAAGTTAACCTCGGCCATGCCGGTCACAGAAATATATTCCCCGGAGGGTTTGCGCTTAAAACCATTGCCGATAAACCATGCTGCTGTAATTCCAGCCACCGCCAGAATGAGATAGTGAATGTTGTTTTTAATCATTGTTTTATTGTGTTAATTAACGAACACAAGTTACTAAATATTTCATCAACTTTACCAATTCCCTTAACACTGTTGTATTTGCCCTGTTTGGCATAAAAATCCTGAAGCGGCAGCGTCTTATTTTGATACTCTCTGAAACGGTTTCTCACGGTACTTTCGTCCTGATCATCCACCCTGCCTGATGTTTGCCCGCGTAGCATGAGTCTTTTAACCAGCTCATCTTCCTCTACTTCCAGGCCGAGTACGATGGCTATGGATGTATTGAATTCGAGCAACATAATATCAAGTGCTTCAGCCTGTGGTATGGTGCGGGGAAATCCGTCAAAAATAAAACCCTTGGCTGAAGTTTTTGACAGCATAAAATTGCGTACCATGCCTATTACCACCTCATCGGGTACTAGCTCGCCCCTGCTTATATATTCGTTGGCTTTGTTTCCCAGTTCTGTCCCGGCATTTCTTTCAGCACGCAGCAAATCGCCGGTTGAGATGTGTTCAAGTTGATATTGCGCTATGATTTTTTCGCTTTGGGTGCCTTTGCCTGCACCCGGAGGACCAAAGATGATGAGATTAAGCATGTGAATGGGCAAAATAAGGGTGGAAAAACCGATTGAACAAACAAATCGAATGCAGGTGCGCTTTTGTCGTAAATTGTAAACAAATTCATCAACTGGATATTGCATTCCCTAAATTTGCTGCATGGGTGTTATCATCCGCCAAAGCATAAAATCCACCCTGAGTAATTACGTGGGCATAGGACTGGCGTTTCTAAGCCTGTTTTTATTACAACCCTTGTTTTATACCCCGAGAGAACTGGGTGCTGTGCGACTTTTGATAGAAAGTGCAGCTGTTATTTCCAGCTTTGCCCTTATGGGAACCAATTACAGTATCAATCGATATTTCCCGCATTTTCAAACAGCCGATAGGAAACACCATGGTTTCTTTTTTTGGGCATTCAGCATTCCAATGGCTGGCTACCTGATGGTACTTACAGGCTTGCTTTTCTTCCGAGAACCACTGCTCAATCTGTTTAAAAAAGACGCGGCTCTGCTGAGCCCCTTGTATCCCATGCTGATTTTCATGGTTCTGTTCTCATTGTATCAGACCGTAATGGAGACCTGCGCGGCAAATCACGGGCGGACGGCTATTCCCAATTTTTTACGGGAAGTATTGCTACGGTCGTTCGTCATTATATCCGGATATTGTTTTTATAAAGGCTGGCTGTCCTTCGCTCAGTCTCTTTGGCTCATGTCCGGCGCATACGGCTTGGTTTTCCTGTTCAATATCATCTTTATACGTAAACTAACCCTCATAAACCTTAAACCAGACTGGCAGTATCTGCGTGAAAACCCGGGGCTAAAAAAAGACATGATCCGCTACACTGCATTTTTGTTTTTGGGCGGATTAACAGGCCTTATTGTCAGTAAAATAGACTTCTTCATGGTATCATCCATGAAAATGCTTGATGACACTGCCATTTACAGCATCGGCTTTTATCTGGCCATGCTGATTGATATCCCAAAACGCACACTGTTACAAATTGCCACACCGGTTTTCTCGCGCCATATGAAAGCAAACGAGCATCATGAGGTAGAAAAACTATATCAGCGAAGCACTTTAAACCAGTTTATGGCAGCCACCATTTTGTTTTACCTGATTTGGATAAACGTAGACAACCTATATGCCATCATGCCAAGGGGTGACTACTATGCACAGGGTAAGTGGGTTGTTTTTCTTATTGGCATTACCCGCCTGGTTGATGCTCTGGGTGCATCGGCCGGCCCCATTATTGCCAATTCACCCTATTATGCCTGGACATTGTTAAACTTTGGAATTGCAATGACCACTGCCATTATTGCCAATTATTTTCTCATTCCGGTATACGGAATTAATGGCGCCGCAGCCGGCACCCTCATTACATTTTTATGTACCCAAACTTTTGGTGTGTCCATCATTTATTATAAATTGAAACTGCATCCTTTTACCAGAAAAAAGGGGGTGCTCATAATTATATTCGCAATCATGATGGGACTTTCCTTTACAGGACGCTGGCTGGAAAACCCAATTATAGACAGTGTTTTAAAAACAGTGGTTCTCGGCGGTGCCTACGGTTATCTGCTGTATGCATTTCAGATATCGCAGGAAGTGAATTCGCTTGTAAACAAATACCTGGCAAAATTCACGGGCGACAGAATTAAGAAACTACCAGGATTCTAAGAACTATCAGCTGATTCATCCAGGGCCAACTTTAATGCCTCGAGATAGCCTCGGCCAAATCTGAGGTCTGGTTCCATATAATTTCCTTCTGCCCATTCATTCCAGGAACGAATAAAAATTATCTGTTCTTCTTTAGGCTTGTGTTTAACCGTTTGCAGCACATTGGAAACATGATTTTTAAACGCTTTCGGGGTTGAATTATGCAAAATGTGACCATGACGCCCTGAACGAGGCGAATGATCCCAGTTTGGATAAATACTAGGATAACAATAACGCAGCTTATCTTCTTCAGCATGAAAATACCTGGAACATTGTTCATAATCCAAAACCTGCCCCCGCTTAAATACCAACCGCATAAACTTTGCATACATGCGGTAAAAAAGAGAGAAATCCGCCTTGAACACATGAAATAATCTTACCGGGCTAACCGCATCAAAACCTTTGCTGTGCATGGTTTCTATATCCTGAAGGTTGTGAGTATTGCAAACAAAATGTATACCCGGAAATCCATTTTCACATGCAAGATTCTGCCAAATATTCATAAATACTTCTAAGTCAGGCACTTCAGAAGGTGAATGAATAACAAAAACAGGCTTATCATGAACCCTGATATAACGGTAATCTTTGAACGCAGGCAACACAATGTTGAAATGCCTGGTGTAATCTTCAACCCCTCCATATTTCTGCTCAATCAGCATTTTATCACTTCCTTCCTTACTAAACTGCTTATCCTTCCAGCTATGATTTGCCCATGCAAGACAAAACGGGAAATCAGGTTTCCCGCTGTTTAACACTTCATCAAAGGGTCTTTCCAGCAAACGACGGCCATCACCAAAATAATAATGCCAATAGCAAAAACCCTCAACCCCATATTTTTTGGCCAACGCAGCCTGTGCTTCCCGCGATTCCGAAAGTCTCAAATCATAATAACCTAAATCTGCAGGAACCCGCGGCTGATAATGGCCTTTGAAAAGTGGCTTTGCTTTTCCCACATTGGTCCATTCAGTAAAACCTTCGCCCCACCATTTATTATTTTCGGGGATTGGGTGAAATTGAGGAAGATAAAAAGCGATTAAACGAGGCATGTAATTATGTTGAAGAGGTTAAGGCTCGGACCAGTTTTTCTGCATCCGCTTTGGACCGAATTGGATTGTAGAGTAAATCCATGTGTTTTTTTATTGTCTCGTTATCCAAATCACACAAATAAACAGGAGAAATGACTTCCAATATTTCATCGGAAAACTTAAACCGTATGAGTTTTGCAGGATTACCCCCTACAATGGCATAAGGCGGAACATCCTTTGTAACCACGGCTCCTGCAGCAATAATGGCTCCTTTGCTAATGGTAAGCCCGGAAAGAATAATGGCATTGGTTCCAATCCATACCTCATCTTCAATAACCAACGGACCTTTTACTACAGCGTCCATGTTAGATGGCTTAATGAGCCGGCTATACATCGGAAAAGTTGAAAGCGTTTCAGTCTGATGATTCACACCCAGCAGAAACTGTACACCCGGGGCAATGGAAACATAATTTCCAATAACCAGTTTTTCACCCTCCTGTTCAAAAAGACTTTGAATATTCAGTGCACCATAACTCATCTTCCCCACGCTAACATTATTCATTGGAAAGAATCTGTCGCCAACCGCAGTTAGATTATGTGGATTGTGCTTTCGCCAGGCACGTTTAAATGCGCGTTTTTCAAGGTACAAAATACACTCTTTGACTACCGGTATTTTTCTCAGCAATCGCTTCATTCGCCTTTAAGACCTCTCACAACAGCTTTACTAAGTCGCTTACCCCAGAAAAGAAATCCATCTGAGAAAGATGTAGCAAAACCATTTTCAGTTAAAATTTGATCGAATTTTTCCGGATCACCAGGCCTGTGGTAAGTGCATATTGCAGTGCGCATTACCGGCTGTTTTTTTAAAGTATTAGTAGCCCCGTTAAGCGCCGCAAGCTCTGCACCTTCTATATCCATTTTGAGGAATAACCTATCAATTTCCTTATCTTTTAAATAATCATCAAGTGTAATAAAATTGTCCTCTGTTTTGTCGCCAACGTACTTTTCAACGATGGTGATTTTTTCTTTCCATGGTTCGAATGTAGCCTTTAGCGCATCAATCCAATATGGCTCAGCTTCAAACAAATAGGCATGTTTAATTCTGTCAATATTGTCCAGTGTAAAGATACCTTCAGCCGAACCTACATCCAAAAGGGTATAATTATTTAATTTGTCATAATCATCTATGTAGCGATGAGCACTTCTGGAATCCTGCTCTGTTATCAGGCTTTTGTATAACCTTTCTATCCTGTCATTGGTAAACGCCGATGTGAAATACAATTTCCTTCCATTATGCAGGCAATAATGCAATTTTTTATGTTCATCATAGACAACATCTGTAACTTTCCTCTTATATTCCAGCATATAATCTGCAGGATAGGAAGTTAGTCCGTGTTTACCCATAAAAGACAAGGCCTTGTTTAAATCATTTTTTGGAAGAAATGCCCTAAAAATGTAGGTGAATTTAGCACGCGCATTCATCCTGAAGTTACGGATAAACAGCAACAATGTGCCTAAAAACCCCTCATAAATTGTTTGCCTGACTGATGCAGGCATAACCGACCTATATACTCGGGCAAGCATGTAGCAAAGATATTACGCTAAATGCGCTAATGAAACATTTTATATTGCTGTAGTAAAAATCAGACTTTCATTCAGCTCAGTAATTCATTGCAAATAACTTCAAATCGTTTCACCCGCGATTCAGCCGAATATTGAGAAAATGTTCTTGCCTGCGCGTTTTTTGCTATTGCTTGAGCCTCTTTGGGATGATTCAGAAAATATGTAGCCTTTTCAATAGCCTCTGCATTATTTCTAAAGGTAACAATTTCTTTTTCAGGATCAAAAATATCCGCAATATTGCTTTTCCAGTCAGTAAGGAGTAAAGACCCCATACCCGTTGCCTCATAGAGCCTCATGTTTCCGGCCTGCAGGGAATTATCACCGTGTATGTTTAATTGGATTGAGCTGCTGCCCAGGGTTTTGAACATATCGCGGCCATACACTCCACCCAAATTATGTGATTGCAACAAGAAATAATCAAAAAAATCATCCAAACGTCTGTCTTTGAGCGCCCTAATCTGCGCTCTGCTTATGCAGAATTTACCTTTACCCAAGTTGCTTATGTGTAGTGAAAAAGGAATTTTAGCCGCTATAAAATCCAAAAGGAGGGCCTTTCTGTCGCGGTGAACGTTATCGGAAATAGTGCCTGCAAAGCAGACCTGATTTAGCACATCCTTTTCACTTTGCACCTTGTCATAAACCCTTCTGTCAAAAGCAAATGGCAGCAAAACACTCCTGAAACCCAGTTTCCCATATATAGAACGTATGTATTCAACACAAGTAAGCACCACATCCACCCCCCGGCTCTGTTTGTCGAACTTACTTCCGGTGTAGGCATCCCATGCAATAATACCTCGTACCCCAAAGTCTTTCTTACATTTTAAAGCATCATTCTTCATGAAATAATAATTGTTGTCATAGACTAGTGTTGGCTTGTAATACCTCATCTGCTCGATGAATATCTCATCCATGGAACAGTCTCTTCGAACGCCATTTTCATCAGCCCATTTCCGCTGTAAAATCTCATCGTTTACTATCAATTCTTCCATGTGATAGCGCCCCGAAAGGTTCAAATAATGCGAATACTGATCGAATTCGTGAATAAAATAACCAAATATGGCTGTTCTCAATTCACTGTATTTCATTTCCTGCCAGTTTACGATTCTGTTACGATACAAATCATGCAGATAACGGGTTGGAATTGTAGATGTTCGAATTATTTTCAGGGTCATAAATACAAACACAATATTAGCATATAAAAGGAAAAATACCGAACTGCAAGGCAGATCCCCTTAGCTTTCCCATTTTGTCACATCAATGTCTTTTAAAAATTTATTTAACCAAAATATTGAAATTCTCCCTAACATTTGCTTTATTTGAAACCTATTAAAACTAAAACTACTAAAAAATGAAAAACCTAATGTTCGTAGCTTCAGCCGTGGCACTGACCATGTCAGTTGCCTGCAAAAAGAAGAAAACTGACACGCCTGCTGATGCTTTCACCGTTGAAAATAAACAAAACACCTTTTTAGTTTACAACACCGCTACCTGGTGTGGTCCTTGTGGTGTTTATGGTGGTCCTACCTTCAAGGGTGTTTTAGACAATCCTGATATTGTTGCGATTAATCTTCACACTTCAAACTCATCATTGCTTACACCTATTTATTCACCAGGCGGAGCAAAAAAAGATACCGCCATGGTAGCTCTTTTCGCTCCACGCCTGTATGCTCAGACTAAGCCCAACGGCTATATCCCGCACTTTTTTGCTAATAATACTTTTCTAGGCAACAGCGAAGTAACCTCAACCTCTATCACAAGTGCTGCCAATACTTTTAAGTCCGCTGTTCCTGCTGCGGGTGTTGCTGTTAAAGCTTCTTCCAACGGCAACGTAATCTATATTGATTACAAAATAAAAGCTTTTTCAGCAGGTTCTGGAGACTACCACCTGTCCTTGATTTTGTGTGAAAAGTCAGTTACTGCAACTCAGAGCGGTGCTTCTGGTGGTATTACCGATCACAAAAATATCGTGCGCGCTACTGCTTTTGGCACTATAACTAGTCCTTTGGAAGCGTTCTCTCCTTCTGCTGTTATGAGCAACCCTTCCGCAGGTCAGGAAATCAGTGGCTCCACATCGTTTACATGGGAACTGCCTGCTATTGCCAGCCGTTACAATCAGTTTAAGCGCTGGGATAACTTTACCCCTGCCAACACCATGGTGGCCGCTATCCTTTGGAAAAAGAATGGCAATGCTTACGATGTGGTTAACGCTGCCAAGTGCGATGTTGAATAACATAACCATTAACCCAATAAAAAACCCGGCTGATGCCGGGTTTTTTATTGTCTATACTTTCTTATTTCCCTTTGAAATGAGGTTTGCGCTTCTCCACAAAAGCATTCATGCCCTCCTTCTGATCTTCGGTAGCAAACAACATATAGAAATTCTTGCGCTCAAAATACAATCCTTCTTGCAGATGTGTATCAAACGCTTTTAATACGCTTTCTTTGGCAAGCTGAACGGCAATCGGAGATTTTTCGGCTACTGCCAAAGCCATTTTAATGGCTTCATCCAGATACAGGGCCGCAGGAACCACTTGGTTTATAAGTCCGGCATCTCTGGCTTCCTCAGCATTGATAAATTTTCCAGTCAGCACCATTTCCATGGCCCTCACTTTGCCTATGGCGCGGGTAAGGCGCTGCGTACCACCTGCACCAGGCATCACACCGATATTGATTTCAGGCTGCCCAAACTGAGCGGTTTCAGATGCAACCACCATATCGCAGTGCATGACCAATTCGCAGCCGCCACCCAGCGCAAAACCGCTCACTGCAGCGATGATGGGCTTTTTGGTGCGCCGAATTGCGTCCCAGGTGCTGAACTGATCGATTTGCAGCATATCAATCGCAGTTTTACCCGCCATTTGCTTGATATCGGCACCGGCGGCAAATACCTTATCATTGCCCGTTATCACGATGGCGCGCACCTGATTATCGGCATCCAGTTCTTTCAGTGCATCGCGCACTTCGCCCATAAGTTGTAGGTTCAATGCATTGTATTCCTTAGGTCTGTTTAAGCGGATAAGCGCCACCCAAGGGGCTACTTGCGGTTCTACCAAAATAAATTCGTAAGCCATGCTGCGAAGATAAATGCTGTGCGGCAGAATTGTTTACTGCACCAAACGGGGCATTATCCACCTGCGATAAAAGGCAAACAACACCAGCGCAATGCCGCAACCTACCAACCCACCGCAAATAACATCCAAAGGATAATGCTTACCCAGGTATACCCTAGAATACGCCACCAAAAAGGCAATAAACAACAGCAACAGTTTCCTGTATCCTTTGTAATCCAGCAACAGAGTGGCCAGCAGCATGATGGCAAAAAAATTGGAGGCGTGACTGCTTACAAAGCCGTAATTGGTTCGGTTATCATGGATAAATTTGACTTTGACTTTATCGGAAATATCAGGCAGGCGGGCTTGGTTACTTTCCAGCATATACGGGCGCTGCCGTTTAAAATACGGCTTCATCACCTTGGAAGTAAAGCTGTCTGATATACCAAATGCAGCCACCATCAGTAAAACACGGCTCAAACCCAATTTCCAGGGTTGCTTGTAAAAAAACAGAAAAATCAACAATGTATACAACGGCAGCCATCCGTATTTTGAACTACAGAAAACCATGAACCCGTCCAGCCATTCGGCAGACAGCGTTTGGTTAATCAGCTTGAATAAGGTCGCATCAAATTGAAGCATGTAAACTAAGATTTTTGCGATACAAGGATAATGCGCACTGAGGATTTTTCATCAAACGGCTGCAAAGAATAATCACCAAAGGTCTGTAAAACCCTGAATCCGGCCGTTTCGTGCAGTTTAAACAATAATTCTGCTGTATATAGTTTCACACTTTCCTGAAAATGAAAGGTTTTAGCGGCATCAATTACCTCAATATTTTTTTTGATAAAACCATCCTGGACATAACGGCGAATGTTAAACCGGACTTGATTCCGCAGCACCGTCTCTTCGGGTTTAAGTTGAGATATGATGAAATTGGGATTCAGATAATCCTGAACAAATATGCCACCGGGTATTAGCGCATGGCAGATATTTTCCAAAGAAATTAAATCGTCGGCTTCATCATCAAAATAACCAAAGCTGGTAAAAAGATTGAGGGCCGCATCCAGTTGCCCTTTAGGAAAGGGCTTGCGCATGTCATGCACCAGGTATTGCTCATTGGCACCGGCTAATGTTTTTGCATATTCAATGCTGGACGGGCTGATATCCAGACCGAAAACTTTAAAGCCCAACGATGCAAGCACACGGCTGTGTCGGCCTTTACCGCAGGCGATATCGGCGACAAGCGTATCTTTGGGAAACTTCAGAAATGAACATAGATTTTGAATAAAACGTGCTGCCTCTGCCTCATCCCTGTTTTTGTACAAAAGATGATAATATTCCGAATCAAACCAGCTTTCGAACCATTTCGGCATAATTTTTTCAAAGATACTGTAACTAAAGGTCTGCCAACAACGTCATTAAAAGTATAGGAATGAATGAGGAACAGTTTCATCAATGCGTTACAGCATTCAGTGACGGACTGTACCGATTCGCCCTAAAAAACCTGAATGACCATGATGAAGCCAAGGAGATTGTCCAAAGCAGTTTTGAAAAACTCTGGTTGCACCACAGCAAGGTTGATGCTGCCAAATCAAAAAACTACCTGTTCACCGTGGCCTATCATTGCATGGCCGACTACTGGAGGAGAAATAAAAAAATGATGCCCATTACCGATGAATCCGCCATGCAGCAGGCAGCACCCTCATCAGAGTACACAGGGCTCAAAGAACTCGTGAACAAAGCACTTGAAATACTGCCTGATATTCAGCGCACCGTTGTTTTACTCCGCGATTATGAAGGATATTCGTACCAAGAAATAGGCAGCATCACCAGATTGAATGAATCGCAGGTAAAAGTTTATATTTTCAGGGCCAGACAGACATTAAAAAATCACCTGGGCAGCATGGAGGGAATTATATGACACCAATAAACGAAGAGCAAAGTATGCTGATCTTTGATTTGCTGGAAGGCAATTTGAGTGAAACAGAAAAAGCTACTGCAATAGAACTCGTTAACTCCGATGCAAATCTGAAAAACGAATACGAACTGCTAAAAAAGACCTACCTGCAAAAAGAGGATGTTGTTCATTTCCCCGATAAATTAACTTTACACCATATCCCTAAAAGCACAAATCACTTTTACCTGTATATAAAACCCATTGCGGCGGCTGCCGTGCTTCTTATTATAGCTGGTATAGGGGTTTATTATTTCCGCTCTCAGACCAACACAATCAATACCGGGAAAATATCAGGGAAAACCATCACTATAAAACCACCGGCCATGAAGACAGAAAAAACCATTCCGGAAGTTCTTTCCATTGCACCAAAAACACTTATTGTATCAGAAACCAAGTACATAAGTTCCCCTATATCTGCTGCGGACACTTCGCTCATTCCTTTCACTGAAAAACCCGGCAGCAATATACTTTCGCTTACAGCTACTTCACCCCGGGCAGCCACACCCACAGAAGTTAGCACCGAGGAAATTGAATACAGAATTGCTTTTTATCCGCAACAGACCGCACCGGCAACAAACCGAAAAAAAAGAAGTCTTTATTATCAGCTTTTCAAAACAGGCCGAACCATGCTGGCTAACCTGCAACTGCCGGAAGTGAAAATTAATACGCAAAAATCAAAACATCGTTTGCCCAATATCAATATTCAAATAAACACACCTGCCAATTATGCAACATACAATGAAAATTAACACGACGTTACTAACCGCATTATTGCTCATTTTCTTCAGTTTTCCTTTCAACGATATTCATGGTCAGGACAACCCAAAAAAAGGCCGGATCATTGTTGAAAAAGTAGTAAAAACCAAAAAAGACAGTGCCGGAATAATCACAGAAACAAAAACCATAAAACGCATCAGAATTGACAGTTTGCGCATGAATATAGATGAAGAATTCATAAACGATTCTCTGAATTTAGATTTTCAAAAAGATACTGTTCAATCTCTCATCAGTATATGGCCCAACAGAAGCATTGTAATCATAGAAAATGACACCCTTTACCCATCACCCAAAAAGAAAAACAAAAAATCTCCGGTAGTCATTTCCGAAGGCGGAATTCAACTAGGATTTGCCACCTTACAACGTGAAAATATTACAGGCATCGGTCCAGAATTTCCGGAACTGAAAAACAACAGTTCCATGCACATAGGATTTAACAACCAATGGGGCATTAAAACCTTTTCAGGCAACTGGCGGCTTTGGACAGGATTGCAATACGATATCTTAAATTACCGTTTTTCCAACAGCAACGTTCGATTGCTGGCTGATCGGCAAATATTTAACACAGCGCTTGACTCGGGAAATAATTCTGAAAAGAGCAAAGTGGTGGTTAATTATTTAGGTATTCCCATATCTTTTGGGTATCAGTCAAAAGCCAAAGAAGCAGATGAAGGATTCAGCATCCGCGCAGGAGTTGTAGCCGGATACAGGGTAAGAACGCACACCAAAGTGAAGCTTGACAATGACAAAACAACCAAAGATTTTGATGATTTCAACATGAACGACTTCCTGATTACACCGTTTGTGCAGGCAAGCTACAACAACATGGGGATTTATTTCAGATACAATACCAGGACACTTTTCAAAGATTTACAGGGACCAAAATATACCGGTATGCAATTTGGGCTGGTTTTTCAATAGAATTTCCAATTTGGCGGTAACTTTGCAGCGAAATGACAAACACCCGCATCTGGACGCCAATCAAGGAATATTCCGACATTCTGTTTGAACAATACAATGGCATAGCCAAAGTAAGTATCAACCGCCCACAGGTTTACAATGCCTTCAGGCCGCAAACCGTGATGGATATGCTGGATGCTTTTGATATTTGCCGAGAGCGTCAGGACATCGGCGTGGTAATTCTTACCGGCGTGGGTGACAAAGCCTTCTGCAGCGGCGGCGACCAAAATGTGAAAGGCATTGGTGGCTATGTCGGCGAAGATGGCATCCCACGCCTCAATGTGCTGGATTTGCACAAAAAAATCCGTTCGCTGCCAAAACCTGTGATTGCCATGGTGAATGGTTATGCCATTGGGGGAGGCCATGTACTGCACGTAGTATGCGACCTCACCATTGCCGCCGACCATGCCAAATTTGGCCAGACAGGTCCTAAAGTGGGAAGTTTCGATGGCGGATTTGGAAGCAGCTACCTGGCCCGCCACGTGGGACAGAAAAAAGCCCGCGAAATCTGGTTTTTATGCCGCCAATACAACGCCGATGAATGCGAAAAAATGGGACTGGTAAACAAAGTTGTGCCATTGGCACAGCTGGAAGATGAAACCATAGATTGGTGCAACACCATTCTGGAGCGCAGCCCCATGGCCATACGCATGCTCAAGCGCGCATTCAACGCCGAACTGGACGGACAGGCCGGACTAATGGAACTGGCGGGTGATGCCACCCTGCTGTATTACCTCACCGAAGAAGCCCAGGAAGGGAAACATGCATTTCTGGAGAAACGGAAACCTGATTTCCAGAAGTTTCCGAAGTTTCCGTAAACCACAAAGTTTTGACAACTTTTCCAAAGTTGTCAAAGCGCCCCACCCCCCGATCCCGGAGGGATCGCATATTTGTAACCCGGTGCGACCGCGCCGGGTGGCAACCAACGGAGCCCTGCGACCCCAGAGGGGTCGAATAATCCTACTCCCCTTGTGTCGGGCTATCAAGGGCCAATTGTCACTATCCACTTCGTTTCAGGCTGCAAGGCTCTCCACGCGCTGAAAATGAATCATATCTATGGTACTCTACCTCACCCCTGCTGACGGTGTCAGCTTCCCCTCTCCAGCAGAGCTGGAGCGGGGTGGCTTCGGCAACGAATCCGGGGTGAGGGAAAAATAACCGGCCGTTATTGCAGCTGTACATTTATTAATATTTCCAAAATAAAAAAATTAAAAGATGGCAATTTCATTTTCAAATTGATAATACAAATCTATTCAATTCAACACAAAAATCAATTTCGGCTGCTACCTGCGGTTCAATAAAAACCGCAAATATTTAATCGTCCGGCCTTCTGCCAGCCATATATTTTCGTAAAAAGTTTGAATTTCTTTTAATTCTGCGGCGCAAGGCTGTATATACACATTTTCAATATTTTCTAGTAGCACCAAACCCTCTTCAGCAACGGTTTCCTGGGTGCTTTCATAAAAAAGATCACTGTCTGTTTTCAGGTTTATCTGTGCATCCGTTTTGCAAATATTCCTATAATGCGCCAAAAACCTGGAGGATGTTAAACGCTTTCTGGCCTTGGCAGGCTGGGGATCCGGAAAAGTAATCCAGATGCCGGAAACTTCTTCTTTTTCGAAATGCTTTTCAATAAAATCTATTTGTATTCTTAGAAACCGCACATTGCCCAACCCTTCATCCACCGCGGTTTTGGCTCCACGCCAAAGTCGGTTGCCCTTAATATCCACACCTACATAATTGATATTGGGATTTCGCTTGGCCAGCCCTACCGTGTAATCGCCTTTGCCACAGGCCAGTTCCAGCACAATGGGATTTTCATTCCCGAAAATCTCATGCCATCTGCCTTTGGTGTCGTTGTTAAAATCCAGCGTATTTTCATACGCGTCAAATTCTGCAAACTTTTGCAGTTTCCCTTTGCTCATGGCTTGCAAAAAAAGTACAGAAGTGCCGTATTCTTACGAAATTCGCAGCATGTTTTTGTCGCCGGAGATTTTATTGGCCGCCTATATGTCGGGAGCATTCCCCATGGCGCACCCTGACGACAACAATGAAATTTACTGGCACACGCCAAAACGCAGGGGTATCATCCCCCTGGACGAGCGGTTTACCGTATCCAAAAATCTGAAACGTCTTTACCGCAGCGGCAAATTCACCTTTACTGTTAACCGCAATTTTGAGGAGGTCATTCACCAATGCGCCAGCCTGCGTGCCGATGACACCTGGATTTCAGAAGAAATTATGGAGGCCTATATTGGGTTGCACAAGGCAGGCTTTGCCCACAGCTTTGAAACGCGATTGAATGACGAATTGGTGGGCGGATTGTATGGCGTATGCATTGGCAAGGCCTTTTTTGGCGAAAGTATGTTTCACATCCACACCGATGCCAGCAAACTGGCACTGATGTATCTGGTTGAATTTTTACGCGAGAAAGAATTTATGCTGCTGGATACCCAATATCTGAATCCGCACATTAAACAATTCGGTGCGTATGAGATATCCCACACTACATACATGCTGTTGTTGAAACAGGCGACACGTGTGTAGAGCCGTGCAACTGCGCATCTCCTCCATCAACACCGAAGGCCGGTCGGTCTCACTCCGCTGCTGCGAAAAGCAGAAAACAGCAGGAAACATGAACGGAGCGCCGCAGGTGCGGTGCCTGCGTTTAGATTTGACAACTTTTGGAAAGTTGTCAAATCTAAACGCCCGATCCCGGCGGGGTCAAATAACCCAAATCCTTACGTAACTTTGCCTAATGCATCTGCACTGCTGTATAGATGGTGTAAACTTCACGGCCAGCGTCGCCGATGGCACAGACCTCAGCCAGGGTTTCGGACCCAATGGCGACAATGCCCTTGCATTCCACATACCACCGGCAGAGATTGCACCCATTCGTGTGGGTGATTTTGTTGGCAGCGTAGCCGCCGGCAGCGGTGCCAATTGCGAGGTGATAAAATTCTGTGCCCACGGAAACGGCACCCACACCGAATGTATTGGCCACATCACCCGCGAAAGAAACAGCGTCAATAAGCTGATACAACCCGGAATGATGGCCGCCTGCCTCATAAGCGCCACCCCCGAAAAACAAGGTGAAGACTGGGTTATAACTGCAGAAAATTTCAAGAATTGCCACCTTCAAAAAACCCCGGCCATTATCATCCGTACCAACAATATTTTAGACATACGCGGGAAAAACTGGAGTGGCACCAACCCCTGCTATTTTGAGCCTGCGGCCATACAACTGCTGGTAGAGGCCGGATATGAACACATACTGACTGATTTACCCAGCATAGACCGTGAAGAAGACGGCGGCGCAATGGCATCGCACCACGTTTGGTGGCAGTATCCGCAAAATCCGCGTCTGCATGCCTCCATCACCGAACTAATTATGGTGCCCGAAGATGTTCAGGATGGTCTGCACCTTCTTAGCCTTCAGTTTGCCCCTATCGAATCGGATGCTTCACCTTCACGCCCAATTATTTATCCTCTAACACCTGTAAGACCGTGACGGCCGGCAGCGAAAAATGGCTCTACTTCTTCAACATGCTGCTATCGCGCATGGTGAATGCAGGCATGCGTCCAACCAAACTCAATCCGCAAAAAATCCTCATCATCAAATGGGATGAGCTGGGCGATATGGTCACAGCAACTCCCGTATTTTCAATGCTGCGGGCCCGCTTTCCCGAGGCATACATAGAACTTATTACCAAACCTCAGAATGTTCCGCTGGTCAAATACGACACAAATCTGGACTGCATATCGTCTAATATTGAAAGCTGGAAAGGCCGCTATGACCTACACATTGAACTTCGCGGCACCTGGAAATCATTCTTCAGAACCTTCCGCTATATGCCCGGCTACCGCCTGGACCGCGGCTGGGTGCGTTTTCTGCAGCGCGGAAACCAACCGCATGAAACCCTCACCAATTATCGCATTGTGGCAGCATTGCTGGGCGACATACCCATGCATAAGCCCTACATTGCCCTTTCGGCAAGCGATGATGAAAATGCTGTAAAGCACCTTCAACAAATTGGCACAGACAACTTTATTGTTTACCATACAGGGGCCCGAAAAGCCCTAAGACGCTGGCCTTCGGCGAATTTTGCCGCATTGGCGGATTATGTATACAAGCAGTTCAACCTACACAGCGTTTTTGTTGGCACGCCCGACGAACTGCCCCAAATTCAAGCCATTACCGGATTGATGGAAACACCGTTCATTACCGCCACAGAAAACCTAAGTATCACAGAACTGGCCGCACTCATTTCCAAAGCCCGCGCTTTTGTTGGCAATGAAAGTGGTCCTCTGCAAATTGCCGATGCCGTGAATATTCCATCCCTGTCATTCTTCGGTCCCGGTGTAAAAGACGTTTTTTATCCGCAGCATCCGCAATCCATGGTTATTCATAAAATTTTACCATGCAATCCCTGCGATCAGGTGCACTGCATACACCCAGAAAACCCTTGTATTAACCGCATAAGCATTGAAGAAGCAAAAAATGCATTGGGTTTAGTATTAAGAAATTTTTAGCAAAATCCTAATTTCAAGGCTTGTATTTTGGGGGGGAAAACGCGAATTTGTTGTATATTTGGTAACCAATGCACCGCTCCTTTGAGGTAACCGTATTAGGCACATCATCTGCCTCCCCCACCAAAACCCGCTTTCCCAGCAGTCAGCTGGTGCGGCTGGAAGGGGATTATTTTCTCATTGACTGCGGCGAAGGCACACAACATCAGCTGGTGCGTCTGGGCTTGCGCATGCAGCGAATCCGCTACATTCTTATCACCCACCTGCATGGCGATCATGTATATGGCTTACCCGGACTTATCAGCAGCATGTCGCTGTTCGGCAGAACAGAAAAGCTCACCATCGTTGGGCCCGAGGCCTTGAAAGACCTGCTGGATGTAATTACACGTACTACAGAATCCCGCGTAACGTTTGAGATTGAGTACATTAAAACCAATCCCGAAAAAGCCGAAACGGTGCTGGCCAACCGCAAGTGGAGCTTGAGCACCGTGCCGCTTAAACACCGCATTCCCTGCACCGGCTATATACTTCGAGAGCAAGGTCCCGAATTGCGACTAAACCCTGCTGTCTGCGAACAGATGGGTGTTCCGGTTGAATGCTACGAAGCCCTGAAATGGGGCGATGACTGGCACCCC